>LFCJ01001560.1_pt1 | contig 16170 bp, 18 predicted proteins | sample 643141 | NCBI WGS metagenome assembly LFCJ01 (sample SAMN03766243, study PRJNA286221) | soda lake metagenome | biome: soda lake; feature: Kulunda steppe; material: water; isolation source: sample B1-Br-g2 brine of Lake Bitter-1 | place: Russia: Kulunda steppe | collected 2010-07 | reverse complement strand
GGGTCTGATCGGGGGGGTTGGGATTTTTGGTATGTACGGTTTCTACGGTATACGGGGTATATACGGGGTATATATACGGTATATAAGTTATAAAAAATTTCCATATACGGTTTCCAGCAACCCTAATTATAGCCTATAATTTATCATAATTGATGATTTATCATAATTTATAGGAAAAGATTGCGTTGCTATGATTGCGGCTACTTCAATTTATATGTAAAAGTCTTTGTAAGTAAAACTATTATTATTAGCAACGTCACTGCTTAGCCGCAGGTGCAAAGACAGAGGTCCAAAGTAGCTGCAGCATGCGTGCGCAGCATGCAAGCGATTTTCGAATCCCATTTCCGGAAATGGGGACTATTAATTAATGCAGTTTTAAGCGGCATATTGTCTGTGCCGCTGACCCAGCAGATGGAGTGCAATTTTGGGGAAACGTGACAATGTTACGCCTGGTATGAATGGAAAGTTTGCATTATATAGAATTAATATCAGAAGCATTCTAAGCAATGTCGATTCTGTGCTAAAGCTCCGACAGGAAGCTTTACAAATTTCGTGGAAATCAAAACATATGAATGATAGGCATTTAAAGTGCATCATCATTACATTATTAAACAATTATCATATTATTGCAAAAGTGAAGCATCTTTGAGCGGAGATTCAAGAGGCTGGCGCGTCCATTTCTCGTGCTTTATGCTTATGCGTCATTCTGCAGCAAACACTTTTGTGGTAAAATGGTTGCAAAAGGATATTGGCCACATTGCATTGTTAATGCGTAACATGCTTTTGAAGCTGTTTACTCACATCGTATCAAATTGTTTCTGCCATGCTTCATGTTGACTTGCCCACACCTGAAAATACAAGCCATCAAGCATGTTATACTGTGCTGGATAACATTACAATAAATCAGGGTTGGGTCATACATATTTTCTTGCATTTTACCATGGCATTTTAATTGAAAAAAGGCGAAAACTAGCAAATTGAAGAAGCCCGATTAATAATGCGGGTCCAATGCGGACCCCCCCTGGCCTGTCCTCGTTCCTGCTCATTTCCTCTTCTGGTAGCTTCACCAAGCGTAAGCAAATTCAGAGAAACAAGGAAGTTTTAAGCAGTCTACCAGCATATCTACTCCTCATAGTTGCTGCTGTCCTCATCGTTGCTGCTACTGTCCTTTACATAACTGCCCTGGCACTCCTTGTTGTCGCTGAAGACTTTAGATGCTGGTGCCTGAGCAAGCCCCCTGCTCCAGGATCTGGGTGCGCTCAGCCAAGTCTGCTCACTGCTCCCCTGCACACTGCAAGCGTCCGCTGCTTCTGCGCAGGTGCTGAGGAGGTGCTTGCATTTGCTGCTGTACTTCTGTCTAGCTGGCGCTGCTCTGCTGCTGCTGCTGCTGCTGCTGCTGCCTCGCACTGAGCATCAATGGCCCCCATCTCATCCAGGACAGGCTGCAGGACTGCCTCCTCAGCTGTGCACTTTGCTACCCCACAAGTTGGATTAATGTGCAGGAAGTGCTCCCTCATGCGGGAAGCACCATCTACAAAGACATGCTTGCAGTACTTGCACTCCACCTTGTGCTGGTGCGTCCTGTCTTTCAGCTCAGTGATTGTGACATGATCCCACTCCTTCCCCTTTTCTTTAATTAAATAAATTACACATGTAAGAATGTTTAGGGTGGTTTAAGGTATAGCTGGGGGGGCAGTTGTTAGGGGGCCCACAGATCCCCCTCTACCCCCCCAGACCTCTACCTTCAAAAATGACCCCAAAATGCGGACAAATTGACATTAAATACGCGCATTGTACATGTCACACTCGCATTAGTCTGGGTAAATGGACGCATGACCCAAGCCTGCAATTAATAAGCGTCAATCTCACAGTAACAAGCACCATCTAGAGGGAACATGCAGCCATAAATCCATGCAAAGAGGTGTATAAGGTGTGAATTGTACTTTCTGTACTTTACATTGCACTTGACAACCATAAATGCTCAGCTAAACCCTAGCCTTGGGCCAGCATCATTTTGAGGATCATGTGCCCTGGTCAGTGACGTAGCCCTACTATGGAAACTCACACAACACAGGGGACGTATGCATTTGGCATCCTGCGAGGAGCGGGGTCATGGAACCATCCTGGATGCGCGTCAATTTCCTGCACAAAACAAAGTCATGAGAGCACTGGAGCAATGACAAGAATGGCTAGGTCAAAACATGGGACAAATGACTGCTGCTTTGCTTTGAAACTCACTTTCAGGCAATCAACGAATCAAAATAGAAGCACCTGTGCAAGCGGTCTTAGGTCGTGCATAATACCATTCGTCCTGGCTCAATGTAGTAGCTCTTACTTGATACATGTTGTTCCAGCGGGCCACTTCCTCAGGGTCAAAAATCCGGCACGTTTCAGCACTGAAATGGTCATAACCATTCACTTTCTGCAGGCATGATTGTGTGTGTTTGAACGCGCTTGCTTGTGTGTACGTGTGTTTATGTGCGTGAATTTGTGTGCGTGTATGCGTATGTGTGTGTATGTTTTTATGTGCATGCTTTTGCGCGCGCGCACTTGCGTGTGTGTGTGCGCGCTCTGTTGTGTCTTTGCGAGTTTGTAAATTCTTTTCAAGCCTCTTGCTTCTTTTTTTGGCACACCTTGGGGCTCCTGATTGGTAACAGAATTGCTGCAGTGCGACCCCTTATCTCTCTTGGAAATCAGAACAAATTATGTTCCTATGCGCTTCATCATTGCTAAACAAGTGACAGACAACATCCTTGCTAAAGCAATGAAGGGACAATGGAGCAATAAGACAGTGGTCTGTGAGATATCATAGAAATACACGCTTTGCCACCCTAAATGACTTACCTCTGCGCCCGTTAGTGCACATCTGTGCAGGGAACTTTGCCCTGGAGTCACCAAACTAACAAACTAAGCATCAAACAGCCCCTGACATCCCTCTTTTGCCAACTGTAATTGTGTACCGTAGTGCTCCTTTGATCTTGCGACTCCTTTACCTTGCAAGATCTCACAATAATTACATTAATTAATTTGCGAGCAATAAGGAGATGCGAGGCCTCTGGTTTTAAGCCCATATTTGCTATCTGTCCACATTCATTCCCTGCTTGTCTGGTACACTTGCATGCCCACTCCCCACCTTCCATTTCTTCATTTGAGGATTCTGAGGAGCTCTCTGACTCCAGTTCCTCCAGCTCTTCCTGAGCCCTCCCCCTGCCCCAGCCTCTGCCCCTGCCCCTGCCCCTCCCACCCCTTCCAAATCACTCTGCCATGCTCAGTGCGCTCAGTGCAAATTCCTTTTCCCACACATTCTTGGGAATGATGAGGCCCATAAACGCACGTGCGCATGCCCTTTTCTCCGCACCTCCAACCTAAGCCATACCCGCTGCTGCTTGTCCCATTTAGCTGCTTTCTCTGCTCCTGCCTCTGCTCTACCTGAGTAGTGCAGGCGCAAGCTCACATGCACCTGATGGCTGGGCAGCCGCAAGGGCTGCTGCAGCAGCTGTACCCACACCACAGGCTTCTCTTGCATGAATAATGAAGCAGGCCTCTCTAGCCTTGGCCTACCCACAGGCCTGGGTGGAGCAGAAGGGTGTCTGGCTGCAATGGCAGCAGCAAGCACCCTCTCACGCTCAGCAAATCTCTGAGCAGGGTGGGGGTCCTGGTGGATACGTAGCTCTCCAGGCTGCTCATCACCCTCTGAGCGCTTCCGCTTTGAACAAACCAAATCAAAAAGCATACTTTGCATGTTTGGGGCGTGGGCGTCCACGGGGGGGGGGGCCGAACTGGGCAGTGGCTAAACTACCATACCTTGCGAGCTGTTTAAAAAAGTTATTATTTTACTCCTGGCAGGCTGCGAGAGCGTGATGGAATTGATTAATTAATCGCAAGATCCCTAGGAGCACTACAGTGATGCTTCATAACTTATTGATGGTTGCTATGTCAGACAAGTTCATAGTGGGCTCTTCTTTCATGTTTCTTAGCATTTTGTATATCATCTTCAAGTGCAGCCAGGGAGCTTCAGCGCAGGAGCATTAAAAATAATATCTCCTCCTAATCAAAGAATTCCATCTATTTCCTGTGCCCTCTTCATGCTGCTACTAGCATCCAGGTTCACTTGCCACTTGCTGTGGCCTGTAACAAGCTGATGGCTAAGCTTCCTTGAGGGTCACACAAAAGTGCCAGCAGATTACATTGTTTTATTTCTCCTCAGGACCCCAAAAATACTTGAGAATTCCCAAACATCCAGTGTTTCCAACTTGTGGACGCACAGCTCAAGGGGCATTATCTTTGCGCATCCCTGAACATGAATAAGAACACAATGCTTTAGAGCTCCTGCCCCACCCATTTTTGGCCACTTCCAGTGCCAAACATCCGTAAAATCAGTGTCAATAAAACATAACACTGAATCCTGTAGGATGATTGACGCGTAAAAAACCAGCAAGGCTCTGTTGGTGATGTATGAAAGTGAGAATGGCCCTGGGTAAGCTGTGGTTGCTCACCGCTTCCGCATTTATGCCAATTAATAGGAAACACCAATTTCCATGTAGGCCCAAACTTCCGGCAAGGTCCAGGCCCATGGGATTGACCACCTCACTCCGTATTTGCCAGCACCTGCTTCTTATTATATTATCTGAGCGCCAGGGCACTCACTCAGCTTCTTTCTTTGCAGCTGATATTTAAGCATAAGGTTGACCATGCAGAAGTGCCCTGAGGACACAAAACTCCGCGTGATGGTAGGGACCTTGCCGAGCAATTGGCTTTAAATTGGGATTTCAAATGTGGGCAAAGTCACTTCTGCCCTCCCTTTAGTTAACCCTCTCAAATGAAGGAATGAACACACATTGCATTCATCCTCAAAACAACAGACTGAGTGATCTGAGCATCTGCAGTAGCTGGTGCCGTGAAAAGTCACCTGGCCACAGCTGTAGCAGAAAGATGTAGAGCAGTAAGAGCAAGTCATCTTGTTGCAGCCCTGCACAGGCAAGGAAGCGCAAACCCTGCTTAAGCACATGCACTCATTCATTGACTGGTGTATCTCTACAGATACCCTAGCATGTGCACCGTGAGCAAATGCTACTGAATGCAAACTGAGTATGCACTTGCATTATTGCGCCCCCCTTTAGCACTCAGTATCTCGGCACGCGGTTGGGCGTTGCGGCACGACTTCTGTCCGACACCGTATCGGAGTATCTGGGCAACCTCCCTGATCCACCCGCCCAATCCGTCCTACAATAGCATCAAGCCATTCTGGCAAGGCATCACATCGGCTTTACAGATGTTTTTTGACACCAGCCCGGAGATCTAGTTCAGCTTGAGTCCTGCTCAACATGGAGCCATGCAACAGCTCCTGCTGCGGGCAGTGACAGGGCCAACCATGATGCCACAAACTAAGTGACCATGCCTGCCCCAATTCACAAAGAAGATCTAAACCTCTTATGCTCCCACCTCAGAGCGTTGAATGTCCGCATGGCAGCCTGGGCAGCGTCTGGTCGTGGCCTTGATGAGCTTCACAAGAGGCAGGGTTTTTATGGTATGGTGCAGTATTGAGTGTTGTGTAGTCTTGCTGGCCAGCTACCAAATGTACTCATGCACATCAGTGCTTATAGACAAGCACGATTACAAGCGTTACTGGACTCAAGGATGCACACATGTTCAATTTGGTAAGTAACAGCATTATCGGTGAACGAGTGTCTTTAAGTCAGGCACCACAACCCCTGCCAAAAAAGGGGATATCCTGCTGAGCTTTTCAATCCTGGATTTGAGCATGGAATATGTCTTCCATCATCATAAGGGACTTTTTGGCATACATGGGTCCATGGGGGGTGCACCCGGCCGATTTGCTGGAAATTAGCGGGTGCATTACGCTATCATTCTTAACTTCAAATAATATGTAATATATTTATTATAGTTGTAATAAAAAAATCTAGTGACTCGGTAATGTCGAGTGGCTCAGACGAAAGTGCTCCCAGGCCACCCCGCCCTGGCAGTGTGGTCTGGGCACACAAGAATGGTCAGAATGTGCATCAGGAGGGCAAGAGCTACAAAGAGTGGCAGGCTGAGCTATTTTCTGCCTTTCAGAGCAGGCCAGCACACGAGATAAGGGACTGTGAAGCAATCTCAGCTCAAGAGGCCGCAGCATTCGCAGCCCATTAAACAGAGGAGGCACGCCTAAAGGTTGGTGTGAAAAAAAGCACTTACACAAGCAAGTTTAGCAGCATCTGCAACATGAATGATGTACAGCCGTCAGATCAGTAGATCTGGAATGGGTTTGAAGTTCTGTCTCTCTCACAATCCATGCACGCGAAGGGTGCAACAAAGTGAGGTAAGTCTCAGGTGGTGCACACGTGTAAATAGAGCCATTTGTAACGTCTTTGCGTCTGATTCAAAGCAGCTGTCTCATGCCTTGCCCTTCTTCTTCCCTTTTTTGGGGGACGCGGTAGGGCTGGCTTGTGCCCTTGTCTTGCCTTGCCGCCGCTGCTGCTGCTGCTGCTGCTGCTGTTGCTGCTGCTGCCTCCTCTGCTGCCGCCATACGTGCTAGCTGTTTTTGCAGGTCCGCCACCTGTGCATGCCACTGTACAGTGGCGGCTGCCACCTGAGCACTAAGGTCCTTGATCTGCTGCTTTGCTGCGCTCAGCGCATCTCTTAGCACTTCCAGCTGCCGCTGCTGCTCCGCAATGATGTGCTCTTGCTGCTGCTGAACTGCATTTGCTGCATCGGCTGCAACACTGCTGCTCAACAGGCGCTTCCAGTGGCTGTGGCTGTGGCTGCTCAGCTGCTGCTGGCTAGAGCTGCGGCTGCTCATTTGCTGGCTGATGCTTGCTGTTGCATTTATATAAGTGCAGGGCCCTCCTTGCAGCGTTCCGCTGAGCCCAGAGTTCCTGGAGATGCTTTGTCCTGGCTCTGCTGTTTCCCATGCCTTAATTCTTGGCTCATGGGAGTGCATCTGACAAAAGGATTTTCATTAAATGGTGCTGTACAAAAGAAGTATGCAATCCAATTATTGAACCTGCTTGCAGTGCTCCTGATCTGTCTGTAAAGCCTGGATCTGTCGGCTGCTGCTTGAATTTGAATTCTTTTCTAAATGATCTGAATACATGATTTGATAGCACAGATCACTATCTGTAGGCGAAATTTGAACGGACTTTGACTTGGAAATTTTACCTTCCCACCTACCCCCGCAGACAAGCCTAAATTTGAATAGATATTATAAGAATTCCATACCCTTTCACCAGCGCTCCTGGTACTCGACTTTTGGAGTTGCCCTCTGCACGGGCCCCCTCCAGCTCGCACCAGGTGGACACCTGGTCACTCTGGGCACTCCAGAGAGTCATCCTGCACGCTTGGGTGTGCAGCTTGAGGGTTTGGGCACGCAGTTTGTGAATTTCAGAGGATTTCCCAGCGTGTAAGCAGGCCTAGTGTGCAGCAGGGTTCACCAAATGGGACCAGCTCAGCCTGAAAAATAGCTTTTCTTAGTGGTTTTCAGGTGCTATGCTCAGAATGTGCTGGGGTGCTCTGGTTTGACCACGGCAGGATATCACACGGGGATTGTGGCGCCTGACTTTAAGCCAACTTGGCCCAATAACCTTAGGTACACTGCAACAGGAATGGGCGCATGCGTTTGACCTGTGCCAACAGCAATGCTCAGCAATGCCCATCCCACATGGGTGCCTACCTCTTAGCTGAGTGCATGGCGTATGTAATAAGCATTACATCCCTTGACATCTCACACTGTCTTACCATATGACCAAGCATGCTCAAAATCCTGCCCACATCACCCATTTGGCTGTTTGACAAGAGACTTTCCCTTGACATCTTAACATTGATGTCATGCAATGACCAAGCATGCTCAAAATCCTGCCCGCAGCACCCTTTTGCCTGCCTCAGCCTACGAAGCTTCTCAAACAAAATCGCGTGCGGAAAAATGTTGTCAAGGAGATATGCCATGAATTGCACAGGTGAATCAAGTATTAAACAATAAATCCCAGAATGCCCATCTCCTCAATCCCAGAATCTCTCCCATCCCCTCACCATCCCCAATGACGAGCAGCACGCGCCCAAGATGCACAACACAAAGGCAGCAAAGGTGAACAGAGAGTGGCACGCTCCTCCTGACATAAAAAGTGATTTTCAGGCTCACCTGTAAGCTCTTCATTTGGTTCATAAAATCCATCTCCAATCGCTGCTTCTCTATGGACTTGAAACCGTGTCCCCCCGTGCCTCTGCGCATCATTGCTTTCAGCCTCTCTTCCTGAGTGAGGCACTCAACACCTGGATGCCTGCCAGGTCAGCGCGCGCATTGCAGCATGAAAGCCTCTCAAGCTAGGATGGTGATGCGCCATATGCGCATTCGTGCCTGGCAAAAGTAAAGAACAGTCCATCCGCGGCAGCAGCTGTCCGCGTAGCAAATGCGTATGCGTATTTGTTAAGTGCACCTGACAAGTCAAGTTAGGCGGTGCAAAGCTGAACAGGCTGCTCTGCACAAACTCACCATGAGCCCAGGCACAGGCCACAGAACACAAATAAGCAGCTGGGACACTCAGCGCAGTGGTCCTTGTCCTCAATGCATATGGCCTCGCATCGAGGACAAAATAAAACATCATCCATCTGCAGATTTGATAGAGTTGTGAATGCATGCTTGTAAGCCTGCACGCATCTCAGTCTGTCTGCTCAGGCATGCATTTTGTGCTGATGCCTTGTCAAAGCCAAATGGCTTGCACATGCACAGAAGCAGGTCTCTAAGTGCGGACTGGCATATATGCGCATGAGCGTGTGCCATGCTGCACTCCTGTGTGCTTGTGCCCTACAGAGCACGTTTTGTGAGCCTGCGGGGATAGCAGGTGAGGGAGGACAGCACGAACATGTCAAGTCACGACAAGTTTCCATGCCTCAGGACCTCTTTCCTAACTGGAGTAACCTTACAGGGCTGGAGCAGGGGCTGATGGAGTCACCTTGTCCAATGTCCTTTGCAGCAGTAGCCGCTCCCACTGAGCAAAGTCCTCAGGCCTGGACACGACAGGCGGCATGGCAGGAAGGTTGTGGACACTGGGTGCCAGGCAGCCCAGGCTGAAAAGGCTGGACCGCGAGCGTTTTGTGACAAGACCCTTGGGTTGTTTCCGCCTGGCAACACACGGGCCACTTTTGTGCAGCGGCCTGAGGTCAACACCGCATGAGGTGCCCACCCTTCTGTTGTCATCCCGTGCACTTTCCTGGCTGCCCCAGTTCGCTGCGCTCGGGCACACATGCCCACTGACAGCCGCATGCACTGACAGCCGCATGCAACAGAGCAACAAGCAGCTTGATGCAGTGCACAGCTGCCGCACCCCTCTTCTCACAGAGGCTGGGCACGGCACAAAAAACCATGCAACCACCATGCAGGCCCATGGCCTGGAAGACACCCAGGTCAGCTGCACAGGAAGCGAGCAGCCCGCTGGCCCGCCCGAAATTGCCATTGCACAGCCGACGCCTGCCTGCTCTACAAGCGTACCCTGCTGTACCACAAGCCATGCAGCCCCCTGGGCAGCCTATGCCTCTGGCCTGCTGTTGGGCTGCAGCTATAGTTCATGGGGCCATGGGATGAGCAGCGGGGGCGCCCTCTGGAAGTGAGTGCACAGCACAGCAGCAGTCCAGCTTACGAGAAGAGGGCCCTCAGTATGTAAGGCGCCACTGGCACGCGGCAGGCCGGGTCCGGGCAGCGCATGTTCTCCACCTGACCCGAAGACAGCTGCAGGGCACAGGTTTGATGTGCAGGGGCGGATGAGCACGGGCAAGGGCGCCCTTCTCCTGTACCTGGCAAGGGCTTGCAGAGCCTCCGGCACATGCACGCACCCCCCAGGCCTCTGCCACACAAACGTGCTGCCATGCACGCAGTGAGCCATGCACGCAGTGAGCCATGCACGCAGTGAGCCAGCAAGCGTGCATGCGCCGGCACACAGGTATGCGGGCATGCATGCGAGGGTGCTGTGTGTGCGCGTACGCGCATCTGGCATGGAGGTCTGCCCTCTGTGATGTGTGCCTGGGCTGCAGAGTGTGTATGAGCCTCTGCGCCCACACGCACACGCAAGCGCCCCTCGCATATTCGTTCACACATGCTTCCTGTCAGGACATCTGCAGCGCGGTCATTTGGCTCCAGGGCAAGTGCAGACCGTGGGTGGCTCCAGGAGTGCAGCGCCTCACCGTATGGTGATGTGTTGTGGCTCCTGTTCTCGAGTTGCCCAAGCCCATCCATGCGCGCCCCCGCGTGTGCGGTGCGCGCGCCTGAACCCCTCGCATGCGCGCTCCTCCACCCCCCATCCCTGCCGCGGCGCAGCACTGCAGCTCACCCGCGGCGGCTGCCTGACTCCGCCTCCCGCCCGCGCGCACATGACCCCAAACCCTTACCTGGGACCGGATGTAGGTGGTGGTGCAGCCCCGGCAGAAGGCGTGCATACAGTCCAGGAGCACGCACTTGGCCCCCAGGGACTCCTCAAAGCAGATGCTGCACAGGCATGTGTTTTGTACATTTCCCCCGAGCGGTTGGCAGATTGGTGCGGATAATTGGGGGTTGTCTGGTACAGCCAAACCGATGTTAGCGCCTGTTGTTGGAGCATAAGGCAATGCGGGCTGAACAGAGCATTTTTCCAGGCATTTGGCATTTTTCGCTTGTCCGGGCAGTGGTCGCAGCTTGGCAAACGGTGCACCTGCAGGTGCCCTGCTGGCGCCCCTGACTGCGCCCTAGACGACGATTTGCCTCGATACGTGTCCAATATGGTGCTTTGTTGACCCAGGCGGGCACGGGAGGGGGCAGGCGTGTGTGTTCCGATGCTTGCACGAATTACCTCAGTCCGCTGTCCCTGCGCTAGTGCAAGCAGGCGCCCCCCACGACACGGCGCGCCCCGCATTGCGTGCGACAGGCATCCAAACAGCGATGGTGTGCGGGGAGGGGGCAAGGTCGATGTCCGCTGGGGGATAAAGGCATGGTCAAGCGGGAAATGCACGCAAATGCAAGCATGCGCGGACGAGAGTCCGGCAATGCGCCGTGCTTGCATCTTTGGCTGGGGGTGCGCGCCCCCATTTCCCTCCTCCTTTCCCCCCTCCCAAGGCGTGCCCCTGACTCAATTTCTTTTTGACCCCGCGCCTGGGACGCGCACTCCCGCCTTGCTGCCTACCCTTCTACCTCTCCCCCACTCTGCCTTTCATCCTCTGCTTCCCCATCTCATATAGTGACGCTATCCTGTAGTTCCATCTGTAGGCGCCATAGGCGCCTGTAGACGTCGACGCCATAGGCGTCGACAGAGGCGCCTGCGGCGCCTACAGCACCCACCTCCGCACCCCCCGCGCCTATGACGCCTACGGCGCCTACAGCGTCTAAGACGTCTACAGCACCCACCTCCGCACCCCCTGCGCCTATGGCGCCTACGGCGTCTGCAGCGCCTAAGACGCCTACAGCACCCTCCTCCGCACCCCCGCGCCTATGGTGCCTACGGCGCCTACAGCGCCTAAGACGCCTACAGCACCCACCTCCGCAACCCCGCGCCTAAAGCGCCTACGGCGCCTAAGACGCCTACGGGCCTTTCACCCTCGCTAGCGTACAATTTAATTTACAAAGCGATCTATTTGAGTATTGGATTGAAATTAAATCTATACACAAGCCACCCATCGCGAAGCAAGGGGGTGCAAGGGGGGCGCAGCCCCCCTTGATAAATATTGTTAAAATGTTTCTCGATTTAATTGGGCTAGGTATTGGGTTAGGGTTAGGGTTAGGGTTAGGGGGTTAGGGTTGGGGTTAGGGGCTTGGCCAAGCCTGCAGGCGCCGTAGGCGTCATAGACGCCTTAGGCTCCATAGTTCCGGGGGTCCCCCAGAAATTCCTGTAGACGCCGTAGGCGCCATAGACGCCTTAGGCGCCGTAGTTGCCGTAGTTCCGGGGGTCCCCCAGAAATTCCTGTAGTCGCCATAGGCGCCATAGACGCCTTAGACGCTTTAGGCGCCGTAGTTCCGGGGGTCCCCCAGAAATCCTTGTAGACGCCGTAGGCGCCATAGACGCCTTAGGCGCCGTAGGTGCTGTAGTTCCAGGGGTCCCTCAGAAATTCCTGTAGACGCCGTAGGCGCCATAGACGCCTTAGACGCTTTAGGCGCCATAGACGCCTTAGGCGCCGTAGTTGCTGTAGTTCCGGGGGTCCCTCAGAAATTCCTGTAGACGCCGTAGGCGCCATAGTTCAGGGGGTCCCCCAGAAATTCCTGAAGACGCCGTAGGCGCCTTAGTTCAGGGGGTCCCCCATAAATTCCTGTAGGCGCCGTAGGCGCCATAGTTAGGGGGTGCCCCCGGAAATTCCCCGGCTGTAGGCGCCAACTGGTAGGCACTGTAGTTTCGCTTAGTTTATATTTTCTAACAGGGATAGACGACAACTACAGCTACAACTATGGCGCCTACAGACGAAACTATGGGATAGCGACACTTTCTCCCCCATCTGCCTCCCTCTCACCAACTGGGCACTGACAAGGTGCAGATAAGGAATCCCCAACCAGGCGTCAGGCTCCCAAGGCATCAGTATAAAACATACATGCATATACACACACATGTGAGTGTGCTTTTACATGTGCGCACACACTTGCACATGCGCACACACAGGCACACACAGACACACACACACACACACACACACGCACAGGCAAACGCAGGCACATGCAAAAGCTCGGGAATAATTCACTTTGACTATATTTTGCATGCAATTCAAACCACTTGACAGGCAGTTTGCTGTGATTGTTGATAAGCATGCCCACCTGCATAGGCACGTGCTGGAGGCAAACAGCATGCGCGCGCGGCTTGCTGCGTAGCACTGCAGGCTCCTGCACACGTGCTCTGCACCCTGGGATGAGCCCTGGGATGGGCTGCAGGCGGTGCTGTCAGGGAGGGGGGAGGAGATGTAAGGGGGGATGGCCTGTGTGGTGGAGGACTGGCCGGCATCGGCCTGGTGCTGCGGCGGCAGCTGCAGCTGCGCAGGACCCTGGGTGCCGGTGACGCCCAGGTGCGCAAGGCCCGAGGCCTGCAGCCAGTCAAGCCAGCTGTACAGGCAGGGCGCGCCGGGCTGCCAGTGCTTGCACAGCTCCTGCTCCAGTGCAGCCTGGCCACGTTGGTCCAGCCACAGGCTGGCCGACACGTGCGCACGCGGGGGGGAGTGGCTGGGATACGTGCTTGGGAGCGAGAGGTTGATCAGGAGAGGGGGCAGGTGGTGGAGGGGCGGGCCGGCGGGCGTGGGGTTCTGGGCGTGCTGGGGGGATGCTGGTGCAGGGGCAGGGCCACGGGCGGGCAGAGATGGCGGGTGGGAGTGGGAGGGTGCCTGTGGAGGCTGCAGCTCCTGGGGCCGGGGGGAGGGCCAGACTTAGCAGCGCGGGAGCTGCAGTTGTCCTAGGCACCGCTCCTCTCGCTGCTGCTGACCCACCTGAGGCAGCTGCCGCTTTTCTGGTTGTACCTGTTCTTGCTGCTGCTGCTGCTGCTGTGCCTGCATGTCCTGCGTCTGCCCCCCGCCGGGCGTGGCCGCGCATATGAGCTGGATGCCGGCCGGCGACACGTCCACATGCACGCACACCTCACAGGTGAAGAACATGCGGCTTGCTGCACCCTCTGCCTCTGCTGGTGCACAGCTCAACCAGGGCGGCGGGCTGGACGAGAGCAATTCCTCCAAATCCACGCCAGCTGCTGACTCGTCATCCTTGTCTGCGGCCCCAGGGCTTGGGCCTGGAGCACTGCTGTCCTCGTTGCGCAGGCGCACATGCAATACCCTGCAACGAGTTGGAGCACAGGCGATGACCTTGGGCACAGGCAGTCACCCTTGTGTGCAAAAATGCAAGCTTAAAAACAATCTGCTAAGGCAGACAGAGTCCTTCTGAGCACACGCGCAGGGTCCAGCATGAATAGTCTGACAAGGTTGGCCCGAGCACCACATGTACCTGAAGTCCTCTCCGTAGATGCTCTGCAGTGCAACAAGCTCCTCCAGCTGCACCTGCCAATTTTCTGCTGCATTCATGTTTTCGCACATCCTGCTGACCTTGACGAGCTGCCTGTAGATCTCAAGAATGCCGCAGAAGCAATAGACCAAAGTAACCGAGCAAGCTGCAAGTCAACGTCACTAACAGCCATATGGGGAGCAGCAAGGCATACTCAAGCCGCGGAAACAGCTTCAGTGTTGGCTGGCCCTCCTCAATGAATGGCTGCGGGGTGCAGCAAAGGGCACAACAGTGAATATTGAAAAGGCAGGATCAATATGATAGAAGAGTCTTAGAGTCTTACCGGCAGAAAAAGCCAACACGTATAGTAAGCAAAAGCAATACACAGGGCTGCAATAGTAATCTTTCCTTTCACACACTCCTCCATGCCTATGAATACTTCATGATTAGTTTTTTGATTTGAATTGCGTCTGCAGCTTACATACGAGCATATTGATCTGCTACAATTTTGTATTCCCGTATTGGTTCAAGTAAATTATTCAAACCTTAGACTTATGCTAGTCCGTACAGACATTCGAAGTCAATCGGCTCAATTTCTCAATTGTATAAGAACCAGCACACTCACATAATTTGAGCAAAGTCCCGATTTCAATGGTGGACCAATTTCAATGCAGGACTTAGGTTACATGTACCTAATGGCTGATGCAGCAGTTGAGTATTACATGGGGGAGCTTCACCCCAGGGAACCTGATGAAGAGATCCAGGAGGATGTCTGCGTGGTTCATGTCAGGGCTGGCAGTGAGCACCAGGCACTTCTGTACCTGCTGCGCTCAGTGTCTCGTCACTTCCAGCTGGATGATATTCTACCAGAGGTGCCAGAGGACATTGCCAATCACAGATACATAGTGCTACAACCTCCTCGTGGTGAGTGGGTAGGGCATTGAAACACAGGAGGCACTCAACACATGCGGAATAGCATGCCGTTCAACTGCCGGCGCATGAAAAGCGCAAGGTGCGAGACATCAAATTCAAACACTGATTGCCACGCTGTCCATGTATATTCCACATCCTCGGTGTTGCGGATTTTCTGTTAACCCTTATCAAAGACACTTGCATCTTCATCGCCCTGCTGGCTCTGCATTGTAGATGTGTGCCTGTGCATGTTTATGTGTGTGGATAAACGTGTTTGTATGCGTGTATGTGTGCACGCGTGTAAGTGTGCGTATGTGTGTTCGCTTGTGTGTGCGTGCATGCATGTGTGTGTGCTTGTGTGCGCGTGCGTGCATGTGCGTGTATGTGTACATGTGTGTGTGTGCTTTTTTTGTGTGTGTGTCTGTGCTTGTGTGCATATGTGTGTATATGTGTGTGTGCTTTTTTGTGTACGTGCCTGTGCTTGTGTATATGTGCGTGTGTTTATATATGTATATGTGTGTGCACTTGTGTGTGCGTGCATGCATTTGCGTGAACATGCAGGTGTGTCATGCCCGGAGGTGCCCCCAGTGCAAGGAATTGTGCATACCTTGCAGCATGCGTCCAAAAAATTTGCTTTGCACGATGAGTGAGCCACAGTGCATGACAACAAAATTGTTCCTTTGGATGCAGATCCCTGCCCCGAGGGTGACGCATACACGTGCTTCCAGCAAGCCTCCTTACCTCCGGGACTTCTGCTGGCCCGGGTGCCCTTGTCCTCCCTGTCTTCCACCAAATCATGCATCTGGGGGGAGGACACCGACCTGCAGCCTCAAGGTGCATCCTCCAAGCCTCACAGCCACATCGCCAGCCGCGCGAGTGCGGGGTCTGCGCAGCAGGCAGATGCCCTGGTGCGTGTGAGCTCGGAGGCTCCTGTTTGGGCCAGCAGGATGGCATGCCCATCAAGCTCTCTCCTGTCGGGAGGTCCTGAACAGCACAGAGCGCACAGAGCAGGTCTGAGGGCTGTGCTTGGTGTCTTAGCAGGCTCCTGTCCTGTGCCCAGCGTATGCTCGCTGTGGGATTGGAATGCGCTCACCCTTGTGCCTCGTCTAAGCACCGCAGAAGCGCGCGCCAGCCACCTCTCACGCCCCCCCCCCTTGCCCCACCTGTGCCACTTAATGGCCGCAGGCGAGCAGCCCGCCCCCAGCCACGCCTGCAGGGTCCCCAGCGCAGGCCCCCCCTGCGGCGCCCCACCCCATGCGCAGCGCTCCAGCAACAGCAGACGCTGCATCGCGCCCCTTGAGCCCCCCGCCAAGAGCAGCTGCCTGCAGGTCAGCCAAAGC
>LFCJ01001559.1_pt1 | contig 16170 bp, 22 predicted proteins | sample 643141 | NCBI WGS metagenome assembly LFCJ01 (sample SAMN03766243, study PRJNA286221) | soda lake metagenome | biome: soda lake; feature: Kulunda steppe; material: water; isolation source: sample B1-Br-g2 brine of Lake Bitter-1 | place: Russia: Kulunda steppe | collected 2010-07 | reverse complement strand
TGGATTGGATGCGCACTGCAGGTGCTGCTTGATTCCAGGATAGCTTGCGGGTCTGGCGGTCGAGGCCCCCACCGCGCATGGCGTGGGTCAAAAGCACAGCGTGGTTTGGATGCACACTGTGAATTGGACGTGCACTGGATTTGAATTGAATGCAGGATGGCTTGCGGGTCTGGCAGTGGGAGCCCCCGCCGCCCCTGCAGCATGACAACGTGGACGTCCCGTGGTCAAAGGTGTGCGCAGTTGGTGAGCATGAAGCACGCAAAGATGCAGATTGTCCCACGGAGGGGGGGGAGGGGTGTTCTCCTGCTTCAGGTCGCACGTGTTCAGCATCTGGTTGTGCCTGGAGGTGCGCAAGTGACAGGCGCGATGGGGGTGGGTTGAAGAACGGAGAGTGTGCACATGCACTTGAACTTGAAGGATTTCTGAGTTACCTCCGACACTGCAATATGTATGCCCGTGGCCACGTACGTGATGCGCCGTCCACCGTATAAAATGTCTGTTGTCCAGCCATGCGTGCTTGCTTGGGCAGGAGCCTTTTTCACCCCCTATCATGGCTGCAGGCAAACGATACACACTTCCCTCCGCAACCTTGTGCGCACGTACGCATACATACACGCACAGGTTGCTGACATAGCCGTGATGAAAGAGAAGAACAAGCTGGTCGGCTGCTCGTTCAACCAGTCGTTTGTTGGCCTCTGGGTGGTTGACCTGAAGGAGGTGTGCACGTATGACCGCTTTGTGTGTGAGCAACCATCACGGATGCAACCATCACATGAGCAACCATCACACATGTTGGACCGTAACGTGTGCGAGTGCCTCCGCGCATGTTGAACCACAGTGGTGAGGCTCAGAAGTGCCCATGGGCTTCATTGTTAGCCAGATGCTGCCATGGGCTTCATTGTTAGCCAGATGCTGCCATGGGCTTCATTGTTAGCCAGATGCTGCCATGGGCTTCATTGTTAGCCAGATGCTGCCATGGGCTTTATTGTAAGCCAGATGCTGCCATGGGCTTTATTGTTAGCCAGATGCTGCCATAGGCTTCATTGTTAGCCAGATGCTGCCATGGGCTTTATTGTAAGCCAGATGCTGCCATAGGCTTCATTGTTAGCCAGATGCTGCCATGAGCTTGAGCCATCAGTTGCAGTCGCTCACAATTACAACATATTTGAGTCGATCAAGGAGACCCAATGGAACGCGACGGTCCGTTCGTTGCTTAGCGCTAATCAGAGGCTGATCAAGCTCACCCTCCTGCACAACAAGCTCGTGGCCGTGCGCCTTACGGTGATGCCTGTCCTGTTTCTCTCCCCTCCGGCGTACTCCGTAACTCCCAGCGATATGTAATTGCAGCCGCCCACGGTTGCACACACCCATGGGTTGTACGGGTTCGTAGTCCCATGCATTCATGGTTGCGCATGCGCTCCAGGCTGCCCATGCACGTGCAAGCGCACGCGCTGATGGTGGTCCAGGCTGCGTTCAATGCCAGTACTGTGATTGCTTTTGGTATTGCATGTGGTTCATGCCACCCAACACAGCCAGCATGCCCTGAGCACGCAGAAGCAGCCGCGGCTTCTGCTCTTGCAACAGCTGCTGTTGTGCACACCTGAAGCCACCACCATCCCAGCCAAGGCCACAGGGCAGAGGAGCCTGCGCAGCTGTGGGCTTGGTCACTCCCGTCGGTCAGGATGCCCGCACGCACACACACACACCCACATGCGCGCGCTTACACGTGCTCACACACACGCGCACGCGCACCACGCGCGTGTTTGGCCGGCCTCCCTGCCTGGTGCCTTGCTGGGCGAACTGGGGTGTGGCGTGGCGCCTTCCTTCGGCAAGTCAAAAGTCTAGCCAACGACGAGTACTCATTGCCTGGCTTGCATGGTGAAATGACCTAACCACGCAACATGCGCCCACGGGCCGGCAGCAAAGCCTCTGCCACGCAGCCAGCACTGGATGACACAGCAAAGCCTCTGCCACGCAGCCAGCCCTGGATGACACAGCAAAGCCTCTGCCACGCAGCCAGCACTGGGTGACACAGCTGGCGCCTGTTGGGTGCTCATGTGTGTGAATGTTCGTGTGTGTGTGCGGATGCGTCTTGGTGCAGGTGCGGCCCTTCGGGGCCCCCTCCGTTGGCGCATCTGGGGACGGGGCGCCGCTGGTGGCGCGGGCCGCCAGCAATCGCGTGATGTCCCGTGGCGACAGTGGGAGCGGCAGGTGCGCAGGCACGCAAGCGCGTGTGCGTGTGTGTAAGGCTAACATGCGTGCTTGCTTAAGCAAGGATGTAAACGTTGCCGGTTTGGGAAGTCCTTGCATAATCTCGTGCTTGATTTGTATGTAAATGTAAAGATCGTCGAATTGACCTGGGAAAAACAGTTGCTAGGCCAGGGGTGTCAGGGAAAGCCCAACTAGTCCCCCGACTGACCTCCAACTGACCTATTTGTCTATTACACGTAGAATGCCTCCATCCAAGGACATCTAAGTAATGTCTATTACACATAGAATGCCTCCATCTAAGGGCCCTATGTGGGGCCAGGTTATCATTTTTGCCCCTGGTCGCACATGGGACTGTAGGTCAGTCATTAGGGGGGGTTGCAAGGTGCAGTGCAAACATGGCTTGCACGAGTTCACTGGAGGCGCCTCCCGCACCAGGGACCACTGTGGACATGGTTACCTATTCGACAGCAGCAGCAGCAGCAGCAGCAGGCGGCAGCAAGAAGCAGAAGATGGCCCAGACCTGGGTGGTGCTCTCAGAAGAGGAGGAGGAGGAGTGGGGGGGTTCCAGCAGTGGGGGAGACTTCAGTGATGAGGGAGGATGCTAAATTACATCAAATGATATGGATTTCCTTTGCCAATGGTGCAAAAACACTGCAAAACAGAACAGGAGAACGTCCCTGGGCAGGGCTGTGGCTGTCATCCCCCCCCCCCTCTGCAACGTTGAAATGTAACCCGTGTTGTAAACGGCATTTTGTTGCCCTTTCGAGTTTGAGCCACTTTGTTCCCAGTGAAAAATTCGAAAAATTCAATGTCGACAACCTTGTGCGAAAATGTTCACTGGCGTGGAGGATACACACTGCACCTGTGTGAGTGCGAGGTGAAATTGGGGCTTTTGGGCGCAGGCAGACTGGCGCGGATGCTGTGCCTGCGGGCGCGCTGAGTCCCCCCCTGAGAAGATGTGTGGAGGGGAAGGGGGAAGAGGGAAAGACAGGGGAGGGGTGAGGAAGGTGGGAGCACATGGAACGCGCTGTAATGAAATGTGGGGCTCAAATGCAGCTTGCATTGGTGCTCTGGGGTGCACATAAAAACGCCTGCTTCGGCATTTACAGGTCTGCCCTTATCATAGTACAGCTCGCATCAGTGCTCCAAAGTGCACAGAAGTGCCTGCTGATCCTCCCCCGTCGTAATACAGCCACATCAGCGCTCCAGGTTGCACAAAAGCGCCTGCCCCGGCAGCAACAGGTCCACCCTCAAAATTATCCTTTTGCACGCAGCCGCTACCCGCCGGCGGTTGCCTCCCCCACAGCCGCTGCTGTGGAGGCGGCGCGCGCAAGAGACGCACGGGACACGTTGCAAGCGCGGTGCTCACCGCTGCACGACTATGCGATGCGGCGGCAGCAAAGCAGCCAAGAGGTGCGGCGGCAGCAGGGGCAGCCAAGAGGCGAGCCGCTGCAGTTTGGACTGGCCCCTCGCATGATGATGCATGCCGCAGCGCCCAGCTGCACGCAGGCAGCCTGCGCTGCTGCTGGGCATGTGCCTGCAGCTGCCTGCAGCGGTTGAGGTCTTGCAGGGCCGGGTGCCGCACGTGCTGCTTGACCCTGTTGTTTCCTGCGCCTTTGCTGCGCCCTTGTGCGTTGCGCAAACCCGATTCTTGCTGCTGCTGCTGCTGCTGCTGCCTGACATTTGCCCCACTTGATGCACACGGCCATGCACAAACATCCCTCACTCATCACAAGCACGCACGCACGCGCATGCAGGCTGCTGCCATCCCGCCCTCCCTCTTAGCTGCTGCGCGGGAGCCGCTGCCATCCTTGGGCACCCCCAGCGGCGCCCGCCCATTGGTGCCCCCCATCCCATCCTCCTCCGGCGCTGGTGCGTGCTCCAGCATGGAGCAGGGCTGAGGGCGCACAGGAGCAAGCTACCAGGCGCATGTCCCGGCCCGGCTGTGTGTGTGTGTGTGCAAATGTGCGCGCAGTTTGGTGTGTTTGCATGTGTTTGCGTGTGTGTGTGTGTGTGTGTGCAGGGGGGAAGGGGGTAAGGTGCGCGCGCACTCTACCGTTGCCATTGAACCTGAAAGGCGCTTTGGCTGTTACCGAGGAGTGTGGGCCAGCTGCAGCGCCTCTTGCTCTTACAGAAGGGATGTTCCATAGGATGCATGTTGCACCGTCCGTGGCTGGCCGCCACATGGCGCATGGGATGCACGCTGCCTATGATGTGTGTGGTGGGCGTCAATCTGCAGCCTGGGATGCATGCATGCCGCATCATTTGCGTGGTGGGCTGCGCTGTGTGTGTGCTCACGTCGCTCACCCGCTGTGCACCTCAACGTGGGGGACCTCATGCACCCAGTCAAGCAGGCGTGCCCCCAACCTTCAACCCCACCCGCATCGCACCCCCCGACCACATCCATCGCACCCTCTGCCGCGGGTGGCGCCCATGCCTGTGCCTGCGCTGCAGCCTCGCGCTATGCCCCCCTTGAAGCCGGCATGCCCCTGCACCCGCAACCCCATGCACGCTCCCAATCGGGCACAGCGCCCGCTGTGGAGGCCACCCTAAGCCCCGGCCCCTCAGGTGTGTGTGTGTGTGTGTGTGTGTGTGCCTGAGTGTGTGCCTGAGTGTAGGTGTGTGTGTTTATGTGTGTGCACAGTGCGACCAGCACATGCATGAGAGAGTGTGAGCATACACATGTGTGTGTGGGGGGGGGCCTTTGCTCCATTTTGTATGCGTACATGTTCAATCCAGCGCTGTACTAAGATGAATATCTCCATCCACCCTCTTTAATAATTGTGAAGCACTTTGTTTTATAGACCAATCCTGTACAACATTTCATTGTGGCGAGGCATGATGTACATCCCTGTGTAGAGAGGGCCCAGGTGGTGGGTGAGCACATAGCAGAGTGCCTGTGGTATGTTGCGCGTCAAATCCCTAATTGGTGTAGGGCAATGTGTGTGTTTGAGAGAGAGAGAGAGAGAGAGAGAGAGAGAGAGAGAGAGAGAGACGGCCATGCATGTGTCCCACCGCATGTGTTAAGGCATCTTTTTCTCGCTATTGGCTTGTCCTTGGCGTCAATGGGTTTCCTGATGTGTGCTGTGCAGGGCTTCCTCCCCCTGCCCCTGCCTCAACCCCGGTTCCGCCCAACCCTAGAAGCGCATCACCCAGCGCTGGCAAGATGTCCATAGGCGTAGGCGTGGGCGATAGCTTGTTGCGAAACCAGGTGTGCGGGCCCGCTTAGCAGCAGGAATGTGTGCCCACACCTGCGTGCTCTCTGAAGTGTACTGGAATGTGTTACCAGGTACTTGTGTGCTGCATGTGCAAGGAGGGGCATCGGCACACTTAGGGATGGGCGTTTGCTAAGGGCGCTATACCGCGCTATGAAATTTTCAGATATAGCGCGTGCCAAAATCAAAACTCAAAAATTCACCTCTGGCCCCAAGAATTGAGGATATGATTACTCAAATAAAGTGGCAGACATCTTTAATGGGGACGAGCCATAGATAAATCTGGGGACGGATGGCATGCAGCCCCATGCCCAGGGCAGTGCCACCCCTGCAGACCTCTTCAAGAGGATGACAGCAGGTCCCCTTAAGGAAGTGGTCTGACAGGTTTACAATGAAGATTTAGCCAGAATGGGGCTGTGTGATGCATTGCAAATGTTGCTTGCCAACCTCAGCCCTGCACACCCTGGGACGATGCAGCGTCACAACTGCATGCAGCAGGCACTGGAAGCAGCAGGTTTTGCACAATCCCCAAGGAGCATGCCAGGGAGGAGGAGGAGAACGAGGTGAGGAGTAGCTACACCGTGTTGGGAAGCCATTGGCCAAGAAGCAGCATATTAAGTCCTCCTCAATGGGCCCCGCACAGCACAAGCAGTTTCATGTCTCATGGCCATTCATTTCATTATTACAAGCTCCCTTTCATCAAGCTGTAGTGCCCTGCGCTTGATCAAGTCGAGTCCATGCAAGCAGCTCCATGCAAGCAGCCATGCAGCGAGCAGTTGTAGCACCAGCACCAGCACCAGCAGAAGATTTTGAAGAGCAGACAGTAGAAGAGCGCAATCAGCGTTGGGCAGCAATCAGCACTTGAGAGTGGACAGCTAGGGATTGCCTTGGAACACAAGTGTGTTCTTCTTCAGATCAGATGCACCTGATCTAAAGGGCCAGCCTGTCATCATTATATTTTTTCAGGCAGCATATCAAGGGGATATTCAGAGCTGTCGTAAGCATTAAGGGAATTGAGGAATGAGGGGCCCAGGGGTACTAGGACATGTAGCGCATAGGCTATGTGACATAGCACATGAGTAGAAGTGTAACCCTTGTGCCAGATATAGAGCTGTATCTGGTTGCTAGAAGCCCCCAGCCCCAACAGATTTATTTTTTGCTTTCATTTTTGTATGGGGGCATTATACAGGGTGCTGAACCTCCTTTCGAATTCTGATGCCGAAATTGGCAGATGTAGCAACTGAAATATAGCAAAATATAGTGTTATGTAGCGCTATAGAAATGTCTCATACAGCGATATATGCCAATCCCTAGACACACTAGATGAGTTAATCCCTTCCAAACCCCTGCAGCCTAGCAAGTGTGGCTTGCCTCCTGAAAGTGCCAAAGATGCAACATGTGCTCACACTGGCTGCTGCCAAACGTCAGGGTGTTGCATTGGGGGGCAGCGCATGCCTCCCTATCCCAATTGCCCGCTCCCTAGCGCATGAGATAAACCCCCACACCCTCACACACACCAACTCTCTCGCCCGTACACTTGCACGCACAGAGACACGCACTTGTATGCACACACACTTGTACACACAGACACACACTCAGAAATTTGTGCGCACTCCCATGCTCGCAGCCTGACGTCGTGGCCTTGCAGCGAGAAGCGCGCCAAGTCGCTGCAGCTGAGGCGGCCGCTGCATCGCATGCCGCTGCCACGCCCACCCCCTTCAAGCATGCATCAGAGTTAGCTCGGCAGGTGACGCAGGCTGGTGGCACGTCTACCTCCGCTGCTGCTGCTGCTGCTGCTGCTGCTGCTTTTGTATTTCAGTGTTGCTTGCTTGTTTTAGTCAGGTGCCTGCTCAGACAACTGCCTCATCCCTGCATCTTCCCAAATTCTTGCACGCCCACCCCCTCCCTCTCACCTTCTGACTTGCTCATTTTTCATCACTGTGCCACCCCCAAAGTTGTGCTGCCCCCCCTCATTCTCTGCACGACGCGCCTGTCTGCGCAGGCTCCCCTTCCAGTGCCCTGCAGAAACCTTCCTAAAACTGGTGTCCACACCCCACAAACACGAAGGCACAAAGACAGGCACACACAAGTACACACATGTGAACGCTTAATGCACCCGCGCACTCATGCACACACGCACGTGCACACACATGCGCGCGCACACGCAGGCCAGCAGCGCGAGCCGCAACGGGGCGCGCAGCGCGGTGGGCGTCAGTGGCGGCGGCGTGCGCCGCTCCTCGCGCAGCTCCCCAGCCCCCCCAGCAGATGCCGCGCAGGTGAGACGCGCCGTCTGGGTGCCCTCTGCTGCATGGGTGGGCCATGTGGGCCCCTGCCGCATGTGCTTGATTGGCGTTGTCCTGGTGAGGCCTCTGTGTGGGGCACTCTGTGTGGGGCACTCTGTGTGGGGCACTCTGTGTGGGGCACTCTGTGTGAGGCACTCTGTGTGGGGCACTCAGTGTGGAGCACTCTGTGTGGGGCACACCAGCGCCGCGCCCGCAACGTGCGGAAGCGTCCCAGAGGGTAGAGGATCACCGGCCACCCCACAGGAATGGACACACCTCACCCGCCCTACCGCATGAAGTCCGCAATTGCACCCACACCGCTGCATCTCTGTCCAGCCGTGCCCGCAATCAATCCCTCACCCACACCCACCATGATTGGTTTCCGCAATCACACCCACACCCGCGTTCATCCCACATTGATGCCCGCAGTCGCACCCACACCCACGCCCATTCCCGCCCCAATCGATCCTGTGACCCTGCCTTGCCATCATGGATCTTGTCCACAGGGTCCATCCAGCACACTGCATCGGACTGGCATGGGTGTAGCAAAAGGCATCCTGCCTTGCCCGCCTTGTCTTCTTGCAGCCCCGCCCTGAGACTCCACAAACCCTTCCCGCCCACACCCCATGGTCTGTCCATCCCATCATATCCCGCTCACCCCCAATGGTCTGTCCATCCCATCATCCCGCCCGAACCCCATGGTCTGTCCTGCAACTCAGGGGGATCCAGACTTAGACGCCGTAGCACGCATTGTTGCCGGCTCAGATACCACGCGGCTGACACTGCTGGGGCGCTTAAATGGGCTGCAGGTGCGCGCAAAGAGTGTACGTGCGTGACCAGGCAGTGCAAGCGCGGCGAACTGCGTGCGGGCAGCAGCAGCCGTCTTGGGGGGCTGCAGGCATGACCCCGTGCTTGCACATCTGTGCGCTTCGTGTGCGTGCAACTCTAAAGCTGGCTGCACGCACACTCATGCTTGTGCGCGCGTGTGAACGTGTGCAATGGCACTTGAAATGGCAGGCATACTAGGCATGCTGCCACCACATGCTTCCAGGGCTCCTAACTCTGCCATTTGTGTGGCTTCTCAGTTCCGGCCAGGCGAGCGCACATCCACACACTCCCGCACAACCTCACAAACGCGTCTAACATACACGTTCAATCATGCTTGCGCAAGCACACATGCACACGCGCTCGCATGCACACGCACACACACATACGCGTACACACACATATGTCCCTCGGCAGGCAGCGCAGTCGCTGTTGGGGAGGGGCGACTTGCGGGCGGCAGCCATGGCGGCGCGCAGGCACAACGACCCTGCCCTGGCTGCAGACATGCTGCAGGTGCGTCCTAGGTGCCCCTGGCACGGCCACGCAGCTCACTGCTGGCGTTTGCAGCCATGCGCTGCCTGAGGGTGGGGGTTGGGAGTTGGTCTCAACCCGATGCCTGGCCTTGGCTCAGTGAAGGCAAGGGGGCAGGGGGGCCCCCTGCCTTGCTGTCCTGTAAAGCTATCGCATTGGGATGAGAGCCTATGTGCTCTTGGCTGCCGTTGCCTGCCCAAACATCTGGAAGACGTGGGCCTCTGACAAAACAGCTGCCACCATGCTGCCCAGATCGAGCCGCTGCCGCTGCTGCTGGACATTGCCTCGTGTTGCAGCCGCCGGAGATATAGTGTCCTCAGGAAAAGCCCTGTGTTGCTCAATTGGTCCCTCGCTGAAATGCTCCCCTCAAGAGGAAACAGCCCTTGCATTGCAGCTGCCGGGGAAAGGTCCCCTCGGATGGGACGGCCCACCATTGCACCCAACTAGTGCATCGCGCCAGCGGAAGGTCACAACTTTGGGAGCGGCCCTGCGATCGGCCACCACCGCCGCAAGCCTACACCAAACCGCCTCATCCCTTGCCCTTCACCCCAAACCCTTGAGCCAACCCTCACCCTTACGCAGGCCGCCATCGCCAGGAAGGGGTTTGGGGAGCTGCTGACACTAGACTGCCTGCCCGACCTGTGCCCTGTTTTAGAGTCGGTGCTGACGCTCCAAGCCCCCCTCCAAGTCGAGGTGCGCATGGCGCCTGCTGCTGCCGCCACAGCCCTCTTGTTTGTGAAAGTTGTGGCGCATGTGTGTGTCGCATGCGTGCGTGTGTATGTGTTTACTTGTTTGTGTGTGTGCTAATCGTGGTCTTATTTTTTACGACGGCGCCATTGTCACACTGCCAGGCAGCCAATTTGAGCGGCAGGAACACTGTCCCTGGGGGTTGTGGCTCAGATGCGGGGTGCTCAAGTTGGTGTGCTGCCGGGTATGGGGCATTGACTTTGAGTGCGTCACACAGAGTGCAGCGTGGGCAGCATGGTGTGAGGAGTGTGCACTCAGCGCGCGCGCCAAGTGGAACAATGGTAGCCCTGCCACGATTGTGGGCTCGCTGCTTCTGAGGGCGCAGCGTGGCGCCAAGACTCATCCTCACCGCCCATGCTCAGACCCCTGACGCCCTGTGGGCCCCTGCTGCCCTGCGGTCCTCATCCATGGTGTCCATGCCCAAACCCTCAATATGAACACTCAATATGACATGGTGTCGCATAATTTAACATGTGATCATTTACATCCCAATTGTCTCGGCGTATTCCTTTTTTGGGAAGGCGAGCAGGTGGGCCACTGGGATCAGGCACATGAGCACTTCTGTCCTCTTCTTCACATTCCACTTGTCTAAGCCCATTCCCCTTACATGGCAAGCAGGTGGGACAGGGCACCATCCCCCCTATGCGCTGCGCCACTGAGATCAAGGCACACAAGCACCCTGGCCATACTTTGCACCCCACCTTTCGAAGTCTATCTAAACTAGGCTAGCAGTCAGTCAATTTGACTGGAGGCCTTTTCTTTTAACTTACTAACATTAAAAACGCATGGCAAGCAGGTGGGCCTGGACACCATCTCCCTCGTGAGCCATGCGTACGTGGGCCTCATCAGGGATCATTGCGGCCCCCATGCCGTCGCTCCCCGCATGCCCGACCTGAACTTCGACCTGCGCAAAGAAAAGGTGCGAGCCCGACCTGAGCTTAGACCTGTGCAAAGAAAAGGTGCGGGCCCGACCTGAACTTCGACCTGCGCAAAGAAAAGGTGCAGGCCCGACCTGAGCTTAGACCTGCGCAAGGAACAGGCGAGGAGCGTGCCTGAGCCTGGGCAGGGCAGGGGCGAGCCTCCTCTTGCAACACAGCCTTGTGAGCAATGTTTGCCATGAGGTTGGCGCAGCCTCCGAATCTTGGCCTGTCCAGAGCCATGCGCAGTGGGCCTGCCTTACAGTGCTTTCTCTGTCCAGCCCTGCGCACTCACCTGACCAGCGCTCTATTGTCAGCATATTTTGCTGCATTGCACCCGGGCTCGCATTGCATGCTTGGCTGCTCCCAGCACATTGCTGCATTGCACCCGTGTCAGCGCACTGCTCCATTGCACCCAGGCTCGCGTTGCATGCTTGGCTGCCCCCAGGATCTCCTTGTGATTGGCAGCACACGCCTAGTTGCTTGGTGTTGACACAAGGCTCAAAACACACCAACACAGCCGCGTGCATACACACACGCAGAGTCACATGCAGTCGGCAGCATAAGCGGGCATGGCCCTTGCCACCCACTCTTCAATTCACGTTGCCTCCAGCACGCATGAGCAGCACCTGGGATCCATGGGTCCATGGCACCAAACCAGCTTGCACGGGCGCTGGATGCAGGCCCCTCGTCAGTAGGCTTGCTGATGACCGTGCTTGCACTTCGTGTGTTTTGGCAGATCAGCACGCATCCTGGCATATGCACACTGTCTTCGACCCTACTCATTAGCTCAGGGCACCCGATCCCGCTTTCGCACAGGCATGCATGCCACAACATTCGACTCGCATCATGTGTTTCTCCACACCCACACACCTCGTGTGTGTGTGTGTGTGTGTGCTGCGCGCAGTGTGAGCTGGCGCGTGTGGCCCTACGAGGGCTGCACACCAAGCTGCTGCACTTGGCGCACGTGCGCGGGGGAGGGGGGGAAGGTGCTGGGTGGGACCTAGCAGGCATCAGGGCTAAAGACTTGGCAAGCCAGTTGGCAGCCTGCCTGTGATATTATGTGAAACTGTGTGTGTATGTGCAAGCAATTGCACCGGGAAGTACGTGATTGGTGTGTGGTGTGCTAATGGGTGCAGCCACCCAGTGTTTTGTGTGGCCAGTCTGCGGGAGGAAGTGGCATGTCCAGGGAAAAAGCAAAGGGGGGTGCTGCTGAATCGGGACTCACTCCTATAACCATGACTGTAGACTGGTAGACATTGAATAGAAAAAGTAGGATTTCCGGTGGTCATTTATTCATTCATGCTCAGTACAGAAGTTGTTGTTGCTCAATTGATTGAAGGTTCGTTTTTGAGCCCAAATGCATATCATTGCCAAGCTTGCTGCTTGATCAAGCTTGACTTTTTGGCCTCCAACAAGGAGGGGTCTTGCAGATATCCATCATAGATCGATCATTACACCTACTCACCTTCAGTGCAGTCCATCCCGGGTCAGCGGCTGTGCTTAGACTGCCTTCTGAGCCAGGGTGGCAGATTGCTGCCAAATACAATGACACACTAGCTGGCAGTTGGCTCCAAAATGGTTAATATGGATCTCCGCCACTGGAAGTTTACAAGTTTACAAGTCTCCGCCACTGGAAGATGGCATCTTGGCGGTCACCTACACATTATCTTGAAAGGACTCATACTGTGAGTTTTTCTTCCTGGAACAAAACAAGGCTAGCAAGACTTTGACTCATGATAGTGATAAACTCTGAAATCATTGTGTGTGCCACCGTGTGACATGCCGCAGTTCTGAGTGAGTGGCTGCAGGCCTGTTCCTTTGGTCGTTCCTAGACCTACTCGCCAATATAGTGTGTCCTAACAAGCTCCAACATTGTGTCCTAACAAGGTTTACGAAAAACACCTTTAGTCGGTGAGGTCCTACTAGTAGCCTGTGCTTGTCCTCCAGGGTGATCTATTCACTCCCATCTATTCACCTCTCCTTGGCCCACTCTGTTCAAACAGGTTTAAAGATAGGGTCAACCGCCAGCCAGGTCGTTAGGCTGATTGGTTTGTTGCTGGTCTTCGCCAGCCAAAAAATAGTCCTTAAGGCCCGAAATGATATGGCAGTCTATTGTGCCGTTGAGAAAGGAAATCAAAGACAGTCTGACTAGGCAAGGCATGTGGAATATAAGGGGCCTCCATAGAAAGCCCACTCTGTTCAAACAGCTATCTTAACTTCCCTTGAAGAGGGAGGAGCCCAGAATGACAAGCAATCTGTTAGGCAGTGACAACACTCCCTACCGTGACATCAAGGAATCACCTACTAGTAGAGCACAGGCAGACAGCTAGAGGTTTGTGTCGATATCTTAATTCTGTTCTTTGGCTTGCTAGGCGCGCCCTATGCAATTCGGTTTTGGATACCAATATCTAACAGTCGGAAGCTTCCAGCATCTAGTAGGAGAAAGTAAGGATGAAGGCCTTTTGGGACTTGTGGATGGGTGGCAATGTGTCCCAGCACAGAACCCTGGCCACTAGTGCAGCAGTTATAAGTTTACAGATTTAACAAGTCCAACCCTCAGGCTGAACTCGAGTTTCAAGTCAAAACTGCAGGCAGCAGGCAGCAGTCACAGGTCTTTAAGATTTAGGTCCGATTATGTTACTGTTTTGCGTGTTTTCACAAGACCGAACCATGCACACAGCTATGTAACCTAGCCTCAGGCTAGAACCATGCACAGCAGTCCATGCAAGGCAGTGATTTGGCATGGCAAGGTCGACAAGGTCAGGGTCGACCGCCAGCCAGGCCGTTAGGCTGACCAGAGTCTATGCCATAACCAGCCACAAACATCCATGGTTATGGATCCATAGAGGTTAATATTAATTAGGCAATGTCTGATTTTCTCAACCTTGTTAAAGATGGATGCAATTGTCAAAACTAGCCCAATTAGGCAGGACACACAGGAAAATCAATTGAAACATGCCACAAGAAAACCTAGTTTTCCTAGTTTTCTTCGAGATTGGTCACGCCCGCATCGAGCCAAGTTTGGAAGGGTGCGCGCTCCTGCCCAACAACGCTAATGGCCATGGGCTGCTGTGCGGCGCTGCCCTTGCGCGTTCCAGGCAGGAGCTAGGCAGAATACTGGAAAAGAGGGAGCTGCCTGCTGCTTGTTGCCCGCATGTGCTGCAAAGAAGAGGCAGCTGCATGCTAGGTGAAGAGCGGGATGAAAGGCCGAAGGTGGGAAGGCACGCGTGAAAGGCCTGCAACCAAAAAGGTTATGAGAAGGCGTCCGTGTGCGCCACAGGTTTCATGGGTGCAGAGGCAGCTCAGCCAAAGTCCGCCAGGCTTGAAACTGCAACCCACAGATCCAAATAGGGGCGCAGCTGTCAAGAGATGGGAACTATGGCATTAGATAGTCTTTGTTGGGGAAGTTGGCAAAGAAACGATGAGAGCCTTTCAAACACAAGATGGCATGCATTGCGGGTCTGTAAAGACCCTTGATCAGGTCAGGACACACAAACACGCGTGTGAAACGCCTGGGAGGCCAAAGGCGGACAGGCATGTGTGCTAGGCCTTCGCAGCCACAGGGATAGATGGAATGAGAAGGTGCTGTCAGGGGGAGCTAAAGATGGATACCAGAGGATGGATGTCAGAGGATGAGGACGGATGCAGGGGCATCAGGGAGGATGGGTGCAGGAGGAGGAGGAAAAGGAGGAAGAAGAGAAGGAAGAGGGATGTAGTGGCATAGGGGAGGATGGGTGCATGAGGAGGATTGGTGCAGGGGCACAGGAGGACGGGTGCAGGGCAAGCCAGGGGCTGGTCAGGTTGGGTTGATCAGCAAGCTAACTGGTTTGCTGCATGGGTGCAGGGGATCTGTGATGTATAAGGGGAGCTGGTGCAAGGAGTTGTGCTGTAAGAGGGGAGCTGGTGCAGGTATTCATGTTTGCTGTAAGAGGGGAGCTGGTGCAAGGAGTTGTGCTGTAAGAGGGGAGCTGGTGCAGGTATTCATGTTTGCTGTAAGAGGGGAGCTGGTGCAGGGGGTCCGTGCTGTAAGAGGGGAGCTGGTGCAGGGGTCCGTGCTGCAGAAGGGGAGCTGGTGCAGGGAGGTCGTGCTGTATGAGAGGAGCTGGTGCAGGGAGTTGTGTGTGCTGTACGAGGGGAGCTGGTGCAGACCCTGGTCTGCCTGTGCCTCTGGTAACGTTAGGAACATTCCGATGAGTATGAAGAAAGGCATAGATTTATCACGAGAAGTCAAAAGAGAATTTTGACATGAACTCCGTACCGAGCAAGCCACTCAGAGTGTTGGTGATGGTGGTGCAGGCAGAGATGGCACTGTAGCATCCAACTGGGCAGAGATGGCACTGTAGCATCCAACCAGGCAAAGATGGCTCTGTGGCATTCAACCTTGAGGGACCCAACTAAGCGCTCCTCGGGCCCCAGCACAGCATATGGATCGACTCCAGTGCACATGTGAAGCACGCTCCAGGCACATAGTGAAGCAGGTCAAGCTCTTTCCATCGCACCCCCGCTGCGCTCACATTCATGGCAGAGGTGCCTGGGGAAGGGAGACAGGGGCCCATGGCGCAGGTGGAGCTGTACCAGGGACTGCTGAGGCAGCTTGTGCACGCAGAACCTGCACGGACAGGGGGGCAGCAGTCAGCAAATCCATTTGATGGTGCATGTAGTTCATGGGGTATCTTAGCAAGGGAGTGCTGCTGCAGCAGGGGGTGCTGTGTCTGCTGCAGTAATCCACCCCAGAATCTGAGCTAGAATGGGGGCGCCCTTAGACTGAGTGCAGCTGCAACCAGGTGCAGTTTGGCATTGCCAATGGCCCTTGAGCCGCAGCAGGGCATGCCACTGCAGCAAGGTGTGCCATGCCTGCCCTTGCATTCCATCGCTTCAATTGAGCTTCATTGGGGGCGCGCCCCAACGCTAAGCGCAGCTGCAACGAGGTGGAGCGGAACAGTACCAGGAGCCAAGTGGCCACCCCTGCAAGGGGTGCCACTACGATGGGATGTGTGCAGTGAAGTAATTTTACAATATCATGTTTTATTGATACTATTGACCATTAAGTTTAAGTTATCTGAAGATTAATGGATTGAATGTGGATCAAATGTGGATTGAATGTGGTTTGTTTGCGGGTGTGCACGAAGCGTCCTGAGCTCCTGAGCACTCTTGGAGCCTTGTTCCATTTGACTGCCACATGCAAGCCTCAAAGCGCACGCCACCAAAAGAAAAGCCACTCAGCAGTGAAACAAACAATTTCCAGGCCTCGCATTGCCCTAGCTGCAAAAGCCTGGGCGGTGAAGCCTTGTGCTTGCCTGCAAGGTGCCAAATATCCAGGGTTGGGTCATGCGTCCATTTGCCCTAACCAATGTGCATATGATACAAACAATGCCCATATTTGACGTCTATTTGTCCGCATTTGGGGTCATATCTGAGGGCAGAGGTTGGGGGGATAAT
>LFCJ01001558.1_pt1 | contig 16172 bp, 10 predicted proteins | sample 643141 | NCBI WGS metagenome assembly LFCJ01 (sample SAMN03766243, study PRJNA286221) | soda lake metagenome | biome: soda lake; feature: Kulunda steppe; material: water; isolation source: sample B1-Br-g2 brine of Lake Bitter-1 | place: Russia: Kulunda steppe | collected 2010-07 | reverse complement strand
GAGCACGATCCTTCCTTGGGCTGGAGAGTGGTTCGTGTCTCTGAGACTTTGTGGATGTGCTTAACCTGATCTGACGGGAGCGGACATAGGCCAGGGTATTGTTACACAAACATGATCATGAGAGGCATGAGAGGCAGCATAACAGTGCTCATTAATTCCCACCTACAGAACACAGGCAGGCAGATCTTTTTGTACCAAAACGAAAGGAATATTCCACGAGTATTCGTGTCTATTCAGGCAATGCCAGCTGGCTGTCAAGACCTCCAACTCCAACAGCACCAATAGGGTTTTTCCTAGAACAACTTCAGCGAGCAAAATATCAATAAGTCAAATGTATACAAGGGGAAAAGCAGAGTATCTGCCGGGTAAACGCTAAAGATCACAATCCAAGTCAGGCGTGGTCTGGAAGCCACTTCAGATCTCAAAGCAGATAGCAAAGCAAGAAGATATCAAAGCACACACAAGATTTCAAAGCGAGCAGAATGCAAGAAGATATCAGGACTAGTCAGATTCAGATCCAGCAACCAACATTCAGATCCATAGCTATGGATCTGAATATTATCCCATCCTATAGGTTTGGGCATTCACGGAGTGTAGCCCTTCTCACGGTCCACATCAGCCTAATGTACAAGAATACTCCCTCTGGCCTGAGTTTAATTGCCTCGCCTCTCTTTATTCATGGGGTGAAGGTTTCACAAATATGTCAGCTACAGATACTACCAGTCTTATAAGCAGCCTGCTCAAAGTACGTTGTCAATAGCATAAGCGATTGCCAATTTAGCCACTTCAACTCAAGGTCTCAATCCATAGCTGATAAGTGTACCATTGTGCATGTAATAAATTATAATGCACATGAATGCTCAGGTAGCATTGCACTTTCTTAGTGCGCAAGCAGGCGCATGTATATGGTACAATATAGTACAACTGGGCGCAAGCTCAAGTAGCTTAAGCACAGTAACCTTTTGTCTTAGGCCTCCTCAATGCAAATATGTGTCTTAGAAGGCAGGTGCTTTGTAATGTCTCACTAAGACATGATATCTTGATGCCATCCAGAGGGTGCAAGCAAGTTAAGACCTCTCTTGGTGTGGATTTCCTTCTCAAATGTGATGCAAGATGTGCAAAGTCTTGTTTCCTTTCCTCTAAGAAATTGTGGTGTGTGATGCACAAATACACAAATATAGTATTTACATGAGCATGTAGCTTGAGGGCAGTCTTATCGGCTTTTTGTGTGCCAAAGCCGAGCTTTTGAAGATGATTCAAAGTGTGTGAGGTATAGATAGAGCATCCCAAACCAAGAAGAATGGTGTGAAGGATAACTTTCTCGGCCTTCAAGCGCTAACAAAGAAGCCTGTACTGTTTTCTAGAGGTCTCTTATTGGTGTCCAGGCCGTCTTTCTTCACAGTATTTAACCCGGTTGTCTTGAATGTGACACCTGGTGGCCCTAAGTGACTCCTTTTCCTTATTTGATGTAGGGAGTGTTTTGCTGCCTATGTAGTTTTTCTTTCCTTTCCTAGGGATGGGACCGCAATCGATTACATCTTTGCATACCACTTTAGCACGTCAACATTGCATGCATTGCCAATTGCATTGACAATGTGATCTTATTCAAGCCCATAAGTGAGACAGAAGGCTCCATCAGATATAATTATTCTCTGAAAGAATCTTCTGTCTTTAAGATAGTAGCAGATAGCTGAGATAATAGAGCGTAAAAAATTAAGGTAACTGGAGGAAACTCCGTTGATCAGAGAAAGCAGCAATCCAAGGGCATCAGGCAAGACAGATCTGGAGATTGATATCATGCCCCAGAGTACTAGAGAGCCGATACAATTGTCATCATGATATGATATGAAAAAGAAAAGACAAGACTTGAACAGGATGGATTTGCCTGCTGGTGTGAAATGAGGGATCATCCTCCAATGATAGGAGAGGTTTACAGCCGGTGCAAGCACCAGGCAACCCCCCACCATCAAACTGATTAGAGTTTCTCACATCAGTGAGGGTCAGGAGGAAGAAAATGCAAACAGGGAACCAGCAATCAGACTGTTTATCCAGCCTCAAAGACTCGTCCAAGAATAATGAGAATACATGATTGCCATACTTGCTAAAATGAGAGTGTGAGCAGTTTGCATGAGCAAGCACATACTTATAACCATGCTCATCTTCCTGGGCCGGCACACTTGCAGGAGGGGTGTTACTCTACATGAGGCCGAGGTACAACATTTCAGCTCTGACATTCCTAATAGACCAAAAGAAGTTCCAGCAGCATTAGCAGTAGCCATGTGTGTTCAATCCAACAATTGCCGTTGCATTGGGAATAGTTCAATAGCCTTGATCGAGACAGATGAAATATCAGGAGTCATTCATGTTGCAAGAGCAGTAAAGGAGCCTGTTTTGCCACATGCTCTTACACACAAGCATGATTCTTTGTGCACAAACAGCCGAATATGATTCTCGTAAGGCATCAAGCCAATTTCTGCCATCATTTTTACAAGATATTTTTAACTGCACAAGCTCAACCAATTGTTTTGCTGGGAAACCTAGGTGAGGGATCTGGATAACATCTCTCAACAAGATGAGCGTTGTAGTGAGGACAGGAAATTTGCAGGTTTTGGGGTTGGCTGGAAAATTTGGGGCTTTTTCCTCCATAGCCATCAAGCCAACGTGCAAGTAGTGCAATATTGCATTTTGTCTATTGTTGAAAGGCTATGTGAAGCCAATAAACTCAGCACATTTATCTCTGCCATTTTGAACTCGTTGCGTCTCAGGGTGGTCAGTGCCCAAGATATGCTTGTGTTTCGCCAAAGCCTCCTCAAACTGCAGATAAGCAACGATCCAGCAGGAGATGCCCATTTTAAACAAGTCAATTGGCAATCTCACTTCCGATCAATGCCTTTAAGGCTTATGAAGTGTAATAAAGAAATCAGGCATTGCGACAATGCTCTGACTCGGTTGGCAAGCCTGGGCGGCAAGGGCAAATTGAGCACGTTTGAGAGCCCCTTGCATGCTAAATGGTGGTACCAAGAGTATCAAGAAACGTAACAAGGACAGCCTGGTCACTGCAGTTTCTCTGATGCTGCATCAAGCCTGCATGCTGCTCGCAAGTGTGACCTGTGTCAGGGAACTTTATAGTGCATGCTGCGCTTGCTTACCAGGACAAGGGCATCTCGCTCTCTGTCATTTTGGTTGTACACGCTCCTTGCCAGCTTAGCTAGGCTATGTAAAGTGGTAGGATCCTCCCCTCCTAAAGTGTGCGTGAAGCCCTCCAATGCTTGCTGATAGAGCCTCTCTGCTTCGTCATACTTGGCTGCGGATTTGAATAGTTTGCAGACAGTCACTTTAAGACGGAAGAAATTCATGTGATGAGAGCTATAGAGAGGGCACAACGTGTCCGGTGTCCAAAGTGATGTGTTCTTAATACCCTTTGCAATTTGTCAAAATTGACATTGTAAGCACATGCCTATCTGCCTAAAACTTCAGATGATGGCTTGGATGTGACCAAATGCACTAACCTTTTCTGTGTGGCAAGCCTTCTGGCATATGCTGCGTTTCTCCTTACCTTGCTTGGAGCAGCACACGCCAAGGGCATCAATGGCTTCCAGGGTCTGCCGTCCATGCTGACCCTTGACGCGGGTAAGCGATTGGATCTCTTTACGCCTGTATGTCTCTGCTGCAGCAAAGTCGCCAAGGACTTCAAGGCAATCCACCAAAGCAGCAACGGACCTGCAAAGCGTTTGATCAGGGCAGCTTGCTCTGGAGCTTCAGCTAGCTAGTTATGCAAGAGCACCTGCATTTGCATGACTGTCAGGATCTATAATAAAGTCCAATAAGCGTTGGTGCAGCAGTTTCTCAAGTACCAATCACTACTTACAATTCTTCTCAGCAGGGGCGGTCATGGTAGCTTAAGCAGCATCAGCAGCACGTATGAATGTATTGATTGCACATGCTGCCATAAACCGAATTCCCATTTCAGCTTGATGCATGACGTCAAATGATCAGGAGCATGTTCGTACGGTGAAGCGGAGGAACAAGGGAATACACACCTTAAAGTGTCTGGGTGGTCAGGGCCCAACTTGCATTCTTTTTGAGCCAGGACCTCCTGCAGCTTTGGCTTTGCCTCAGAATTCTTCCCTGGATTTGCGAGTAGCCTGGCATGCAAGCTTGAGTGCACGTGTATCCTTTTGGAGTTGCAGCCTAGTATTCAAGCTTAAGTGCACACATATACCTTTGCAAAACCTTTCCGCACAGGACAGATCTTAAGCATCCCCAGGTCAGGACACATGACTGTCTTATTTCGTTAGAAATATAGATCTACAGCGCACCTTGTTTGCTCAGGCTTAAAGCAAAATTCGCTTGAGTTGTGAGGACTTTCATTTCGTCAAGAAGTAGGTGAGACTGCTGCGCTTCAACCACCATCCTGCACTTAACATGAAGGCAAATGGTGAGGCAGCATTGTCACTGTAATGATAATCTGGCATCGCCATGCATTTGCAAGCGTGATGGATCAGGAACACTTGAAAAGGGAAAACATCTGTGTTGTTCAATTCCTTAACATATGAGAAGCACAAACCTGTAGACAACCTCAGCATCTGCATACTCCTCCAGCTCTTGCAGGCACTCAGCCAGATCCAGAGCTGCTGAAAGGGTATGTGTGTGGTTTCGGCCGTAAGCCTGCTCCAATCCTTTATATGCCAACCTGAGAAGGAACAAGACTTTGCATTTCACATCAGATGGTCACCAAGGTTGAGTATAGTAATGCGCTGCCTGGAAGGATGATGACGAATAACTTATTATGAATAAGTCAAGTTAAAGGTTATCTTGACTATCCCTTCTTTACTAAGTCGGTGGTCACACACCAAAAATTCCTCCCATAGAAATCCAGTTTTCATCCAAACTTCCAATGCACACTTTGGGTGACATTAGGGAGTGGTCCCAGAAGACCCCCAGGGAGGGTCCGAATTGTGCAAGACCCCAAGAAACCCCCTGTTTGATATTTTTTATGTTGGAGAGCATCTACTTTGGTAGGATGTCTGAGGAGACAAGGTTCCTCTGCATGGGTTACACACGTGATTTATGCAGCCGCAGCACTAGCTGGTTCTCCAGGCGGACAGTGCACAGAGCTGATGTTATACGCAAGTGTCAACCAGGCTCACACTTGTGAGGTGCCAATCATGGTGTAGAATGTAAGGCAAACAGACAATGACAGGGATGGTCATCACTGAAATTTCCTTGGCTTTGTGTTGATTTGCGGAACAATTTCCTGCAAAAAAGGCTTTCTTTGCATGCTTGAGGACAAATTCTTATATACAGGCAAGGACTGATGCTAACCTAGGCTGTCCTCAAATGCAACATTTCATTGCAAGCCCGACCTGACTAGAAACTGATCAGGGACACAATGGTCGTTTAAAATTTGCTCACCGGTACAATGGTTTAGACTCAGCGTACTTCTTCTGGTTCCAGAGGCAGTCAGCTAAGGACTTGGTGGGCCTTAAGACTTCAGGGTCTTTGCCAGAGAACATTTGCAAGCGCTTATCGTAAACAGATCTGCATAAATCAAAAGTGAACAGCTTAATGCTTGGAGTAAGGTGCAGGGTATAAAATGAGATCTAGCTGCAGGGTACCTGAACAGAAAAGACTGGGTACAACCAAATGAGTGGGATTCCAAAAGAACACGTACCTTATGTAAGGTTCTGCCTCTGACTCCTTTCCCTGTTTTTGGAGGCAAGCAGCTAACGCTAACTCACATTCCCCAGCCTCCAGAGGGTCAAAAATACGAGAGCTGCTGTCAACTTGCTGCATCTGTTGGGTGCCTCCAAGTATCCCTCTCAGGAGCACTTCAGATTCTGCGTATCTGCCTGCAGGCATACTATGGCATACTGTTAAATCTGTTGGCCCGTTGCTTACCTTGCTTGCATTCTACAAAAGTTCTCCTCAAATGTTTGGGTTGATATATCACACTTACCAAGATTGTTCAAACGGATGGCTTGATTGTAGCTCAATACAATCGTGTCTGGGTGGCCAGGACCCAGCAGTTTCTCCCGGCCTGTTCGAGCTGCTTCCCACAATGGATAAGCATCTTCAAGTTTTCCTGAATGCACCATAGATTTCGTAATCCTAAGCATTGTCACAAAACAAAACAGCCCACTCTTCAAATATCACAGTAGTTTGCCTTAGCCTGTGAGTTTGCTTTCACATCAAGTAAGCTTGGATGTATAGCTGGTCAGGTACAGCTCTGGCTTTTGTTCAGTTGACTCTGCCCACATTGTACCCTGAAGATTATGATCACCTTGCTGTTCATAGAGATTTGCCAAGAGTGTCATGGACTTGTATGTGTCAGGGTGGTCCCCAAGATTGCTTTGCCTCCCTTCCAGAGCTGTGCGGTGCATCTCCTCTGACTCTTCCAGCCTTCCTGCAAGCACAGAAGTAATTCAAATGCAAACTATAGGAAAAGCCTGATAAATACATGCAGCAAAGTATCTTTGTGTCCAGATCGCAAGCACGACTAGAAAAGCCTCTCAAAAAGGAGAGGCTGACAATTGATAATACATGCAGGGTGGTGGAATTGCTTAGTTATTCTTGGAAATGAGACCTATTTCTATTCTTGATGGACCAAGCACACATTTCCAAACATTACCCTGTAATCTAAGGCAATCAGCCAGATTACTCATGTATTCAAACACCGACTGATGGGGATGGGCTTCGCCATAAAATTTAATTGATGCTTCCAGGACTTCTTTGTAGATAGTTTCTGCTTCCTTTACATAACCTGCAAGCATGACAGAAGTGCCAGAAAATAATAAAATCCAGCTGGTGCTTTGCCAGCACAGAATAAGAAGCCATCAGTGACATGGACAAGGACTGTGTCGGAGAAATGAAATCAAACAAATCACCTCGAAATACAGATTGGATATCAAAAGTAATTGTCCCTCAGAAGAAGGTCTGTGGATAGAACAATCTCGCTTGCTCGCCAACCATGACTTGACTTGAATCTATGCACCATGCACCATAGAAAGTCTAAAAGGGCAGCCATAGCTCCAAACAAACATGCTTCTTGAATGTATCGAGATCAGTAAATTTGATGGTTTTTTCCAGGCCGCAGCATAATTGGGCAAGACAACGTGGCAATGCCAAGCTAGCCCTGCTACCTGTTGTGCAATGCCCCATATTTTTTCATCTTGTATCCCAGGGCAACAGTCCTTAAAAACTGGTGGATGAATATAAGTGAGTGCTGTCCGCTTCCCATTCAAGTGTCTTTGAATAAAAGTAGATTGTTTTCAACAATTTTAGACAGCATTACGTAAAGAACTGCAAGTTCAATTCAAAGCGTTATGCAGCTTGCAATGGTCGCCTGCCCAGCGAGCCTTTCTCAGAAAGTTCCTGATAAATATTGTAATTCTAACTTGGCAGAACTTACTGGAGCCTAAGCAGTTGGCATAGTTGTTCACCGAGGCGTAAGTGGCGGGGTTATCTTTTCCCAAGATGCGCTGTCGGCCTTCAAGGGTGTCTTTGAAGAGAGGCCAAGCCTCTGATCTCTTTCCTGCACAGTCAGTTTTTCAGGCACTCAAATTGTGGCGTAATGCAGTCAATGATGCAATGCAGCTAATGATATAGGGATGGATTAACAGGGTCTGATCAAAATGCCAAAGAGGCTCTGTTACTTAGTATAAGAGCTTACAAAGCTCTAATGAGGCTCTACAGAGCCTCGACGAGGGTCTGCCGAACCCTATTTACCCATCTGTACAGATATCAGTATTAAATCTCAAATCAAGTCCAGAAAACCTCCTGAATACCAAGATTTGGTACAATGATGACTGCCTTTTACCTCCCAATGTCATGAAATGCATTAATAATAATAATAATAATAATAATAATAATAATAATAATAATAATAATAATAATAATAATAATAATGATTCATTATGCATGACGTGCAGAGAATCTCTTTGCTGCAATGTGCAGAGATTTACACTCCTCAGACATCTTATCAAGCAGAAATGATCTGATAGATTTGTTTACCTTATAACACATCATCACCTATTGATGCCGCTCTTCTGGCAGTCCAATCTCCATGAGGAGCACACATTCCCTTTAAGCAGGCGGCTAAAAGGGACAAAAGAGGTCTGTAATGCAATGTCAACTTAGCGCTCACCTTGTCCTTCAAGGCAAATTGCCAAACAGTTCATGGCATCGTAAGTTTTCAAGTGCTCTTTTCCCTGTGCATGGAATTTATTAGTAAGGTTTGTGATGATGAGTGCATATTTGCATCTGTCTTGTCTCATTTACGCAAAGCTACTAGACTCTTGAGCTTCCTGCACTGAATGTGCAGTGGATAAGCAAAATGCTGTAAATCAGAGAAATGCTCATCATAACTATCTTTGCTTTTCAAAGAAGATTTTGGCTCCAGTCTCTACCAACCAGTATGCTCATCCGTGCTTCCAAGTTCTTCCTGTGTACTTCTTCTGCTTTTTCCAGTTGACCTTGCCTGCTGAGGCAATTTGCCAAGGCCATGCTGGATCTGCAGCAGCAGCATATTTGTAAGCCTTGTCTTTATTGGAGCAGCAAGGTTGAATACAAGGGAGCGTGCTAAATAACAGGCATGCGTTGAAAAGGCTTAGTGAATTCAAACCGTGCACAATATAATTGGTGATGTTGAACAATTTATGATAAATAATGCCAAAAAGTGCACTTGATTAGAGATTCCTTACTGCAGATTTGCATGAAAATTGCAGACAAAATGCTGCAAAGAGTCAAGTTTGGGAACAATTGCAGCACGCAAGCTTAAGGTGCTCACTCGAGTGTCTGTGGGTGAAATTCACCGAGGATTTCTTCTCTCTTCTGGATGACGTCATCAAACAGGGACTCTGCCTCTTTGTACCTCCCCTGCCCTCCAAGGCATTCAGCTAAGCCCTCCACTGAGTCCAGAGTATGGATGTGGCATGGCCCCAGCAGTTCCTTCCGAGCTTGTATTGCTCTCTCGTACAAAGGCTCAGCATCCTTGTACCTGAAAAGTAACAGTGCAATGCACAGAGTTGTGTGCTCATGAATTCTATTTTGATTGGCATAAAGAAGACTCCCTTTCAATAAGAGATTAAATTTACTAATTTACTAAATTTACTAAGTTATGTGAGTTTCATTTCACTCGATTGAGAGCTTTGCTTAATTGATGTGGGGGATGTTCAACCGCCTGCGAACTTTGTATTTTCTTTTTTTATTTCTGAGAGTATCTTGTGAGGAAATACAAATCTACACACCTCTCATGCTCACTGCCCAAGGCTGCAGTCCAGGACCTTGACACTCAAAACTCTTTTTGATCTGTTTTGAGAACCAGCTCCACTAATATAGACTTAAGACGTCAGTCTTTCATGTCACCTGGTTTGTGAATGAAAAGCTTGTGCAAGAGCGTGGAGACAGGATAGGATCTTGGCTTGCTTCCTTAGATCGTCAGGGTCATCTTTGTAGAGGCGCTCTCTGATATGCAGGGCCCTCTCAATGTCCTTATGCTCATGCCGCCGCAAAATGTACGAGATGTAGAGCGCTGAGGAGGCAAGGTGCTCATTCCAGCTGAGGGCTTGGCTCATCTTGTCCAGCATGTGCCAGGTGCTGCTGTAGCGGATGCCCGCCGATCGCAGCATTGGGTAAATTGACTCAATATCAACCCCCAGCACTGCATCAGGGAGCTCATCCTGTACAAGATTGAGAAGAAGGAGGTCGCCTGCGTGTAAATGCACAAAACATAAAAATGCATGTTCCACTCTCAAAAAGAGAAAGTTCTAAATTTGTCACAAGCAGTGTTTTGCCAGGACACCGTGCTCAAAATAAAATTTTCATGCTTTTGTAAAACAGGTCATTGTACATTGACTGATGTAATCAGAAAGAGGGTCATTCCTCTGACCGATTAAGGGCAGTGATGTGGCCAGTCAAAGTTGGGAAAAGTCCGAGAAATGCAACTATACTTCACAACTTTGGTCCCCAGGGTACTTGCAAAAGGGTTACTGTCATTGCACGATGGGCAGAATAAAAGGTGTGCTTGAAGTGATACCTAATTTATCTCGAGGGTGTCAGAGAGCACACCCAAATTCAAAAACTAGCTCATGAGGCGCTTATAGGCCTCTCATGCATTTGCCTTTTTCAGCTGCCTCTGGTGTTTGGCCCCAAACTATTTATTAGACAGTACATCAATGAGCATAGAGTAGGCACGCATGATTGCTCCACCTGGGTTGGCCTATGTGGGGCCCAGCAGAATTTCTGTCACAGTCACCCCTCTCAGAAATTAAGCAAGTTCCAGCCCTCTGAATTACATTTTTCATCTTTGGATGTTGGGTGTGTGCAGCCTTCATTGTTGACCAAACTGGCATGAACCACGTAAGCCATTAGCCACCTAGAGCTACCAAGAGCCAATTTCACCACCAAAACAGTGCCAGTATGCAAAAGAGAAGGTATTCTCATCGTTTTCAGTAGACCATACGTAAAAAAGCCTACAGGGTTATAAGCTTTTACTTAGTGATTACCTTTTGAACAGCTCAGCACAAGCCACACATTATCAGACAATGCTTTTTATAAGATGCAGCATTATTCCAGTGCTGAGGCCGTGCCATTATCAGACAGCTCTGCACACAGACGGGCAGGTAACCGAGTTGCTATAAGCAAACCTGGATATAAACTCACAGGCCACCTATGTCTCACTCACGTGCTAGTGCGAATGCAGTCCTGATGTCAGCGCCCTGCTCCTGCACCTTGGCAAGTGGTGCCCTCCAAGCTTTGGTATTGTACATAACTGCCCAGCTGTCCATTTGTTTAAACATGTGGCTCACAAAGCGAGCGTTTGCCTGTTGCACAACATTCCTCTTTGCAATCTCTTTTGCGCATTTGCGCACCATGGAATGCAGGCTGTAGGTATTAGTGGAGGCATCCCAGGCCACAAGCTCATGGTTCCATAGTACAGCAAGGAGCGAGGATGCGCGTGATATGTCCCGCCCAAGAACAGCTGCTGCCCCTGCCTCATCAAATCCAGAAGGAAATGTTGCAAGCTGAGCTAAAACTTGCTGGTGCTCATCAGACAGTGTGCGCAGCATGAGCCTGGTAATAGCATTGGTGACATTGGAGTCTTGGGAAGTAGCATCTTGAACATCCTGCACATTTAGGAGCATGGCCATGCTGGATCAGCATGCAAGAAGCGTGAACAAAAGAGTGCATGTCTGATGCATCTGGAGCATGGTGTATCACCAGGACTACCTACCATCACTGCCAATGGGTGCAGGAATCAATGACTTAAATCAGCTGCACCTTGGCTTGCCATGAGAAGCTACGTCACAGCTTCACAACTACAACTAGCTGTTCACCAATTTAATACTACAGCTAGACTGTCACATTCGAATGACTGCAGCTAGCTCCTCACATATTGGAATTCAGCTGTCAGCCTGTCACAATTTAAGCTTCATCTTGCAAGCTGCAAATTCGAAACTAAAACTAGCTTGTAAGATAATGCGTTCAATACATACCTCCAGACGCCCCTGCCTGGTTGAAATATGAGTTTGAATGAACAGCAGCAAGAGCACGTGCAATGACAGATTTACCAGCAACAGGTGCAGCAGGCGCATCAGCGGACGTAAAAAGTCTCAACAGTAGCAGGCACAGCAGCAGGTCTTGATGAGCTGGTTATATCAGACAGTGATGTGAAATTGAGCTTACACCCTTACCTTTACAGTCAGCTGACATGTTTGAAGAGCGTCTCCTGCAGTTAAGGAATGATTGGCAAGCAATTGATACCCCTTCTTAATTTTTGTTGTTTCAGACTCAAGAATCCTTGAGGAAGTCCTGCAATAAATATGGCCCTTACGGAAGAGAGAAATCAAGCTCTCAATATAACATCTATTTAGGAAGTCATGAAAGGAGCTAACCAACACATACTTCAAGGTGCGAAATGTTCAAAGCTTCATGATCCAGATATCATGCCTAGATATTGCAGCGCTCTGTTCCCCCTGCTTCCTTACCTGCAAGTCGCACAAGCAGCGGCACTCTTCTGCACAGGTGCACAACTTCCAAGATGTCAGACTCTTTGAGTCGGGTTGCTGTCAGCTGCAAAATTTCCTTACAGGATTGGGTATCCATGCTGCCGAGCGTGTGCTGAGGGATGCCACACAACTTTGCCATGGGTATACGGGAGGTGACTAGCAGCACTGCCTCTCTTGCCACCTGACCATTGAAATTACGGCATGGGTTTGATGTTACATAAGACGCAATAAAGCTATCATAATTGCAGGTGCTGGGCCTTATGGTAAAAGGAAGCTCTCAGCAAGCCAGTATCCTTTGATCTCGCTGTTGTGACAAAGCATGGCTATCAAACTTTAAGCGCATGAAATTACCGTGCTAAGGAGCCTTGCAAACTTGGCTGTGTCTTCATTTGATGTTGGATCCTCTGCATTGTCTACCAAAAGCATCAAGGGGCCCCCATAGCACTCTCTGAGAATGCTGAGGCAGGCTCCAATTTCTTGTTCAGGGTTTTCATCCTGAGCACAGTGGTGTTCCAGTAGTCAGGCATGAGAATCCACAACGCAACATTGATGAATCAAACCTGTTGACTAGTACATCAAGTACCTTTCCAAAAGCGTGGCTATTGCCTGCCCCCTACTTTCCCACACATTCATGTGTGTTCACTCCAAACCCAGAAAAAGACTTTGCATAACATTCAGGTCTGATGATGCTTTTTCTTCATTGCAAGGCTACCCCAGGGATATACAGGGCTATTTGGAATCAATCAGGGAATTAGCAAAATAATGATCTCATAGCAAGCAGTCTCTTATTTGTAGCTAAAGATTTACAAATCACAAGCTGAAACTGGTGAAATTCAAGATCGGGGTGTTGTCACACCAAAAGATGGTGGATTTATGCAGAAAGAAAGAAACAAAAAGCTACGCAGGCAGCAAGACGCTCCCTGTATCAATCAAGGAAAAGGAGACACATTGGCCCGAAGTGCCGTGTGTCTCCTTCACCAATGGATAAGGCAATTAGTGGGGATCTGGAGAATGGCTGGCAGCCCCTTGCTCCAGACCAAGGACTTGAGAGCATTTTGTTATTACAAGTGCGCGTCTTGTTCTAGTCAGTCTTTGAGCAAAATGCACAGAGTGAGCATGCAATTCAAGGGCAGTCTTGTGGATCCTTTAAGAATCGAGGCCGAGCTCTTTGAGACAATGCAGAGTGTTGGAGGTATAGATTGAATCTCCTACACCAAGAAGGATGGTGTGGAGTATAACCTTTTTGGCAGCGTTTTAAAGACACTGTTTAAGAGATCAGCTACAATCATGCTCTATGAGCGGTGAGGACTTCTCGAATGAAGCTTTGGCTACAGCGTGGGCCTGCCTGAATCAATATCTTTTGCATCAATACAAGAATCATAATATTCTAATTCCATTTAATTCTTATAATGTCTGGCCTGGGTAAGATAGCCCCTGGCAGTTCTGATGTGTGGCAAGTCAATTATCTGCAGCTTAAACGCGAGTTTAACAGGCTGGGCAAGCAGCGTTCAGCAACTTGGCCAGCTGCAGTAATTGGAGCTCAAGGCCAAGGGATGGGTGTAAGCAGCTCAGGCGCAGCAAAGTGCAGCTTCAGCGTGGCATCATGAGTGGCACCACTTTGTGTAACGATACATATCCCTATCGATTGGCAAGCGCGGTATCCAAGACGGAGCTCTGTCTATTTACAATTTGGTATCGGAGCGGGTGCCCAAGCATCCATGAGCGCCAGACCAGACCAGACCAGACGCGCTTGGGGCTTGGGTTTGATCCTCGCCGACCGACCGCTTTGCCAATCCCGACCAGACCGAGACGCATCCCTTGGGCAAGGATGCAAGACCAAGACATAAGACCGACGCATTCCTTGGGCAAGGATGCATAAAGACTGACTCCCCGCTACGGCCGGGACGTCCGTACCTAGACAGGGGGGAATTGTAACAATACATATCCCTATTGATTGGCAAGTGCGGTATCCAAGACGGAGCTCTGTCTTTTTACACTTTGCCGGTGCAGCTGTCTTTCTTTCTCCCCCACTGGAGCAACTCTATGCCACATGTATCGAAAATGTACACGTGTCCCACAGGTAACACAAACGCAAGTTATCCTGGCATGCCTGCACACACAAGCACATGTTTACATGCACATACACCTATGTATTTACACATGCTTGCATGCGCATGCGCGTCTGTGCTACCGGCACAAATGCTGGCCCAAACAAACTGTGACAAGTATGTTCATGCCAGAAACAAGCTTAGGCAACCAATCCAGGTAGATAGCTGCCAAAATGAAGATGCAAGGGAGCAGAGAGGATGGTGTGCAAGGGGCACCTGGACTATACCAGAAGCAAAGTTGAACCAAGTGAAGCGCGATTTGACCTCGAGATGCCATGAAGCGACCGGATGGAATTTGTTTTTCACTTCTTGCTGGGGGGGGGCGCTACACCAAAACACATCTGACAATAAACTTTGATGACAGTGTGCGGGCTCCCAGGTGGAATCTGGCATATACAGTGCCTTAAATCTGGCGCGTTATAGTCTCATGTTGCTGTATAGAATTAATTTTGACTTGTCCACAAAGCATCTTACGCTTACCCCTAATAATTAGCATGCTTCTCAGTGACTGGCTTTTTTAAACTGAAGCAGCGGTCAAAAACAAAATTTACACGGTAATTTTTTTCATCTTGATTTCTCCTGTCAAACTGGAAGGTTTTTACATTCAATTTAACTGCACTGCACCCCCGTTGACGACCCCTATCATCCAGGCCTTACTGTTTAAAACATCACACTTCTGCTCCTAGCATTCCAAGACCAGCAGCAGGATCCAAAAAAGTGTTCTTTGACAGGCCCTCATGCAGCAATGGGCTGCAACATCATGCAGACTGCACTGTTCAAAAGGAGCCTGCAATGCTGCAAGTGCTCACATCTATGCACTTAGCTCATGGCCTCTCAAGGTCTTCTTTGGCAGCCAATTGACTTTGAACCATCAGGCGTGAGTGCCAGGACATTATCATAAGAAGTTTACAGAGTGTGATCACTGCAGAATCTGGATGCAAAGATTCTCTCTTTTTCCCCTGTGCATGGCAATGGTGTATCTTGTAGCAAGTCCTTGCATTAAAAAAGCATTTGCAGGAACTTCATGTGTCTAGTGCTTATCGAAATAACTTCAGCAATGCTTTGGCATAAAATCAAGCAAAACCGCATGTTATGAAGATGCTAGCTTGCGCTGCACAGACCATTTGCAGGCTTGTTTAAGGAACATTCAGTTTCCAGACAAACGTCTTCCAGAGATAACTCCTTTGTTCACAGAATGGCTTGGAGCAATTTGAGAGCCCTCCAGTGTTATTGATCCGAGACATTAAAAAGCTATGCAGATTCCACCCACTCAGGGCTCCTTCTGTTTCAGAGACTGCATCTGCAATCATTCCATTCTGCCCAGCAAATTGTGAGCCAAGGCACCTGTCCCCAATGTAGCCCCATCCACTTTCATCACGCTAAGCACTTTTTAGCATCTGCTTATGTAATTCTAGCTTTTAATGTGCATTTTCTTCCTGAATAGCGTTGATGGAAGAGGGTCACTGAGCTTTGGCTCATTTGGCAAAAAGAAACGCCATGGCTTGGCAAGTTGGCTACCCACTCTTTACTAAGGCCTTGGCCACACATGGCCAAGTCACTCCTTGAACTCCCAGGAAATTCTCTAGGTGTCTGAAGGATGCAGGACAATTGAAGAAGATTGACTTTTTCTTTGGGTGGAGCTTGATTGTTACAAGGTTATGACAGCACAGGGAAAACGCTGAAGCTGAAATGGCTAGCAGTCACACAGGATATTTGACACATAAGGAGAAGTTTTTAAAATTGGAGTGCTTGTGCACCATTGGACCACAATGACCCTAGACAACGATGATGCTGATGTCCAGCTGCTTGTGGTCCTCAAGGTAGTGATCCTGATGTGCGGATCAAACCAGCTTCCTTAATCAGCACTCTCATGGCAGCCATAAAGCCAATTCCTCTGTCTCCACCTCCAACCCTGCTTGCCTTCCCCGCAGCTTGTGGGCGGGCGCGTGCGCGTGCAAGCGCTCTGGCGGCTGGCTGGTTGAAGTAGCTAGTTTTCTTAGTTAGCCTGCTCTTCCTGTCTGGCCTTGTCTTTGCGAGCCCTTAGACTGTCCTTGCT
>LFCJ01001557.1_pt1 | contig 16179 bp, 8 predicted proteins | sample 643141 | NCBI WGS metagenome assembly LFCJ01 (sample SAMN03766243, study PRJNA286221) | soda lake metagenome | biome: soda lake; feature: Kulunda steppe; material: water; isolation source: sample B1-Br-g2 brine of Lake Bitter-1 | place: Russia: Kulunda steppe | collected 2010-07 | reverse complement strand
CCTGACCATCTTCTGGCCTCTGTGGGATGCCAGGGAGACTATTGGACGCATTGTCAGGTACGGAGATGACTCAAATGCACAACTTCCAGTACACATTGCTTCTCCTTGATGGAGCGCGGGTCAAGGACTGCGGGTCAAGTTTTACTGGTGCATCTAGAGGATACCAGATAGCATTTGCGCAATGAGCATGCAAATCATTTGCGTTGTTTTGCGACAGGCATGAGCTCATACAACCATCAGCACTAGTTATACAATTCCTGTGCACGCAGGGAGGGTATCTTGCGCAGGAGCCCGCCACCACCGCCTTCTGAGTCAAGCATCGATCCTGATGCTTCCCTCTCACCTGCCATCAAGGCAGAGCTCAAAAAGGTGGAGATGCTTGATGCGAGCACCCCGGGGGTTCCTGTTGCTAACAGCGAAGCTTACAGGTCTGCATTGTAGCACAGGCACTATACAAGCTGTTCCCAAGCAGTGCTGTAGACTTAGCTTGTACGATAGAGCAGTTTTAGGAATGTGCTTAGTTCCTCACACGAGGATGTGCCTGACGCATGGACTCAGGTGAACTTTTCATACCTGCATGCAAGCAATAAGCTGAGCTTGGAGGCCAACTCAAGCTGCTAAACTTAAATCATCTCATGGATTTGTACTAAAACTGGAAACTGTTTTAAATGCCTGCACTTTTTCATTTCATTTACATGTTGGCCAATGGAGGTCTAACCAGAGTGTAAGCTAACTATAGACCTTCATTGCATTATTATTGCTTCGAGTGATTGGTTATTCAGATCGTGTTGCTGAGGCTTGCTTACTTTGGCTCTCGTCCTTTATTCTTTATTTTGTTGTAATTCATCTGCCCAAGTCAATACCCTTAAGCCACTGGGCAGCTGGCTCTTATAAAGCTCGGCCTTGATACACAAAAGGCCCATAGGTAAGGTTTCAAGGCTGTATCCGCCGAACGAGGGCAGCTTAGCCGGTTGTGGCCTCCAGTGAGGTTCGAACCCCGAACCCACAGGTTGCGAGGGTGGATAATTGACTCTCCATCTCAGGTAAAGGTTAAAGTGTTACTGCCACAGGGAAAAGGCCCATAGGACTCCACTCAAATTTCATGCTCACACTGTGCCACAGTGCTAAATGAACACAAATTGGCTACCACCAGGCGCACGCTTCAAGAAGATGCGCTTTAAGTTTGAGTTCAAAAAAACCAATTACTCTCAAGGTCTTGGAATGAAACAGGGGGCGGCTTGTTGCCCTTCACATCCTCACTTGCTCTTCTTCTTTGCCCTGGTGGACGTGACAGCTCTTCGGTCCTATAAGTTTCCTCCTCCTTAATTGATGCAGCGAGTGTTTCACTGTCTAAGTAGATGATGAGATAATATGCGAACGAGAACGTGTGAAAGATGGTATGCGAACGATGGTGTGTGGACTCTGATCAGGTGTGATGTTGCCTGTCCTTGGATTTTGGTTCTATATCTATAAATTTCTTGCCTTTTCATTCGATTTCTCGTTTATTTCTTGCATTCTTTGGCATGTGCGTTGAAGGGCTGATTTGCTCCTTTTATGGGTTTTCATTTCTTCATTTCTTCAACTTTCAATTGAATTTCATTTCTTCATTTCTTCAACTTTAATTTGAAATTCAAAAAGTTGTTTAATCATGCAATGACTGATGTGGTCGGGCATGAAGCTATTGAAGTCATGTGCAGCACACTTTAGGGATGGTCTTATAAAAAATTCCTGGGCTTGCAACAGACTACAGATGAGAATTAAGGCATTTGAATTCGTGTAAGTGCTCAGTGACTCACTTACTGGGTCGGACCCACACTGGCAGCTCCATTTTCAAAAGAGGCAAGCGCAGGAGCTGAGCCATCATGCGTCTAGGTATGTACATGCATAGAGTGCAAACACAACATAAGACAACACAAGTAGGGAGTGACCTACATCAATTTAGGAAAAGGGGCCACCTAGGGCCGAGTCACACCTTGCTCAAGCTCAAAATAAACATGCTGCACTGTGCCTTGGCCGACAAAACAAAATTTTTTTGCTTGTATTTGTTGCTGCCTCTTGTTTACTTTGGAGAGGTAATTGAACCTTGACCAAAGCTATCAAGAGCTGCCAAGGCCCATACACACATACTTGACATCCAAAAACTCTTGAATGCCGTACCTGCAAGCAAAGCGGCAAGAGAAAAGCACACTGGTCTTCAGCAATAAGAAACATACGGGGAGTCAGGCACATCCTGATACCAAGACAACACACTCTGGAGACCTTGCTTGACTTGTGCTAAGCACACTGAGAGCAAGCCATATTTGGCAAGCATATATTGAAAAATAGCCCTTAAGAGTGTCTGCTCTGCTGATAATATCTACAGAGGTCCTATTCTTCGACTCATCAGCAGAAATTTCAAATTTGAAACATGGCCTAGCATACTTAAACAGCACTCATGTTGAGATCAAACACAGCCAGACCTGTTGGCTCCGAGCATCATTGTCTTCACAGATTTTAACCTTGACGCAAATGGCATTTCCATCATGATGGCCAGTCAGGCCATAGGGCACGCAGCATTGAAGCTGTGGAGCCCTCAATGATTAAATCACTTACTTTGTTATATTTGTTATATATTTTACTTTGTTACATGCAGCATTGTAGCTGTGGAGCCCTCAATGATAAAATCACTTACTTTGACTGCTCCCGCCCAAGTCCACTTTGCTTCACCCCTCCAAATGGTGCAGCCTCATTGGTGATGGCTACGTCATTGATCCCAACCATGCCTGCGCAGTGCCAACACATTCTCTCATCACATGCAGTCACAAAACTGCCCATACAGCCCTTAACTAGGCAGGCACAAAAAGCACCTGCGTCTTTTGGAGAGGGTGAGGTGGCAAGAAAAAAGGTGCAGCAGCAGGTATGCATCAGTAGTGAGATTGCTGAAAACCAGGTATGTATGAATATTTTGGATATAAGCAATGAAATTGGCAAATGAACTGTGTGTACATAATGGCTTTAGCAATTCTACTCATGAGCAAATTGCTTGTCCTGCACATGAGGTTTGAAGTGTTGATGAAACGCCAGCTGCCCACTGCCTCACTCATTTCCCAGCTCACTTTTCCTAGCCAGGTGCATGATGCCCACTGCCTCACTCGACTCCTGCTTTGGTATGCTTCACCAGCTGCCCTTGCCTCAACAAAAATAACGCCCAAGCTGTTGTCCACACTACCTTGCCTATTTTACAAGCACACCCTTCCGATCGTTAAAGTAAAGTGGTGCAGGGCTTACAGGCTTCAGCTGAGCTGCCCATGTTTGGCAGTGGCAGCAACAACTCATATGCTGCCTCCTCTATAGCAGTTCCTACCAGAGGCTGCCTTTGTTTGGCAAGAAACAGCCATCAAGAAGTTGTTAGTCAGGTGTCATAAGATTATCATTGCACAAGCATGGACACCACCCCACAAGACCTTACCATATTCCAATTCCTCTGCTACGCGCCAGGCACGGGCTAGGTCTTTTGTGAAGAAATAGGCGGCAAGCCCTGCAATTATCAGGGGCGCATAAAGATTTGATGGAACTCGGAACAAGCAGCATATCAGCCTGCCTCTTTACAGCAAACCTGCCGGTATCAATACATCATATGCGGTTCACAAAGTCTCCTGGCTTTCACAAGCTGCACATCTCAACTCCCACCAAATCGAATTGTGGACAGATAAACATGGAACCTGGTAATACATCAGTTCAGGCAGAAGGTACGCCAGCACAAGATCCCTTTTCAATGCCTTGAATTAGCGCCCCTCAATTTCCCAACCTGTGTTTAAAAGCTCACCATATTCTGTATCGTTCGCTAATTGAACAACTTCAGAGGTACTCGAGAATTTGAACAATGGTATCAACGGGCCAAAAGTTTCTTCTTTGAATAGCCTCCTGCAAACATGTATGAAGAAACAGCCATCACAAAAGTGCTGGCCAGATTGTAATGGTAGCTTGACAGAGGCACTCTAGTAAGCCGTGAGAAAGAGCGTGTATCGTTGTTGCGCATTGGCATGCTTGTCCTCACCAGACTTCTGCAGATGTGGATTGCTTGTCTCACAAAAAGATATCTGAGCCCTGAAACTTGACGCTAGCCCCAAACCCTAAACCGTTAACCCTCAGTCCATGCTTTCACTGGATAAGCCTTGATGGCTACTAGTCAGAGAGAGCTCTGCTGCCCTGTGTTGCAAGTTATGATTGTCCTCGTTCAGACTCTTCATCGGCACGTTTGCTGGGGCTCTAAGGCTGCACTGCTTAACAGCAGCACTCTTGCACGCTCTGACAAGGACCAATCCATGCTGTATGCTGTATTGTGGACGGCATGCCACGGTTTCACGTCTCCAAAATTGCTACAAGGACTGTGCCACGGCACATGCTGATCATAGAGGTCACGTTACCTGGCTGACAGCATGACACAGGAAATTGATTCACTGGATTGCAGTGCATCTGCCCAACCGCCTAACCGCCCAATCGCCACAAGCCACCGGAGCGCGGTGCATCGCATCTGCCCACCCGCCAAACCGCCACAAGGCCACCGCACTGTCCCACAGGACATGCAGTTGATGACCACATGGAATCTCTACTTGAGCAATCAACAATCAAAAGATGCCAGAAATCCCATCATGCTTTGGTGCACTCCAGATGGAGCGGGCCTAGCGGCCTGAAGCAGGCCTAGCAGCCTGAAGCGGGCCTAGCCGCCTGAAGTAAGCCTAGCAGCCTGAAGCGGGCCTAGTAGCCTGAAGCGGGACAAGCAGCCTGAAGCGGGTCTAGCAGGTTGATGTATGTGAGTGGAGCCCTGCTGCACATGGGCATGCTGCAAGGCATGCCATTGCATACCAACTTGATGCCTTGTGGGACAATACAAAGGCCTGATTGCAGACAATTAGCAGGTGTGTGCGAAATCACACACACGTGCTCCAATGACCTCGGAGAGGCTTGGGCAGAAGCGCGCTGTGCACTTTGGAATTCGGTTGTGGGGTCCACATGGATGGCATGGTGGAAGGCTTGACCACACACTCCACAAGCAGCCTGGCATCATTGCATGGAAGCAGGGTTGTGCTTGCATGTCACGAAGGTCGCTTCGTCGTGCAAGCGCTTGACCTTCGCGCTGCATACTCCCGTCTGCACACCCGCCTCTTTGCTGCGATGGTGTGACTGCACCATCTATACTCACTTACACCTGCTCAGACGCAAGCGCAGTGGCCAGCGCGGCGATTGCGGGCAGGTGCAATTGCCCTGCTCCCGCGCTTGCGTTCTTACTTTTGTAGCGACCTGCGCATGAGCTGACAGAGGCGTGCTCCCTGTAGGCCCAGGCACTCACATGTCGATGTTGGCGCTGCCCAGCACTGTCGGCTCAAAGAAAAATCCGTCCTTCAATGGTGAGGCAAGGGCCGCGCGCTTGCCCCCCACGAGTACCTGCGGACCAACCATGTGGCACAAGCAGACATGCGCGCATGTATGCATGCACACTGCCAAATACACACACACAAGCTCAGCATGCCGATGCACCGTGTGTGGCACTGTGTGCAGCTGTCGACAGGCATGCCGACTGGCACCCCACCGGCGGCCCTCGGGCAGAGGCATTGCAGCTGGCAAGCAACCCCAAACGTGTCCGTCAATGCTTCGGACTGCTTGCTTCCGGACGCACCAACCAACCACACAGACCTGTGCGCCCTTGCTCACTGCATCATCCACGTGGGCTGAGACCTTGTCTACCGCAGCAGCGGTGATAAGGGGTCCGGTTGTCGTGTCTGGGCTGAGTCCATTGCCCAGCCGCAGCTTCTGTACCCTTCGTGCCACCATGTCTGGGATCAGGAGAGCAGGCGCACAAGACAATGTCTGTGGTGTCAGGGATGCAGACCCACATGACGATGTCTGTGGGATCAGCAGCGCAGACGCACAAGGCAAGTGCGCCTTTCAGACCAGAAGTCCCCACAGGCTGGGCGCATGTACTTGCAGCAGCTAGGCGCCGCTCAGGCAGCAATCTTGTGCAGGCATACACAAGGCATACACAAGTACACGGCATACACGAGTGTGCAGGCATACACGAGTGCAGGCATACACGAGGCATACACGAGGCATACACGAGGCATACACGAGTCCGTACATGTGGCATGTGACGCGCTTGACATAGTGCTCACCATGCTTTGGTGGCACTGCTTGTGTTCATGGCATGCTTGTTTTTATGGTGAGGCGTGCGCTTGTGTCACTGCTTGCGTTTACGGCACTGCTTGCGCTCATGGCGCCGCTTACACTCGTGGCACGGCTGTTGTTTTGGTGTCACTGCTTGCGTTTACGGCACTGCTTGCGCTCATGGCACCGCTTACACTCGTGGCACGGCTGTTGTTTTGGTGTCACTGCTTGCGTTTATGGCACTGCTTACGCTCATGGCGCCGCTTACACTCGTGGCACGGCTGTTGTTTTGGTGTCACTGCTTGCGTTTACGGCACTGCTTGCGCTTATGGGACGGCTAGTGCTTATGGCGCGGCTCGCTATTGTGGCACTGAAGCAGTCTGGCTGATGAAGTGCCGTCAGAAAGGGCTCCGTCCATGTCCTACAAAGCACTTTCCATAATATCCCACAAAGCTTGCAATGCACTTTTGAAGCACTTCCTCACTACACTTACAAAACAACATCCCACTACAGAGCACTTACAAAGCAACATCCCACAAGATCCCAGAAGGCTTACATGCACAGCTGCTGGCTATAGCAAAGCCTTGCAATGAGGCATGGGTCATGCAGGCCTGTAGGTCATATGCCTTGCAAGCCGTGCAATGAGACATGAGCCGTGCAAGCTTTGCCAACAGCAAAGTCGAGCGACGAGACATGGGCACTGCCACGTGTCACGTCATTGTTCCCATTGACCTCTCTGCCAGCCTTTGCACAGGCTGTAGCCCATGAGCCTTCGGAAATGCGCACAGAGAGCAAGGCGCTGTAAAGTGCACAACAGAACGCTCTCATTTGAGAGGGGTGGCCAGCCACAGGTGGCAAAAGACGGTTTAAGCCTCATTGACCCCCATTGAACTGTTTGAGCACGTGCCCATAGACTCGTCCATGGAGAATACAAAACAAGCGCACCCTGGTGTGTTGAGCCCAGATTGCTTCATGGCTTTGTGCAGTGACGTATCACTATGCAGGCTCTGCCTCCAGCACGCACCTCCTCAGCAAGGCCATTCCCCTGGACCTCAAAGTACGAGGGAGGCACCAGCACACACCAAAGCACCCCGGCACTAACGAGACAAAAATGAGCACGCACCGAAGGCCCCCAGCATACACCAAAGCACCCCAGCACACACCAAATCTCGAGCATGAGGGATGGCCATTCCCGTGCACCTCAAAGCAAGGGAGGCCCGGAGCACAATTCAAAGCACCCCAGCAAACACCATACAAAAACAAGCACACATCAAAGCATCCCAGCACGCACCAAAACTCACATATGAGGGGTGGCCAAGCATGAGATCCCCAAGCAAGAAGTGTGGCCCTTACCCCAAACCTTAAACCATAATGAGGGCTCCCCGTGCACACACCAAAGAGTTCTGACCAGCATGCCTACCCGCAAGCTGGTCATGCACTTACTCGTGCATAAACACTCGACTTGCGCAGACGCAGGTCTGTCCCGCATTTCTTAGTGCAGAGGCTACAATTCCTGCACACACAGCATACCTACCTGCAAGCTGGTCATGCACGGACTCGTGCACGAACACTCGATTAGCGCAGACACAGGTCTGCCCCGCATTCCTCAGCGCTGAGGCTACGATCCCTGCACACAGCAAGGCAAGAAGGCGAAGGTGATATTGTAGAGCTTCTGTTTAGAATGGCTGCACTTGATTTGCGCTGAAGGTGTTTGTGTCATACATGGGCCTCCCGGGCGGATGCAAGGGCCTTCTTTTGCCTGCACCTTCACAGGCAAACAAGCACCTGATTCTCAGGCAATCCTAGTACATAAGTGCAGCTACAACAAGCAGACACTTTTTTATGTGTAAGGGGTGCGCATGCACAAGGCAGGCATCCCAGGGCTGAAAGTGCAGATGCGTAAAGCAGAGGTCCTTTTTGGTCCATGAGGTGAGAGATGCATAAAGCAGAGGTCCTTTTTGGTCCATGAGGTGAGATGCATAAAGCTGGCAATGTCAGTCCTGATGATGCAGCTGCATCAAGCGGGCAAGTTCAGTGCATAAGGCGCAGCATGAGCACACTCAAAAAGGAAAACAGGAGGGTGACGGTGCTTGCTGAATACCAAAGTAATTGCAGCCTGAACACAAGGTGCACAGCAAGCCTCATGCTGGCAGGTGTTTCAATGAGGCGCACCAGCAGCAGCTAGATCTAAGTCAGCGTCATCAAAGACGATCAAAGGAGCGTTGCCTCCAAGCTCCAGCGACAGCCTCTGAAATGCCAAAACAGTTGCACAGTGTGTGTTTTAGTCTCAGCGCCTAAGATGTGCAGATGTGGGCTGTACGTTACTTGACCTCCACACACATTCGCTTCCTGCAGGATTGGAGTCAAAGCTCAACCTGCCCTCGAGATCTAGGAGTCAGGCTCAAAATGCGTGGCAATGCTGCCACCTTGCAACCTGGTGAGCAGCGGCAAAAGCCAGGCAGCCTTTTGCTGTTACAGATGGCTGTGACGGCCTCGCGCACGTGATCTTGCGGGCTCACCGTCCTTCAGTATTGCTGCTTGCAGCAGCAATGGCAAGAAGTCGCACTAGCAGTGGCGAGGGCCACTCACTGGCTGACCAGCAGCTAGCAAGGAGATGTAGCACTGACCAACCTCACTATGGCCTTTCTTGGTCCTCCCTGTGACATTCCTGGAACTCACTTTGATGTTCCCGGCAGCAGTGGCGGCCAGGGCCTTGCCCACAGAGGTGGAGCCGGTGAAGCCTATCTTCCGCACATCCACGTTGGTTGCCAGCTCATGACCTACAAAGCAGTTGGTTGCTAGCTCATGACCTACAAAGCAGTTGGTTGCCAGCTCATGACCTACAAAGCAGTTGGTTGCCAGCTCATGACCTACAAAGCACTTGTTTGCCAGCTCATGACCTACAATGCAGCAGCATGCACCACACTGTGAGGTGGTCGCTGTGCGTTGGCCAGTCTGGCCGCAATGCGTTGGCCACACTGTGCGTTGGTCACTGTGCGTTGGCCAGCCAGCATGATTGGGCCAGCCTGCAGCGCTTAAGCAGAGACAAATTGCAGCTCCAGAGCGCTAACGCATGCCATGATGTGCTATGGAGTGGTACAGATGTTCTTGCATCGTGCTTGTGTGGGAGCGATGCTTTGATGGGGGAGAGGCAGATATTGATATCCCATTAAGTGTGCTGCAAGAGTAGCGATGCCCCCCTTAGCACTAGCACAGCGTGGATGAAAGTGACTGCCTTCGAAGGCATGCTACTCCTTAGACTAGAGGGCGGCGCCTGCCCAAACATAATGCTCTAGGAATGACTGTGTACGACAAGGCAAAGCGACTTTGTCTCCCTCCAACATGTTGAAAGTATACAAGTGCGCGGGCAGCTTGCCATCATGCAGGGAGGTACGATTGTGCAGACATACCGATTGCGGGCGCATCCCCAAACACCACCTGCGCACAGGCAAGAACAGCAAGAGAGAGTAGGGCGGTAATCAAGCTGTGGGAGCCAATGTCAGAATTAAAGAGAGGTTTGGGAGTAAAAGAGAGAGTTGGGAGTCAATGTCAGAGTTAAAGAGAGGGTTGGGAGTATAAGATAAAGTCGGGAGCCCTATGTAAGTCAATGGTAAAAAAAGGCATCATGTTGGACATGGTTTTAGGGTCTGGTGGAGGGGACTCAAGGCTCTTCGGGCCAATGTATCTCCTTTTCCTTAATTGCATTAAAGTAAGGAGAGGTTTCACTGCCTACGTAGTTTTTTCTTTTTTTGGTCATTTTTTAAGGATAAAGGGTAAGAAATGCATAGGAATGAAGCTTGCAGCACCTGGGTCTTGAACAGTTGCCTGCATAAATGTCAGGTGCACCTACACGGATGCCTGTTTGTTGAATACAAGCGTACTCCTTGTGCCTGTATACGGACTGAATGGGCCTACATCCATGCCACAGTAAACGTGAATTTGGGACACAGTGCTGCGCGTTTGCATTCACACTCGTGCACGCCTACAGCTTGTGCGCACTGCACCAAACCACCCTGCACACTCAGCCAACCCAGCAAGAGCTTTGGCAAGGGCAAGGTTTGACGTCCTGCACACATGCACACTCACGTTGAGCACCCCGTCTGGGAGGCCTGCGCGCTCTGCCAGCTCTGCAAGTGCCACAGCCGTCAATGGCGTCAACTCTGCGGGCTTGATCACCACCTGCACACAGGCAAGTGTGGCCAGGACAAACACACGCTGGGCTGCTGGATGATGGCCCAGAGATGGACATGTGATTGCACGGCCCAGGAGCCCAGGAAAGGACGTTTAAATGCACAGCGCAAGGATGCCCAGGAATGAGCACCACCGACCACACAGCCAAGAAGGGAACGTGGCATCACTCAGCCAGTAGATGGTGTTTGATGGCCAGCTTAACGAGGAGCAGAGGGGGGCGCTGGGTGTGGATTAAGTTTCAATCTGACCTTACTATAGGCAGAGCCACCTTCAAGCATGCCTAGGATGCAAATGCGCTGTGCACCAGCGCCATAAGTACAGACGCTGCATCATTGAATTTATCGTCACGCCATGAGGCCAGTGCTGGTGCCATAGACCTGCCACCACTTTTTGACCTTGCCATGCCACCTGCCTCGACAAAGCTATCGTGCCACAGCAACCTACCGTGCACCCTGCGGCTAGAGCTGGTGCCACCTTCCTTGTGATCATGGACATCGGAAAATTCCAGGGCGTGATAGCACCCACAACACCCACCTGCACGGTTGACAGGTTAGAAGTAGAGGCTCACTGTTAGAGGCAGCAAATGACCTTCAGGACAGTGATATTGGAGCAATACAGAGAAAGCAGGCTAGCTGTCAGGCGGCGAGCTGGCACCCGATAATGCATGTATCACTTGCATGCTCCCATTGTTGTTCCAGCTGGGATGGTTCAGGCTGCTCATATCGGCTTTGCCCTGTCACTCAAATTGTTGCTCATCAGCTCCCAAACAGTGCTCTTTCAACTTGCCAGTCATCAAGATATCCCGCAACTTGCTTGGGAGTGGGCCCCAGTTTCCCAAGCCTCTGTCCATTCTTAACAATCAAGACCCACAAAACCGCATTATATTTGAGGATTTCCCTTACTTGCAGTCTTCACATTGCCAACATTTTGGGCTGAAAATCAGGTGATAGACCAGGTGATTAATATAATACTTTCAAGCCAGATCCATGGTCCCTTAGGAAACTGCTCACAAATGAGTTGAAATTTAACCTCCGTGCTAGATTTAGCGCTATGTATCTGGTTGCTTAGGGGCCCCACACCTCAATACAATGTATTCCATTCTTTGCATGGGGCATTACCGAGTGTTGAACCTCCCTTCCAATTCTGGTGCCAAAATTTGAGGTGCAAGGAGGAGTTCTGGCAGATATAGCAGCTGAAATATAGCAAAGGATAGTGCTACATTGCTATATAGCGCTATATGCTGATCCCTACTCATCTGGTAAATTACAATTTCACGCAGGCCCACAAGGCTCACGTTCAAGCTTAGTGCCATCTACATTAGCAGCAGCTGCTGGATGGAAGTCAGCAGCTGCTTCTCATGCAACCAGAAATCATGCAGCCACAAATATAATTAGCAATGGCACAAAACATAGGGGTAAAAGCAAATCATGTAGCACAGGTTAATCGGAGACACATGTGCACCTGATTCAGCGCCAGCATGACTGCTTTTAAGAAAAGCACCAAATGACCAGAGACCCTACCCCCAAAGCTTCCAAATATCAATGCAACAAAGGACGCTGCTCCTGTTGGCAGGCAGCCAAAGCAACACGACAGCGAGGACAACCAAAAGGGTTTGGAGGCAAGCACTTGGAAGAGTACTCTAGCAGCTTATTTGCTGCAACCACAAGACTAAAAAAGATAAATCTTTGCACCACTACTCTCTTTGCTCTAACACACCGGTGATTTGAGCGTGAGCATGCGCCGATCACTGCCCGTGCTCTGTAAGATATCTCCTTCAATTCGCCTGCACATGCCAAAATGATGTTTAAATTGTGCGAGTGAGATAGGAACTGCAGCAGTGCAGTCCGGCATAAGCTTGTGAGAGAAGAGTAGTAGCAATGTGCAAAGTTTGCACTGCAAACTGAGCTGCAAGTGCTCCTCTCCCCAGCCAGGTCAAACCAGTCCTTTCTCGTCGCCACAGACAGATTTCCTTCCTTTCAATATCATGATTGTCTTACATTCTTGCAGCAACCATCCACAGCTCTGCCAGCTTCATAACATAACGTACCTGGCCTACAAAGGCCTACAGCTTACATGCATTTCTGTCATCCATTCCATACTTGCTGCAAGCCTTCTGACCTAATTGGCAGTCAACTTCTCAGTTAACACACTTGTCATACCTGCAATATCCTGCCATTCGATCCCACACTTGCCCCGCAGTCGTCCACTCTTGCGCTATCAATCTTCCAACCTTGAAACTTTTGAGTCGTAAGCAACACCTTTTACACACCTGCACTCCTCAGCCATCCACTCCACACTTGCCGCCCCTGATGCAACCTCGATACGTGCCTCTGCCAGAGGCTTGCCGCATTCGCTGGTCATGATGGTAGCCAAGTCATCTGCATGCATCAGGATCTGCGCGTGCCACCTGCGCATTCGGCGCACGGCAAATGGGCCAGCACCTCACATAACTCTCGCTGGACAAATTGGTCCAATGCAGGTACTGCCCTAAGCCCATTAAAATGAAGCTGAGCTTGGTAAGTAGTACTGACAGTAAAAGTTATATTGAGCTCCTCAATCAGACCCTCGCATGCATATTCAGTGAATACCACCTCATGGTGGTATGAGCTCAATGAATTGCAATCGTAGATGGGATGATGTGATTGGAACCAGAATGGTCCTCAGGAAGAGCTTGCCTTGCCTGTATGCAAGAACAAGCAGCTTTGCTTGCAAAACAGCACGGTTGAATGCAGGAGCAGGCAAGAATGCAGCAGCATCAAGACAATGAGGATGGCAAGCAGATTAATCCGTGATGGTAGTGCCATCTAAGCTTCATCAGTACGCCAGCGGCACCTTTTTAGGATATTGCTCCGTTCCTTGGCGGTGTGTTTGCGCCATTCTGGGAAAACACTCTCTGCCGCTGCAATTGCTGCTCGAGTCTCATTGACCTTCAAGAGAGGCATGGTGGCTGCACATCGTGCAGTATCACATTGAAAGTGATGTTTAAATAAAACAAAGTAGGCATCAAGCACACACACCCCTTCTGCACTTAACATGCATGCATCCATACATACATACATACTTACATATAGTTATGCATACATACAAATGTGCGTATGTACAAACTCGTTTCCGTAAGTACATTTGCACATGTAAACACATGTGAACATGCATACATACACATGCGCGCATGCACATTCACGCATACATACATACATACATACATACATACATACATACATACATACAAACATACATACATACATACATACATACATACACATACAGGCACATGTGCGCATGCATGCACGCACGTACCCAGGATCCCTCCTGTGGCTGGATTGTACACCTGCCCAAATTATTAAAAGATGAACAACATGATTATGGACCGCATTGCCACAGCGGTAAAATAGATTGAGCTTCCAGCAAAAGCCTCAGTTTGGCTGCAATTTCAATGTGAAACAGTTGGAGAAATTCTAAAGGAGCATAATCTGGCAATGCTCAAGTTTGCTGAGGCAACATCGGAATGAAACATTCAAGAAAGGGATGGATGCGAATTTGTTTCAGTTGTGCTTACACACTTCACACCCATCTTATGACAGTGCTATGGCTCTGCACCTTCTCAACACTGACCTGAAATGTTTCATTTTTGCTGCTGCCAAGCGTCCACTCTCCACCAATCCAACCGGATGTGTGTAGTATGCTTTTGTCAGTCAGCCGGCTCAGGAGCTCCTCCGAGATGTTATCTGCAGCATATTTGTAAGCAAACACCCTGAACGTCCAATCTGATGTCTGGATCTGCGCCCTCTGTGCACATATCTGGCAGTGCATCCCCATATGCATGCGTGCCTGTCGCTGCAGTCCCTGCCATAGCAGCCTGTCCTGTCACGGATGGTTCGTTTGGACTCAGCACTCACCCTTTCTGATGCCCGCGGCATCTGCCACTTCCCGTATGTTACTCGTTGACGTTGTGCGTGTGGGGCTCTTTGTGCCAAGCACTAACTGGAGGGGGCCAACTGCAAGTGTGCCTGCTCTGACTTCTCTGGAAAGCAGTTGCATGGCGTAGGTCACAGCAGTTGAGGGCTAGCTTACAAGATCATTTTAAAATGGGAAATTGCAGAAGTAAGAACATATCGTTTGTTATTACTTAGTGAATCCACTGAATTATTTTAAAAGTAAACACATGAAAATGCCGTCGGTAGTTGTACCCTAGGAATCCCTAGGGTTCTAACTTTCCCTCAAAGGGGCCTGGAAACCCTTTAAAAGGCATTGTACTTGACGAGGATGAGCAAGCCTAACAGACAACTGGCACTGACTCTAGGCGTGGCTCTTGGTGTTTGTGGAGCAATTTCAATCGTTGCAATAAAGTCAAAGAGGAGGAGGAGGAGGGATGAAGGGTTAGCCACCCCTCCCTCGCCACCATCCACCAGCTTTCTGTTCGGCCATCTGGCTGTCTTTTCAGAGCCCAACCAGCACGATATCCTCTGTGATGTAGGTGTGCTGGGTTGCTGAATTTGTGACAAGGACTCATACTCTCAGCCGAGCTTTTAACCTTGAAATCACTGACACTCCACTTTGCTGCCTCTTTGCAGTGGGCAAACAAGTATGGGCCCATTTACAAGCTGAAGCTGATGGGAACAGCCTACGTAATAACAGATGCAAAGGTTGTCCAGACTTTGCTGCGCGGAGACTTGGCGTGCCCCAAGTCCAGCTTCCTCGAGCAGCTTGACGAAGTGAGTACGATGCTCACATGACAGAATTCAGCAGTCACTCCAAAGTACGTTCAGCTGGCTTGTTGAAAGGCTTGCATTTTTTGCTGCTGGTCGGGCCTCACAGCTGCGCACACACAAACATGAAAACTTTTTTGGATACTCTGCGCTGACTTGCAGTTTGTGAGCATGGGCCACCCGAATCTGGTCACTGTTTCTGACGAGAGGTAAAAGATGTCGGATGATATGCGCTGTGCTCTGTGCTCTATGGCACTTAGAACTAGACTCAGACTGAATTTATGCAGTACTAGATGGGAGTGACCAAGGCACAAGATGGATGCTGTTGTTCCCAGTTCCCAGCAGAGGGCCCCACAGTACCCTGCATTCTTGAAAGTGGCTCTACAAGGGGCATGATGGCTCATGACATGTGCTGTCCTTGCCATCATATGCCAGAACTCCAGGTTGCGCATTTGCTTATTTTGAATAAGCACGGTGCCATCCATTTTGTCCTTTTTCTTGTTTGCCGAGCATGACTAGGGGTTGGCGTATAACATTATTTGAGAAATTATATCACGTTATTTAGCAATAAGACGTTATGAACTGATGTATTTCTGTTGTAGATCACAATGCACCCCCAAGGGCATAGATTTTCACCACCAGGTTTGTAAGATGGGAGGGGCAGGCTGAATGGTGCCCCTCTGCAAAATTGCAACTTGGAAAAATAATGATTCAGTTGTCAGGTGCCAGATAGGACGTCAGAATGGTGCGTTCTACCTAATCTGGCTTGGCACTCCCCATAGCACTCCCCGTTGGGCCAGTGCTATTGTTAAAGCTCATTCATATTGCCCCCTTTGCCTTGACAAAAAACACAACCTCTCAGCTGTCTCAAGGCCAAGGCTGTTGCGCAAGGTGATGTAGATGGAACCCCGTGCATTTCAGTTGCGCTCGGACCGAAAGGCATGGCATGGGCTGAGAGTAGCTTGCCGACAGCCACTACTAGGTAGAGAAACAGCTTGTTGACATCGGTCAGCCAGAAGTTGCCCAAAAGTTAGGCTTGGGGGGATGCTGATCTGCAGCTTGGCTGGGTCTGCGGAGAAGTCTCGCTTAAAGAGGTGGCGGGCTACATCCGCTACCTCATGCCAGTCACCTTTGTCCACCT
>LFCJ01001556.1_pt1 | contig 16181 bp, 28 predicted proteins | sample 643141 | NCBI WGS metagenome assembly LFCJ01 (sample SAMN03766243, study PRJNA286221) | soda lake metagenome | biome: soda lake; feature: Kulunda steppe; material: water; isolation source: sample B1-Br-g2 brine of Lake Bitter-1 | place: Russia: Kulunda steppe | collected 2010-07 | reverse complement strand
AGGGGGGGGGGTCGGGTGGCGCTTACTGATGGCCGTTTCACGCTCCAGTTGTTGCAGCTGTTGCTGAAGCGGTGCTGCTGCCTCATCTCAGGGGCGCCTCCACTCAGGTCTTGAGTCATGACCCTGCATGGCACATGCATATGCCTGATGCAGGCGGAAATGGAGCAGCCTGGCGGAGACATGCTTGACGCTGTGCAAGTGCATGGAGAAGAAGCTGTGGCCAGACTCCCACCCCCTGCGCCAGTTTGAGCACACCCTCAGCTCAGAGGTGCGGCCCGCAGCCTGCCTCCCAGGCTGTCTGCGTCTACCTATGCTAACACCCCTGCTGCCCTGCTGCCAGCCGCTGCTAACCACTGCTGCCAACCCCCCTGCTGAAAGCCGCTCCATACAGACACAGCGTGTGCTCCTGTGTCCAGCTGCTTACCCGCTGCACACTGCACAATGCGCTGCACTGCACACTGCACACTGCAGCTGCTGTGGAAGCTGGAGGAGCGTGGCCTGGGCCTGATGGAGCTCCAGGACATGAGCCCCTCCGACATCGGCTCGGCCGTCAGGCACCCTGCTGCAGGCAAGGCCGCAAGGTTGCAAGATCAGGGCTGCCTGCCATCTGGGTCACGAGGTCAATTGGTGTATGGCTGGGCATCGCCCTGCAGGCAAGGCCCAGAGCCCAGCGTGTAACAGCAGTCCACAGCAGAGGAGAGCGCAACAGGTTGCAGCGTTGTTTTTTTGTGCTTTCTCCATGGTGGTCAGGTGCTTGGGGTGTACGGGCACAAAGCTGCAGCACACACACGGTGGCGCAAGGGCATGTTGTGACTTAAGGGGTGCCCACTCAGCCACTGAGGGGGGAGGAGGGGCACGGTGCCTGAATCTTTGGCACGGAACCTGTGCCTTGCAAGGTGGTAATTAATATGCTGTGGTGCGTGATCACTGTTCAGGCTCTTATTTTGGGGATCTCTTGCCCTCCACCCTCTGCTTGGGTGGGCTGCTCACCACTGCTGCACTTCCTTCCCTTGTTGTGCCTGCTGGGGCAAGTTGGCCAGCGTGCACACGATAGCTCTGTGCAGCCAGCCGCTCAGCCCAGCGTCCAAGCCCTGAGCGCTGAGCGCGCGCACAGCTGACGTGCTTTCAAGACATGACCGCGTCCCACCGCTTCACCGCAGGCGCCCAGATCGCGAGCTGCGTGGCCGCATTCCCACGCCTGTCTATGGCGGCCTCGCTGCACCCCATCACGCGCACCGTGCTGCGGGTGCAGCTCACCATCCGTGCAGACTTTGAGTGGCGGGAGCGCGCGCACGGCCAGGCGCTGCGTTGGCTCATCCTTGTGGAGGACAGTGCCAACGAGCACATCTACCACTCCGAGGTGAGGCTGTGTACAGTGGGCGGCGCAGCAACCTGGACATGTGAGCGTGCAGCAACCTGGACATGTGTTTGTATCTTTGCAGCACCCCAGGCATGCGTGTGTGCAGCACCCTGGGAATGCATGTTTGCAGGGCGTCGGGCATGCATTTTTCAGCCATGTCTGTTTTGGGGGGTCAGGCGCGCACCGTTGCATGAGGTGCAGTTCTGAGGACAGCACCGGGCAAGTTGTGCCTGCGCATGCTGTGGAAGCATGCCCCTGGGAGGTGTGGGTGAGTGAAGACTGGCAGGCCCCTAGGGCCCTGTGCTTGTACACTACACGCATACACATACACACTTACACCACAAGAATGGGTATACACAAACAAGTCTACACACACACAAGCACAAAAAGCCAAGGCTGTTGTAGCTCACTAAAGCAGCCCCCACTGCCACCCTGCACTGCTGGCCTTTTGGAGGATTTGCTTTTATTAAAAGTTTTAAAGAAGGATGTACTGCATGCGCATCAGGTGACCTCTGGGGCGCTCATCCGGCTGCTCCCTTTCAGCCGCTCATGCGCAACCTTGCTCGTGTGCCCTGTTGCCTGCTCTTGTGTCCGTCCGTCTGCTCATGCGCCCTGGCCACCTGCTCATGTGCCCTTTTGCCTGCTCTCTCTTGCCTGCTCACATGCCCCTCCGTCTGCTCATATGCCCTTGCTGCCTGCTCACCTGCGCAGTCATGGCTGCTGACCAAAAAGATGGCGCGCGAGGGCGAGCAGCTGCTGGCCTTCACCATCCCCATCTTTGAGCCGCTGCCAAGCCAGGTGAGGCTTTACTCTGGGCTCAGCTTGCAGTGTGAGCTCCGTGGGACTTTCCATGTGTGAGGCTCGCCACAGGCAGGGACGGAACGAGGAAGAGGCCAAAGAGGGGATCAAGGGACCGAGGGACCAAGGCAGGGCGGGACCAAGGCAGGGAGGGACCAAGGGACCAAGGGGCCAAGGGATGGACGAAGGCAGGGACCAAGGGACCTAGGGATTAAGGGACCAACGGATTAAGGGATCAAGGGATGGACAGTGCAACGGCACCAGGCCGGAGCACATCCACCTCCATGAAACGTGTGCCCTGTGATGCAGGCCCTGTGACGTGTTCCCTGCCGTGCAGCAGTGTCCTCCCTTTTTACACACATGGGGGCATCTCTGCATGCAAGCCAGACTGTGCTGTGTATGGCGCTGCAGGCTGATCTGGCTGATCCGCGGCTGCTGGCCTGAGCCTGCTGCACCCTCCTTGCTTGCAGTACTATGTGCGTGCGCTGAGTGAGGACTGGCTGAATGCGGAGGAGCTGCTGCCCCTCAACTTTGCTGGCCTCATCCTACCTGAGCGCATGCCCCCAAACACCGGTGCGCCTGGAAGTGGTGTCTGCATGTGTCTGGTGCGTGTGTGTCTGGTGTGTCTGGTGTGCGTGTGTCATGTGCGTTATGTGTGTTGTGTTGTGTGTGTGTGTCTGGTGCGTGTGTGTTGTGTTGTGTGTGTGTCTGGTGTATCTTGTGTGTGTGTCTGGTGAGTGTTGTGCTGTTCGTGCTGTGTTGTGTGCGTGTCTGGTGCGTGTGTGTCTGGTGCGTGTGTGTCTGGTATGTGTATGTTGTGTTGCGTTGTATATGTGTATGTGTGGCCTGATGCGCTGCACCTTACCCTGCCCAAGCAAAGGGATGTCCCTCAAAGTTTGACCGGCAGGACGGTATCTGCGCCACGCACGATTGGCCTGCGATTGCCTGCTAAGTTAATCAGCAGGACAGCGTCTCCTCTGCAAAATAGCGCAGGCAGGCACCTGGCCCCGCAGCACAAAGTGTCTGTGGATGTGCATGAAGGGCGCTTGGGCGCCCTTTCGCCACACGACCAATAGCTGGCTGTGTACCTGCATGTGCTGTGTGTGGTGGGTGACGTGAGGAGCCCCCTGACCTGGCGTATGTGCTTGCCTGCTCCGGCATGTGCAGAGCTCCTGGACCTAGACCCGCTGCCCCTGTCGGCTCTTAACAACCCAGCATACGAGGCAATGTACACAGGGAAGTTCACGCACTTCAATCCCATCCAGGTGAGTTTGTGCCGCGCGCGCACTGCGTTGCCGCTCCCCAGCTGCGCGCTGTCTCTGCTTCCTGTGGTGCGCCCCTCGCATGCCCTTGGCATGGGCTGCAAGGGTGCAGGTATGACCACAATCCAGGCTGACATCCCCAAGCTCCTTGCTGCTGCCACTGTGTACAAGCATGTTTGAGTGTGTGTGTGTGTCAAGCACTTAGGAAGAATGGCTGCATGTACAGCTGATGAGTCCCGATATACAAACGCAATCCTTCAGCGCACTTTGTGTGTGCTCATCGTATAGGTCATGGGCAAAAGCCTTTCTCCATCCCTTCAGAGCTCGCCCCTATAGCTCATGAACGCGCCATTGAGGCCTTTTTTTTTGTGGCTGCGTTTGCAGACGCAAGCATTCCATACATTGTACCACACTGATGAGAACGTGTTGCTGGGCGCACCCACAGGTTCAGGTGCGAGTCTGGCGCGCCTGCCTTGTTGTGCGTGTGCTCCTGCAGACCTGCCGGTTTCTATGTCTGACTTCATGCAACTGAGTTGGCAAGCATCAGAAGGACATCTCAGTCCCATCTTTGTTTAGCGCTGCTTCCACAAAGGCCTGAGACTCCCCTTCAGTGAGCTGCTGGGTGTTCGGATGGATGTCCAGGGTAGCCCTGAGGGCTATTTCCTCCATGTGCGAATTGTCCTTAGGGGTTTTGAAAGCAGCTGCAGCTTTGACCGAGCAAGAAGTTGCCCTGTCGCTTCTTGCCTGGTGTGCAGGCAAAACCATCAGTGCAGAGCTGACCATGATGCGCGTGTTCAATGAGCACCCAGACAGCAAGGTGCGTCCGACTGCGCGTCTGGAGAATCTGTATCATTCAGGAGCTCTTCCCGTATCCCAGCCGCTGGCCTTGCCGTGGTTGATATCCTGCAGCGCTGTAGCACGTTTTTTGGCCTGCATTTACCAAGAGCCATCATGGTATTTTTATGTGTGATCAGACGTGGGGTGACACACATTGCAAGCCCTCTGTAAGGCCAATGTTTGCCAAGCTACCCATACTTCCACTGCCTTTTTATATCATTTATGGTCTCATGCTGCTCACACCCACACCACCTTTTCAGATCATCTACAATGCCATGTTGCTCACACCCCCACTGCCTTTTCAAATCATCTGCAGTGTTATGCTGCTCACACCCCCACAGCTTTTTCAGGTTATCTACAGTGCCATGCAGCTCATGCCCCCACCACCTTATAGGATCATCTGTAGTGTCATGCTGCTCACACCCCCACTTCCTTTTCAGATTATCTGCTGTGTCATGCTGCTCACACCCCCACCGCCTTTTCAGATCATCTGCAGTGCCATGCTGCTCATACCCCCACCGCCATGCAGATCATCTACATTGCCCCCCTGAAGGCGCTGGTGCGAGAACGCGTGGATGACTGGGGGCGCGGCATGTGTGCGCGCCTGGGCAAGAGCCTGGTGGAGCTCACAGGTTTGCATGGGCATCATTGGCGCCTGGGGAGTGCCCTCTGCTACTTTGCTCCACTCCTGCCCCGCGCCACCTTCCTGGGCCGCTTGCCTTTTCACGCGCCCAACTGCGCTTCCCGCAAAAGTTTCAATGATTTTCCACCAGGCAGAATTGGCATGTCCAGATGTCTTGGCCTTCCTTGTTGCCAGGTTCAGTCTTGCAGTCCTGCTTTGCATCGCTCTCTGTGCATGACAAAGGTCAGAGGCCTGCAAGTGCTCGCGGCGCATGACAAAGGTCAGGGGCCTGCAAGTACTCGCTCGCGGTGCATGACAAAGGTCAGGGGCCTGCAAGTGCTCGCTCGTGGTGCAAGCTGTGCACGCTTTGCTCCACACCCACGGCACACAATGCAGGTGACTACACGCCGGACCTGCGGGCCCTTCTGGCGGCAAACATCATCATTGCCACACCAGAGAAGTGGGATGGCATCAGCCGGAACTGGCAGTCCAGGGCATACGTCAAGAAGGTGCGTTCATAGACTAGGCTGCGTGCTCTGTCGGAGACGCATTGCTTTTCTTGCACAAGGCAGGCAATGTTGCTTGCCTTCTGCACTGCTGGCCAGATGCTGCTCTTTGATGGATGATGCTTACCTTGCGCTGCACTGCACTGCATGCTCTGTCAGAGGGCTGTGCCTATCCTTATTGTGCCCCAATGCTGTGCCCTCTCTGTAAATATCATTTCTCTTATGAGTCTTTGGATGGATTCTCTGCAACCTTCCCTGATGATTTTCTGGACGATTTCACTTGCACCCTTCTCTGATACTTACCTGAATGATTTCAGTGTTCTCTTGTCTGGTTGCTTTATGAGTGATTTCACTGTTCCCTTCTCTGGATTATTCTTCTGTGTCTAGCACTAACAAGCTGAGCGCTCCACACTACAAGCGCGTGCATGTACATCATTGTTTGTACACAGTACACGCTGCGTACCACCACAACGAGCCACCCTCTGCACAATTTGTTCCTCTCATGAGCAGGTCGGCCTAGTCATCATTGACGAGATCCACCTGCTAGGTGCAGACAGGGGTCCCATCCTGGAGGTCATTGTGTCACGCATGAGGTCGGTTCACAACAGCACTTACAAGTTGGTCCCCATTGCATCTACAGAGCCAACACCTGCAGTTGCCTGGGACCTCCTATCGTTTCCCCCTCCCAAGGAGGCTTTTACAGTGCATGGATCCTGTCTTGGAGGGACCGGCCACCTGGGCAGTGTTGGCTGCACACTTGTGTTTGTTGGGCATGTGTGCACAAATCAGAGCCTGCTGATGCACTTTGTGCCTTGCCTTGGTATGACCCTGTCAGGAACTAGATTTGATTACCTGTCACCCACTGTCTCCTGCTATCCTTTTGATCTGAATGTTGCACGCCTCCTTCCCCTGCTGCCTTCAGGTACATTGCCGGCCAGACAGACCGCCACATCCGGTTTGTGGGCTTGTCCACCGCTCTAGCAAATGCACAGGTGTGTGAGCTTGTGTGTGAGCGTGCGTGAGTATGTGAGCTTGTGTGAATGTGAGCTTGTGTGTGTGTATGCGTGCGTGTGTGCAGCTGTGAGGCTTCAGCATTTTAACTGGTGTGCTGCCAGAATGGGAGGCGCAAACCACACCACTGAAGAGGCCACTGTGATGGCATGCTGAAAGGGTCAGCCTCGAAAGACATTGCATCATCCACCAGCTCGTGCACAGGCCTAGAGAGATCACGCCGCTCGCGAACTTGAACGCACTCGAGCAGACAGCCCATGTGCGAGCACCTGCTCCCGCCCTGATCCTCACTCCGACTCCACCTGTGCTGCCTTACATCTAGGGCCTGGGTGCCTGCCAAGGCATCTGAGCGGTGACAGCCCTGAGCACTCCCATCCCCCCAGCCTGCCGTGCTGTTGACTGTGCCTATAACTTGTCAATTTGTTGTCAATGCCTCACGCAGGACCTGGGTGCGTGGCTAGGCATCAGCAGCGCAGGGCTGTTCAACTTCAAGCCCAGCGTGCGGCCTGTGCCCCTGGAGGCCCACATACAAGGCTTCCCTGGTGAGTCCCCTTCTCCTTTTTTTTGCTCAGACCCACATACAAGGCTTCCCTGGTGAGTCCCCTTCCCTGGTGAGTCCCCTTCCCTGGTGAGTCCCCTTCTCTGGTGAGTCCCCTTCTTCTTTCTTTTGCTCAGAACAGAGCACATGGCAGATGGCCCCCAGGGTGAGCGCCTTTTCCATTCTTTGCTCAGGATCTTGGCAGACTGCAAACAAAAAAGGCAAATGGATCCCTTGGCAGGCATACTTCTCAGTCTTTGCTCAGGCAGATGGGATTTGGCCTCCAGGGCGCATGTGTGTGCACGCACACAGCCACATGCACGCGCTAAGCTAACACGCACACCTGCGTGTGCATGCAGGCAAGTTCTATTGTCCCCGGATGGCTTCGATGAACAAGCCCACTTACGCGGCCATCCAAGTGGGTGGCCAAGCTCAGAGAGGGGAGCTGCAGCACGCATGGATCTGTGCTTGGTCTCCCCTCAAAAAAGCTCAGAGAGGGAGCTTCTGCACGCATGGATCTGTGTTTGGTCTCCCCTTAATAATAGCTTAAGGGAGGGGAGCTGAAGCATGCATGGACCAGAGTTTGGTCTCCTCTCACAGTTCAGAGCTGCCAGACATCACCCACCACATGACTGCATCAAGCGCTCAACTCCTGCGCCCTGCAGATGCACTCACCAACCAAGCCGGTGCTGATCTTTGTCTCCTCGCGCCGCCAGACGCGGCTGACGGCCCTGGACCTCATCACATGCGCAGGTGTGGGGCTGTGGCTGGGAACATGCTGCACGTGCAGGCAAGGAGACAGCACAAGGTTTGACACGTGCTTTCTTGAAAAAACCAGGTGCCAGGCACAACAGGCGCACACACACCTGGTGTGCGGGCACGCACACACGCACACACTTACTTGCGTATTCATAACCATACGACTGTGCATATGCACACACGCACACAGTGACTGTGTGTTAATGCGCACAGTGGGCAACGACCGGCCGCAGCAGTGGGTGCACATGGATGAGGAGGAGCTGGAGGAAGTGTGTGCAAGTGTGAAGGACGCAGCTCTCAAGCACACCCTGCAGTTTGGCATTGGGCTGCACCATGCGGGCCTGAATGACAGGGACCGCACGCTTGTGGAGACGCTGTTTGTAGAGGGCGCCATCCAGGTGTGTGCTGCACTTGTGTGTTTGTGTGTGTGTGTGCTGCACGCCTCTTGTGTCTGCTGCTTGTGGAGGGCGCCGCCCAGGTGCGTGCGACTACACTTGAGCAACTTGTGTTTGGTGCTCGAGAAGGGCGTCACCCAGGTGCACCCCCTGTGGCAGTAGCTTGGGCGTTGTGTGCGCGTGCGTGTAAGGGTATGGGTACGAGCCGGGTGCTGTTCAAGCATGCAATGAGGTACGTGAGCAGGCGTCTTGCCCAGCGCCCACAACATGTTTAAATGCTCGCACATGTTCAATGGATGTGTTTCATCCAGTGCCCTGCGCCTTGTTGGTTGCTTCTCATCCCACAAAATTATACATTATTTGTACATAGATACAGGGAAGTACAGAGGGGTAGGGTGGACGATGTTGGCTCTGGGGCAACTCAATACGTAGCTGGCTTGTCACTGTGCTTGGCTGCGCCCTGCAGATTTTGGTGGCCACATCCACGCTGGCATGGGGAGTGAACACCCCTGCCCACTTGGTCGTCATCAAGGTGTGTACATGCAGGCGACCATGCCAGCGTGTCTGCTGCTTTGAAGCAGCCTGCGTGCACGCCCATTGGACATGCCACTCATGTGTTAGCACATCTACTTGGAGGATGTCGTCCATGCTTGGACACCCTCACTTCAATACGCCTCTTGCCTGCATGTATGAAAGAGGGTATGGTCATTCTCGTCACTGGATGCCACCACTCCATCACCAAATCTTGTGGACGGGTCTTAACCAAAAGACCTCATGTGTGGGATTAAAAGCCCGGGCAGCAGGCGAAGTCAACAGGAGAGCATTCTTGAGTGCCTCCTGCAGCTCTTTTTCAAGTGCTTATCCAAGTGCTCACCCAGGTGCTTACCCAAGTGCTTACCCAAGTTCTTTCCCAAGTGCTGACCCAATTGCTAACCTAGGTGCTGAAACAAGTGCTAACCCAAGTGCTGACCCAAATGCTGATCCAAATACTGACCCAAATGCTGACCCGTGCCCTGGCCCATGCATCCACAACAGGTTCATGCCAGCATGTTTGTTCTGTGCACTCTCTGCTGTGCTGGATGCGCTGTGTGCGTGCATGTGCAACTCGTGCACGCAGGGCACAGAGTACTACGACGCCCCCACCAAGCGCTACATTGACTTCCCCATTACGGACGTACTGCAAGTGCGTGGTAGCTGTTATTCTATCTCCCTGACTGGGAGAGGCAAGCATGCAAGTGCCTGAAGATGGCTTCAATGGTAGCTTTCTTCCCACCCTTCCTTTTCCTGCAGCCTTGTTACTCTCCTCCGTGCCCTGGCTTGCGATGTGTTCCGGAAAGCGCTTAGCTGAGTTGCCTATTCCGCCTTCTCCAAGGGGGTCTCTCGGTTCTTTACACCCCTTATGCGCAACCGCAACAAGCAAATGTGTGCAAGCACCATCGCGCATGCACGTGCATGGTTTGCAAGTGTGCTTTGGGGAGCTGTGGATTGCCCGCTCTTTGGTAGGCAGCCCTGCACCGCAACCACGCAGCTCGCCCACACCCATACTCCGCGGATGGGCACTAGCTCTACTCCGCGCACGGGCACTGCATACTCCGCGCATGGGCAGCCCATACTCCGCGCACGGGCACCGCATGGGCACCAGCTCTACTCCGTACATGGGCACCGCATACTCCGCGCATGGGCACCAGATCTACTCCGCGCATGGGCACCAGCTCTACTCCGTGCATGGGCACCCCATACTCCGCGCATGGGCACCAGATCTACTCCGCGCATGGGCACCAGCTCTCACGCACCTCTTCACCCACTGCCTTGCCGCTCCCCGTCCCATCGTCCTCCTGCAGATGATGGGGCGCGCCGGGCGGCCGCAGTATGACCGCCATGGCGTGGCCGTCATCATGGTGCACGAGCCTAAGAAGCAATTCTACAAGCGCTTCCTGTACGAGCCCTTCCCTGTGGAGAGCTCCCTGCAGCACCATGTGCGTGTGTGTGTGTGTCCTTTAGGTGTGTATGTGTGTGTTCTCTAGGTGTGTGTCTTTCTATGTGTGCTTGCATGTCTGTGAGGTGTGTGTGTGTGTGTGTCCTTTAGGTGTGTGTCTTTCTATGTGTGTGCTTGCATGTCTGTGAGGTGTGTGTGTCTGTGTGTGTGTGCATGTATAAAAGGGGCACTTGGCTTGTTTGTGTGTGTTCGAATGTGTGTTCTGTACTTGTGGTGGCGGTGCGTTGTGTACAAGTGGTGGCATGGGTCTGCGGCTGATGATGGCAGTTGATGTGATATGCATGACCTGACCCCCATGCCCACGCTGACCCTACCATGCAGCTGGCAGACCACTTGAATGCGGAGATTGTGTCTGGCACAATCACGTGCGTGCAAGACGCCATGGACTACCTGACATGGACCTACTTCTACCGCAGGCTGCTGCAGAACCCCTCCTACTACGACCTCCATGGTGGGTGGGGTTGCTGACTCATGGCCAGCCCCTCGTAACAGGACCACGCAGATGCACATGCACTCACAAACACATGCGCACATGCACGCACGTGCGTGCATGAGCACCCCAGTATCACTGGCAGCCCTTGTGCCTTGCCGCCTGCAGCAGGTTTAGCCCCAACCCTGTCTGCTGCGCGCATGCGGCTGTGCAGAGCTTCAGGGGCTGAAGTGGTTGCGGTCAGCTGCTCCTTTGCACGTCGTGCATGGGTGCAGCCCTCATCAGGTAGTGGTGCGGGGTGCTTGGGGTGTGTGTGTGCATGTGTGTGTGTTTGCATGTGTGCACATGTATGAAGCTGGGCTGGATGCGCATGCTCACGCAGACACGTCGTCCGAGGCACTGAGCGAGTACCTGTGCTCGATGGTGCGCGGCGCACTGGAAGGCCTGGAAGTGGCCGGCTGCATCACGCTGGGCGGCGAGGATGAGGAGGGGGGCGGCATTGTGGAGCCCACCACGGCGGGCAGGTGTGCATGGAGGGGCTACAGGTGTCAGGGTCAATGCAGGGCTGCATGGCTGTCGCGAAAGAGCCCCCCTGTGCCAGCAGGCGGGTGCTCAGGGTTGGGTGGAGCATGCAGGGGAGCCCGCCACGGCACGCAGGTGCCCCCTTGGCACGGAAAACGTGTGTGAAGAAGGCTTTTGGGGGGGAGTGTGCTGGAGTGCCGCCCGCCGCAGCAGGCGGGTGTGCAGGGTCAGCTGGTAGCGTGAAAGCACCTAGCGACCACTAAAGCAAGCAGAGGCCGCAGAGCCCGCAGCTGCGCCGCTGTCTTTTGCACCGGTGGTAAGGACTGCATATGGTTGTGTGCCAGGCAGAGGGCCCCTGCGCCACGCCACTATAACGTATTTATAACTATAACTTACCCTGCTGCAAGTTGCCCTGCTCGCTGCTGCGGGTGCTTGCATGGCGTGCGCAGAATGCATATGCCCCTTTGTGGCTCACGCGCACAGCCACTTCCCTCTGCTGTGGCCAGCCCCGCCCCGTTGCTTGCATTGCACTCTTTCACCCACCTGCCATGGTCCCGCTCCACACCACCCTCACCAAATGCTGCCCCATCCTGTCCTGCCACCGCTGCCACGTCATGCATTGCACACCACTCTCACCACTCTCACCATCACACCACTCTCACCAAATGTTGCCCTATCCTGTCCTGCCACCGCTGCCACGTCATGCATTGCACACCACTCTCACCACTCTCACCATCACACCACCCTCACCAAATGCTGCCCCATCCTGTCCTGCCACCGCTGCCACGTCATGCATTGCATTCGCTTCCGGTGCCCTGCCGTTGCATGGTGCGCGGGGCTGCCCTTACTGCCGCTGCCACGCCATGTGCATTGCTCTCACTTCTCACCACCGTTGCATGGCATGCAGGGTTGCCCCGTCCTATAACCTGCGTCACGCCATCCTATTGCATCCACTCGCATGCACGGTTTTAACCACCTGCGCCATGCCATACATTGGCCCACTCGCATGTGTACGCACCACGCCCGCGTCACGCCATGCGTTGCTTCCGCTCGCATGCATGGTGTTCACCACCTGCGCCACTCTGTGCATTGTGCGCACCACACCCGCGCCACGCCATGCGTTGCTCCCACTTGCATGTACCACCCGTGCCAAGCCATCGCGCGTGCTCCACAGGGTGGCGTCGTTCTACTACCTGCGCCACACCACTATGGAGGTTTTTGCGCGCAATCTGGGGCCGGGTCAGGGCGTGCCTGACATCCTGCAGGTGCGCGCGCTGCTGATGAGGGAGGACAGTGTGCCAAATGGCACCCTGCGGGGAGTAAAGGGGGCGCGTGTTGCTAAGCCCTGCCGCCATCTGCGCGCGTGCGCCAAAAAGAAAGAGGTCCCGCTGTTGAATGGGCGCACGGCACACGGTGCGCAGCAAGCGAAAGTGATGCCGCTGTTAAGAGCACAGCAGTGGTCCTCTGCCACGGAGTGCAATGCATTTAAGGCCAGATGTCAAGAAGCCAGGGGCCTAGCGTGCACTGGCTCACTGCCTTACTTGCACATGCGCTAGCTGCCCTGCGTGCGCTTGCTGCCGTGCGCTCGCTGCCTTGCGTGCACTTAGCTCAGTGCTTCACATGCACACGCTTGAGCCCACATGTGCAAGACCTCCCAGCAGCCCTACTTTGCAGTGTAAGTAGGTGGTCACCGGCGCTCAAAGCTCAAGCTTTGCCCTCCATCTGATCGATGAGTCTTGCAGGGCAACACTGCCTGTGAGCATCAACATAGCTCTGTGCGCACCACAGCAGTGTCATGCGTGCTCCACGCGTCCCGCTGCCGGCGCCAACACGTGCCGTCTGCGCAGGTGCTGTGCGCCGCGCCCGAGTACGACGAGCTGCCGGTGCGCCACAACGAGGACAAGCTGAACGCAGTGATGGCGCGCAGCGGGGAGGCGGTGCGTGTGGAGGTGGACCTCCGGGCCATGGATGACCCACACACCAAGGCCAGCCTGCTGCTGCAGGTGAGTGAGGGGGCGCGCGCAAAGAAGGGGGGGGGGGTTCAGGGAGGGCGTGGAGCGCATGTGGACTCCGCACCTGGGGGCACGTGCAGCCTAGAGGTGGACTGCATGCCTGCGTGCAGGAGCTGGCTGCTTCTTACAGGGTCACGCTGCAAGTGGCGTGGGTTGCTGGAGCGCGATGTGTGCACGCGCTGTGTGCCTTGTGTGCCACGCGCTGGTCGTACCGCAGGCCCACATCTTGCCTGCCGTGTGTAAGTGTGTGTGCCTTGCGTGTCATGTGCCGGTCGTACCGCAGGCCCACATGTCGCCTGCCTTGCCTGCCATGTGTGTGTGTGTGTGCCTTGCATGTCCTGTGCTGGTCCTACAGCAGGCCACATGTTGCCGTGTGTATGTGTGTGTGTGTGTCACGTGGCGCAGGCCCACATGTCGCGAGCGCCCCTGCCCATCAGCGACTACATCACCGACACCAAGGGCGTGCTGGACAACTCGCTCCGCATCTTGCAGGTGCGCTGTCACCCCGGTCACTCTTTATGGCCAAACCTTTCCTTTCTCATCAGATGCGCTCTGGTCACTAGTCCAACAGCGCACCAAGACAGGCAGGAGCAGGTGCACAAGCGGGCGCAATGCATGCACTCCGTACTGCTGCCACACTGCTGCTGGGGTGCACTGCGCTGCTTTGCGTAACAGCCACTGGATGCACGTGCTGGAGGGGCTTGCGTCAGCCATGCTGCTCTGCAGCGGGCAAGAGGAGAGGCTTTGCTGCACATGTGAGCAGACGCTGGACTGAGCGAGCAGTGCAGCATTCCACGTCGTGTTTGACAAGGGCAAGACTGCCTCGCTCCATGGCTGTGCAGGGCGCTCAGCCTATGCAGCTGCCCACCATGCATTTTGCCGCACAGTGGGTGCGCTTAGTATGGCAGACTGTTTCGCCAAAGCCACTGCATTGTGGTGCGTACACGCCCTGGGTGGGCGCTGCTGCTCACCTGGTAGTGCTGCTCAATGCTCCTGCAGGCCATGGTGGACGTCGCCGCTGATGCTGGGTGGCTGGACACGGCCCTCAGCACCATCAACTTGGTGCAGAGCCTGATGCAGGTGAGAGGCAACAGAGCGCGCATGGGCATTGGTGCAAGATTTGGTTTGGAGGAGGGAGGCGCTGGTGGTGGTGCTGATGCTGATGCTGATGCTGATGCTGATGCTGATTGTCGTGATGGCCGTGGTTAGATTTTCATGGCGGAAATGACAGCCATGATCATGGTCGGTTGCCGTGCATCGCCTAGAAATAAGGTTGCAGAGTGCTGTTTGCCCCCACGTCGCAGTGCGTGCTCCTTTACAGAGCAGGCGCATATCATACGTGCGCCTATCAGCGGCATGCGCTGATCCCGTTGCCTCCATGCATGCCCCACCTGCATGATGCTGTTGCCTCTTGACAAATGCCGCGCTTGCAAAAACCGTCTCTACCACGCATTCTGCGCCAAGGAAGCAAGGAAAAGTCCCAGGGGCATCAGCTTGCAGTGCTTCTGTGCACAGCACAGCTGGCATACTGCGCCCCCACTCAAAACGCGGTGGCCCATTGCCATGTGCGCGCAGGGCCGATGGATCGAGGACTGCAGCTTGCTGGCGCTGCCCCACATCACTCCAGAATTGGCGCATGCGCTGGGTGCGGTGGGCTGCCCCTGCCTGCCGCTGCTGATGGAAGCGGTAGGGGCAGATACGCTTGCAGCCAGCACCAGCAGTGGAAGCAGCAGCGGCAGTGGTAACAGCAGTAGGCGAGGAGGTCTCAGGGGTGGAAATAGGCAGGGGCCCATGGGGCGGGGCAGCCGGGGTGGTCGAGGGGGAGGACAGGCTGCGGGCACAGGGCAAGCAGGCGGCCGCGAGATGGTGGCGGACGTCTTGGGTAGCATGCTCACGAGCGCCCAGACCAAAGAAGTCCTCCAGGTGGGTAAATAATGTGTTTATGTGTGAGCGCGTGCGTGTGCGTGCGTGTGCGTGTGCATGCGTGCGTGTGTGCGTGCATGTGTGTGTGCGTGTGCGTGTGCGTGCGCGCCCATGTATAAAAAAGGGGGTGCCTCAAAGCTGTGCGGCATTGTTTGCTTCGTGCATGCGTCCTGACCACAGGAGGAAAGTGAGTCTGCTCACATTTGAGCTCCCAACTTGCTCATGGCTTGCTTCATGCACACGCTAGTTTTCCCGTCCACACGCTGCATGCATGCCCACACACTGCGCAAAGGCAGACTTTACGTGCAAGCGCGATGGCCGGTGCGTGCACATGCCCAGGTGTGCGAGTGGCTGCCGGTGGTGGAAATGCGCCTGCAGCGCCCCTACCTGCCGCGCGCTAAGCCCAGCGCTGCAGCAGCAGCAGCTGGACCTCAGCTGAGTGCACAGCCCAAGCCGCTGCGCACGCCGCCCCCTGTGCGCGGCACGCATGAGACGCTGGCCAGCGCGCTGCAGCAGCAGCAGCACCTGGCATGTGCAAACGCCAGCGCCACCAAGGACGGCTTTGAGCCGAGCGGTGGGGATGCACAGGGTGCTGCTGCGAGCGGGGCTGATGACGCTGAGGAGGAAGGGTTTTGGGAGGCTGCGGAGCGCAGCTGGGGGGAAGCCGGAGAGCAGGGTCAGAAAGAAAGGGAGGGAGAGGAGGGGGAGGAGGAGGAGGAGGAGGGCTGGCTGGTGGAGGTGGACCTGTGGCGGCTGAGGGGGGGCAGAGGGGCAAGCGGCAAGCGTGGGCGGCCCAGGGCGTATGCCCCCCGCTTCCCAAAGGTGCGCTTGGCAGTGTGGTTGACTTGTATGAGTGGCGACGCTGCCTGGGATTGCACTGCGTGCTGGCTGAGCCGCACAAGGAGCCTGCACGGCGCTTGTTTGGCTGAGCCAGGCGCGGCCCTGCTTCACTTCTTTGTAGGGGTCGGCATATAGCGCTATATGGAAAAATATATAGTGCTATATAGCGATATATAGCGATATAGCGCCATATTGTGCTATATTCCAGGCGCTATGTACGCCGGATCTCCCCCCGCCAGCCCGAATTTCGTCATCAAACTCGAATGTCGGTTGGAATATGATGTATGCACCCCTCTTACAAATTTAGAAAGGAAAATATTCATTTAGGCGCGTTTTATGGCGTCGTAGGCTCCTATATAGCGCTATATTT
>LFCJ01001554.1_pt1 | contig 16183 bp, 12 predicted proteins | sample 643141 | NCBI WGS metagenome assembly LFCJ01 (sample SAMN03766243, study PRJNA286221) | soda lake metagenome | biome: soda lake; feature: Kulunda steppe; material: water; isolation source: sample B1-Br-g2 brine of Lake Bitter-1 | place: Russia: Kulunda steppe | collected 2010-07 | reverse complement strand
TCTCCGGCCTCGCGCTCTGGGCGGTGACCGGCACCGCGCTGGTGGCGCCCCTGCTGGCGCTGCATCTCGGATCGGTCTTCGCCTTCTTCCTGCTGATGCCCTACTCCAAGATGGTGCACGGCTTCTTCCGCCTCGCCGCGCTGGTCCGCGACGCGCAGCTCAAGGCGTGAGGCCGCCCGCGCACCGCGCTCAACCGGCATGCCCGGTCCCGGCCGGGCGTGCCGCGCAAGGCTTGATCCCGCGCGCGCGGCTGGTCTAGCTGCTCTCGGGGCGTGCACCGCGCCGCAGCCGTGAGTGGATGATGACCGCACCGCGTTACACCATCGTCGCGATCGTTCAGGCCGGACGGCTGCAATACGAGGCGATCCTGCTGGCCGCGTCGCTCGCGCTGACCAATCCCGACGCGCGACCGCGCCTCGTGCTCGCCGAGCCGCAGCCGGGACCGCTCTGGCCCGAGGATCCGCGGGTCAGCGACCCCGCGCGCAGCCTGCTCGCCGAGCTCGGCGCGCAGTTCGTGCCATTCGAATCGCGCCACTTCGGCGCCGCCTATCCCTACGGCAACAAGATCGAGGCCCTCACCGCCCTGCCGCGCGGGGCCCCTTTCCTGTTTCTCGACACCGACACGCTGGTCACCGGGGCGCTGGAGCGGCTGCGCTTCGATTTCGATCGCCCCAGCGCATCCATGCGCCGCGAGGGCACATGGCCCGTGCCACCGCTCTACGGGCCGGGCTATGGCGGCATCTGGAAGGTGCTATACGACCGCTTCGGCCTCGATTTCGACTCCTCGCTTGATCCGGCGCAGCCGGACGAGCACTGGCGTCGCTATCTCTATTTCAATGCCGGATGGTTCTTCTACCGCTGCCCGCAGGAATTCGGCGCGCGGTTTCTCGACTACGCGCTGTCGATCCGCGACGACCCGCCCGACGCGCTTGCCAGCCAGTCCCTCGACCCGTGGCTCGACCAGGTCGCGCTGCCGCTGGTGATCCACGCGCTCGGCGGCGGGCGGCCGGGATCCGGGCTCGACGGGCTCGACGGCGCGGTCACCTGCCACTACCGGCTGCTGCCGCTGCTCTATGCGCGCGAGCCCGATCGCGTCGTGGAGGTGCTTGAACAGGCCGCGGCGCCCAACCGGATCAAGAAGGTGCTCAAGGCGTATCAGCCGGCCCGCAAGATGATCTATCACGGACACGGCGCGCGCGTGCGCGCCCTGTTCGATCGCGACGACCTGCCGCGCAAGGAGCAACAGATCCGCAATCGCATCCGCCGCGAAAAGCTTTGGATCCGCTGAAACCGGGCCGTGCGATTCGCGCGCGCCGCCCGCCAACCTTCTGACGTTGCTGGATCAGGGAGCGCGGGACCGGCCCCCGCTCCTGCGCAACAGGCTCTGGCCTGCGGCGCGCGCGCGTGGCATGGTCGGTCCCGCGGCGGTTGCGCGGATGCATCGCACGAGCAGGGAGGCGGCATGCGCTCATCCCGAACGGCCTGTCCGGCACCCGAGCCGGGGACCCTCCTGCCTGCTCCGCTCGCAGCGGCGTGGCCCGGCGCGGCGCCGCATGTCACGATCCTGATGGCGACCCGCAACGGCGCGCGGTTCCTGGAGCCGCAGCTCGAGTCGATCGCCGCGCAGAGCCACGCGAACTGGTCGCTGCGCATCGGGGATGACGGCTCGGATGACGACACGCGCAGGATCATCGCCACCTTTCGCGCGCGGCACCCGACGCGTGATATCGAGCTGGTCGAGGGCCCGCGCCGCGGCGCGGCGGCGAATTTTCTCGCATTGCTGCGCCACGGCCCGCCGCCGAAGGCCCATGTCGCCTTCAGCGATCAGGACGATATATGGCTGTCGCACAAGCTGCGCCGGGCGCTCGGGCGCATGGCGGCGTATCCGCCCCAGCGCCCGGTGCTCTATGGCAGCCGCACCATAATCGCCGACGATCACGGCCGCGATCGGCGCACGTCCCGGCATCACAGGCGCCGGCTCGGCTTTGGCAACGCGCTTGTTCAGAACGTCATCGCCGGCAATACCGCGGTGCTAAACCCGGCCGCCGCGCGGCTGATGCACCGCGCGAGCGCCGGGGTCACGGTGCCGTTTCACGACTGGTGGCTCTACCTGATGGTGTCTGCGGCCGGCGGGACTGTGCTGCTCGACCCGCGCCCGGGGCTGCTCTATCGCCAGCACGGGCGCAACATGCTCGGCGCCAGCATCACGCCGCGCGACAAGGTCCTGCGCCTGCGGCGGCTCGCCTCACGGGATCTCGCGCGCTGGAATGCCGCCAATGTCGCTGCGCTCGACGCCAATGCCGCGTTGCTGACCCCCGAGGCGACGCGGCTGCTCGCGGCGTTCCGGGAGCTGCGCGATGCCTCGGGTCTGACGGCGCTCCGGCGGCTGCACCGGGCGGGGCTCTACCGCCAGAGCGGCCTCGAAATGCTCGTGCTCAACTGGGCGGCGCTACGCGGGCATTTCTGAGCGCGCGCAACTCTCACGTCTCGTCGTCCTTTTCGGCGACATCGGCCAGCTCGTCGAGGGAGACCGAATCGTCCTCGTCATCCTCGAGCAGATCGGCTTCGACCTCGTTCGTCGCGTCATCCTCGAGAAGCGGGTCCTCGGCCGGGGCCGGCGCCTTGGCGGCCTTGCTCTTGGCGGGGCTCGGCGTGCGCGCGCCGACAAAGCCCGTCTTCGACGCGCCGCTGTCGATCTCGACGACCTCGCCGGAATACGGGCTCACCACCGGGTCGCGATTCATGTCGTAAAAGCGTTTGCCCGTTGTCGGGCAAACCCGCTTCACGCCCCATTCTGGCTTGGGCATGGACATCTCCTTGGTGAGTCTGGTGACCTGAACGCCGCCGCCTGCCACGGCACGGCGGGCTTGTCAAAGTGTTTCGCGTTTGCGTGCTGCTTTTCGTCCCCCCGCGCGGCGCTGCGCATTTCGTCTCGCCGGCGCGGATTCGGGACATCATCGTGCTTTTGCCGGGCCGCATCGTCGCCTAGGGTCGGCGCATGACCAGCCAGCCGCGATTCATCCATCTGCGCCTTCACTCGGAATACTCGTTGCTGGAGGGCGCGATCCCGCTGGCCGATCTGCCGGGGCTGTGCCGCAAGCATTCCATGCCCGCCGTCGCCGTGACCGACACGAACAACATGTTCGCCGCGCTCGAGTTTTCGGTCAAGCTCAGCGGCGCGGGCATCCAGCCCATACTCGGCTGCCAGCTCGATCTGGCCTTCGACAGCGCGCGCCCGGGCGATCGCGCGCCCGACCCCGCGCCGATCGTTCTGCTGGCGCAAAACGCGGCGGGTTATCGCAACCTGATGAAGCTCAATTCGTGCTTCTACCTGCGCGGCGACGGGGCGCCCGGTCATGTCACCTGCGCGGAAGTCGCTGCGCATGCCGACGGGCTCATTGCTCTTTCGGGCGGACCGGAGGGGCCGGCGGGGCGGCTCCTGCAGGCAGGGCAACGCGCGCAAGCCGAGACGCTCCTTCGCCGGCTGGCCGAGATCTTCCCCGACCGGCTCTATGTCGAGCTGCAGCGCCATCCCGGCGAGGCGGGGCGCTGCACCGAGGCCGAACGCGCGACGGAGCGGCCCTTCATCGAGATGGCCTATGCGATGGAGCTGCCGCTCGTGGCCACCAATGACGTGTATTTCCCCGACCCGGACATGCACGAGGCGCATGACGCGCTGTTGTGCATCAGCGAGGGCGCCTATGTCGATCAGCAGGCGCCGCGCCGGCGGCTGACCCCGGCGCATTCCTTCAAGTCGGGCGAGGAGATGGCGGCGCTGTTCGCCGATCTGCCCGAGGCGATCGAGAACACCGTCGAGATCGCGCGCCGCTGCGCCTTCATGGTCGAGACCTGCGATCCGATCCTGCCACGCTTCGCGGATGACGAGGTCGAGGAGCTGCGCCGGCAGGCGCGCGCGGGGCTTGAGGCGCGGCTCGAGGTCAACCCGCTCGCCGTCGAGCGCGCCGAATACGATGCGCGGCTCGATTACGAGCTAGGTGTCATCGAAGGGATGGGCTTTCCGGGCTATTTCCTGATCGTGGCCGATTTCATCCAGTGGGCCAAGGGCCGCGACATCCCGGTGGGTCCCGGGCGCGGCTCGGGGGCGGGCTCGCTCGTTGCGTGGGCGCTGACGATTACCGACCTCGATCCAATGCGCTACCAGCTTCTCTTCGAGCGGTTCCTGAACCCCGAGCGGGTCTCGATGCCGGATTTCGACATCGATTTCTGCATGGACCGGCGCGAGGAGGTCATCCATTACGTGCAGCAGAAATACGGCCGCGACCGCGTCGGCCAGATCATCACCTTCGGCGCGCTCCTGTCGAAAGCCGCCGTGCGCGATGTGGGCCGGGTGCTGCAACTGCCCTACGGACAGGTGGACAAGCTCTCGAAGATGATCCCGGTCGAGGGGGTCAAGCCGGTCTCGATCCGCAAGGCGCTCGCCGACGAGCCGCGGCTGCGCGAGGCGGCGAAATCCGAGGAGGTCGTCGAGCGGCTGCTCACCCACGCCCAGCGCGTCGAGGGGCTGTTGCGCAACGCCTCCACCCATGCCGCCGGCGTCGTGATCGGGGACCGGCCGCTCGACGAGCTGGTGCCGCTCTACCAGGACCCACGCTCGGACATGCCGGCCACGCAGTTCAACATGAAATGGGTCGAGCAGGCCGGGCTCGTGAAGTTCGACTTTCTCGGGCTCAAGACGCTGACGGTGATCCAGAACGCGGTCGATCTGCTCGCCCGGCGCGGCGTCGGGATCGACCCGACGATGGTGCCGCTCGACGATGCGAAGACCTATGAACTCTACGCCTCGGCGCGCACCGTGGCGGTGTTCCAGGTGGAAAGCTCGGGGATGATGGATGCGTTGCGGCGCATGAAGCCCACCTGCATCGAGGATATCGTGGCGCTGGTGGCGCTCTACCGCCCCGGCCCGATGGAGAACATCCCCAAGTATTGCGAGGTCAAGAACGGGCTGTCGGCGCGCGACCACATCCATCCGCTGATCGATCACATCCTCGACGAGACGCAGGGCATCATCGTCTACCAGGAACAGGTGATGCAGATCGCACAGGAAATGGCGGGGTATTCGCTTGGCGGCGCGGACCTCCTGCGCCGGGCGATGGGCAAGAAGATCCAGGCCGCGATGGATGCCGAGCGGCCCAAGTTCCTCGAGGGCGCCAAGGCCAAGGGCGTGGACGAGGCCAAGGCCGTCGAGGTGTGGAACCTGCTCGACAAGTTCGCCAATTACGGCTTCAACAAGTCGCACGCGGCGGCCTATGCGGTGGTCAGCTACCAGACCGCGTGGCTCAAGGCGAATTACCCCGTCGAATTCATGGCCGCGGTGATGAACTGCGACATCCACCTGACCGACAAGCTCAACATCTACAAGCGCGAGGTGGACCGGCTCGGCATCGAGGTGATCCCGCCCTGCGTGAACCGTGCGCGGGCGACGTTTTCGGTGGATGACGGGAGGCTCGTCTATGCGCTCGGCGCGCTCAAGAATGTCGGTGTCGAGGCGATGCGGATGATCACCGCGGCGCGCGGCGACGCGCCCTTCGCGACGCTTTTCGACTTTGCGCGGCGCGTCGATCTCAAGCGGCTGGGCAAGCGCCAGTTCGAGATGCTCGCCCGCGCCGGCGCCTTCGACCAGCTCGACCGCAACCGCCGCCGCGTGATGGACGGCATCGACGCGCTCACCGCCTACTCCGCCGCGATCCATGAGGCGTGCGCCTCCGATCAGGTGTCGCTGTTCGGCGCGGCCGGCGAGGACATCCCCGAGCCCCGTCTGCCCGACACACAGGACTGGCTGCCCAGCGAACGCCTCGCCGGCGAGCACATGGCGGTGGGGTTCTATCTTTCGGGCCACCCGCTCGACGATTACGCCGCCGCGCTCAAGCGCAAGGGCATCGCGACGCTGCGCGAGGTGCAGCGCCAGGCCGCGGGCGCCCCGGTCGTCGCGCGCATCGCCGGCACCGTCTCGAGCCGAAAGGAGCGCAAATCCGCAAAGGGCAACCGCTTCGCCTTCGTGGAGTTGTCGGACCCGTCGGGCCTGTTCGAGGTCACCGTTTTTTCCGACACCCTCGAGGCGGCGCGCGCGCATCTCGAGCCGGGCGCGAATGTCGTGCTCACGGTCGAGGCCACGCTCGAGGCCGATCAGCTCAAGTTTCTCGCCCGCAGCGCGCAGCCGGTCGATACCGTCGTCGCCGATGCCGGCGGCGACGGGCTGCGCATCCATATCGCCGACGCCGGCGCGGTGCAGTCGGTCAAGGCGCTGCTCGGCCAGATCGAGAACGCGCCGGCCAGGGGCCCGATCCTGTTTTGCGTGCGCGATCCCGAGTCGGGCCATGAATACGACATCACCGCAGGCGGCGATTTCCCTGTCGGGCCGCGCATCAAGGGCGCGCTCAAATCCGTGGGCGGGGTGCTCGAGGTCGAGGAGGTCTGAGCGCGCAATTCAGCATACGGATGCTGGCCTTTTGCGCACCTTGCGTTATCCTGCGTAAAACGCATTGGATCACCGAACCCGCATGCCCTTCCGCCTGACCGTCAACGGCACCACCGAGGAGCTCGACCTGCCCGCCGACATGCCGCTCCTGTGGGTGCTGCGCGACGTGCTCGACCTGACCGGGACGAAATACGGCTGCGGAGTGGCCGCCTGCGGGTCGTGCACGGTGCATGTGAACGGGCGCGCGGTGCGGTCGTGCAGCCTGCGCCTCGAGGACGTCGACGGCCCCGTGACCACGATCGAGGGGCTCGGCGACGCGGACAATCTCGCGCCGCTACAGTTGGCCTGGATCACGCATCAGGCCGCGCAATGCGGATATTGCCAGTCGGGCCAGATCATGCAGGCCGCCGCGCTGCTGGCGGACAATCCCGATCCCTCGGACGCCGAGATCGACACCGCGATGGAGGACATCATGTGCCGCTGCGGCAGCTACAGCCAGATCCGCGCCGCGATCCGCGATGCCGCCGGCGCGATGCGCGGGGGCTGAGCATGAGCCGGCTCGGGCGCATCACGCGGCGCACGCTGCTGGTCGGGTCGGTCGCCGTCGCAGGCGGCGTCGCCTTCGGCATCTGGCAGACGCGCCGGCCGGTCGAGAATCCGCTCGTGCCCGCCGAGGGCGTCACCCTCAACCCCTATGTCATCATCGACCGGGCCGGCACGACGATCATCGTGCCGCGCGCCGAGATGGGTCAGGGCGTGCACACTACGCTCGCCGCGCTGGTGGCGGAGGAGCTTGATGTCGCCTTCGAGTCGATCCGGGTGATCCACGGCCCCGCCGCCGACGCCTACTACAACGCCGCACTACTGCGCGGCGGGCTGCCCTTTGCCGAATATGCCCAGACCGGCTGGCAGCAGACCGTCTCGGGCGCGGTCGGCAAGGCCGGCCGGGTGCTCGCGCTGCAGGTCACGGCCGGGTCAACCTCGACGATCGACGCCTATGAGCGGATGCGCCTTGCAGGCGCGGGTGCGCGCGAGACCCTCAAGATGGCGGCGGCGGATCGGCTCGGCGTGCCGCGCGCCGAGCTCGACACCGATGACGGCAATGTCATCGCCCCGGACGGCACTGAGCTGAGTTATCGCGCGCTCGCGGCCGAGGCGGCGGATTTTCCCGTGCCCGAGCCAAACCTGCGCGACCCGTCCGAGTGGCGTTATCTTGGCCGGTCCCTGCCCCGCACCGACATGCAGGCCAAGGCGACCGGCACGGCCACCTATTCGTGCGACGTGCGGCTGCCGGGGATGAAATTCGCGGCGGTGCGGCGCAATCCGCGGCTCGGCGGCGCGATGCGCAGCCTCGATGCCGCCCCGGCCGAAGCGATGGCGGGGGTCGAGCGCGTCATCGAGCTCGAGGACGGCATCGCCGTCGTCGCCGACACCACCTGGACGGCGATGCGCGCCGCCGAGGCCGCCGGGATCGAGTGGGAGTCCGCCCCCTACCCGCCCGACACGGGCGCGATCTTCGAGGCCATCGAGGCGGCCTTCGAGGCGCCCTACAATGCGCGTCTGCGCGATGACGGCGACGCCGAGACGGCGCTTGCCGAGGCCGGGGGGGACGTGCTGGAGGCCGAGTATCGCGTGCCCTTCCTCGCCCACGCCACGATGGAGCCGATGAACGCCACCGCCCATCATACCGGCGACGCGCTCGAGCTCTGGTCGGGCAACCAGGCGCCGATCCTGCACCGGGATGCGGCGGCGGCGGCTGTCGGGCTCGACGCCGGCGATGTCACGATCCACACCACCTTCATGGGCGGCGGCTTCGGCCGGCGCACGGAGACCGACTTCACCGCACTGGCCGCCCGCGTCGCGCAGGCGATGGAGGGCACGCCCGTTCAGGTCGCCTGGTCGCGCGCGGAGGACATGCGCCACGACTTCTACCGCCCCGGTGCCATCGCGCGGATGTGCGGCGCGGTGGCCGATGGCCGCGCCGAGGTCTTCAAGGCCGAGGTCGCCGCCCCGTCCGTCACCCGCCAGACCAGCCAGCGCTTCGTCGGTATCGCGACGCCGGGGCCCGACAAGGGCCATCTCGAGGGCATGTTCGATCAGCCCTACGGCATCGCGAACTACGCCGTCACCGGCCACCTCGCGGAGCTCGACGTGCCGGTAGGCTTCTGGCGCTCCGTCGGCGCGTCCTTCAACGGCTTTTTCCACGAGTGCTTCATCGACGAGCTCGCCCACGCCGCCGGGCGCGACCCGCTGGCCTTCCGGCTCGACCACATCCGCGACGAGCACGCCGCCTCGGCGCATACCCTCGAGACGGTGCGCGATATGGCCGGCTGGACCGGCGGCACCCCCGACGATGTCGGCCGCGGCGTGGCCTTCACCTTCGGCTTCGGCACCGCCGTGGCACAGATCATCGAGGTGGTGCGCGAGGATGGCGGCGTGCGTATCCGCGACGCCTGGATCGCCTGCGATGTCGGCCGCGCTCTCGATCCGGCGATCATCCGCGCGCAGATGGAGTCGGGGCTGGTCTTCGGGCTCACGGCGGCGGTGCATGGCGAGATCACCTTCGCCGACGGCGCCGTCGAGCAGCGCAATTTTCCCGATTACGACATCCTGCGCATGTCCAACACGCCGCGCATCACGGTCGAGATTCTCGAGAATCGCGAGAGTCTCGGCGGCGTCGGCGAAGCCGCCACCCCGGCGGCGGCGCCGGCGCTGGTCAACGCGCTGTTCGACCTTACCGGCGAGCGCTACCGCACGCTGCCGCTGTCGCGGCATCTGCGCTTCGCCTGACCGGCGGCGCGGTTGACCCCCGCGCGCCGATCCTCCTATATCGCCGCAGTCAATCCCGGAGGAGGATACCATGCGCACATACCTGACCCGCACGGCGGGGATCGCGATCGTTGCGGCGCTCGCCGCGAGCCCGGCCGCCGCCGATTTCGCCGACATGGAGCCCGTCACGCTCGACCTTGCGCATGTCGTCAACGAGGAGGACGCCTTTCACGTTGCCGCCGAGCGTTTCAAGGAACTCGTCGAGGAGCGCAGCGAGGGCGCGGTCTCGGTCGAACTGTTCCCCAACGCCGAACTCGGCGACGAGCGCACCCTGCTCGAGGGGATGCAGATCGGCACCGTCGACATGGGCGTGATCACCAACGGCCCGGTCGCCAACTTCGTCGAGGAGATCGCCGTCTTCGAGCTGCCCTTCCTGTTTCCCGACCGCGAGAGCGCCTATGCGGTGCTTGACGGGGAGATCGGCCAGGAGCTGCTCGACGAGCTCGGGCGCGTGCAGCTCAAGGGGCTGGCCTATGCCGAGCGCGGCTTTCGCAACCTCACCAACAGCCAGCGCGAGGTCCGCGAACCCGCCGATATCGACGGGCTGCGCGTGCGTGTGATGGAAAACCCCGTCTATACCGACACCTTCCGCGAACTGGGCGCCAATGCCACGCCGATGGCCTGGACCGAGGCGCTCACCGCGATGCAGCAGGGCACCATCGACGGGCAGGAAAACCCCGTCGGCGTGATCCATTCCTTCAATCTCGACGAGACCCAGACCTACATGACCCTGTCGCGCCACACCTATGCGCCGGCGATCTTCGTGATGGGCGCCGCGGTGTGGGAGGACCTGCCCGAAGCGGCGCAGGAGGTCGTGCTCGAGGCGGCGCGCGAGGCGGGCCAGCACGCGCGCGACTTCAACGCCGAGATGGAGGAGACCCAGCTCGAGGAGCTGCGCGAGCGCGGCATGCAGATCGTCGATGACGCCGATCTCGAGGCCTTCCAGGACGCCGTCCAGCCCGTCTATGACGAGTATGGCGCGCAGTTCGGCGACTATCTCGAGCGCATCGTGGACCAGCTCGACTAGGTGCTTCGGCTGCTCGCAGCCATCGACGGCGCGATCGGCGCCGTCCTTCGCCCCGTGGTCTTCGCGGGGATGGCGGTGCTGATCGGTGTGATCACGCTGCAGGTGGTCTCGCGGGCGTTCTTCACCTCGGTTCCCTGGACCGAGGAGGCGGCACGGTTCCTCGTGATCTGGCTGACCTTCCTCGGCGCCGCGCTAGCCTATCTCGAGCGCCGTCACATCGCGGTGACGGTGCTCGTGGATCGCGGGCCGCCGCGCTGGCGGCGCACGCTGATCGTGGCGGGACTCGTGGTGATCTGCGTCTTCATGCTGAGCATGACGGTGCTCGGCTGGCAGTTCCTGCAGACCCAGGGGGCGCAGCGCGCGCCGGCGCTCGGCTGGCGGATGCTGCATGTGTATCTGGTGCTGCCGCTCAGCGCGGGGCTGATGGCCTGGCTCAGCCTGACGGATCTCGCGCGGCTGCTCATCTCGGGCGCGGAGCCGGTGCAGCGGGACATGCCGCAATGACGCTCATCCTGTTCGGGCTGTTCATCCTGTTCGTCGTGATCGGCGTGCCCATCGCCATCGCCATCGGCGCGAGTACGCTCGCCGCGATCCATGTCGCCGGGGTGCCGCATATCGTTGTGCCCCAGCAGATGTTCTCGGGGATCAATTCCTTCGCGCTCGTGGCGATCCCGATGTTCATCCTCGCGGGTGACATCATGGCCAAGGGCCAGGTCAGCGAGCGCATCGTGGCCTTCGCCGATGCGATCTTCGGCTTCCTGCGCGGCGGGCTGTCGATCGTGGCGGTGCTTGCGGGAATGTTCTTCGCCGCGATCTCGGGTTCGAGTGCGGCGACAACGGCGGCAGTCGGCTCGAGCCTCGTGCCCGAGCTGCGCCGCAAGGGCTACGAGCCCGCCTCGGCGGCGAGCCTGATCGCTGCGAGCGGCACCATCGGCGTGGTGATTCCGCCCTCGGTGCCGATGATCATCTATGCCGTGATCGCGCAGGAATCGATCTCGAAGCTGTTTCTCGCGGGCATCCTGCCGGGGATCTTCATGGGCGGCGCGCTGATGATGATCGCCGTGGTGCAGGGCTACCGGCGCGCCTATCCGCGCGGCACGCCGTTCTCGCCGGTGGTGATCTGGCGGACTTTCCGCTCGGCCTTCTGGGGGCTGATGACGCCGGTGATCATCCTGGGCGGGATCTTTTCGGGGATCTTCACGCCGAGCGAGGCGGCGGTGATGGCCGTCAACTACGCGCTGTTCGTCTCGCTCTTCGTGTACCGCGACCTGCGGCTGCGCGATCTCTACCCGCTGTTGATCCGCTCGGCGATCACCACGGCGGTGATCATGTTCGTGATTGCCGCGTCGGCGGCGCTGAGCTGGGCGCTGTCGCGCTGGCAGGTGCCGGGGCAGATCGCGGGCTTTGTGCTCGGCCTGTCGACGGACCCGTATCTGGTGCTGCTCTTGATCCTCGTGCTGATCCTGCTGACCGGGGTGTTCATCGAGACGGCCTCGGCGCTCATTATCCTCACGCCGATCCTGCTGCCGCTGGCGATCCAGCTCGGGATCGACACAGTGCATTTCGGCATCATCATCGTGGTCGGGCTCGCCATCGGGATGATCACGCCGCCGGTGGCGATCAATCTCTATGTGGCCTCCTCGGTGACGGGGATCGGGCTCGAACGGATCGCATGGTCGGTGCTGCCCTATCTCGCGGCGCTGATCGGGGTGCTGATGCTCGTGGCCTATGTGCCGCTGATGCTCTGACGGCTGGGCTCGGCGAGGTCGGACAGGATCGGGCAATCGGGCCGCTCGTCGCCCGCACATGCCTCGACGAGCGTCGAGAGCGTGCCGCGCATCGCGCGAAGCTCGGCGATCTTGGCGTCGATACGGGCGAGGTGCTCGCTGGCGATGCGACGCACATCGGCGCTGGCGCGGCTCTCATCCTCGTAGAGCGCGAGCAGGCCGCGACAGTCCTCTATGGAGAAGCCGAGCGCGCGCGCGCGACCGATGAAGGCGAGCTTGTGCAGATCGCGCTCTGAAAAGGCGCGGTAGTCGTTGGTATCGCGCGCGGGACGGATCAGCCCGATCTCCTCGTAGTAGCGGATCGTCTTGGCCGGCAGTCCCGCGCGCTGCGCGACGGTTCCGATATTCATCGCATCCTCCTATTCAGCCGGGGCCGGCATGGCGGCATCCGCGCGCGCCGGTCGCGTCTCGGCCATCACCGGGGCCAGCCCCCGCAGCCGAAGCGCATTGGTGAGCACGCACAGGCTCGACAGGGCCATTGCCCCGGCGGCGAGCATCGGCGAGAGCAGCAGCCCCAAGGCCGGGTAGAGCACCCCCGCCGCCACCGGAATCAACGCCGTGTTATAGGCGAACGCCCAGAACAGGTTCTGCCGGATATTGCGCATCGTCGCGCGCGAGGCATGCACCGCATTGACCGCACCGGCAAGGTCGCCCGACATCAGTACCACATCCGCCGCCTCGATGGCGACATCCGTGCCCGACCCGATCGCGATGCCGACATCCGCCTCGGCGAGCGCGGGCGCATCATTGATGCCGTCGCCCACGAAGGCGATGCGCCCGCCCGCCGCCTCGCGCAATTCGCGCAGCGCATCGACCTTGCCCTCGGGCAGCACCTCGGCCACGACACGGTCGATGCCGAGCTCGGCGGCGATGGCGCGCGCGGTGCCCTCGGCATCGCCGGTTATCATCGCGACTTCGAGCCCCTCGGCATGCAGCGCCGCGATTGCCGCGCGCGTCGTCGGCTTGAGCGGGTCGGACACAGCGAGCAGGGCCGCGACCTCCCCGTCGATCGCCGCGAAAAGCGGCGTGCGCCCGCGCCCGGCGAGCGCATCGGCCCGCGCCGCAAGGTCTTGCGGGATCGCAATCCCCTGCCCGCGCATCAGCCGCGCCGCCCCCACGAGCAGATCGCGCCCCTCGGCACGCGCACGCAGCCCGTGCCCGGCGACGGCCTCGAACCCCTCCGCCTGCGGCAGATCGATGCCCTTCACGCGCGCGGCGCGCAGGATGGCTCCGGCTATGGGGTGCTCGGAGTCCGCCTCCACCGCGGCGACGAGGCGCAGCACGGTGTCCGCATCATGGCCCCCGGCCGGCACCAGGTCGGTCAGCTCGGGGCGCCCCTCGGTCAGCGTGCCGGTCTTGTCGAAGGCCGCGACGCGCACGCCCTCGAGCGCCTGCAGTGCATCGCCCTTGCGAAACAGCACGCCCATCTCGGCAGCGCGCCCGGTGCCCACCATGATCGAGGTCGGCGTCGCCAGCCCCATCGCGCAGGGGCAGGCGATGATCAGCACCGACACCCCCGCCACGAGCGCCATGGTCAGCGCGGGCTCCGGCCCCACGGCGACCCACACCAGCACCGCCGCCGCGGCCACCGCCATCACCACGGGCACGAACACCGCCACGACACGGTCCACCAGCGCCTGGATCGGCAGCTTGGCGCCCTGTGCGGCCTCGACCATGCGGATGATCTGGGCGAGCATCGTGTCGGCACCCACGCGCGTTGCGCGAAAGCTCAGCGCGCCCTTGTCGTTGATCGTGCCGCCGATCACCGTGTCACCGGCCCCCTTGCGCACCGGCACGGGCTCGCCCGTGACCATGCTCTCATCGATCCACGAGCCCCCCGAGAGCACCTCACCGTCGACGGCGATCTTCTCGCCCGGGCGCACATGGACGACATCCCCTTCGACGATCTCCTCGACGTCAAGCTCCACCACTTCAGCGCCGCGCTCGACCCGCGCGGTCTTCGCCTGCAGCCCCATGAGCTTGCGGATCGCCGCCCCGGTGCGCCCCTTGGCGCGCGCCTCGAGCCAGCGCCCCACGAGGATCAGCGTGCAGATTACCGCCGCGGCCTCGAAATAGACCGCGCGTGTGCCCTCGGGCAAAAGCCCCGGCCCATAGAGCGCGACCACCGAGTAGGCCCAGGCCGCGCCGGTGCCGAGCGCGACGAGCGAATTCATGTCCGGCGTCCCGCGCGCCAGCAGCGGAAACCCCTTGAGATAGAAGTGCCGCCCCGGCCAGATCATCACCAGCGTGGTGAGCACGAACTGGATCGTCCAGTTCGCCGTCTGCCCGATGGTCATGTGCAGCCAGTGATGGAAGGCCGGGATCAGATGCCCGCCCATCTCCATGATGAAGACCGGCAGCGTCAGCGCCCCCGCGATCGCGGCCTGCCGGGCGACCTGCGCGGCCTCGGCGCTCTTGCGCGCGGCGGGGTCGGGCGCATCGCTGCCGGCGCGGGCGGGATACCCCGCGGCCAAGACCCGGCGGGCAAGATCCGCCGGTGCGACGGCGCCATCGAGATAGCGCACATGCGCGGACTCGCTGGCGAGGTTGACCGACGCCTCGATGACCCCCGGCGCCGCGCGCAGGGCGCGCTCCACATGCCCGACACAGGACGCGCAGGACATCCCCTCGATCTCGAGCCGCAGCTCGGCGATGCGCGCCGGATACCCCGCCACGCGCAGCGCCGCCTCCGCCGCAGTGATATCGAGCGTGGCGTCATGCACGATCTCGACCGTGTCGGCGGCGAGATTCACCCCGGCCGAACGAACCCCCTCAACCTCGCCCAGCGCCCGCTCCACGCGCCCCGCGCAGGACGCGCAGGACATGCCCTCGACCGAAAGCCTGAGTTGCCGCGACTCGCTCATGGTGCCTCTCATCCGTGACGTTGCACGGAGATGGCCCTTCCATCAACTGGAAGGTCAAGGCCTCAAGCGAATGATTGTCACCGGCGCCGCGATCACTCCGGCGGATCGGCAGCGAAGATCGCGTCGAGCATCACCTGGTTGGCGCGCGAGAACTCCAGCGGGCAGGCGAAAGGCACCCCGTCGCGCACCGATTCGCCGAAGGCCTCGATCATGGTGCGGTACTGGTCCGCGGGGACGCGCTCAATGACGGTGCGGCCATCCGAGCCGCGCAGCTCGAGGCGCGCATCGTCGTAATCGCCCGCATTGAAGGGCGCGGTTGCGCGCAGCCAGCCCTCGCTGCCGTGAAACACCATCTCCTGGCGCGCGCCCTGGCGCATGCCGCAGCTGAAGGAAAGGGTGACGCCGGGAAAATCGGCCCAGACGCGCGCGAAGGTGTCGACGCCGCCCTCGCGCCGGATATCGGCGCGCACCCGCTCCGGTTCGGCGCCGGTGACGAGCCGCGTCGCGCAGCACGGATACACCCCGATATCGTAGAGCCCGCCGCCGCCGGTCTCGGGGCGGTTGCGGATATTGTCGGGGTCGGGGTTGTTGTAGCTGAAGACACCATCGACATGGGCGAGCCGCCCGATCGCACCCTTCGCGATCAGTGCCTGCACCCGCTCCCATTGCGGGTGATGGCAGATCATGAAGGCCTCCGCGGCGAGCCGGCCATGCCCGTCGCGCGCCGCGATCAGCCTGTCGATCTCTTGCGCTCGCAGGGCGATGGGCTTTTCGCACAGCACATGCTTGCCTGCGGCGAGCGCGCGCTCGGTCCATTCCACATGGAGATGGTTGGGCAGCGGGATATAGATCGCGTCGATGGAGGCATCCTCCAGCAGCGCCGCGTAATCGTGATGCACCTCCAGCTGCGGCGCCATCGCGCGAAACGGGGCCGCCTTGGCGGGATCGGACGTGGCGAGCGCGGCGAGGCGGGCGCCCCGCGCGGCGTGAATGGCGGGGGCGAGCTTGGTGCGCGCGATCTTCGCCGCGCCCATGATGCCCCAGCGAAGCTCGTCGCGCATTCGTCTCCTCCACGCGGCACCTGGCCGGAAAGCGGCCTGCCGGGCCGCCCCGGCAGGCTCGGTCGGCTCCCTGAGAGAGCCCGGGTTATCGGCCCAGCGCCCACCAGCCGCGGCGGCGGCGCGGCTTCTCCTCGGCCTCGGCGGCGGGCTGTACGGCCTGCGGTTCGGCCTCGGCGGCG
>LFCJ01001552.1_pt1 | contig 16186 bp, 14 predicted proteins | sample 643141 | NCBI WGS metagenome assembly LFCJ01 (sample SAMN03766243, study PRJNA286221) | soda lake metagenome | biome: soda lake; feature: Kulunda steppe; material: water; isolation source: sample B1-Br-g2 brine of Lake Bitter-1 | place: Russia: Kulunda steppe | collected 2010-07 | reverse complement strand
TAAAACGATCCTGACCGGGCCGGTTAGACGGCGGTCGGCCTGCAGGTCAGTTGGCTATTGCCGGTGAGAAACGGTAACTGGACTGTTCGCTCGTCAAATCTGTTCTTCCTAAAATAGTCCCGGGCGGGGCTGACCTTCCGATTTTTGCATCTTAAAAAACGGTAAGTCTGGACGAATCGGGCATTCGTCCATGTGGTCATTTATCTGAGTCAGCTTTGGACTCTGTTGAAGAGAAAAGAAGCTCAAACTCAGACGGAACTGAATTAGAATTCATCCAGTTCCTTTTGACGCAGATCATCCTCAAGATCAGAGATAAACTCATCCGCCTTGTTCCGAAGAGCCTGGAAGGAACTCGACTTATGGAACCACGCCGGTTGGTCGTCTTTCTGCACCTTCCGCAAATGCTCGTCCAACCCCTTCTGGTTGTACTTACTGAGGAACTTCTCAGCCCACGTCCGCAACTCCTTTTTCTTTTCTTCACTCATAGACTCCCAAAGCTTGTGCGACTCAGCTAACAGTTCGTCCACATTGAAGGGGTCTGAGCCGTATTCGCCCGCCAATTGAATCGCTGCATTCAGCATATAGATGCTAAACTGAGTGTGATCTTCATCCTCAGCATCAAACGGATAGTAATCCGTCGGAATATCCTTCCCGTGTGGAACCTCAATCGGGAATGCATCATCAAGGTCGGGTTCCCCGAAGCCTTCTGAGCTAACAATCTCGATACGAAGGTTCGCATCTCCAACGTGCGCTTCAAACTGCACAGTGGTGAAATCGAACTCACTCAAATCATGTATCTCAGCTAAGTTACCGAACGAAGAGTACGAGAAATCGGCATCCAGTTCATTTGGGGGGACACCCTGGACAGCCCCACGAAGCACCAATTGATCGGGATTCTGTATCGCTTCATCGTAACGCTCGTTCTGATGTTCTTTGAGGTGGTATGATTTAAAATCTAATAGTAGACTATGCTTTCGTCGATGAGCAGTCAGAATCAAATCCGGCTGAATGTAGTCACCCTCGATCGTGATCCCTGGTTCGATAATATCCACAGCATACCCTAGTTTTGCTAGGGTATCCGGGAATCGATCGTCGAATTGGCACAAGCCAATCCATGCATTCATCTGTATCGTGTGGGGTGACAAATAGTACGTCATTATGCAGCCAGACTTACTTTCGAGTTCTTCAGGTCACTTCGCTCACCAAAGGAGGCCTCTGCATCATAGTGCCGCTGAATGTTAGAGAAGATCCGTAATGCAGTGTTCCCACACGCGTTATCAGGAAGGTAGAGACGAATCCAATCTCGCTTGATTTCTAGCGTGAAGCTATCGTTATTGTGGAGGTCGGTACCCCGGACTTTGTAGTAGTCGTCCGCAAGCCAGGAACCAACTCCCCAGAGTCTGAGTGGTTTTGTGGCGGATGTAAAGCTGTCGGCGAACTCTTTTAGGTTCTCGATCGAATTGGCGAGGTTAATTACTATTGGAGTACCCTCTATGGACTGGCCCGAGGAATGTCGTTCACCCTCCTCGCTCTCGATTTCACGGATTGGATATCCAATCCGCCCTTCCTCCTCAATTCCTCGAATGAGGTCTGCGTAGAGTTCTCGTATGATTTCAATGAACGAGAGATGTGCTTGGATGTCATTACCGGCTCTGGTGGTTATCCGGCCATTGTTGTCGATTCGCTCAATCACGACACCGTTCTCCACTTCCCGACGAATTTTCACCGAGGACAACGATAAGAACCGCTTCAGATCAGCGTCACTTAGAGCATCCAACAGCCAGCTCGTTCCCTGTCCCGAACTCTGAATCGACAGCTCACCAAATGGCAGATAATCCTCAATATACCCCTCCGAGAATACATCCTCGGCATCGTAATTGATCCCAGCACCCTGGAACTCACCAAGCTTAGTGAAGTAGCGCTGTAACTGTGCTGGGAACCAAAGATAATCCAGCCCACTGCGTTCCGACATAATCAAGTCTTCCATTGCGTCCTTTGCCGGTCGGGACTTCTCTATAGAATAGAACGTCCAAAACCGCTCATCTTGGCTATCCAGATAGAACGTCAGAATTTCCTCCTCGTCTTCGTCGCTCGAAGTATCGATACATACCTCAAACAGGCTGTAATCCACCTTTCCGACAGTCACATGCTCAAATTGCTTCTCAAGCGAGGTAGGGTCAATATTGGTCTCGATGAGGAACGATTTGAGCATATTCTGTTTGTAGTTCAGCTTCTGCTCCTCCAGCAGTTGGTCATAGGTTCCTTCTATGACGTGCTGGAAGTGTTCGTATAGTTCCCGTCGATCCGTTGGGTTTAGAGGTGGCATAGATGAATCACGAAGTCGTCCCTTGATTGTCCATTGGCGTATAACGGTTGAAAGGATTTGGCATCGACCGGAAGTGAAATTCTCCGGAGCAGCTTCTTCTGTCGAAGAAGGCTTCAGACGTCAAAAACTCCGATATCAGGAGAATATGTGGCACAGAATATACTTTCCTTGGCTTCCTTATAGAGTTCACTGCCCCTGGAAGTGGACAACCTCAGGCAGACTTTTCACGAGTTGCCGAGATCGTAACCAACGCAGTTCCATCGTTCTTATTTTTTGATACGTATGGCAAACGTGAGCGACATCCACAATTTCAACGACCAGTTCAAGTACCAACTTCGGAAACTCGAGGATGCAGACATCGACGACCGCGACCGGAAGGCGATCAAAGAACTCATCCGCTACCAGGATACCCAGCGGAACCTCGCCGCAAGCACGAACGTCAACAACTGCTCAGATCTCCGACTCAGTGCCGATCGGGCCGATACGCCGCTTGTCGACATGGAGCGCGAAGACGTCGACGCGCTGCTGTTCGAGTACAAGCATGAGCGCGAAATGGCAAAAGGAACGCTTCGGAACTACCGAAAGGCGTTCCGGAAGTTCTTCCGCTACCACGATCGCGACTGGGCGGAAGACATCGAGATCGGCGCGATCCCTGAACGCGAGGTCGACGCCGACAAGACGCTGACCGAAGACGAAATCAACGCCCTCCGTGAGTCGGCAGACCACCCGCGAAACAAGGCCCTGCTCGAGATGCTACTCGACACCGGTCTGCGGATCAGCGCCGTTGGAACTCTCCGTGTACAGGATGTTTCGCTGAACGGTCGCGCCGGGACAGTCACACTCAACCAGGAGGCAGTTGGCCGCAAGGGTGCAAGCGGAAAGCGGCCGCTGACCTGGAGCAAGCCGTATGTCGCAAACTGGCTCGACGTCCATCCCCGTAGGGACGATCCGGACGCGCCGCTGTTCCACCGACTCACGATGCCCAACGGCGGATGGGACGACGGCGAGGACGGCGCGTTGACCTACTACACTCTTCAGAAGATCCTCAAGCAAATTGCCGAGGACGCGGGCGTGCCTCGCGACAAGGTCAACCCGCACAACTTCCGAAAGACCGCGATCTCGCAATGGATCCGTCAGGGTTTCTCTGAGCAGGAGATCAAGCACCGGGCGACTTGGGTGAAGGACAGCCGCCAGTTCGAGACCTACTCACAGGTTACGGATGAGGAGATGAACCAGCAGATTCTCGAGCAGTACGGACTTGCAGAAGAGGAGACCGAACGCAACAAGCCGGACATCGACAACTGCCCGCAATGCCAGACTACCCTGCGCGGAGAGTCGCGTTTCTGTCCAGGCTGCGGTCTCGCACTGAGCCAGCGCGCTGCCTACGATATCGAGCAGGCCGAAGACGACATCTTTGAAGACGTGGCTGAGGCCACCGACGAGGACGAAATCTCGATGCTTCGCGATCTTCGGGAACTAATAGAGGAACATCCCGACCTGGTGGACGAGGCCCTGCAGCACGCAGAGGTGGCCGATGACTGAACACCGTCGGCGTTTCAGCACAGTGAAGCTTCGCGAGGAGTGTCCTTCGAACTGGCAAATCATTCGTTTTCGTAGCGGGCTGGTGGTCGGCTTTGGACCAACAGAGTCCTCGTATTCTGCCTGCTGTTCTGGCTTCTTTCATATTTATCCAACAGGCGATCTCTGGAGAGCGGTTTGGTGGCCGCCCGTCACCGAAGACGACCCGGTCGTAAGATGGCCCGAACGAGTCACCGGCATCGAAGAGCGATGTTTCGAATGGGTCCTCGAGAAGGCTGAGGGTCTCGGCGAGGAGTGAGCCGACCCCCGACTCAACGCGGTCAGTTCTGAGTCGGATCTTCTTCCGGGTCGTACTGGTCGGCCATTCTCTGGAGCAGGTCGTCGTACGTCTCTCCGCCACGTTTTTTCGATCGGACCTTGTTGCGGGTTTCGGTGGAGACGGCGATGCGTGCATCGGTTTTGCGTTCGGATTCACCCATGTTCCACAATGTTGAACGGTGATTCGAGAATTTCCATGCCCCGTCCCGGCGTTCGGACGTGGAGCCGGCGGTGGCAGGGGTTCTACGCGCGGCCATGTGCGCAAACGCGCGAGGACTGCCGTCTCGTCTGTTGATCGAAGCCATCGCGAGCGTGCGCAGGGGCGGCGATCTTGTAAGGCAACTGATCTGGTCATGCTTCCCTCCGGGTTAGTTTACCCTCCGTCACCGCGCCTCTGTAAATAAAAAAGAGATCGAATGCCGGAGGGTAAACTAACCGCCCCGCTCGTGGGCCGACTCAGCGTTCCGCACCGTGCGGAGTTGCCCGGCTACGTACTCGACCGTTCCCTCCTCCGCCGCGAGCTTGAACGCCCGCGTCGCCTCCTCGTGAGTCGCGTCGTGCACTTCGCAGTACTTCGAGTAGTACTGCTTCCGTGTCGGCGCTTTCGATGGAGTACGCTCGAGGTAACGGACGATCCGCGCCGCCCGGACGGTGTCCCGCTGGTGTTCGTACCGCGCCCGCACTTTCTCGAACCTTTGCGCGAACTCGCCGGCGAACCCCTCCATCGAAACCGAGAGCCTCTCGTACTCGAACCCGGCAAGTTCGATCAGTTCCGGGCGTTCGAAGACGATGTTGGTAGCGCTCGTTCGGAATCTGCCAGCGGCTTGGATCGTCCCTGACACCGCATGCTGAGCCAACAGCCTCCAACTCGTCTCTAACGCGGCCGTGGGATCAGTGTGATTCGATGCGAGTAGGCCCCATAGCTCAACCAGTCGGCGGGCAGTGTCAGCGGGGCTTTGGACTTGTATCCCACACAACACTGCGTCCATAGACAGGTCTTCGAGCCCCTTGTCCCCGATCGCAGCCCTCGAGTGGGGCACGATGCCGGACTGGTTCTGTACTCCGCCCTGCCCGTTCGGTAGCTCGAGTTCCTCGACCGGCATCTCCATCCATTTCTCGGTGTTGCTTCCATTGATCGGAACAGCAGCGATTCGGGCATCCGTTTCCGTCTTAGCTCGTTGAACGAGATCCTGAAACCAGGGCGTGGCGGCGTCTACGGCTGTCTTACCACGATAGTCGGATCTGTCATCACCGTCAGACCGAAGCTGGAGTGGTGCAGTCACTACGCGGTGAGCAGTCCGCCGTGGGTTGCCAGCGGACCGCGCTGGGTCAGACATCTCGTTGTGCGTAGCAGAGTAGCCAATGGATGTCTCCGCATCAGTAGTCGACCCTAGTTCAGCAAGCGGCAACGGCGTAGCACCTGGAACGATACGATCACCTCCCGGCACGATATGCCGTCCTGTCCAGACAGCTTCGATGTAGTGACCGAGCAAATCACCCCAGCGGCTTGCAATAGCGGGGTGGGTTCCGTTTTCACACCACTTCTCATAGATCTCGCGGGGCGAACATCCGGTACTCCGGCCGTTGACCCGTCGGAACGCCATCTCGTTGACTGCCTCCCCGCGAGCTTCGTAGCGCGTATGAACGAAGTCGAGATCTCCTTCGTGGTGCGCTTGCACTCGTGAGAAGAACTCGGTGACTTTCCGAAGTTGCCTGTATGCCTTGTTGAGTTGTTGGGATCGCTCTCGTCGTCCCGATCGAACCGCATGCCCCAACCGGTCCATGACGAACTCATCCGCCCGGTGAAGAGTGTCGAACACACTATCTGCAGTGATGGTATTTCCATCGAACAGTTCCTCTGGATCGACGGACTGCTCCTGAGACGCTTTCTCCCAGTCTTCGAGCGCCCACTCTATCGACTCGAGGTCGTGGGCTAGTTCGCTGGCGCGCTTGTCAGTGCTCCCTTTCAGCAGCTTATAGATATCAGTCAGTGCCGATATGATCGCCTGAAGATCAATCTCGGTGGTCGACAGAGCGATATCAGCAGCGACGGCATGGCTTTCATCTAGAAGCGCAACGTCCGCCGCGAGCTGCTCTTTCGCGTTAGTGCTCTTGAACGCCTTTGCGTACGTTGCTATCTGAACCGCGTTGTCATCCGGTACGATCTCAGTGATTGCTTCCAGGAGATAGTGAGGACACACCTGTGCGTCCAGGCTCGCAGCGAGGTCACCCACTGCTTGTTGGTCGAGCTGTATCGGTCCACCAGTCTCGAGCTGGTGGATTTGAAGGGCCTGTTTTGCCAGCTCTTCAACATCTTGTTCGTCCGGATACATCGGGCAACCATTCGTGGAGCACGTTCGTTCGTCGACTCGTCCGACAGCCTCGAGCCAGGGCTCCCACTCACACAGGTCTAAACGGCTTGGGTGCTCGACGTAGGGAACCCCAAACAGATCTAGCCGCTCGGCCAAGCTCCGGCGGTTAATTCGCTGGGGTGCAAGAGCCACAACCCGGTATGCCTGATCGAGGAACTCCTCGGCCGTACACGTCAGAAGCCACGACTTCATCGACGAAACTTGCCCCTGAACAGCGACCAAGTCAGCGCTGTCTCCATAGAGCTCGAGGAGCCGCCCGACATCGTCGGCCATGGCCTCCCGCATCGTTTCGGGTGACGCTTCTGTTGATCCCTCGAGCGATTCGGGGGTTTCGTACACGACCCGCTCGGTACGGCCCAGACCGCTCACAGCTCAGTCACCAATGTCCGCCTGTTCGATCCCGTTGATTGCTGCTAACACGACGTTCGCAGCACAGATTCCGTCGTATCGCACCGGGTCTTCAGCAGCGTGTTCTTCGAGCGCGTTGCATAGCTCGTCAGCGGCTGGTGATCCCATAGCCTGAAACTCATCCAGTGTAAGGTGTGGCTCGCGTAGGAACATTTCGCACACCTCGAGATCGTGGAGCAGATTTTGAACTGATTCGTGTTCGTCCGCTGTACGAGACACTGCGAGCTTGATTCGGGCTTGGAACCGCTTCCACGGCGGCCAGTCGTCGTCGAAGAACGTCATTCGTAAACACCCCGTTCGTGTTGCTGGCGCACGCTGTCGCCGATCTTCTGCTTCGTTTTCTCAGGGTGGCAGAACCCTGGCTCTCGACCAGGCTGACGGGCATCGTCTGCCGGGTATATCGGCGATTCAGGATGTTCCTCTTGGTACTCCCCTAGCGCCATGCTGTGCGTTTGCAGGTGTTGTTCGGTTATCTGGCCGAACGTCTGAGCGCACTCGAAGCACACGACCTCGTCGTGGCCAGCCGCGTCACGAGCCTGTTGGACCTCCTCGGGGTCGACTTGAGTTTCGTATGCCGACCAGACCGCCTCCAGATCGTCGCTCATCGCCACCCCACCACGCCGTCGCATACCCAGCAGCCTTCTTGCAGACGGGGGTCAGTTGATCGAGTGCCGCAGAGTTCACACCGAAACACGAGATGTCTCTCGTCTTGATCGGTCGTTACGTGTGGTCCGCTCACGCATTGGTCGAACGGGTACTCGTGAGGGCGGAAAGTCGTCATTCCGCTTGCACCCCATCGAGAGCTTCCTCGGCTCGGACCCACTCGAGCAGCGCTTCTATGAGCCAGGCTGTTTCTTTCTCGCTGTCCGCGTACGCCTCGAACCAGTCGCGGTGTTCGGCCACGGTCACAGCCAGCACGCGATGGGAGGGCTTCGACTGAGTCATTTTTCACCACCCTGGTTATGGCCAGCGTCTAGGTCGTACTGCTCGACCATACGGCGAAACAGATCGTCGTAGGTTTGCTGTCCGCGCTTCAGCGAACGCACCATCTCCTTGGTCTGGTAGCTGCAGGGGATCGTCGCCCTATCTCTTCGGATTGACTTTCCGCTCATTGTCGTTTTCACTTTTTGATCACGCTTCTGACTGTTTTTCCTCGAGTTACACTGACAGACACTGATCACCAGTCGCGCTATGGGAGACGACCCCTTCTCGCAGGCTCGAGCTTGCCTTCCGTTCGTGTCCAGCACTTGGACCGGCGGAGCCCCCAGTAGGCATACCAGGCAGCCACGGGCGGCGAGAGAGCGTACACGTGTTGCGCGCAACGCTCGAGCGGCACTCACCCCTCGGTCACAGTGCCGACTCACTGTTTCCACCTCTCGCGCTGCGGGATGAGTCGGTTAGGATCAGAAGCTCTACGGAGGGCCCCACACTCGAGCCACGACCGCACGACACTCGCTGTGCGACGGCATCCGATTCCGTTTTCCTCGGCTTTGTCCAGCACCCCATCGAATCTGGCACTTCCTCTCGGACCGTTAGCTTGGGCTCTCACAATGCCCCAGAGTATCCGCTTGTCTGGGTCGGCGGGCTTCTCTTCGCCCAGTTGCAGTTGGAAGGTGAACGCGCCTCCGCTCGCCGTAGAAGAGCTCGCTCTGGACTTAGGGATCGGGCAGTCAGGGAGGTTCTCGCTGAACTCCGCTATCGCCGCTTGCCTCGCGCCCGCTGTCTTCGAGTGGTTCTGAAGAAGTGGAGCGATTTCGTCGCTCGAGATTCTCGCGATGGGTCGGTCGGCTTCAATCTCGTACCTACCAGGACTATCGGTTTTGCAACTGTAGCAGTCTGGGTTGTTGCAGTCGTGAATTTCGGATCCTGGCCCGACGAGGTACTTCGACGTATAGAGTTCGCCCCACTGACGAGACGGATTCAGGGAACCGCCAGTCACAGCACTGATTGACCACGGAACTTCCGTCGTTACGCGGTAGTAGCGGTGCTCACCATCGTGCGGTGTCGAGACCGTGAACGTTTCCGGCAGGTCCTCCGTTCCGGGCGTTCTCTCCCATGCGTTGCGATTGTCAATGTCGACTCCCGAGAGCCCTTGGCCGCAGTATACACCGTAATTTCCGCTCACTTCATTAGGTCCACGTCGCTCATGATCGAACGACTGCTTCCGGCCTTTCTCGACCACGATGAACCGATCTGTACTAATCCCAGCGTCACGCAGTCGGCTCGTCACCACCTCGATGGGGGGCTGTTTGAGCAGCGCTTGAGTCGCTTCGTTGTGTCGTTTGTTCGTCTGAGATTTCTGTCTATCCGGCGAGTGCCGGTGCGGTTTTTTGTTTACCACACATAATACTAGAACGGCTGTACGAGGGGGCCCCTCAACCAGCCTCCAGTCTTTCGATTATCGATAGAATAGTTGATCGTGTCCCACGTTGGGCCGCGTGCGGGTAAAAAAGTAAAAAAGAGACCGCCTCGTTCGACTCAATGAGTCGGTACGTATCAACACTTGCAAATTTCTCGAGGTCGGTGAGGGAGATCTATTAAGCAGGCAAGCGCTTCTTATCCAAGAAATTAAAATTATTCGACATTAAACTCCAGCATAGCTACTCATCCGCCGAGGACACTAATGTCCCACATATTTAATATCCACTTGCCCAATCCTCGCGTAGATGGCAGTTACTAACTTCAACGAGAAGGTCGATTTTATTTGGTCTGTTGCGGACCTTCTTCGCGGGGATTACAAGCAATCGGAGTATCAGAAGGTGATCCTCCCACTGACGGTGCTCCGGCGGCTCGATTGCGTCACTGAACCCACCAAGGACGAGGTTCGAGAGACGTACGAGCAGTTGCAAGAAGACGGCGTCGAACGGGTCGAACCGATCCTCGAGAGCGTCTCGGGCGAACCGGTCTACAACACCAGTGAATTTACGTTCGAGAAGCTGTGTGACGAACCCGAGAATATTCGGGAGAATCTACTTCACTACATCAACTCATTCGACTCAGAGACGCAGGGAATTCTCGAGAAGTTCGAGTTTGATCACCAGATAGAGCGGTTAGAGGAGTCGGACCTCCTCTTTCAGGTCGTCCAGCGCTTCGCTGAGATGCCTCTCCACCCTGACGAGGTTCCCAACGAAGAAATGGGGTACATCTACGAGGAGCTAATCCGGAAGTTCTCCGAGCTGTCGAACGAGACGGCTGGTGAGCATTTCACGCCGCGGGAGGTTATCGAGCTGATGGTGAACCTCATTTTCGACGAGGATGACGACGCCTTCGAGCCCGGCGCGATCCGGACGCTCTACGACCCAGCGTGTGGGACGGGCGGAATGCTGAGCATCGCTGAGGAGTACGTCAACCAGCTAAATTCGGAGGCGAGACTCTACACGTACGGCCAAGAACTGAATCCGGAGTCGTACGCGGTCTGTAACTCGGATATGCTGCTAAAAGGCCACGACCCAGATAATATCGCCCATGGCAACTCGTTCACCGAGGATGGGTTCGCGAGCGAGGAATTCGACTACATGCTCTCGAATCCACCGTTCGGCGTCTCTTGGAAGAAGGTGGCCGATGCGATCGAGAAGGAACACGAAGAGCAGGGCTGGGATGGGCGCTTCGGCGCGGGAACCCCTCGAAAGAGCGACGGCGCGCTGTTGTTCCTCCAGCACATGCTGAGCAAAATGAAGCCGCGAGATAAGGGTGGCTCCCGACTGGCGATCGTATTTAATGGGTCGCCGTTGTTCACTGGTGGGCCAAACAGCGGTGAGTCGGCTATCCGCCGCTGGATCATCGAAAACGACTGGCTCGAGGCGATCATCGGCCTTCCCGAGAACCTGTTTTATAATACTGGAATTAATACCTACATTTGGGTACTCTCGAACCGTAAGCCCGACGAACGGAAGGGCAAGATTCAGCTGATTAGTGCCACTGATTTGTACGAGGAGATGGATCGAAACCTCGGTGAGAAGCGATATGAACTAACCGAAGATCATATTCGAGAGATCACGAACCTCTTCGGCGATCTTGAGGCAAACGGGCGTTCAAAGGTGCTGGACAACGAGGAGTTCGGCTACCGTCGGATCGTCATCGACCGACCCCTCCGGATGAGCTTCCAAGCGACCGAGGAGCGCATCGAGTGCGTGCACGATGAGCGAGCTTTCACGAACCGCGACGAAGAGACCCAAGAGGCCGTCAAGGGGGCATTATACTCGCTCGACTCAGAGATGGTCTGGATGGACCGCGACGAGTTTATTGACGAGGTGGAATTGGCGTTCAACATGTACGGCGTGGACGTTCGAAAGAGCGTCTACAACGCTATCGAGCGAGCACTCGGCAAACGCAATCCCGAAGCGGAGATCGTGACAAATAGTAAAGGAGATCCCGAGCACGACAGCGGTCTCCGAGAGCGCGAGCGGGTACCTCTGGACGAGGACCCACATGAATATTTCAAGCGGGAGGTAGCGCCACACGTCGAGAATGCTTGGGTCAACGAGAGTAGTAAATACCACGATGACCAAGATGGGGAATTGGGGTCTGTAGGCTACGAAATCAACTTCAACCGTTATTTCTACCATTACGAACCGCCCCGACCGCTTGAGGAAATCGATACAGATATTCAGAAATTAGAAGAGGAAATCAGTGAGATGCTCGGGGAGGTGACAGAATGACTGTTAAAGGAGAAAACCCGTACTTTTCGCGATTCCTTCCAGAGAATCTACCATCTCATTGGGGTCGGCCTCGTCTATCCATGGTTTGCTCATTTAATAATGGACAGAGTCTTACATCAGAAGATCGCCAAGATGGATCTATCCCAGTCTATGGGTCGAACGGAATAGTCGGTTATCATACGGAATCTCTAACAGAAAATCCCACAATTATTATTGGAAGGAAAGGGTCAGCTGGTGCTGTCAATTACTCTGAAAAAGAGGCATACGTCATTGATACTGCATACTACGTGAATCCAAAACCGTCAAAATACAATATGGGGTGGCTATATTATCTACTAAAATCCTTACAACTGGAAGAACAAGCTGAAGATAGTGCTGTTCCTGGCATGAATCAAAAACTGATTGGAGCTCACATGATACCACTTCCGAGTGTAAGTGATCAGGAAAATATCGCTTCATTTCTCGACAATAAGACCAACCAAATTGACACACTAATAAAAAAGAACCAACAACTCCTCGAGGTTCTCAAAGAAAAGCGGTTGGCGCTAGCTGAGAAGTCTGTAACTGAAGGAATAGAGGAAAAAGAACCTACGTCAAACGAACGTCTAAAAGTCTTGGGTGAATCCCCTTCGGGTTGGGGAGTTCAGCGAGCAAAGACACTATTTAGTCAGAGAGATGAACGTGGCTATAATGACTTACCGCTTCTCGAAGTGTCGCTCAACACCGGGGTTCGATTACGCGAAGAGAACGAGGATCGAAAGGCTTGGGTAGCATCGGACCTGAAAACCATGAAACGGGTTGCGCCGGGGGATCTTGTTTTTAACAAAATGCGGTTATGGCAAGGAGCCATTGACTATTCTGAGTATGAAGGGTTAGTAAGTCCGGACTACACTGTCATAGAACCGAAACCAGAGGCTGATTCTACATATTACGCATATCTACTTCAAACTGAAGCCTACAAGTCAGAGGTTTATCGGCGGTCATACGGAATCGTTGACGACCGTCTCCGAATCTATTGGAGCCAATTCGGAGATATGCCTATTCTTCATCCCCCGCTTACAGAACAGCAGGAAATTGTTCAGCATATTCGAGATTCGAGCCAGCACATCGACGAACTTCGCACGAAGCTACAGAAATCGATTGACCTCCTCGAAGAGAAACGCCAATCCCTCATCACCCACGCTGTCAACGGGCAATTAGAGCTAAGTGAATGGGAAGGTCAAGAAGATCAAGAACTCCCAGTATGAGCCCGGGTATCCATGACGAGGAACAGTTCGAGAAAGAAATCGAAGCCCACCTCGTCAACCGGGGCGGGTACGAACGTCTTGAGTCCCACGCCTTGGACAAAGATCGGGCGCTCTTTCCGGAGGTCGTCGTCTCGTTCGTCAAGGAGACCCAGCCAAAGAAGTGGGACAAACTCGAGGATGCCTACCGGGGCAGCGCAGAAGAGGCCTTCTTTCGCGATCTCGAGAGTGCCCTCGAGAACATGGGTGCAATTCACGTCCTTCGACACGGACTGCGGACGACGGGGACGACAATTGATCTCACGTACCCGGAGCCGGCCTCCGATCTCAACCCGACGGCTCGCGAAAAGTACGAGGCGAACCGCTTCGGCGTGACCAGCCAGCTCCATTACTCGCCCGTGAACCCCCAGTTGAGCATCGATCTGGTGCTCAGCGTCAACGGCCTGCCCGTTGCCACGGCCGAACTCAAAAACCCCTGGACGGATCAGACCGTCGAGCACGCCAAAGAACAGTACCGGACCGATCGCGATCCCGCCGACCCGCTGTGTAAGTTCAACCGCGGGGCACTGGTGCATTTCGCAGTGGATAAAAACCTCGTCTACTACACCACCAAACTCGAGGAGGAAGAGACGTACTTCCTCCCGTTCAACACGGGCCACGATGGTGGGGCCGGCAACCCACCGCGGGAGGATAGCCACGCCACCGCTTACCTCTGGGAGGAGGTCTGGCAGAAAGACAGCTGGATGGAGATCATCCAGCGGTTCATCCACCTCGAAGAGGAAGAAGTCAAACAGAACGGCGTTACCGTCGACACAAAGGAGACGCTGATTTTCCCCCGGTATCACCAACTTGACTGCGTTCGGAAGCTCATCCGAACCGCTCGCGAGGAGGGGCCGGGCCACAATTACCTCGTCCAGCACTCCACCGGCAGCGGAAAGAGCAAATCGATTGCCTGGCTCGTCCACCGACTCATCTCGCTGCACGATCAGGAGAACGAGTCGATCTTCGATTCGATCGTGGTCGTCACCGATCGAACCGTCCTCGACGAACAGCTACAGGAGACGATCTACGAACTCGACCAGCGAGCCGGCGTCGTCCACGGCATCGAAGGTGACGGAGGCTCGAAGTCCGCCGAATTGGCCGACGCCTTAGAGAAGAACAAGCCAATCATCATCACGACCCTACAGACGTTCCCCTATGTGATTGAGCACACGGCAGGGTTGCCCGACCGCAACTACGCTGTCGTCGTCGACGAAGCCCATAGCAGCCAAACCGGCGAGATGGCCAAGGAGATGAAGCAGATCCTTGCCGGCGCGGACGTCGGCGAGGACGACGACTGGCAAGACCTGCTAGCAGAGAGCGCAAAAGCACGGGGCAAACAGGACAACCTCAGCTTCTTCGCGTTCACCGCGACGCCGAAGGGCAAGACCCTCGAGGTCTTCGGCCACGAACCAAAGGCAGGCGAGGACCCCGAGGCCTTCCACCTCTACTCGATGCGGCAAGCGATCGAAGAGGGGTTCATCCTCGACGTGCTCGAGAACTACACGACGTACAAGTCATACTACAACATCGTGAAAGCGGTTGAGGAAGACCCACAGGTTCCCAAGCGACGGGCAGTCTCAGCAATAACCCGATTCCTCACTCTCCACCCACACAACGTCGCTCAGAAGGTCGAGATCATCGTCGAGCACTTCCGGAATAACATCAAACACGAGATTGGCGGGAAAGCAAAAGCGATGATTGTCACGTCTTCCCGGAAGCACGCCGTCCGGTACAAACGTAAGCTGGACGAATATATCGAAGAGAACGGATACGACGATGTCGCCACTCTAGTCGCGTTCAGCGGCACCGTAGAGGATGAGGGCGTTGAGTACACCGAGCAGAAAATGAACGGGATCAAAGACTCTGAACTCCCAAGTAAGTTCGACACAGGCGAATACCAGGTACTCGTCGTTGCCGAAAAGTACCAGACGGGCTTCGATCAGCCGCTACTCCACACGATGTACGTCGACAAGAAACTCTCCGGCGTACAGGCGGTCCAAACCCTCTCGCGATTGAACCGTACTTATCCGGGCAAGGAAGATACGTTCGTCCTCGACTTTATAAACGATCGGGAGGCCATACTCGATGCGTTCCAACCGTACTACGAACGCACTACGGTGGAAGAACGAATGAATCCCCAGCACATCTACCAACTCGAGAACGAACTCAACGCCTTCCGGATTTACACGCAAGAAGAGGTTGATCAGTTCGCCAAGGCGTTCTTCAGTCCCAAAAACACGGGAACCGAGAAAGCCCACGGCAAACTGTCGAGTCTCACAGATCGCGCTTTGAATAGGTTCATGGTCAAAGATGAAGAGACCCAAGACGAGTTCCGGTCGAAGCTCCACTCGTTCATCAAGGCCTACAAGTTCCAGTCGCAAGTTGTCGCCTACGAGGACGAGCAACTCGAGAAGCTATACACCTTCGGCCGCTTCCTGTACAAAGAGCTCCCTAGAGATGCCGGTGGGAAACGCGTCGAATTCGACGACGAACTCGCGCTTCAATATTACCGACTGGAGAAGATTGAGGAGGGCAAGATCGAACTCGATGAGTCGGGCGGCGAAGTATCGGTCCCGACGGAAACGGGAACACAAAGCCAAGAGGACGATGAAGTCGAACTATCCACGTTAGTTGAGCGGATTAATGAGGCGCTCGGTACGGAGTTCACCGAGGCAGATCAGCTCCTCCTCGATCAGGTGAAAGAAGATGCATTAGAAAACGAACAATTGCGCCAGTCGGCAAAAGTCAATTCCGAGGACAACTTCGCCCTCGAGTTCGACAAAAGGCTCACCAGGCTGATGATCGATCGAAGAAACCAAAACCAAGAACTCTTCCAGAAGTTCATGGATAACGACGAGGTGCAGGACATTATCACAGAACACCTTCGGAAGGCAGTCTACGAAGCGAGTCAGGAAACAGAGGCCTGATACAGCCAACCCTTCCCCGACAAATGTCGTTTCGCGTTCGTTTGCTTGCTCACTCTTGCGCCCTCGGTTTCTAACAGGCGAATTTCTCACTCCTCGAGGAGTGAGGAGTAGAGAACCAATAGAAGAAACCCCACGAAAACAGGCGCGTCCTCGAGATCCGACTCACCGTTCGTGACGTTTGACGTACGCTATTCACGGCTGTCGGGATTCAAAACTTCGAGTAAGTAGTCCCGGGCGGATTCGAACCGCCGTCAATGGCTTACTTCCGTGAACGGGGAAGCCCCGAACACGTCCAAAGGCCATTATGATTGGCCACTACACCACGGGACTGCACTGTGGCGTCTCTGACACT
>LFCJ01001551.1_pt1 | contig 16189 bp, 23 predicted proteins | sample 643141 | NCBI WGS metagenome assembly LFCJ01 (sample SAMN03766243, study PRJNA286221) | soda lake metagenome | biome: soda lake; feature: Kulunda steppe; material: water; isolation source: sample B1-Br-g2 brine of Lake Bitter-1 | place: Russia: Kulunda steppe | collected 2010-07 | reverse complement strand
TCTCCTACTTGTGACTTGTGTAATGCTCATGATGTACAGGATGAGCAACACGTCCTTTTCCACTGCACCCATCCACACGTGGTCTCTCTCCAAAGGAGTTATGCGTCCCTATTACCTCCCGCAGGCTTCAACAATGTGTCTGCTTCTCTGGGCCAGGAAAACATTAAGTTTATTGCTTCCTTCATGCACTGATAGTTTTCAATGAGCAGGCTAGCAGTCACACTTCTTGACAGAAGGCCTTTTCTTGTAACCCTTGTAACCCTTTGTAAGGTGTGTGCCAGCCCTAACCTCACAGCTCACCTCAAGAGATCAGGAAAGTGCTTGGGTGTAGGATATGGAAGGTTGCTGCTACTGCTGCTGCTGCTGCTGCTACCGTCACCTTGCTGCATGTAAGTAAGGGACGCAACCTGCAGCATCATGGGTTACGAGTGGCAGTGAGACAGATAAAGCCAGGTGTGCAGCCGACACAGGCGCAGCGTTGTGCAAATAGCATGGCATGGCAGCACAATGATCAATGGAGACCACATGCCATGCTAAGCAACGGAGTCAAAATACCAAACTGAGTAATGGAGACCACAAGCGACCCCCAACAGCAGGGATGCATGGTAATTAGGGGTGGGTAAATATGGTCTAATTGAATGCCAAAGAGACAAAAAAATAGCTTGAAACAAAACTCTACAGAGCCTCGTCGAGGCTTTTCCCAAACCCTATTTACCCATCCCTAATGGCAATCTTTCATGCTTGGACAACTGCAAGTCAGTGAGCGCCCTCCGAGTGAAAGCCCGACCGCAGCGCAACAAACTATGCACGAGATGCTCTCAGGCTTGAGCATGGACATGGACGCTTGCTCAGCCAAGGAGCACAACCACACAGGAAGCACGACGCACGGCGCGCTGTTGTGTCTGCAATGCAACGCATAAAAGGTGCATTCTGGGTGCACATGATGATGCACATCAACACTTCTCAAGGCGTGTTTTTGGAGCGATCCCATACGCCTGTGGATGACATCACTGGTGAACATTGAGGACAAGATAGGCGAGAGGATGATCACAGGTGTTGGCTGTGTCCGGGAATGGTGAACTTTCAGGACAAGATAGGCGAGAGGATGATCACACGTGTGGGCTGTGTCCGGGAATGTGCACCCGGACATCCAGCCTGTTCAAACATGGCTCTTCCAGCGCAAACATATGCAGCTGCACATATCCACGCATTGCCAACCATGCAAAAATACTCGTGTGTGGTCTCAAATGTGGCTGTAATTTACAGGCTTATGTTCACACGTCTAGGCACGTACCCAAACAGGCTTATTGTATGCAAGCGCATCCACTTGGACGCAAAGGCAGGCCTCGACTGGCCATGATCTGCACGCGAGTCAAGTCTGAGCTTCCAGCAGCCCAACAGCTCCCTCCTACTCATGGGAGGCAAATTGCTTGTTGTGCACATTGTCAGCAGGAGCTGAGCAAGCCTTTCATATCCATTTGTGGGCGACCCAAGTATGAGGCTCTACTCCGGGCATCCAACCGCCTCACCAGCCGGTACAAGTACAGCTTGCCCCATGCCAGGTTCACATTGGCTGCCACGTCATCGTCCAGCACGCTCTGCCATGCCACCCCTGTGGTGCGCACATGTGCAAAGGAGTGCAGCTACATTGCAACCCATGTGCAAAGGAGTGCAGCTACATTGTGACCCATGTGCAGCATTGCAGGAGACCATGTTCTTCATGTCAATCTCTTAGGTGTAGGGTGTGTTATTTACATTCCTCACACTTTGGTTCCTCTGAAGAGTCTTGGCCTTGATTCACAAAGAGTCAAGAAATTTGCTCTCAAGCTCCATGCGCATTCTGTGCATTATGCTCATAAGCTTGTTCAGACCAGTTTCTCTTGAGCATTCTCCTCACCTTCGAACCAATCAGGAGAAGTCTGCTGGCTTGTCTGCCCGCAACACTTCTGATCCTCACTGACTGCTTTCTTCTTTTCTGGTGAAGGGGCTTTTCTTCCCAAGTGGCCTCTTTTCCTTTATTGATGTGAGGAACTTTTCGCTGCTTGCGTAGTTTTTCTTTTCTTTTCTTTTCTTTTCTTTTCTTTTCTTTTCTTTTCTTTTCTTTTCTTTTCTTTTGTGACCCAAGTGCAAAGGAATGCAACTACATTGCAACCCATGGTGCAGCCAGCTCGGGCTGACACACGAGTGTGCTCGCGCATGTGCAGATGTGCGCATGCTGTGCCTGTTGTGTAAGCAAGAGCGTGTGTGCACTCTTGCTGTAGACTGACCAAGGGCCTGCCGCCCAAAGAGCACACATCAGCTTAAGAATAAGGGAGAGCACACTTGCCTTGCTCTGCGCTGCTCCCTGCTGCTGGGGCATCTGAGCTCTCGGCCCTTCTCTGCGCCTCCATCTGCAGGGACACGCACAGAAGACTGCGTGCTTGGTTTAAAAAATGGCATGGCATGCCTTTGGTTTAAGACTTGTGTAAGCAGCTGATTGAGGAGAGGCAGGTTGAAAGCGCATTGTGCAGGGCCACATGCACCACCGTGCCACGCACGCAAACATGCTGGCCAGCGCAAGAAAGCATGCTTTGGCACGCACACCTTGCATCAAGCAAACAGTATAAAAACAATCAATGGGGATGCATTACACTGGCGGAAGCATAAACCATATCTATGTGCCTGGTGGGCTATTCATTGCCCTAGAATGCTCTGCAGGAATGGCTGCAGGCTGCCGGCCTGCACGAGCCAGTGTGCCCATTCTGTGGGGCTCCAGCAGCCAATTATGTTATTGAAGTGTGCTGATGTTTTGGGCACAGGTTCAGGCCAGTCTCGTTGTGCCGGTTCCATGGGCCACAGGCCTAAACACAAAAACATGATGTACTGCCACATCCAACAGCCTTTGCTAGACGGCGCATGGTTGCCAGGCCCGTTGCACACCGTCTCAGACCACACCCAGAAAACTGTGCAAGGCCACACCTGGGAGACCCTTTGAACCGCTTCCAAAAGATACTGGCCGATGGCAAACGCGCTGGCGTTGACGTAGTAGGCGGACAGCTGGAGGCAATTCTGCACCCATTCCGACAGCTGGACCTCACCTGCACACAGAACAACGGATGGCGCATAGAGAGACCCCTTTGATGCTCTGCAATGAAGAAGGGCTCCCTGTCTGTGCTGCTCACTGCTCTTTACGCTAGGCTATGCAGCAGGGACCTTGTGAATGCACGTGCCATGGGTGCCATGTAATGTACGCGCCCAGATCCCTGAAAGAGGAAGGCTAGAAGGTAAAGTTGGGAGCTAATTGGACTGCCTGCACATACGTGGAACGTGTGTGTGCACTCAGCGCACACCAACTGCTTACCCGAAGCTAGGTGTCTCTGCAGTGTGGCAGCACCTTGTGTGTACACAGCGCACACCAACTGCTCACCTGAAGCTAGCTGTCTCTGGAGTGTGGCAGCACAGTAGAGGGCAGATTGCTCCTTGGAGCCTGCGTGGCCATGGACCTGTGAGCAGGCAGGGCGTAGGTTGAAAAAATAGTTTGTGTGGTGCATCGTGTATGCAAGCGCATGTGTGCGCATGTATCCTCATGCGTGTGTACGTGTGCGTGTGCGCGAGCGCAACATCCTTGCTAAGAGTTGAGGTGGTGTCCCCAGGGTTACTTGTAATTGGAAAGTCTTCCCACTCTGTATGAGGTTATGGGTGTGTCAGGAGATGGTTGAGAAGCTTTACAAAGGTCGCACACAATGGCCTTAAAGCCGCAAGCATGGTGGCTGTAAGCACTAAGTACAAGCATGAGCGCAGCCTAGCTCGCAGGTCAGACTTGCACCAACGCTCCCTCACCCGAGCCAGAGCACAGATGGTAAGGGGTGTTGGCGCACGCGAAAGCAACGGGCTTGCCTCTTTGCTTTGAGTTCAGAGAAAAGTGTCAGCTGCAGCATGCATCGGCTTCAGGAGCTGTGCATCAGTCCAGGCATGCACAATGACGCAGGCATGCAAAATGAGGCAGGCATGCACTATGACGCAGGCATGCACAACGAGGAAGGAGTGCAGGCACCGCTGCGGTGCACCCAGTCTGACTTGCAGGGGCTGCCACGCGTGCAGATCCAAGAGGCGCTGCAGTGCGTTGGGCTGCTCAGAGCCCCCTCAGCCCAGTGGCCCCAAACAGAGGGAGAGGCACCAGTGCCAGACAGGGGCACCAGTGCCAAACAGGGAGAGGCACCAGTGCCAGACAGGGGCACCAGTGCCAAACAGGGAGAGGCACCAGTGGCCCCAAACAGGGAGAGGCACCAGTGGCCCCAAACAGGGAGAGGCACCAGTGCCAGACAGGGGCACCACGCCTGCATGGGCCCTGGGCTGAGGGAGAGCACGCCCGCTGCTTCAAGCGCCCCCGACTTGCCTGCAGACCCATGAGCCGCTGTCCATGAGCCGTGAGCTGCAATGCTGTATGCCCACAGATCCATGAGCCGCTGCCCATCATGCACCAGTGAGCACGCACGGCATGGGGCAGGCCATGCACACTTCTGGAATGTGGATGTGCATTAGGACAACGTGCATCCAATACACCCCAGGGGGCACACCACGGACGCGCACCATGGATGCCCACCGAGCAGCACACCCTGCACAAGATGAAGGACTAGCCGAGGCAAGCTATACTGGTGCAGCAGGGGCAGGGGCACACACCTGTGCCAAGGAGAAGACAGTCAGTGTGTAGCCAGCCTCCAGCACCTCCCCCAAGTCCACAGGCTCACAGGCACCGGAGCTCGTTGGTGCAGTGCCAGCTGCTGTGCTTGCACCAGCGCTCGCGCTGCTGGGCTCCAGAGCAGGCTGCAAAGGGGGGGCACGGTGCTGCTGCGCATGGCTGCGCTGCTCATGGTACAGGCGCTCCGCCTTGCTAAGCCACTTCAGTGCAGCCTCCTGCAAGGGGACACGCGTGTGTTGATTGTGCGTTTGCATACATGTGCTGTGTGTGTGTGCATGCGTGCGCGCGCGCATGTGTATGTGCTTGCGTGTGTGTGTTTATGCATGTGTGTTTTGTGTGTCATGTTTGTGTGCAGCTTATGCCTTGCGTGACAGTGGTTTGAACTGCGGGCCTCACCGAGAGGGCTCAGCATCTTGGAGTTCATACCGTGATGTTCAAGCCTTACAAGCCTATCTGGGGCCGAAGTTTATGGCTTTTTTGTTAAACTCAACCTTAGCCTGGCTGACAGCATAACCCTAGGCTTCCTGGGTCACAATGTGGACCTTGAACTCACCATGTCCGAGCGCTCGCTCCACAGAGCACCAAGAGCATTGTAGCAGCGCTGTATCACAGTGACAGCTTTATAGGCTTTGTCGCTCGCCCTTACTGCCTGGGATGGTGCTGCGCTCGAGGCTGCCATCACAGGAGCATGATCCTGATCTGCATCAACTGCGCCTGCATCTTTCTGACTTCCTCTGTCACCTTGAGCAGGGGAGCTTGCTGGAAGGTGGTGAGCGCCGCTCTGACCATTCAATGCGATGGCTTCCAAGCAGGGCAGGGCATCCAGGATGCATGACTCGCCGTCGTGCACCAAGTCTGTCTCACAGAGGACCAGCCCCTTTTGAGCTTTCAGCCATGCCTGTTTTTCTTGCAGATCATCATGATTTCCATCAGTATCTCTCTTCTGCTTGTCAATCTCGGTTTGAAGGAGGTCAGCACATGCATATAGGTGCTGGTATGGCAGTGCTTCATCCACAGGCGCAGATAGGTGTTCCTTACAAGCAGCTAGGACTTCCTCACATCCTGGGGCTTCCATGATTTTTTAGGAGACAGTGATGTGATAACTACAGCTGTGAGCCAACAGAGTCGTAAAGGAAACAGTTTGGACACTACTGTATTCTAAGTACTATTTTAGAAACTACTTTATAATTTGATAGCGATGATCGCATTGCACTTTCCCTGTACTCATATAAGGGCATAGAACTTCTAGAGCATGAGATAGGACATCAGTTAGCAATTTATCCCTGAAAAACTTGAGCTGACATGTCTGGCGAGAGCGGACCCATAAAGGTGCGGTCTTAGCTTGCGGTCAAGCAGGTGCACGTGTACCAATCTTGCCAATCTTCCCTAGGAAACCTGCTTCCTTGTCTGTCCCTTGCAACTCAGGGAGTTATGCTCCCTCAAAGGCCCCCCGATGGTGCAGCCACTGGCGGTCAGCTTGGGGGGGTTTTCCGGCCTCCAGGCGGTGCTACTGAGCCCTGGGGCATGTGTCCAGTGCATAAGGTAATGTTTTTTGTCAAGCATAACACATAGTTTAGATAAAATAGTAAGGAATAAAAGACGAGCATTCCAGGGCCTGCAAAATAAAAGCTGGTACAAGGGCCCTGTGTGCATGTCACACATTGAAGGACAGCTTGTCTGACCATCCGGGTGGCGGTCTGTCAAAGTCTGTGCAGCAAATAGAATTCAATAGCTGCATAGCATGAAAAAATAATGCTGATGCAAGATGAAAAGTCTGCTTTTACAGAGCTCAGCTGTATGCATGCATTTATTGCGCAGGTGAATGTGAGTGAAGTAGCAGTGAAAACCCCTGGCATCAATGCCGCTCACAAGAAGTGGGTGCGCCAGCTTGAGAGTCAAGTTGCTGCACAAAAGCTGGAAGAGCAGCTGAGGGCAGAGCAGGAGGCGTCTAAGCAAAAGTCTGTGGGTGAATTCTCAGCAAAGCTCCGGGCGACCATTTTGTCAGAGGGAGACACAAGCTTTTGGAAAGCAACCCAGAGGCCAGGTTCGTCAGGCCTTTTTATGCCCATAATCTCACTGAAGAGTTTCATGATGCGAGCACCAGCACAAGGACTAGTGCTCCGGCACAAGCATGTGGAGACTGCGAACACCACAATGCAAGCGCGCTTGTTCTATTTTTGGTAAAAAGATGTTATGTTTTCATGGAGGGCACTAGCATGCGCACACATTCACATGCAATCTACAACCACACACACGCACACGCACTTATGCACTCACACATGTGCACACTCGCGCGGGCATAAATACGTATGCACACTCACACACATTCACACGTGCAGTCACATATGTATGCCTGCAGCTGCCAAGGCCCTGTCACCTGTGCAAGCCAGCGCAGCTGCTCCAGCGGACAGCAATTGCCCTGCTGCCTCCCCAGCACAAGCTAGCACGTCTGCATCTGCCAAGGGATCAGCTACGCACCCCCAGAAGCCCCATCATGCTGAGCTGGAGGGCTTGGAGGACTTCGTCAACAGTGTGTTCAAGGAGGCTGCTGATGCAGCTACCACGGCAAAGGAAGCACCTAAGGGCCAAGGCAATGAGGGAGGTTTGCAGGAGAACGGAAGCAAGAGCTTGGTGGCGCGCAAGGCTAGCGGGGCTGAAGCTGAAGCAATCACTCCAGAAAGGCTATCCACGAGTAGCAAGTTAGATGGGCCTATCGAGGGTGGCAGGGGTGGCAAGGAGGATGCCAAGGCAGGCAGCATGACGCCGCCAGCTAGCCAGGACCGCCCGAGCTCAGCGCAGTCGCATTCAAAGGTGGGTGGAGGGGCCAAGAGGTTCTTTTAAAGGACAAGATAGTACAACTTTTTGGTTTCAAGGCCTGTATATGCCACTTGAGTTGATGCAAATTAGGTTGAGCCTCTGAAGGTCATCTGTCCTGGGCCTGCATAGCTCTGCAGAACCATGACAGCCTGCTCGGTCCAGGATGTGCACGGGGTCTTGAGCTCTGTTTTTGCCTTTGCTTTCTGAAGGGAAAAGGGAAGGCAGAGTTGGTTTGCAGTGGCATAGCTGCTGGCATAGTGGCGTGCTTGTGTGCGTGCGTCTGATGTGTGCATGTGTCTTTGCGCGCGTTTGTGTGTGTATGTGTGTGCATGCGCGCGAGTGCACATGCGCGTGCTATCATAGATAAAATTCAGCGTGTGCATTGATTGCCTGTAGGCCGGCAAGGCAAAGGGCAAGGCCAGCAGCAAACCTGCCTGGGCATTGAGCCAGTCAGAAGTTGAGAAGCAAGAAAAGAACGAAGAGGAGGAGCTTCTGGCCTTCACCGAGCAGCTAGACTTTGATGCGTTCATTGATCAGCTGGATGACATGGAGCTTAAAGATGCCTTCCAGGTGAATGTGAATGTGCATATGCAAATGTTGACAGCCGAGTCCTGAGCCCCTTAGCCCCTTAGACATAGAGTGTCTCAAAGAGCGGAAGCCATGCTTGACATTCCATCTGAAGTTCTGCACGTGTGCTACAGCTATAATTGTCCTCCAATGCTAACCATGCTCACTTCCAGCAACTTGTGATTCTTGTTTGGGTGTACAACAAATTCTCTTCTGGGGGTATGCACAGAACGAACACCTTACGCCCAAGCTGCGCGATGTGGGTACACATCTGCAGTTTCCACATTGTTGTTTGTGCAGGAGCTCCATGACATAGACAAGAAGGGCGGTGATGAAAAGGCTTGGCAAAAGAGCTTTGTGCGCGCGTGCAACCATGCTGCTATGCGGCGTGTGCAGAAGAGCAAGCATGCAGCTAACAGTGATGACGAAGCTGATGACTGCGCACAAAGCGTTGGGACCAGGTCAGCCCTGGGGAGGCAGAGCATGATCTTGATCGGATGCCTGGATGGACGGGACCAGGGCTGCTGTGAAACACAAATTAGATGCTTTCTCATGATTAAGTGTTCACAGGGAGCTCCTGGTCTTGTTCCTACTGATACAACGTCCCTCTCAATGGGCACTGCGGTCAGCTAAAATAGAGACACTGACAAACCAAACACACACGTAGAACAGTCCTCATGCCCACACCATTGGGAGCTGTCTGCAGCCCATGCAGGTCCGGCAGGGCCCCACCCAGACCCCTACCCTTGACCGTACATTGCAGGAGCATTGCCTCAACCAGGTTAAGAGCCAAGAGTGCACTGTTGGAGGCCTTGGAGAAGAAGCAGGAGCAATGGGATGCGTCCACTCGTGCTGGAGATGACGTGGCGCAAATGGGGCAGGCTATGAAGGCCGCCGCAGCGGCTGAGGAGTTTCTGATTGAGAACCCGGAGCTGAAGAGCATCCACTCTACAGCCAGTGTGAAGGCTATGATGGGGAAAGCAGAGCAAGATCAAGTAGGGGTCAAAGCGAGCTAACACCAGCTTGGGACCAAGATTGGGTTTTGCTTGCGGACCTCGTATTGTGTATTAATACTTCGCAACTCTGTAATGCCGTAGCTTTTCGAAACAAGTCATATCCATAGGATTTGTTTAAGCAAACAATCGCCTTTCTCAACAGCACGCAACCAGAGTTCACAAACAATCGAATGGAGCTCAATTTATAAGCCTGTGAGCTTAAAATGCAGCAGCAGGGCAAGGAAGGCGGTTCCTATGTCTCCATCACTGGCCTGCTGGAGCGGGTGCGCGCTGATCTGCCCCTGGGGCAGATGGTGCACACTGAGACTTTTTCTCTGTTTGAGGCCATGAGTGCTGTGGAGCTGGGCAATGAGAAGATGGACGCAGCCATGTCTGGGAGCTGCAAGTCCGCGGATGAGCTAATCCAGGAGGGCGTTGCACCTGTGGAGGGTCTAACGCCTGCTCAGTTGCTCCTAATTATGGAGCGCTTGCTAGTTATGGAGGTATGTGTACACCTGGTCGCTCACGGTGCATGTGCAAGCCCGTTACAGATGCCACGCGCAATTGATGGCTGCTAGCATCTTTCAGCAATTAAGAGTGCAGTGCTCGAAGTCCGCCATGCATAACGTAGATCACTCTGCACCTGTTTGCAGGCTACTTGGCACAACGGTGCTGCCTTAGCACAGACTGTGTTCACCAGCCTGTACATGCTCCGACCTGAACGGCTGCAAGACGCAAGCCCCCTGCTGTACGCTTACTGCATGGGCTTAAAAGCCACATGCATTGCCATTAGGTGGTTGGTCATGAATGGCTCTGTCGCTGAGGTATGTTACCGATCATTGACTAATCCTATTTGGCGCCTGCCGGGTGTGCGCGCGCACGCGTGCGTGTCCTTGTACGCTTGTCTGTGATGTGCAAAATAACAGACACAGTGTCTGTCCCTCCAATGGCCCTTGTGTGTGCGTGCATGAATGAATAATATGCTTCAGTGCATAAACCACACATGCTTGGAAGCATGCGTGCATATTTTGCATGTGTTTGTTCATGCGCATTAGTGATCTTACATTAAAAATCCTTTGTGCTTTTGACCACCTAACATGCTCATAATCGCTCTTAATAAACTCAACCTCACTTTTTGTAGCGTTCCTGGCGCACTGATATGCATAGTTGGTGTTGTACTCAAAGTGATTCCAGGTCAGGCCAGCCTCTGCTGTACTGGGATTACTGAACTGGGCAAGAAACCAGGACAGATGACCACCTACCCTGCCCATGTGCTGGACCCCACATGCCCTCTGGTGCTCTCTCTCCTGCCCAGGAGGAGGACATCAACTGCTGGGTCCTTGGCCTACCCATGCAAGACATGCCTGTGCCCTTGCCCGACGCCAACTGTCTACCTGTGCTGGACCAGGCGACTCAATCCGCAAAGAGCTCGGTAGGAGCCCCGTCCCTTTGGCCCCCTGCAAAACTTCCGGTGACAGCTTGATAACTAGTGAATAGCTTGTTCAGAGCTGGAAAGCGTATCATTTTTAATGAGCCACAGCCAGATGCCCTGCCTCGCTCCACAGCTTTGCAACAAGTGGTTCAAGTGCTGTGCCATGCATGCTACAAAATATGGCACCCCATGGACGTGTTGTTCATTAGGGCAGCAGGTTTTCATTGAGAAGGGCTCTGGTGAGTCCATCCAGAGAGTGATGCAGGGCATACAAAAAAGCATGCACACTTGTTCTCATGCCCAGGGAACGCACGTTCACGACCTTGAGCTGGAGAGTCCCACGCACCTCTCCTCCCGCGCAATATTTTTGAACGATCCACGATCTATTTTGCTTTGACGACAGCTTTCCCTGCTTCCCTTCCAAATTGACTGCTTGTGCTTGGCACTCGTGTTTCACACAATCAATGCTGTGGCAGCCCTGTTGCCAAGCTGGCCAGCTGAGTGCGACCATCTCCGTTCCCTCACCTGCAAAGGTAGACCTGCATATCTCTCCTCCTCCCTGACCTCGGGAGGGTTGCCCTCGCTGCCATGCACTCGCTTCCGTGCACTCACTGCTGTGCTGTTCACAGGCAAAGAGCGCCAAGGGGCCAGAGGCAGACGTGTACAAAGCCATTGCTGCGCACCTGGAGTTCAGGCGGGATTTGCATGCGGTAATGCTGTCTGTACATCGGGTGCCAGACTCTGCTAATCGCATGAATTAGGAGTACCAGGAGTGCTGCCTTGCCCTGGGGGGCAGGCCCCTGGATGGGAGTGGCGTGGACTGTGAAAAAGCAGCATCGGACGTGGACCCAGTCTGCCTCAATGTTTCTGTCCAGATATTTGCATCCTCCCTGTCCAGGATTTTGCCATCTTCTGTATGCATTCAGAACCCCAAATGCGCTCGAGGTCTCAGGGCACTAGTCCCTAAATTCATCTTCTATTTATTCCGTGCAATGCTGCCAGGCCTTGGCCTTGCAAAAACCATGCCTTGGGGCCCTAAGCTTGGATGCACTCTATATGCCATGCCACCGTTGCATCGTTCCTCAGGTGCTCCTGGGCCTCGGCTTGAAGAGTGAGGGCGGGGTGGTGGGGGCAGTTGCCCACATCACATCTGCCCAGGCGCGTCTGCAGCAGGTGGGCAGTGGAGCACATGCATGCGCAAAATGGGGTCAAGCCTGTGTGAGTTTGTTATGTATTGAGTTATGTGTGTTTGTGTATACACATGCTTGCGATTGTGTGTACAGATGTCCGTGCGTGCATGCGTGTCCGTGCAGCTCCTATGCAAGTGTACATTGTGTTGCCGGTGCTTGACACAGAAACAGCGCCTGCATGTGGATCATCTTCAAGTTTTTTGCTTAGAAAAGGCAGTAACATCCATCATGCTAAAGGGCACTAGCTATGCTGGCTTTGCTTGCATTCTCGACGTCTGAGATGCGGGAAGTGCTGCACAGGACCTCCCCTCCCTTCCGCACGTGCACCACGCTTTCTCTTTTAGCACACTCTATGCGCAGCCTCAATTTGTGCATCCTGGGCACGCATGATGACCTATGCTTCTTCTGCTCCCTCTTCTGTTTTGCTTTGTGGATGCACACTTGGGCTCACACGTGGATCTGCATGCGTATGTGAGCAAGAAGTGTCAGACCCTGTGCATTACCCCTGGGCCTGACCTTCCGTGCAGGTCATGAGTGCATCCCCTGGGCTGCAGCAGCAGAGGCAGGAGCAGCCCAGCCAGGGCAGCAAGGAGGCCGGCAAGGAGGCCAGCAGCACAGGTGCGTGCTTGTGCAGGTGTGCATGAGCATGTGCAGTTGCCTAAGCAAGCAAGTCTGGGAGGGAGGCGGGAGCTCTAAATATGAGGGCGCTTGGTCCAGGAGACCAGGCCAGTGAGTGAGCATGGGTGGTGGAAGAGAAGGCCCTCCTCCACAATGGAGGAGTTGCTTGGAAGAGCTGCAGGGGGTGCGCTTGGGCTCGAAAGTATAGCCGCCCCAAAGGTCATAGAGCAGCGCCTGCCCACGGAAATGCCCACTGCCGTGGCAGCACATCCTGTGTGCAAGCCCTGCCCCTGTGCAGACGCTCCGTAAGCGCACGCACACGTGCGCACTCACAGATACGTGAACCGCATCTTGCTTGGTTTTGTGGGGCCAGGCGCAGGGGGCCAGGGGGAGACCGCGAGCACGACGGGCGTGCAGCAGCTGGACGAGTGTGCCTTTGATGCTCCTGGCTTTGTGGAGAACGTGAACAAGTACTTACTGGGGCCAGCCCCCCCGCGCGCCACGAAGGTGAGCCTGAGCCTTGGCACCAAGCGAGGGCATATGCTGTGCACGTTTTAATTGCTTGTGGCTCCCATTTCTGTGTTGACAGGTGGGTGCTGTGGGCAATTTTGAAGTGTTGGGTAACGGGTCCATGTAGCACACCAGACATGGAGCACACCAGGTGCCCACACTGACCACAGACATGTGCTTGTGCTGCCTGGCTATGGTTTGGCTTGTGAGTATGGAACAGGCGCGTGGCATGTGCTCCATCCTGCCATGATGCCCTGCAACTTGCGCAAGCTTGCACTTTGGGCGTCTGGGCACGCACGTGCCTTCAAGCAATCCAGCACCACCTCACTTGCGCAGACACGCGTGGGCATGCAAGTGCCTCACCCAGCCCCTCCTCCATAATCGAGGCCTTGACACAAGCGGGTGGCCAAGCAGATGGGCACAGCACTGACGCAGTCAGCCCGAATCTGCGTGCGTCTCTGTGCCTTGTTCCGCTGCAGGTCATGAGCACGCCGGCAGCGTACGCCTACCTCAAGGGCTTGCTCAGCCACTTGCAGCAAGCCACGGATGTGCTGCACGTCAAAGGGTGTGTGTATGTGTGCTGCGCCGGTGCACACTGCCGCATGATGTCTGTGTGTCCTTCTGCCCCTCTGTCCATTCCTTGTTGGCGAATTGGACAGTTTCGGGGTCGTGTGTGTGTGTGTGTGTGTGTGCGCTGCGCCGGTGCACACTGCCGCATGATGTCTGTGTGTCCTTCTGCCCTTCCGTCCATTTCTTGGCGGCAAATTGGACTGTTTCAGGGTTGTATATTTGTGCGCGCGCCGTGAAACCCACATGTTGAACGCACTAACATTCAAGCAAGCCCGCCCCAACCTGTTCACCTTTGCGGCCGCAGCTTCCTTAACGCGGGCACCTTTTTTCCTCCATGTTGCACCTCCAAACAGGTTTCCAGCCCCTCTCCAATTTCTTGCTCAGTCGTATCAGCATCCAATTATCGCAATCAGGACCCATTCAGCAAACAGGCACAGACCTTCTAAAAAGCAGGCCCGCCTTCTTGACGGTGGCCTGGCCCTCCATGCACACGCAGCTACCGTGCACTGGTGCAACACGTGGAGCGCTTCTCAAGGCTGCGCGCGGGCGTGGTGGCGCGCTCTGCTGCCCACTACCTGATCGCGGGCAAGGCCTGGGGCCCAGCTTTGGCCAGCACGGCAGCGTTGAGGTGCGTGTCCGCTTGGGCTTCGACCAAGGATTGAAGAGAATGGTTGAATGGCCTTCTGACCTCATTTCAGGCCTGCACCAGCCACTGCATTGCGAGAGCGCTCTCATGGCCCTGGTTGCTTTGGACGTCACAGGTGATTATTCGTGTGCTGGGGGGAAGACAATAACCATACTGCCCACGTCAAGGATGAGGCATGTCAATTTGAGCGGCCTAAGCGTGCGCCATGGAGAGCCAGTCTTTCCAGCTGCGCACGCCATGGAAAGCCAGTACGCATGCAGATGCTCGGAACAGGTCTCCTTGAGCCAAGCACCTTCCCGGGTACTGGCTGCCCCTGGGCTAGAATCTGCTTGTTTTCGATAGCTTGCAGGAAGCGCCTGCAACATGAGCGCAACACTGCGCGTGCTGCATCCCAACATTGCGAGTGATACATTTTGACACTGGGCATGCTGCATCCCAACATTGCGCGTGCTGCACCCCAATGCTGCGCGTACTGCACCCAACACTTCGCGTGCTGCACCCCAACACTACACGCAGCCAATCACTTGGTATGGACGCATTAGAGGGCTCCACCACACGGGCCAACGGTGAGGCTGCCCAACCTGCGCCCGGCAGCAGCACTGACAATGCCGCGGCTGATGCAAGCAGGTGTGTGCATTCGCGTGTGTGCGCGCTAATCCAAGCAGGTGGGTGGGTGGGTGCGCGCGCGCACATTGAGCTGGTTGAAGCGGGGTTGATAGGGGTAGAATGGAGTTGGGCTGGCCAAGGTACAGGCAGACAAAAAGGTCCTTGGGACGTGTTGACAACAAGGTCCTCCCTGGGAACGTGCTGACAAAGACCGTCAGGCTCATGCGCAAGCTCAGCTGTCTATCCTGCAGCGATAGGACCTACAAATATGCCTTTTGTTTGCATCAAGCTCATGCACAGGTAAGACCCTCATAGGTAGAACAAAGGCATGCATGAGTGCGCATGCATGCGCCTGCATGTCCCGCCACATGTACGCTTGTGCGCGCACTCCCTAAGCAGCAATACATTGTTCGCATGTGACGCGTGTGTCCACATTCAATGGAGGGCATGTGCATCTGCATGCTCATGTGGGCCATGTGCATCCGTTTGCTCACATGAGCCACGTGCATCCACTCTCTACTTGTGTGCGCGCAGCAGCGCCAGCACCTTGGCGAGCACCAGCGCAGCACAGGACGCGCCCATGCCTGCATGGGTGCTGGACCGGCCCTTGGTGTGTGAGGCCTGCGCTTTGCCTGAGGCCGTTGGCGCGGCAGGCCCGGAGGTGGACTTGTTCCTGGAACAGATTGTGATCGCGGTGGGTCATTGCTAGTGACTCATAGAAGGACCTGGCAGTGGTAGCTGGCTGCGACTGCCGGGAGAGGGGGCTCTATGAACAGGGTTGACGTCCAACAGTAGGCAGTGAGTCGAGCAGCATGAGCAGCGTTGCCAACCCAAGGCGACACAATGGGATTGGATGAGCAGCGTTGTGATCCAAGGCGGCACAATAGGATTGGATGAGCAGCGTTGCCAACCCAAGGCGACACAATGGAATTGGATGAGCAGCGTTGTGACCCAAGGCGACATAAAAAGGGCATGAGCAACAGTGTGATCCAGCAACAGTGGCTGGGAACAGGCTCGGGCGTGCACGCACCTTCTCCCCCAAACCCCTCTCCCGAAAAAAGACACGCACTCATTGATGCTCACACGTAGACCAGAGGAGCATGTGCACTGGTGCCGCGTGCCTGCAGTCAAGCAATTGGGCGCAGAGCATGCTCCTGAACAGCTGTCGGCAGCGGCGGAGGCTCAGAAGAGGCTTGGATGACTGGGCGAACATGTACCAGCATGCCCTGAACGCTGGTGGGTGTAACGGCATGCCCTGGGTGCAGGTGGAGCGATCGTGTACTCACGATCACTGAAAAGCCCACATGCATCGGCATGCCCTGAATGCTCGTGGGTGTGCAGAGCCAGTTGAGCTCCATCGTGCACTGTCACTCTCAAGATCTTGAATTTTGATTGCCAGATATTTGTTTGTTTGTTACAAGACGCGAGCGGAAACAGCAATGTCCTTAAGGCAGGCAAGGCAGAAGAGCTGAAAAACGCTAGGAAAAGGAGAACTGCCAGAAAAGCCAACTAGCTAGGATGATGCCCCCAAGGCTACGAGGACAGCTCAGGCTTGGGCTA
>LFCJ01001550.1_pt1 | contig 16195 bp, 16 predicted proteins | sample 643141 | NCBI WGS metagenome assembly LFCJ01 (sample SAMN03766243, study PRJNA286221) | soda lake metagenome | biome: soda lake; feature: Kulunda steppe; material: water; isolation source: sample B1-Br-g2 brine of Lake Bitter-1 | place: Russia: Kulunda steppe | collected 2010-07 | reverse complement strand
TTAAACCGGTCCGAATACTTTTCAACGATTTTCTTGATGCTGTCCTGTGTTTCCTTGTAATCCTCAGAACTTATCTTTGTATACTCTATACCGGTCTTTTCCAGGTACTTTTCAAGCTGTTCAAACCGTTTTTCAACTAGTTCAGGGTTGCTATCTCTTCTCTCTTTAACCGTTTCTGGATCTGTTTCAAGCAGCACTAGTTCGTCTGAGCTATCGAGACGTTTCACAGCTTTTAATGTTAGAAAGTCTGGTCTTGACTGTTTGAAGATATCGGCGTAGTGCCGGTCCGTAACAATAAATTCGGGTTTACTTCTTTCTGTTTTGAACAGGCGCCATCTCATATTAGCTAGAAGCACAAGACTTCTTACTGTGGTTCTCTTCCTATATTTGGAGCTTGAGCTTCCTCCGGAAGAGTTACTGTTACTTTTCTTCGAACTGAAGATTCTCTTGAAGGAACGGTAAAGGTTTAGAGGAAAACTGTATCTGTATATACCAAGAGTTACTGTCTCGACGGACGCACCTTTATCTCTTAAAATAGTTGAAGCTATCTCGGTAGCAGTGGATTTTCCGGCACCTTCACAGCCCTCAAAAGATATTATAACAGGTTTATTACTAGACACGTAAAACCGGTTGTAGTTAAGAAGATAATAGTTTTTCGGATCCGGTAGTTAATTGAAGTTTAACCGGCTAGAAACATTTATGGTTCTGAAAACTGTTTTCCTTGGTCTGAACGATGCAGGTGAAGAGATCTACGAATGGCTTAACCAGAGAGACGATGTAGAGGTTAAAGCGCTTCTAACCGAGAAAGAGCAGCTAGAACTTGTTAAAAAACTGGAGCCGGACTTGGTTGTCTCAGCCGGATTTGAACATAAAGTTCCCAAGGAGATAATTGAAGTCCCTGACCAAGGCATAGTCAACCTTCATCCATCATATCTTCCTTATAACAAAGGAGCGCATCCATATATCTGGAGTATGGTTGAGGAGACACCGGCCGGTGTAACACTGCATTACATGACTGAAGAGATAGATGAAGGCCCTATAATAGATAAGAAAGAGGTAAGGGTAACTCCTGAGGATGCCGGTAAAACTCTTTACCAGCGTTTAACCAGTGAAGGAGTCCAGCTTTTCAAGGAGAGTTGGAAAGATATCAAAGAAGGTATGTCTCCTAAACCACAGACAGGTAAGGGAAACAAGCATTACAGTAGAGAGCTAGAAGAGCTTCGCAGAATCGATCTGAACGAGGAAGTAACCGCCGGACAGTTTCTGGACCGGTTGAGAGCGCTTAGTTTTCCGCCACGTAAAAATGCGTACTTTGAGCTTTACGGACAGAAATACTTTGTTGATATAGAGATAAGAAGGGATTAAACCTGTTTACGGTAACATTTGACCAGGTTTTCAAGTGTTTTAGCTACTGTTACGGGACCTACTCCTCCGGGCACAGGAGTTAAATCTACATCTTCCTCTAGATCCTTGGTATCTGATACAAGGCTCCCGTCGATAAATCCGTAGCTTGCATCAATGACCAAAGCATTTTCAGAAAGCATTTCGTCTTCTATCAGACCGGGTTCTCCGGTAGCAGTTATTATCATATCTGCGTCCTGGGTATACTTCTCTAAATTCTCAGTTTTTTTATGACACAAGCTGACTGTTGCACCTCTATTTGTAAGAGCCATTGATAATGGTTTTCCGATCAAAGAGCTGTTGTTTATGATTACGACGTCTTCAGTCTCTATCCTGATGCCTTTCTGTTCTATTATCTCTATTATAGCTGAGACAGCTGCAGGAACCACGTCTTCACAGCCTCTAAGAATTTTTCCAAGATTTTCAGGTGTTAAGCCGTCAACATCTTTCGCAGGTTTCAGATTTTTGAACAGTTGGTTTTCTTCTATATGTTTGGGTAGAGGGAGCTGCACTAGAATACCGTTTACTTCCGTGTCTCTGTTCCAGTCTTCTATAGCTTCTTTTAGAGCTTCTTGTTCCACGTCCTCGGGAAAGGTTTTTACTCGTGATCTGTAACCGTTTCTCTCACAGGCTTCAACCTTCTTCTCCACGAACACTTCCGAAGTCTTTCTGTCTCCAACAAGTATTATCCCGAGCAACGGTTTGATACCTGTTTCAAGCTGTTTCTCGACTTCTTCAGCTATTCTATTTCCGTCAACAATCTTCGTCATGACGACTTACAACGTTTCTTTGAGTCAGGAGTCTTCTTATTTTAGGAGGCTGTTAGAGTTAAAAAATTGGTAAGACTATATTTCGATTAATGTCTAAGAAAAGGATCTCTCTAACCTTGGAGAGAGAGCTTGTTGAGAAAGTTGATCTGGAGGCGGAGGATAAAGGTTTGAACCGCTCCTCCATGGTTGAGCAGATAGTTGAGAGCCATTTTAAGAGGAAAGGTGTCGGTACAGCAGCAGTTCTATGTGGTGGAGCCGAATCCAAGACTCTGGAATTGGTGGAAGGAAAACCGGTTCTGAGCCATATACTTGACCATCTAAGATCTCAGGGAATAAACAGAACTATACTCTTGGTGGGCAGAAACCGTGAGATAGAGAACCAGTTCGGTTCGGAGTACCGAGGAATAGCTCTGGAGTATGTTTTTGAGGATGAACCGGAAGGTACTGCCTCAGCACTCTCAAAGATTGAGAGCAAGGTTAATGAGGATCTTGTGGTTCTGAACGGCCATGTGGCTGCGGATGTAGATATAAGGGATATGTTGAAGGTACATGAGGATGAAGATGCTGTAGCCACTATGGCGCTGACAACTGTAGAAAACCCTTCCAACTACGGTGTAGCCCGTTTAAAAGGAAGAGAGATACTGGGTTTCGAGGAGAAGCCAAGTAAAGGAGAGGAGCCTTCAAGACTGATAAATTCAGGTACCTATATTGTCTCTCCGTCAATTTTTTCCCGTTTAAACGGCTCGAATCTTGAGTCTGTTTTTGAGAGTCTTGCAGCTACATCTGAGCTCTACGGCTATATATACGGCGGCAAATGGCTGGAAGTAGGTTAAAGATTCTAAAGTTCGACTAGTTTTTCAGCTAAACGCTCTTCTATAACCATACCAAGGTTGTAGCCTATAGAGGTTAACATTCCTGTGGTTAGATATGCCCACAACCCAGGAAGACTGGCCAGGAAGTAAGCTCCTACTATAGGTATAACTGCAGCAATGTAATGAATCATACTTAGAGCCACTATCTTAACGTCTTCATCTTTAACCGGATTCAGAGCGTCACGGTATACGTAAAGCGTTAGTAAGCCGAATCCAAGAACTGATCCTATTCCGAATGTGATTATCTCTAGAGCTGTAGGTACCCCTAGCTGGTTTAGTATCATGGCTCCTGATCCCCAGAAGGCAATAGTGAATCCATAGGCTCGGGACTCGCGTGCTAAAGTGTCTTTTAGGAAACGTCTGTTCATACTACTGGTTTGAATCTGTTCAAGTAATAAACGTAAGGGCTGTAGTACAACCTTTAAAAACTAGAAGTATTACATCGTAATACTATGGCATTAGATGACGGTCAGGGCCCGGAAAACCAGGTAGAGATCTGGGCCGACCACTGCGAAACGGTAACCACAAGAGATACAGGACTAAATATTGCTGAACATCCCGAAAGCTACAAGCTAGGGTTCGAAGACGTAGAACAGTTCGAACAGATGGTCGATACATTTGACAAACAGGAGCTCAACACAGCGGACTCTCTAGCATACACGGTTTCTCAAGAAGCAGAAGATATAGACGAATTGGATAGAATAGCTAAAGAGGCCCAGATACCGTTCCTACAGGACTACGGCGATGGATTCCTACATCTGAACAGATATTTAGGTCAACCTATAACAGTTGTAACCGCAGGGCTTGAAGAGCCACCGCTTCACGCACTTCAACAGCTGCTTCAAGATGATGCACCAGAGGTGTACGGAGCCAGAATCAAACAGAATGGATCAGGACTAGAGGTCGGAAGATACTGTTCAGGCCAGAAAAAGCTAAAGGTTCTAGAGCAAGAAAAAGGCTACAAACCTGAAGAAGTAACCTCTATAGCCTTTGGAAACAGTTCAAATGATAAAGAGATAATGGAAAACTCTGAGGAAGCATTTGGAAGAGACAGAGCAAGAAAGTACTCTACACTCTACTTCCCAGACGACTCTGAAGGCTGGGGAAGGACAGCTTCAGCAATAGCTGCCAGAGAACTTCTAAACGGTAAAGAGATTGAAGAGGCAAGAGAGGAGACATTCAGATATATTGAGTCTGGTAGACAGGATTACGGCCTGAGTGAACTCGAAGAGCCTGAAATAGTTCAAGAAGGTCCTTTCACAGAGCAGATAGCTGATATATATGAAGATATAACAGAAGAGTACAGGACGGTGGAGGCCTACAGATGACCAAGATTTACTGTATAGGAGAGCTTCTAGTCGACATGATAGGAAGGGAGGAAAAAGATTTAACTGAAAACTGTGGATTCTTGAAGAGGGCTGGAGGAGCACCCGCAAACGTAGCTGTTGCAGCATCTAGACTTGGCGCGGATGTGGAAATGGTTGCAACCGTTGGGGAGGACGAATTCGGAGACTTTCTAGCTGAAAGACTCAAAGAAGAAAACGTAGGTACAGATAAGATAGGAAGAGAAGGGAAAACAACACTGGCTTTTGTCGCGCTTGACGAGGAGGCTAAACCTCATTTCAGCTTTTACAGAGATGCGGATGAAAACATAAGGAATAGACAGCTAGATATAGAACCCAGCAAAGACGATATTGTACATCTAGGATCTCTTCCATGGACTGATAAAAGTTCTGCAGACAACATCCTCAACTTCCTAAAAAAGACTGATGCCAAAGTAAGCTTTGACCCTAATATAAGAGAAGAGCTTCTGGATGAGAGCTACAGACAGGTTTTAAACGAGATAATTGAAGAGACAGATATCCTCATAGCTGCAGAAGAGGAACTGAGATTCTTTGATAAAAACGTTGTTGAGAAGCCAAAGGAACTGGTTATAACAAAAGGTGAAGAGGGTGCAGAGCTTGTTCACGGCGGAGAAGAGACTCGGTTCCAACCTCCTAACGTAGAAGTGGTTGATACGACGGGCGCCGGAGACTGTCTGACAGGAGCTTATCTGGCTTTTAGAGAAGCAGGAAAGACCAAAGCACTCCAAAAGGCTGTAGAGGCGGCAGCAGTATCTACAACTTCGAAAGGGGCTATGGAAGCTCTACCAACGAAAATCAGCTTAGAATAAAAAGAATGTATGGGAAAGGTTAAAATATGGAGAAGGTACTGGTAACAGGAGGAGCAGGTTTTATAGGATCTAATATTGTTAAAGAACTTGTTTCTAAAGACAAAGAGGTCAAAGTCCTTGATGACCTATATCTAGGATCAAGATCTAATCTTGAAGACGTAAAAAACGATATAGAGTTCATAAAGGGTTCTGTGACTGATAAAGAAACTGTAAAAGAGGCTGTAAGAGACTGTGACACAGTTTTTCATCAGGCTGCTAGATCTTCTTCACCGATGCACAAAGAAAATCCTGTTGAAGGCGTGAATGTTAACGTAGCAGGGTTCGTAAACACCTGTGAAGCAGCCATAGAGGAAGAGGTTGAAAAAGTGGTTTATGCGTCCACCAGCTCCATGTATGGAAGCGTGAAACCTCCTCATAGAGAGGACTCAGGAGAGATACCTACCAATCTCTATACTGCTTCAAAGATGTCGCGAGAACGATATGCCGAAGCATACTCCTACAATAATCTTTTACAGACTACAGGCCTGAGATATTTCTCTGTCTACGGTCCTAGAGAGAAGTCAAAAGGAAAGTATGCTAATGTAGTCACACAGTTTCTATGGAAGATGAAAAAGGGCGAGAGACCTGTTATATGGGGAGAGGGAGAACAGTCTAGAGACTTCACCTATGTGAAAGATATAGTTAAAGCAAATATATTGGCCGCTGAACAGGATGAGAAACTGGATGGTGAACACTTCAATATAGGTACTGGTAAAGATATAACTTTCAATGAAGCAGTTAATAAGCTAAACAAAGTGCTTGAAACCCAAATAGAGCCTAAGCATGTTGAAAACCCTAGAGATAAATATGTGGAAACTACTAGGGCAGATTATTCTCGAGCCGAAGACTTGATGGGTTACAGACCTGGATACAGCTTCAAAGAAGGACTGAAAGAAACTGTTAGATACTATCGCTAAGATAGAGATAAGAAGATTGGCTTATCATTAAACCGTATAGAGGGAACGTCAATGTCAAGGATTGAGAAGCCATGGGGGTACGAAGAACAGGTTATGATAACTCAGGTAGATATCGGAGACAAACCTGGTATGTTAGGAGTTCGTAAACTGGTTATAGATGCAGAAGAGATGACCTCCTACTCTTTCCACGACAAGCAGGCAGATATACTTTATCTAGAGAAGGGAGATGTATCCATAAGAAAGGAAGGAGACATCAAGAACCTGGAAAAGGGGAATGCAATTGTCGTTAGATCGGGAGAAAAACATCAGATACAGAATATAGGTGGCGAGGTAGCTGAACTGCTTGAGATATCCTTCCCTTACAGACCTGAGGACATAAACAGGATAGAAGATCCGTACGAAGAGAAACGTTAAAAATTCTAAAGTAAAATCAAGCCTAATAAAACTACAAAAATCTGAACCAAGATAAGAGTAGCTGTTATCTGGCTCTCAGTAAATCCTCTACGCATCAAAGGATGTGTTAAAGAGTAGTTTTTATCATAAAGAGGTTTGAGACTCCCTCCATCTGGCTTACCCCATGAATGGGCGTTAAAACGACTTCTAAGCTTCAAGAAAAACTCTATAAACCATAAGACGAACACAAAGACTCCGAACTTTTCCATATCGCCGATTACCATTGTAGAGAAAAGAGCTGCGCCACAGAGATAGGTTAAAGAGTCTCCTGGAAGTATAGATGCGGGAGGCCAGTTATAGCAGATGAAGCCTGTTAGAGCTCCTGCAAGACCAAACGCAATCATAGCTGCCTCCAGCTGTCCGTTTAGAATACCGAAAATACCAAGACCTAAAGCCGTTACTAAGCTTAGACCTGATGATAGACCGTTTGTGCCTGCAAGCATGTTCACAACATTTGAAACAAACAGTAGTCCTACGGGAAGCAGTATCAGCGGGTATATAAGACCCCATTGAACTTCTCCGAGAGCAGGAAGAACCATCGTCCAAGATCCTGCTCCGGCAGCGATCAAAGGAAAGGCTGCAGGCAGAACCATCAACATCTTGACTGACTGTGAAAGACCTTTACGGTCCTCTCCGGCTTCACCAGAACCAAGGATCAGCTCGGCTTTTTGGTGGAGTATACTGTCTCCTGTAACTATCTCAATATCCTCTGAAGAAGCTAAAGACTCAATATGTATGTCATCTACAAGACCTATAAGAGCTATAAGTATTGTTGAAGCAAGCGCGGCGAACAAAAGCTCTTTGTCTACGATTGTATCTGTGAAGATTGATGTGGCTCCGGCATAGAAGGTTATTGATATTAAAAAACCCATTAAAACTATGAGTCCGCCTGAAGTAGGTATCTTAGGTTTTCCGGTCTTGTTCTGATCTTTTCCATATATTCCTGAAGCGGCGAGATACTTTTCAGCTAAAGGAGTACCTACAAGAGTTACAAGAAAGCCTAGAAAAGCTGATAGGGCTATAAACTCCATGTTTTAAAGTTCGTCATAGTCAACTTCCCAGGTTTTGATGTAGTCGTTAGAGGCGTCAGGAGCGCTCTCGAGGAAATCAATATCGTAGCCATCCATAAGATATAGCCGTACCATGGTATGATCCTTGATATCTTTCGGTACTAGTACGAGTCTGGCCGGCATTCCGAACCCTTGCTGTCCAAAAGCTAAAGCCCTGTCTACATTGAAGTAAGGGTTCTGTGCTGCACATACTTCTCCGAAACCATCAAGCTCGATTCCATCTCCGTCAAACTCCTGCACACCGTCATCTGTTAGAACGCAGTCTATCTCTCCTCTGAATTCAGGGCTTTCGAATATAGGAGCCGAAGTTATCTCTGCAGAGCCTTCACTATTATCTACTGGAGTATAAACGTTTATTCCCTGGCCTGAGAACTCTACCATGGTTCTATTATCTATCTCTGTTACTCCTTCCTGTATATTACTTGGGCTTTCAAGCTGTATCATTGAACGGAAGTTCTCATTATCCCTTTCAGCGATCTGGCTTACGGCAGAGTACTTACCTAGCATAGTCTCGTCTAGGACCAGGTAGTCCACAGAATGTTTCTTGAAAAGCTCTTCATGCTCTTCAGGGTTCTCCGATGTGAAGAAATCTGCTATGGTATAAGGAATTCTATCCTCATCTGTGTAGTATCCTAAGTTACCTCCGTCTGCCACAGTTGCTGTTCTGCCTACCGACTGGAAATGGTATCCGTAGTCCCACCACGAGAGAACTACTGCGTCTTCATCAGCCTCTTCGTTCAGATAATCTAGATTTTCCATCCATAGTTCGTCAGGAGACTCCTGCAGACTGTTTGCTGCCGAGTATCCTGATCCGAAGTTTACTAGGATGGTCACAATAACCATGATGGCTAGAAGGCCTGTACTTAGATAGTTGCTGTTCAGATGATGGCGGGATTCGATCCCTCCTGCTATAATATAGCCGAGACCGTTAAGTATAGCCACGGCAACAACTGCAGGGATTATCCCTATACCGGAGATTAGGAGGCCTACGATAAGAGTAATATCTATTAGCAGAACTCCTGAACCTACTGACAAGTACCGGACAGACTCTGGGCCAAGATCTCTGATTCTTCTTACCACTTTAGCAAACATGTATCCTGCCATGAATGCCGTAGGATAGGACGCTAAAAAGACAAGTCTAGACTGTGCTGAAGCAGCCAGTATGTTGCTTACTGCCCATAAAACTAGGATTATCTGGTACCACTTTATCTCAATATCTATGTCTCTAAACTCTTCTAAGCTATATAATATTCCTAGAGAACCTGCTAATGCAAATACTGCAGGTCCTACAGCAATTAAGGTAGCTCCAGGGGTAGGGTCGTCAAATACTAGTGAGAAAGATCCGATCCAAACTACTAGGACCGCTGCGAGCACTCGGTAAAATATTCTTTCATTTATGGTTTCCTCGACAAACTCCAGCTTCCTTAAAACCATGAAAAGGATGCTCGTTGAAAGGAAAACGATACCTATAAATGCTAGAGGCCAAGGACCGTTGATATTGCTTATTAAGCCTCCTATTGCTGTGAAAGGTGATATAATGCTGGCATAAGGATCACTTACAAACATCTGGACCTGACTAACACCTACAGATCCAAGCTGTGAGGAAAGTTCTCCTAACGTAACAGGAGTGTTCTCTGCCACTGTCCCTCCAATAACGTCGCTGTCGCTCTGTTGTCTTGTAACGCGTCTGACCATCCTTATGAACATATTTGCAAGAGTCTGGGAGTACAAAGGTGATAAAGCTGCCATTACAAGCCCAAAAATAGAGACTGACGGTATATAATATGGAAGATAGTTTTCTTTAACTAGCTCAAGCTCTTCAAGCAGATAACGGCTCCATAGTAGGAGAAGTACGGCTAGGTTAGCTAAGAAGTCTAGATCTGTAAGCCAGAACCTGTCGTGGTTCAGTGAGGCTGCTAGGAAAGCACCTATTAGTATTGTTGGTGTGTAGGCGGTTACAAGTTTCCGTATATCTTCATTTATCCAGAGCATCACGCCTACTGTTAGAGCGTAGAGGAGCCAAAGCATGCTTGAGCCTCCCCAAGATATTGTTGCGACTCCTAAGGTGGCACCGGCACCTATTCCGGAGTACCAGTCGTCGCGTTTCCAGGCACGTATGAAGAAGTAGATAGATACTAGCATGAATGCTGCAGATATAGGGTCTTTCTGGAAGAATCCTGCACCGGATCTATGCATGACCCCTGCGATTGTTGCAAGGAAGAAGGCTGCGGAAACACCTGTTAAAGGGTCAAATGCCTCTTTACCGATAAAGTAGATTGCGATAACGGATAGTCCTCCCATCAAAGGCGGGAATAACTGAGCCCAAGTGAGGTAGTCAAGGAATAGGAAAGGACCTAACCAGTAAAGTATAGCAGGAATATAGAAAGATCCCATGTTTTCAGCATAAGTAGGGAAAGCGTAAGGGAAGTACCTAAAAAAGTCTAAGGCCGGGAAGCTCCAGTCTAAGGCGATATGCTGGCTGAAACGGTATATGATATATGAGTCCATTGCTTGTAGGTAATCCATGTTTTCAGCCGGGCTGAACCGGATGTAGACAGCGGCTAGAGCTATGATAGAAGCCAGCAGAAACATTCTGTGTCTGTTTAGGAAGGTCTTTACTGATCTAAAATTAATATCATCCGGATCTATACTCATCAGTGTTTAACTGTTAAGGCTGGAGCTTTTTTATTCTCTACTCAAGCAACCTCCCGGAGTGTTTAAAAGATTCTTAGCTACTTCTATAATAACTGTGAGTCTAGAGAAATATTTCGATAGAATCTACAGGAATATGGAGGACTACTTCATAATACCTGTCTTGATGGTCGTCCTTGCGTTAACAGTTCTAGGAGGGAACTATATTTTAACTGGCCAGGTTTTAACGTTGGGTCTTGACTTCACAGGCGGTACAGAGATGCAGTTTTCTATAGATGAAGAGTTTTCGACACAAGAAATAGAATCTGCTTTCGCTAATGCTGGCAGAGAAGATGTAGAGGCATTAGAACAGGTTACTACCGATGAAACATATTTATTGTTGAGGGCTCCTCCCCCTGAGCTTACTGAGGGAGAAGCTGTAGAGGTGCTTGAAGACGAAGGTTTTGGTGTTGAGCTGCAGAGCCTAAGCACTATAGATGCGACGGTCTCTGAAGAGTTCTTTAGACAGGCAATACTAGCTTTCGGAATCGCCTTCATAATAATGAGTACTGTTGTTTTCATAGCTTTCAGAGATATAGTGCCTTCTTTTGCCGTAATATTTGCTATAGCTGGAGACATAACATTTGCGATGGCTGGTATGGCTTTACTAGATATACCTCTAACATTAGGTTCTTTAGCAGCTTTACTGATGCTTATAGGTTATTCTGTTGATACGGATATTGTCTTATCTACTAGAGTTCTCAAACAGAGACGTGGAAGCCTAAGAGACCGTGTCTGGAGCGCAACCAAGACAGGACTAACAATGAGCTCTGGCGGAATAGCCGGCTTCACACTACTTTACGCAGTTTCATGGATGATAGCGGGGCCTTCAGAGCTTTCAAATATCGCAGCAGTAATGGTTATAGGACTGCTCGCAGACATGCCTTTAACATGGCTTGGAAACGCAGTTGTACTAAAGAAGTATGCTGACGGAGATATGGAAACAGCTTCAGAAGCAGCTTCTGAGCTAGGAGGTATGTTAACATGGAGGTAAAGCCGCTACTTAAAGAATGGAGGATGTGGGTGCTAGCATTTTCGCTTTTAATATCTTTAATTCTTCTAAGCCCGCAGTACGTCCAAGACGACGACGGACAGTGGCAGATAGAGACAGGGATAAACCAAGGTTTAGACCTCCAAGGAGGAACTAATGTACTTGTCTCTATAGATTCTGAAGAGAACAGTCAGGAACTTGCTAACCAAGTATCAAACGTACTAGACCAGAGAATATCGGCTTTCGGTCTAACTGAGGCATCGATAAGAACTGTCGAGCTGGCCGGAGAGTATATGGTGCAGGTTGAGGTGGCTGAAACAGACCAAGAACAGATAAGAGAGCTTATAGAGCAGGAAGGACAGTTCGAAGCAAGAATGCCGCTAGAAGTTGAAGACGAGCTGGAGTACACGCTTTTCGAGACACATACCTTTACACGCGAAAACGGAGAAATCTCGGTAAACGGCTCGACATACCAGCCTGGAGACGATTGGGAGATAGAAGGTACAACATTCCGTTACATAAACGATACTGAGGACACAGCTCATCTAGAAGCTGTAGCCTACTCTGGAGCAGATGTAGAACAGGTGCTTACCGGAGAGGGGGCTGTAGGACCGAGCGGTGAAGGTTTCGAGTTCCAGTTCCCTGTAATAATTACACGAGAATCAGCGGAAAACGTACAGAGAGTTGCCCAGAACTATGAGGTGGCAGGAGTAGGCGATGAATCACATCTGATGATGCCTGACAGCAACGAATACGCATACCTGAGACTTTATGTCGACGGTGAGATGCAGAACGAGCTTAGGATGGCAGGAGTTTTCGCACAACAGATAATACAGCAGCCCTCAATAACGGGAGGAGGAGAGACCGAGGCGGAGACACAACAGAACATGGAAGAACTACAGGCAATACTTCAGTCGGGAAGTCTGCCGGCAGGTATCCAGGTCGAGAGCATATCTACTATATCGGCAGCACTTGGAGATCGGTTTATGACGGCTGCGCTTTTCTCAATAGTTTCCTCTCTTATAGCTGTGGGAGGTATAATCTATCTAAGATACGGTGATCCAAGACTAGTAGTTCCTATAGTATTTACAGGATCTTCAGAAGTATTCATCCTGTTAGGAGCGTTCTTCTCGACGCTGATAACGCTTGACTTGGCGGCGATAGCAGGTATAATTGCGGCGGTAGGAACCGGTGTAGATGACCAGATTATTATTACGGACGAGAGAGGTAAAGATAAGATAAGAAGCTGGAAGAGACGTTTGAAGAGAGCTTTCTTCGTGATATTTACGGCAGCCGCTACCACTATAGGGGCGATGGCGCCGTTGATTAATCCGGCTGCATCCAATCTTGCAATAGGTGCGGCAGGACTAGGACTTATAGGATACGCTCTGTACAGCAGAAGAGCAAGCAGGATGTACCTGGGTCTCGGAGCGTTTACAGTAACAGCGTCGGTCTTTATGATGCAGTTTGATCCGTCCGCCTTCGCACTACAGGCTGTAAGAGGGTTCGCAATAACCACGATAATAGGCGTTCTAGTAGGTATAATGATTACAAGGCCGGCTTACGCTAAGTTCTTAGAGTATATGGATTACGAAGGGGATCAGACCTAGAAGTATCTCAAATAAGTAAGAATGATTTTTCGTTGTCTAAGTTCTGTAAAATTAAATAAGAAGTAGTAGATTTACTGAAGATTCATTATTGCTTCCGCAACATCTTCAGAGTTCTTCAGGGCTTCCTTGGCTTCGCTCTCTGAACAATCCGTTTTCTCCATCACTAGTTCAATATCTTCAGAGCTTACGTCTTCAACTTCTGAGTAGTTTCCTTGTAGCTGGAAGACTTCTTGTCCCTGTACTTCTATCTTTGAGATCTCTGGTTTGGAGAAAACAAGTTTTTTCTCATCTGACAGATGGACTTCAACTTTCTCTGCGTCAAGCTCTTCCATATCCATTCCCATCTGCTTCATCATCTTCGCCATATCTTTTCCGCCGCCGAACATGTTGTTCCAGTTAGGCCCTGTTTTTTATATCCGTGATCCTTGTCATTATTCTATGATAGAAATTGTGTTTTTAGTTCTTATTGGTGTGTTAACAGGAGTATTTACTGGTCTAACTCCGGGAATACACCCTAATACTGTTATATTTGGTTCATTACCGTTTTACTTTTTTCTTGACGTAACTTTTGTTAATTATTTATCATTTATCTCCGGTCTTTCGGTGGCGCACACTTTTCACGACTTTCTTCCTGCAATGTTCCTTGGAGCTCCTGAGGGAGAGTCGGCACTCTCTACAAGCCCTGGGCTGGAGATGACTTCTAACGGAAAAGGCATAGAAGGATTCTATTACACGGTTATAGGAGGTATGTGGTCAACCGTACTTGTAGTGTTAATGCTTCCCATACTCTATCTAACGATTGAACCGGTCTATATGGTTCTTGAAGGGTTCATGGAGTATCTTCTACTATTCTTTCTACTTGTACTAGTATTCGACTCAGGAGATCTAAAAGCATCTTTCACAGTAGCAGCTCTTGCAGGGACTCTAGGAGCTCTGTCATTCACTACAACAGTTAACAGACAGTATATTCTGGTTCCAATTTTTGCTGGACTTTTCGCTGTGCCCACAGTCCTGCTTTCGTTAAGTGAAAGAGCAAGTATACCCGGACAGAAACCGGCAAGAATTACAAAAGACAAGTCCTTAAAAGGAGGAGTCATAGGTTTTCTGGCTGGTCTTACCGCGGGTATATTTCCGGGACTTGGTGCGGCGGCATCAACTTCTTTTATAGCGCCCATATCCGGTAACTCTAAAAGAGAGTTTCTTGCAGGTATGGGCGGTGTTAATACTACGGATATAATAATCTCGTTTCTAGCGATACTGGTTATAGAAAGAGCGCGTTCAGGCGCCTCTGTGGCTTTACAGGCTGTATCCAGTATCTCTCGGCATGAAGTTTTCTTCTTAATGGGTACATCGCTTTTCGCCACAGGCTTATCGGTGTTACTAGCTTTGAATATAGCAAGAGTATATGTATCGGTTATAAAACGTTTTGACTATTCTAAGGTGCTTTTAACTGTTATAGGAGTTTTAGTAATTATAACGTTTTATCTAACCGGTTTTAGAGGTTTAATGGTCTTGTTTGTTTCCTCTTTTGTAGGTCTGGCCGCGGTTCTAACCTCTAACAGGCGGGTCTGTATGGCGGTTCTCCTGGTGCCGACGATAATATTCTTCTCAGGGGAGGTACATTTGTAAAATATTTAGTAGAAGATATCAACTCTAAAAACTTACAAATTGTATTTACTTGCTTTTTTGAGGTTTTTTATAGATATTATAAATTTTCAATCTAAATTGAGAATTTATTATGTCTTTCAAGTGTTCTTGTATTGATTTTTCACTGTAAAATTTTATAAATAAGCCTTCAAAACTGAGAGTTACAATGACTGATATAGGCAGTTCACTAATTGCCGCATCGCTAATAATGGGAATGGTTTCTGTACCTGTAGCTTCACAAACTTTGGAGGATACAGAGACTTTCTCTCAAGATATGCCTGACATATCTGAAAGCGAACAGCTTCAAGAGGATGTAGTGACTAACCAGACGTCTGAAGGTTTTGTACGTCAGGTTTCAACAGCGTTTCAAGAGATAAGAACAGAAATAACCTCTGAAGGCGCTGAAACACTGATACAAGATGCAGAATCCGAACTTTCCATAGACAGAGATCCTGAATCAACAGTATGGAAACTGAAAACTCCGGAGGCAGACCTAAAAATAGAACAGAGAGCTACGGAAACAGTAGAGACCGTACAAACTCCTTATGGGACACTTGAGAAAAGGACTGTTAAAGGAGCAACTTACGAAGATTTCGAAGGAACAGACAGGTCAGAGATAGAACAAGAAAAAGAGAGACTAAAAGACCTTATGGAGGAGAAAAAAGAAGAGCTGAGATCTGTTTCTAAAGATTCTGTATCCGATCACTACTCAGATAAACTTGATCTAGAGGTACAGCCGGAAGGCGACTCAGAACACCTAAAGGTTGAGAACACTGGTTCTGAAACCCTTGATCTTGAGAACTGGGAAGCGTCAGACAGAGGTAACTACCATTACGTCTTCGAAAACGTAGAGCTTGCAGGAGACTCGAAACTATACCTCTACAGTAACGATGAGGAAGATGTTGAAACCGTTGACGAAGACGCTGTAAACATCTATGACTCGGGCATAAGATGGAACCAACAAGGCGACCAGGCAAGACTCAAAGGTTCAGAGGGAGAAGAGCTTGTAACAGAGAGCTACTGAACCCTCTCAACCTCTCCTTTTATTTCAAACCTCTCTCCTGTGAATAGATTCTTGATACGTTTCTCTTCCTCATCAACAATCACAGCTATATTTTTGAGAGATGAAGGAACACTGCTTCCTCTAACCTCATACTTAACGGCTAAAACGACTGATAGAACAACGTAAAGGTAAGCAATAACTGTAAAAGAAAAAGAATTATAACCTAAACTACTTACTATTAAAAAAGCTACTGCATAAAAGATTAAACCAATTAAAACCGGTATTTTAAGTTTTGAAAACATGAATCCTTTTTGCCTTAGACGGTTTAAAAAATTGTCTGACCCCAAGATTTTTGGAAGCCTAAACACAGTTTGAATGGTATGGCTGTCTTCTACCAGTGTCCGGACTGCGGCTTCAAACAGAGATCGAAGGCTCAAAAAAGAGTTAAATGTCATAGATGCGGCCGCAGCTACCTAAAGAGGGATGCTAAAAAGTCTCGAGGTAAAAAAGTCGATGAGGAGAAAGGCACAGGTTTCTTCAAATATTCGAAAGAAGATT
>LFCJ01001549.1_pt1 | contig 16197 bp, 38 predicted proteins | sample 643141 | NCBI WGS metagenome assembly LFCJ01 (sample SAMN03766243, study PRJNA286221) | soda lake metagenome | biome: soda lake; feature: Kulunda steppe; material: water; isolation source: sample B1-Br-g2 brine of Lake Bitter-1 | place: Russia: Kulunda steppe | collected 2010-07 | reverse complement strand
CGAACTGGGTGATGTACATCGTATCGTTACTACTCGTTTCGAATTCGCTGGCGATTGTTAGCATAGTGGATCTTCCGTGTGGCTGATTTCGACTACTCTCCATTCTTTGGCGTCGTAGGTTTCGACAACTGTTCTATCTCGATTTGGATACGGTTTGTACTCTACTTTGAGTTGTTCGGCGTCATCTGTCTCGTACACTGACCGACAGTTCTGATACGAATCTTCTCGACCGACTTGATCTCGAAGTGTTACGGAAATGTTTGCATGTAGTAGTGTCATTGTTTTCGTTTCTTTATCGTGGCCAACTTCCGACCACAGACTGCACAGTACTCGACGTAGCCGTCTGTCCTGCATTTTCGTTTGGCTTCACAGGTACCACAGTACCGAGTATGGTCTGACATTATCCCTCGTGGTCGTGGATGATCGCACGGATGTCATCCTCGATGAGTTTGTAGAAGTGACGGATCTCGTTTTTTCCCACACCGGTACTGTTGTACGACTCGAACATGTCGTGGTCGTGCATGAGCGCGTACACTTCGGTTACCTCATTGTGCAGTTTGACGTATGGATGTAGTTTGTATCCGAGCTCTCCGAATTTGTCGATGAGGTATGTTTCTGGGCGATACAGGACGTCGTCGAGGACGATTTCTTCACTCATTGTTTTCAACTGCTTCTGCTACTTCGGCAGGGATTCCTGCTGGTTCGAGTATGTCCCAACCGTCGTCTGAGATTTTGTTCTTGTAGTTTCCATCCGTGTCTTTTCCTACTACTTCAACCCAGCCTTTTTCTCTGAATGTTGACAGTAGCGCTGCTGTGTCTGCTTTGTTTTCCAACAGTCTCACGTCTTTGAACATACTGCCGTACTTGTAGAGTTCAGACGTTGTCAGAGCTACTTTCTCTGCTAACTGTGACCCAATATACAGTGCATAGAGAGCCTTGTGTTGTCGTTCAGTTAGCTCTTTAACTTGGATTAGTACATCGATATCTGGTTCTTCTTCACTCATTTTGGATACCTTTTTGCGATTTGTCACACGGTACATCGATTTGTTGTGTTGGATTCCTCACCGTCACCACTCCTGAAGATACTTCTGTAACACGTCTGCTTCATCGGTGTCCAACTTGTTTGTCGTTTCATGTCTGATTGATTCATCCATGTTTGGACTGTAGTAAACACCACGTTGGGACGATGTTTCTGTACCCCAAAACTCTTCGAAGAGTGTATCTGCATCTGGTTCTTCTGAGATGAACTGTTCGACGAACTCTACGTCTCCTACCTGTCGGACTGCTGAGTGCAAGTACATGGTTTTTGTCATGTTTGAAATTGGTATACTGTATTTGTTGTATTCGTTCCGAGTGACTTAATTCTTATGCAACTATGCAAACGTTGCACCGATTGCGAGGATCCGTTTCCCCTCAATGATCACTCCGTCGGCCTCGAGCAGCTGTCGACCACGTCGATCATAGAAGCAGCCCTCTTTGTCGGCGTGGTAGTTGATCTCGATCGGATCCACGTTTGGTGTCGTCGTGAAGTCTCCATAGGTCTGGACACTCCCTCGAAACATCGCGTGGACGTTTTTCCGATCATCCTCGACAGCCTGTTGGCGCTTACCTTCGTAGATCACTACCTCTGCACCTGTGATCCAGGCTTGTTCGCTGTGTTTTACGACGTTGCCGTATGTATCGGATCCCGGACGTCGATCGACGATTGAGAGTCCACCAATTCGTAAATTGTAGTAGACGTCTCCTCGTAGATCTCGATCGGGAACGCGTTCGTTGGTTGTGACTTGTGCCATTGGTTGAACTGTAATCTGCAGGTTTCTCCCAAACCTGGTGGGCCCTCGATCTCGTCGGGGACGCCCAGCGCTAACCACGTCTCTCGGAGAGAGACTGTGTTAGTAGTCGTTCGTAGAACGACGTGCTAACCTACAATAATGAAGTTGTAGGTTAGTATTCTCGCATCAATGGTTCAACTTTATTTTGATGAAAAATATCTCGTTCGCCGGTATCGTTGAACTTGAGAGCAACATTATTATACTTGTGAACGAACACTGTTGCTCGTCGTTCTGCAATACCACCAACGTCAACCAAAACCGTTTCTCCTTCGTTGAATTGTTTCATTAGTGCAACCTGATGTAGACGTCTGGTCCGTTCGACTCAAAGCAGAGTCGGCAGTTACCGCACTTGAACTCGTCAGCACCATCCGACTTGTCGTACGGACACTGCACCGCGTTGTCGTCGAGGAAGTCGACGTCGGTCGGGTCGACGCCATCGGGTAGGGCGGTATAGTGCTTGTCGCCGTACTCGCGCCGAGCATTCGACATGTTGACCGTAAGATGGTTCGCGACCGACCAATCGAGGTAGTCACTCGCCGAATAGGTGTAGACGTCGTACCCCTCGTCGTTGAGACGGTGGGCTATCCGCTCGGCTTTGACAATGTCGCCACGGTGTCGGAAGTCACCGGCTTGGTTGAATCGGAGTGCGGTCACTGGATTTCGTTTCCGACTGACGACCTCGAGGAATGCATCGGCCCACGTCTCGGCATCGAGGTGATCCCAGATGAACTCCTGGCGACGTCGGTAATCCAGTGGGTTGCCGTACATATTTTCCGACCGGAAAGCGTAACACGACTCCTTCGGAACTTGGCAGTTGTCCGTCCCGAGGTTGGGACAGTCGGTCGCTGAATTCATGTTGAAGATCCCGACCGACTTGGCGATCTTGCTGTTACCCCAAACCAGGTGATCGGCGAGTATTTTCGACCAGTCGTTGACTGACTCGGCCTGTTGAATCCGGACGAACAACTCGTCGAATCCATTGACGTCGTCAGGTGTCCAGTTGTAAAAGCCGATGTCGAATCCGCTTTCTGGCGTTCGTTCGGGCTGTACCTGTGGCTCTGCGTGTGATTGTTGCGACATGTGTGTTTCCAGTTATTTGTATGGGTCTGCAAGGAATCGTGATCGTTCGTCGACGGCTAGTCGGATCGTCACGCTTTGCTCTGGCTGAATCCAGTTGATATCTGAATCCTCGTGTATCATCAATCGTGTGAACGTCGATGGAATGGTCGATCCGTTTAGAACGACAACGATTCCGTCGGTCATCGACTCAGCCGTGTTGACTGTAAACCGTTCAACGCCCTCGTACTCGCTGTACACTGACTGTAGATCCCGAAGTTGTTCGTAGATGTTACTCATTCAGAGTCGAGATGTGGCGTGAATGTTTCGACGAATTCGATGAACGTGTACGTTTCACCGAGGTGTTTGTCTAATTCATAGTCATTAGGATCAGTGAACGTAACTTCTTGTTCGTTCGGATCGACATTGATCACTCTCCACGTATCACCGTGAACGCTTGTTCCGACCCCACACCCAGTGAACTCTGACGATATCGCCGATAGTTCATCTGCGATAATTCGTGCCAGGTACTCGTTGTCTCCCCATCGTTCTTGATGGGCTAATGCTTCTCCGAGTATTACTGGTAGGTTTGTTGCTTGCCAGTGTGTGTACAGAACGACTGGCGTTGATTCTTCTCCCCACTGCTCGATGACGATGTTTCCTCGGTCTCCCATTTGTAGTTATCACTCACTGCGATTGTTCACAGAGTACTGTTCGTCGCTCGATCAGACGCGATGACTAACCGAGATCCGACAAACAGCACACTGACTCTACTACCGACAGTTTTCAGTTGGATCCGAAGGGGAGTGTTCGTTCCGATCGGAGATCGGGACGTTCACCCCCTACCGGATCCTATTCGTCTTCGTTCTTCGGCTGTGTCGATCGCAACGTGTCTGCTGTTCCTTCGAGCTCTTTGAGAACTTCGTTCAGATCTGCAACAGTTTCGGCTGGATCGTCGCCACTGACGTCGACCTTGATGACGTCTTGATCGCGTGTTCCGGTTCCACGTTTGATTTTCGTCGTGAGTTTGATCGGGTGCGCACTTTCGTTGATCTGTCGTCGGACATCTTCTGGTTGTTCTGACATTGTGTTGTTGTATCTCGTGATTAGTTATAGGTCTGTTCGAACGATGTCGTACGTTCCGTCATAGTTACAAATGCATCGTACGTCGTTGTTGAAAGACTCTAATCGATCGTCAACGATTTTTTCAATATCGTTAACATCTGCGTCTTCGTCGAGTACGAGTGTTGCTACTTTCTTTGTCATTGTGTGAATGCTCGTAGGTTCTTCAGCCCTTTCTGTCCCAACCCTGGGATCGAAAGGAGCTCTGCATCGTCGGCCATCTGCACCTCAATCGGGCCAGTGAATCCACGGTCGTGCAGATTTTCTGCTGTTTTCGCTCCGATCAGATCTACTTGCGACCAATCCGTGACAGTCGTCCCCGACAGGTCGAGGTCGGACTCTGGTTGGAATACCATTTGTCCCTCTTCGATCATCATCTCGAAGTCCTTTCGCGTCTCCATTCGGTGATAGTTCCCACCAGTCTGCTTTTTCTGTTCATCACGGAGCAGCACCACTTGGTCGTCGACGTAGAAGATCTGGTACGTCGAGCCACGTGAGCTCTCGAAGACGTCCTTGAGCGCCGGTTCGAACTCATCAACTTCGCGGAGTTGTGACTGACTCATCAGTCGAGTCCGTAGATCTTCGCGACTCTGTTGGCATCACTGAGTAGCTGTCCCTTTCGTCGGTCGCTCATGTTGGCGACCTTGGCGTGGACAATGTCTCTGACGACGTCGTCGAGGACATCTTTCTCCACACTGTAGCGCGACAATTGCCTCATCATCACCGACGTCATATCTCCCATTGGGTTGAGATGGTCGGCGACGTTTTCGACGATGTAGTCTTCGGGCTGTCCGATTTTGACGTGTTCACGCTCCATCATGCCTTCTTTGCGCTTCTTTGGGCGCCACGTTCGGCGGTACCAGTAGCGTCCTTCGTCGGTCTCGAGCTCGTTGTAGACCAGTGAGCCTGAGTCAATCCAGTTTTGGCGTTGCCTCGGTGTCCACTCACTGGGCCACTCGTTGTTCTCCGGATCTGGCTCCGGGTACGGTTCGACTTCGTTGTTTGGTTTGTGTCGTGGTGTAACCATTATGCTTGCTCCACTTCGATTGGTGATCCGTATAGATCCAATGCGATTCGTTCTGCGTTCTCCTCACTCACAGCGAATACTGAGTTGATGAATGATTTCGATCCATCACCCCGTTTTTCGTAAACGTTGTACAGTTTCATCAGTTATCACCACCATTTGCCTCATTCAGCTTCTTGTGAATATCCTTGTCGAGACAGACTGATACTCCAGTCACGTTGAACGGATAGTCTTCTTGGATCAGTTGGTGAATGTCGTTTGCCAAATCGATTCCGGCGTCGACTTCTCTACCATCATATACTGAACCCCACGGGATATCGTCGGGAGTCAACCCGTGCAGCTCGACGAAGACTGATTCGTTAGTATCACTCATCGTTAGATTCCTCCACTGAGTCTGAACTCTTCGCTCATGTAGGGCAGATCTGTTTGCCGGTCTTTCTTCTTGACACTATCTGTGATGTCTGCAAGATTAACTTCGACCTCTTCTGTTCCTGATTTGATCAGTAGATCGAAGTCACTCGGCTCGACATCGTCGAACGACATGTCTTCGTAGTCGTCGGGGTTTAGCCATCCGCGAACGGTTCCGTTTACGATTCGTCCTTCGTATTCAAAGCTGACGTGATCGCCAGATTCGAGGTGATATTTCCAGTACATAACAACCAATCAGCCCACTACTGCACTTCTGCTTTCGTCTCCGACTGGGAGTGTTGGTTCCGGCGTGAGCCGGGACCATCACCCGAGTCGGTGCGATTCATGTGCTCGACGATTTCTTTGAATCCGCTCTTCGTGATTCCCAATTCGTTGAGCAACTGTGCGATGTCACTACTGCTTGCTTCGACGCGGACAAGTGCCTGTATACACGCACGTTTGCATCTAAACCGTGCCAGTGGGACGTAAATCGCCGTTATGATGAGTGCCTCTTTCATCAACAACACCATCCGGCTTGGGTGATGATATCGGACTTCTTGGGCGTCGAACTTGTGTCCGAAGATCTCGACCGACTCATTCCAAACGTCGATCACATCCAGGTGTGGTAGTCGCGACCGGTCTACCCACTGATCGAGCACGTGGTCGGAGACATTGACTTCCTGGACACTACCGCACGTGTCGCACTTGTACACCTCGGCGATGTTGTATCCGATATAGTCCATGACTCCGCTATTACAGCTTGGACACGTTACGTCCCTATGTTTGTTCGTCATTGATATCTCGTGCCACTCGTTCGACGATCTCGTCGAGCTCCTCTTTGATTTCATCAATCCGAGCGAAGTCGTCGAAATCTTCCGTACTGAGTTTCAACTTCTCCAGCTCATTGATGTAACTTTTCCACCGCCGTTCGAACTTCTCTGGGTCGTTTGTTGTTGTCATTAGTCTTGCCTCTGTTCGAATGAACCAAGTGATTGGTAGTCATCGATATCGACGCCGTCACTCGGTTTGGCTGAGTTCCACTCAGACTCGTTCTCGTACAGCTGAACGAGGTAGTGTACGTTGTTCACCGCTTCTGCTTCCGATCGCATTCCGTCGTCCTCGTAGGATTTGCGAATCGTCTCCAACACTGTGAGTGTGTTTTTGATCTCGACGTAATTGATCCCGTCTTCGTTGACTGATGGTTTGCTCATTGTCAGATCACCAAGATGATGTCTTCTTCCTCATTGATCGTAGCTCGTCCTCGGCGACTGGGATTTGGTCGTTCCCACCAGTCGCAGAACTTGTCGAATTCCATCTCGACAGTTTTGCTGTAGAACGGATCTGCTAACTCCTTCTCGATTGTTACCAGATTTTCTACACCACCGATTTCAGTAATTTCTCCAAGGTACTCGGTGTCTGTCGATCCCCACTTTGAGTACTCGACATCCCTTCCAAGTAGCAACGTATCTGAGGCAATCGTGCTACTCATACATTCCTCGTAGAATGCTGGGTGTTCGGGTGATCTTGGAAGGATCAAACCGACGTATCGTCCGTACTCTACACAACCGGGGCAGAACCAGCCGGCCTCTCGTGGCGACATTGATCTCCCACACGATCCACAAAGCGGGTTTGCTTCTTTCAGGTGATTAGTGCGTTCTTGCATTATCTTCATTTCGTTGTATGTAACTAACTTACTTAATTCTACCGGGAATGTGGTCTACTACCTATCGCTCGTTTCGGCCACTACCGAAGACGATCTCGGGTTCTGACTTGACCATGTCGGCCAGTTCACCGAATTGGTCGGGCATGTAGCGAGCCATCTCGTGGTAGACACTGCTGGTGATGTTGTTCCACTCGTTTTCGTTGTACTCGACGAACTCGACATGCTCCTGTCCACAGTCGAGTCGACTTGCTCGAACCATATCGCCTGGTTCTGCATCGCGACCGAGCAGTCGAGCCTGTGTCGAATACTCGTTGTTCGTCTCGATCGGTTCTTCTGCTTCCGGATGTGGGCCCGTCCATCGAGCTAACTTGCCGTTTTCGAGTCGGACGACTACTTCACCGTACATCGCATCGTAGTAGTCATCTTCGGCGTAGTCGCCAATGATTCGGACGTCGTCACCGCTCCACCGGCCACAGATCGAATGCTCGCCCGTGTAGAAGCTAGCACACACCGTCCGTTTGATCTTACTTCGATCCCAGTTGAGGTTGTCCTCGCGGTAGATCGAGTAGACGCGCTTCTTGTACTTCTCTTCGTACTCGTCGATGATCTTCTGTGGGAACTTATCGATGTTGTCGATATCGGCATCGTCTCTGTCGAAGATATGTCCATTGGTGAATCGAATTGCCGATCGGAGACAAAGCTCTTTGAGTTCGACATCGTTCTTTCGTTTTTCTTCGTGCTTTGTTTCGAATTCAATTCGCTCCTCGATTGCTTCTTGAACAATCGGATCTTCTTCGTTGTACAACCGGTCGAGCAGTGTCGTTCCGTCGAATGGTCCGTCGAACAGCAAGTATGTCACTACTTGTCCCGACAGTCCGTTGTGCATTATTTCGGGAAGCTTAATCCCGTTCGGTACATCGACGACCTCTTTCTTGTCAACGTTGACGTATTTGAAGTATTGTCCGATAGGTCATCCCTCCAATTCTTCGACATCGATGTCGACAATTTCATTGCTAAATTGTTCTCGGAACATCGATTCAAGTGCAGCTTCAGTCAGTCCGGTCTCGATTTCGAGAGTGAGTTCTACTCGTGTTGTCATTGTTTTTACTCTGTGACGCCGAGTGAGCGGTTCAGTCACGCCGAACCAGCGAAATTACTACCACAACTGCACTTCTTTCTTCGCAGCCACGGGGAGTATCGGTTCCGGCGCAAGCCGGGACCGTTACCCACGTCGGCTGCGATCTCTTCTTACTCGAACGATTCCACCTCGATGCCGACGTCGGTCAGTAGTTGGTACAACGACTCGGCATCGTTCGCACCTGGTGTGTTTCGCTTTGTACACTCCGATGGTGGAACGAGTCCGATCGGAATTCCTGCCTTGGTGATTGTGATCTGTCCGTTGTGTCGTTCACACCCAGTGAACACCAACTGGTTCCACCCATCGTAGAGCTCGTAGCCTTCGTAGATGACACACAGTCGCTTTAGTGTCGGGATGTACGTGATTTCTGTCACGTTATACTCGTTGTACGTCGCATCATCATCGACCTCGAATGAGACGATTTGTGCGCTCATTCGTCCTCCTCTGGAATCAGAACTTCGTCGTAAAAGATGCCGAAACATTGTCGACATTTTACCCTGTTACTTTGTTCTTCGATGTGTTCTGATCCGTATACTTCGCGATCAGTGTGTACACCAGTGTGGATGTCTCCCGATACAACTTCTGTTACCGTCCACTCGAACGATGGGTGTCCACAGACCGGACAGACGAGTCGTGTTGATTCACTCATTGTTGGATACCAATTCTTCGTCGACTTCTTGCATCTCGAAGACGAACATTTCTTTGTACGTCTTACCTTCCGTGTGATCTGTTACTTCCCAGACCAATTTGTCGACCGATGGGAAATATAGTTGTGCAGTATGTCCACGAACCGGGTGTGCGACCGGAAGCGGGCCACCCTCCTGGTACCAGTCAGCTTTTTTGTTGTTTTCACTCATTGATTTTCTCCATTGTGACTGTGCGGGGTTGAATCGTGATGGTGTGATTCACAACCTCTTTTCCAAGGTACTCATCCCATATTCCTTGTTTCACGGTTGATTCTAATTCAACTTCTAACGTCCCGATCCGATCTCCGTACTGCATAATCGGTATTTTTGATTCGGTCGGCCATCGTTTTTCTACGTTTCCCCATTCGCCACCAGTTGTTTCAGGCACCGGGTTTCCTTCACCGTTCAATTTGAACGCGGTTGATTTGTACCCAGTATTGCTGATTTCCTTTCGAATCTCTTCTTTGAACGTGTGCGCAAGTCCTTCCTGCACGAATAACACGCCATCAGCTGTCATCGTGATATCCTCTGTTCCCACGCGTCAGCAACAATGTGTGCTAACAATTTTTGTTGGTCGGTGTCGCTTGGAAGCTCAACAGACACATCAAACCAGTACATATCTCCGTAATGTTGTTCCCACGAGATTTCTTCAATCCCTGCGAAGTACATCTTGTACGGTTCAAATGTCCAGTTTACCAACTCGTCTTCATATTCAACAACTCCAACTGTTGAACTTTTGAACGATTCCATATCGAAGTAATCACCGAACGAAAATCTGTCTGGTGTGAATCTCGCGTTTGGAATATCTTTCACCTTAACTTGTTTGTGGAGCGTTTCTTCGAATTCTGTATTGTATTTCATCTCACTCATTGATTTTCTCCATTGCAGTCATATATCCGCCTTTGAACCCGAATGCGGAATCTTTCACGCCGTCACTCCAACGGTCGTCTGGAATGTCCCACATCGTCTCTCGCAATACTCGCTCTTCGTCGTGGTCGAGAACGAAGTATTTGATCTTGTGATAATCACGACCGGTGATGTTGTTTCGCATCCGATACTTTTCGATGATTTTCCAGACGTCGAACCGTCCGAGCTCACCTTGCTCTGCTGGTTCTCCCTGATCGATCACTTCGTCGTACGTGAATTCTGGTTCAGTCATGCTATAGTGCCTTCACAAGCTCGTTGATCATCGTCCGGTGATTACTGGCGCCGATGTAGTTGTGAATAACATCGAAGTCGATGTCACCCTCCATCCACAGCTCGCAGAAGATCTGGACGATCTCGTCTTTTCGGATCCTGGTGATGTCCTTGGAGCCGACAAGTGACAAGTATGGTCCGTAACCGGTCGTGTGCTCCATGTCGTACACTTTCTTGTTGCGCAACTTGACCAACAGCTCACCCGAATCGCGTTCTTCTTGAGCACGCTCAGTGTCCAATTTGGGCATACTGTAGCCGTGATCGGCTCGTCTATCCTGGATCGCACCACACGCATTGCACGTCTCTCGTGCCTCACCAGCCATTGTGTGAACTGACACACGCAATCGGTCGTAGCCACAGCGGGCACATTCACCTTCTTGAATCTGGGTGTAACTACCCTGGACTCCTTCGCACGGATCGGCACGCATGTTACTCGACAGTAACACGGGGAGCTCTTCACCTGTATCCATCCGATCGACTCCGGGGTGAACGTGCTCGTATCCGTCCATATCTGTGAACGTTCCAGCGTTTTCGGGAAGACGGTACAGTACACCTGGACGATCACACGGGTGACCTGAAACGTCGACCGTTTCTTGTCCAAGGTAATCTGGGCCGACTGTTCCACTTACGTCAAGGTTGATCGATCCTGGTGCATTTCTCGTATTCGCACCGATCTCGACCAAGTATGGTTTCTTTTCACTCATCGTTGTGTCCTCGGTATATTTTCGATTCGACGATTTTTGCATCCTCGATCTCGACCTCTTTGTGGTCGATGTTCACGATGACACTGCCGTCTTTCGTCGCCCAAATGCGGATATAGACGGCATCATCACAGTTAACGCGGATGAATTGGCCTTCTCCACCGTGATATTTGATACACTCGTGATCAACATGTTCTACCGCGTTCGGACTCTGAATGACAACTCTGTCACTCATTGTCGCGCTCCCAGATGTCGGCGATGTGCTCATCGACTTCGTCTCGGCTACACGGGTTACCGAGCTCGTCGCTCAGGCTGAAGCAGGTTATTTCGTTGAACGTTACTGCGGAGTAGATGTTGATCGTCACTCCACCGTGCCAGACTGCCATCCGATTGCCGTGACCGTCGAACCGGACAAGTCGAGCACCGTCGAGCATTGAGTGTATCTTTTGTTTTCCTTCTAACATTGTTGTCACTCTCCGTATTCGGCTGACACCGACTGGTCGCCCACACAGCCAACACGACTGCGTGGGTGACAACCAACCGCTGACACCCAATTCTGCACTTCTTTCTACGCAGCCACCGGGAGTTTCTGTTCCGGCGCAAGCCGGGACAGTTACCCCGGTCGGCTGCGATCTCTTCTTACTCGATCAGTGTTTTGTCGCCGACGAATTCGACACTTGATAGGTCGACGTCGTCGCTCTGTTTCAGATCACGGACGGCTCTGATCGTCGCACCAAAATCCTCGCTGAGTGCGATGACAACCGTCGTATTGTCGTAGCTGACGTAGTCGGCTATCATATCGATTAGGTCGATATCTATCTTGGTTGCTTCCTCTGTCGCAAAGACGACGTCGCCGTAGATTTTGTACTCTCGAAGCGATGAGTCGACCAGTTCGACCAATCGGTTGAGCCATAGGTTCACGACGTGTGAGACTCCAGTTTTGCTATCCGGAGTGAAGTCGTTCACCCCGAACAAAATCGTTGTCCTATCGTTGGATCGATGTTCGATTTCGACTATCATGGTTGCTTCTTACTTGTAGTATGTGTAAGTGACTTACTTAATTCTTTTGTAACTGACGTTCAGATGTTGTAACACTCGCCACGTTGCTTCAACGACTGTTCACACGACTCCATTCGTACGGTGTCGATTCCCTCGATGTTCCACAGTGCATCGTACATCGGCGGAACGAGTTTTTGACTGATCTCTTCGAGCTCTTCAGACGTCGAGCACTCGATGTGTGCCTTGATATTGAACGACCACAGCTCCTCGTCAGATTCATACCGGTTTTGCTTCGTCCGCTTCGACTTGTGAACCAGTGGCTTGCGACGTTTGACAGTGCCGTCGGTGTCGAGTCTGCAGTACTGCGTGATTTCTGCATCCTCTTCTGCATCGACAGATGTGTCGGCAACGGTACGGTTCCAACTATTGATATACAGTCTCGAACTCCGACCACTGAATCCGAGATCAGCAAGCACATCGTTGTCCACAACATCTCTCAGGTATTCTCGAATAACACGTCGTGCACTGTGTTCGAATTCCTCTGTTGATTCGACACTATCAGTGTAACTGATGAATTCGGGGAGCTCGTTGCCTGCATCGAGCCACTTGTTCATGAAGTTTCGAACAGCTCGTTTGTTGCCACTCATGAACGGTTTGACCGACTGACTGAATGAATCAGTATATCCATCCTCGTCTTCGGCTTCGAGATCGATTTTGAATTCGACTGTTCGACTCTGTTTCACACGTGTTGCGTTGACGTCGATATTGACGAGATCGCCGATGATATCGTTAATGAATTCTCGCCCAGAGTCGTACGACCCATTACTGTACGCTGTAATGGAGACGTCTTTTTCGTATTCTTCAGTTGCCTGTTCGACATCGCTGTCGCTAACGGTTTGTGTTTCGGACATAACTAACTCGCGGTCGTTTTCAGTGAATCATCAGTCGGCGACGACTAACGCACAACTGACTCACTTTCACAGCACTTCTTTCTTCGCAGCCACGGGGAGTATCGGTTCCGGCGCAAGCCGGGACCGTTACCCACGTCGGCTGCGATCTCTTCTTACTCGTAGTCTTCGATTCGTTTTTCGAGATGCTTGATCTGTTTGTTGATGCCAGCGATCTTTGCATCTAACAACATCTGTCTGACTGTGGTACGGCTCCTCGCCAAGTCGTCGGCGAGTAGTTGTCGTTCGATCTTCAGTGCTTCGACGTTTGTCTCCAAAATAGAGACGATGTTTGTACTGTTCATCGTTCTCGGTACAGTTCATCGGTGTCGACGACGTCGTCGATTGGTTTTGCCTTCCAGGTGTAGATGTCGTCTTTGTACAGGACGACGTCGGCGTCGACATATGGAGCGAATTTTTCTCGTCGACTTGCTGTTAGGCTGTTCCGATCATCCCGGTACTTGTACCAGAACGATGCATTGTCAGATCCCAACGATCCGTTGATGTACGTGTCGATGATTCGTTGAACAGTTTCGACACGTGTTGGAATTCCTTTCGGATATTTCGCGTTGTACGACACACTCATAACGGAGAACGGTTCTCGATTATTTTGGATCCGTTTCACCACGTGGTCCAGATGAGACACCCGTTGAACCCGACCGAGCTCTTCGTGTTCGACGTCGACGCGTGTCGTGTACGCACTCGTATCTGCTGGCGGTTGTACCGCACCATCCTTCCATCCCCAAAACATGCCAGCGCTGTTTTCGGCGATCCAGACGTCTCCCGTTTCCGTCTTTGGGACCGGCATTGCCGATGTCTTCGGCACTGGTTTGTCCAGATAAACGGTTACTCCGCCTTTGTTCGCTCCTGTAAAGTCAACTACTGCGTCCTGTACTTCGATTCCTGGTGCTAATTCGATTGGTTGCATTATAATGGTCTCTTTGATTTGTCGATATACCGAGGAATCAATCGCTCGGTCGGATCCTCATCGGGTCTGTTCGGGTCGTATTCCATGCTCCCGAATCGGTCGCTACTGAACGACAACAGTAGCTGGCCTTCCTCGGGTGGGTGAGGGTTACACCACGACGATTTCCGAACGACCGCGTCGAGGATGAACAGCGCTCGCGTTTCGAGATCGAAATACTGACGTCCACACGTCCACGTTCGACCGCAACCAGTCCACTGTCCGATCTCACGTTCGACGTCGGTGTTGATCTCGCGTTCGTCCATCTCGAGGACGTTCTTCGCGAACTCGTAGGCGTTTGTCGTTGCAACAACGTGATACTGTGTTCCCGTACCTGGCTCAGTGTTGGACATCATCATTTATTCTCTCCGAAGTACGGCCACTCTTCGATCGAAACGTGTTCAATCTGCGATTCATCATAGGTCTCCATCTCGTACCGATTGGGCGCTGATGCTGCAACAGTGATCGAATTGTCTCCACAGTTGACCACTTCGGCAAACCCAAGCGGTGAGAACACCTTATCTTCCGGTTTGTATTCGAACTGTGCACGCTTCGACACGCACGTTCCGAACATGTATTTTGAATTATCATCCATGACTCTCACCAAACCACACTGCAGTTATTGGATTTGACCGGGAGTGTTGGTTCCGGCGCAAGCCGGAAGCTTCACCCCGTGTCATATCCATCTCACTCGTTCGTATCCTATCCGTCTTCGTCGTCAGTTACTAATAATGTAAAATCACAGTCATCACACGTTCCATCTGCGTTCAGTTTCCCGTGTCCGTATGGACATCGTGGTAGTTGGTAACTCATCTGCGACGTAGTGACATGATCCGAGTATTGTTGTTGTTCGGATCACGAACTTGGCTTTTCAGTATCTCTGCTCTCGCCAGTGCATCGTCCATCGATTCCTCGTCGACGTCGATCTCAAGTGTGATCGTTATTCCGTCTCCCATTGGTCGTTAATACCGCCCTCGGTTGTCCATCGCTCGCTCTGCTCTCACTTCTGGATGTTGATCCGAATGAATCGGTGCCGACCCGATCCACGACACACCTCGGTCGCACTCGGTGCTTCCACAGACACCGCAGGCATCCATCAACTTCAACAGTGCTCTGTCACGGGAGAACTCGGCTTCGTACGCTTCGATATCTGCTAACCCCCCTTCTTCTTCCTGTTTTGTTCTCCACTCATCGAATGGTGGGATTTCATCCGGGCGTTCAATCTCGCTGTGCAAAATCGCACTTTTCAGCGCAATTAGTTCCGACCGTCCAAATTCTACGTTTGGCATCTGTGTATACTCCGTATTCGTAACCGTTCTAATTAACTATGTCGGTACTACTACTCAGTAGTGGACGTCAGCGGGAACGATCCACGTATTTTCCGTCTCACTGAGGACGTAGTCGAGGTCTTTTCGGCATCTGATAGATCCAATCTCACCACTGTACAGCTTGATATCTGGGCCCTCGTACTCACCAAGCGACCGCATGTTGAACCGAACATAGTTCTTGTCGGCCATTATTTCCTCGTCACTGAACGCATCAAGTTGCTTTCTGACATCGGATAGGGTATTTTCGAAACTCTCGAGTGTAGCTTTCCATCCATTGTAAAGCAAACGAGCTCCTTCTTCGGAGTCGATTGGGGAAACTGCTGGCAGTTCGCCCCACCGAGACGGCCCAGAGACAGCTGACGTATTACTCTCGAACGTGTCGTAGTAATCGAATACAACGTCGTTGTGCATCCCAACACCAACGAGTTGATCGAATACCAAATTGGCTTGTTTGAACGCTTCATCTTCGCTATCTTCTACTTGATCTGGGACGGTTACCAGTGCGTAAATTACTGTGTGCATTGTTGTTATTCCTCAACTGCTGATGTTCGAAGATCGAGAACACGATCTGTGTCTCTTCTAAACGGATTTCTCAACTGTGTGGCGACGATGTATTCACCGTTGTCTTCAACTATTAGATTGAGTTTCCCACGACCACGCGTGAACTCATCATCAGTTACTACTGTCAGATCATCATACTCATTTGGATCGTCAATGATCTCAATCAGAGATTCGAGATGTTCATGATTCAGTACGACAGCGTCAAAATCTTTCATGTGTACGTATTTCATTGTTACCATTATCTATTTTCGTTTGAATTAACTTAGTTGCTACGCTACAACTATTTTCACTCCGCACAGACACGGCACCTGTTGGGCCAACAGCCGACATCGACTGTCAGGCCAACAGGCTACACCGATCAGTGCCGAACAAAATTCGTGGGTCGAACCGTCTATTCGTCGGAGTTCATCATCGGGGTTCGGATGATGACATCGTCACGGTTGTTCACCATGTTGACCCACATCCCGACGTACTCTCCGTTGGCGACGACACAGATGCCGTCGACTTGGTCGAGTAGCCGACTGTTGCGCTCTCTGTAGTCATCGGCATTCGGGTACCGACCAGATGTTTT
>LFCJ01001548.1_pt1 | contig 16198 bp, 14 predicted proteins | sample 643141 | NCBI WGS metagenome assembly LFCJ01 (sample SAMN03766243, study PRJNA286221) | soda lake metagenome | biome: soda lake; feature: Kulunda steppe; material: water; isolation source: sample B1-Br-g2 brine of Lake Bitter-1 | place: Russia: Kulunda steppe | collected 2010-07 | reverse complement strand
GTAGGCCCGTGGCGATCAGTAGCCCGAGAATCTGCCATTCGCTTCCGAAGATGCCTGCAACTGCATCAAGAACTGGTGAGGCGAGATAGATCAGGCCGACTGTGGCCAACGAGCCGACGACGTAGTAGGTGTCTCGGCTGTTGTCGCTCCGATAGAGCGGTCGACCGAGCATGACGAGTGCGGCGACAATGGCAAAGAGGAGTGCGAGTCCGTACTCGTTGTAGACGACCTCAAATGCAGAACCGCGCGAGAGGAACGGTTGGGCTTCGCCGATGGTTCGCGTACCAGCACCGGAGCTGAATGCCACCGACCGCTCCAGATTGCTTATAATGGAACTGAACGCGCCGGGAATAAACATCGCAAACAACCCCATTGAAATGACAATAGTTCCACCCACTCCTACAGGATAGGTAGATTCGTCATAATCTTGTTTCTCCCATTGACGCGCAAGGAAGGCAAGAAAAATACAGCCAAATGCGACTCCAAATGTGAGTAGAATGTGTATGAGCGAAATGCTCGTGGAACTGGTACTAGTTTCTGGGACTCGGACGAGCATCATAAGACCAGTTACAGACATTGAGATAGCACCGACGAATGCGATTGGTTCTGGACTCCGGTTGTGGTAGACGTCGCTCGTAATCTTGACTGCGAAGAAAATTCCAGTAAAGCCGACAAGTAAGATGCCAGGTGGCCATACCCACATATAGAGTGCGGCAGCAATACCCGCTCCGATTGAGTAAATAAGTGGGTTGCGAAGTGCTTGTAGATCTCGATCGACGACGAGTTCCCATACTGGCTGTTCACGCTCGGCGACCGCAAGTGCGGCAATAAAGGCAAACACACCCAGCGTTTGGAAGAGTACCTCACCCGCGTGGTGATCATAAAATCCAACAAGCGAGTAGTTGAGGAACGTTCCAGGAAGCAGTGCCAAAACAACCATGCCAGCAAGTGCTGGCCCACGTCCGGCGAAGCGTGCGGCGATGAGATAAGCTGGAATGACTGCAAGCACCATGAAAATGGGTGCTGCGATCAGGAAAATCAACCCAGCATACTCAGGAGTTGGCTCACCAAAGCTGGTCAGGAGGATAAATCCAACAACGAGCTGGTCAAAGAGCGTCCCGAACTGGCCGACATCGGTCCCAGTTGGATAGTTCGTCCATGGATCAAACGGCATTGTCCACGGGAAATTTTCCATGAGATACATGCTCTCACGGAAGTGATACCACGGGTCGTTACCACGGAAGGTAACACCCCCCGGAATCTGGAAATTACTCAGTGCCCGAAGCCGAGTGGCCAACATAAACACGATCAGTCCGGCAAGGACAGGGATATGATACCACTGTTTGAAACGAGCGAGTAGCGAGTCATCGGTGGACTCAGGCGACGCCTCGTTTCGCTGTTTAGTCGCGTTACTCATTGTAGCAAAGCAGTTTCAAGTAGTGAATAAGCCTTGTGAAATGTCGGTGGAGCAAACTAGTTCAAAAGAGTACAGAAATACTTATTCACCTGACTGTCCAATCGTCGCTAAATGGACGTTTCTGTTGTTATTTGTACTTATTCAATGGATCGTTATGACATATTTTTTGATTGTGTAGAGAGCGTATTAAATCAAACTTATGACTCACTTGAGATTGTCATAGTCGTTGACGGGAATGATTCCGTATTTGAGCGTGTACAGACTGATTTCGGCCATGAGAATAACCTAATTATACATAATAACGACAAGAATCGAGGGATTTCATACAGCCGAACTAAAGGTGCAGAATTAGCTTCTGGAGAAATTGTTGCGTTCATTGACGATGATGCGACGGCAAAGTCAGACTGGATAGAAAAGCATATACAAGTATACACAACAACTGACGCAGTGGCAGTTGGAGGGTATGTAGCACCCGACTGGATAAATGAAAAACCCGATTTTTTCCCCGATGAGTTTTATTGGTTAGTAGGTTGTACTGAAATTGACTTTGCTGATGACGGTGAAGCGGTTCGAAATGGATACGGTTCAAACGTGTCGTACAAGCGAGAAGTATTTCTTGATGTAGGTGGCTACGATGTCAACACAGGCCGAAAAGGCGATCGGCATGTTCAGGCTCACGAAGCACCTGTAGGAATTCGCATTCAAGAGTGCTACGGACAGGAGGTTGTCTACGTGGAAGACGCAGTCGTATATCACAAACTGTTTGATTATCGTGGGAATTTCCGATGGCTGGTGTTCCGGTCGTTTTGGCAGGGCTTTTCGAAACAGGTTTTAGAAGTATTGTATCCAGGTTCGCAGGGTAATGAGAGCGTTTTTCTGAAAGAGTTGTTTGTCAAACATATTCCAGGTCGAATCAAACGAGGCATACTCACTCCATCGTTACCGGAAATAAAACGAGTTGTAGCTATCCTCATATTCACTGCTGCCGTTGGGCTTGGTTATATATATGGACTCACGAAACGCAGAGTGTTACGCGAAGAAATCGACGAGGACTGATCACCTATAGAAATTATTTGTCAGTCAATGGAATATCTAACGGTGAGTTGTTTGAGACTGTGGTTCGGAATGTTCTCGAGATTGCTAGCATCGTAAGGAAGTAGACTATGGCTCCGAGGATAACTAACGCAACGACGAACAACTCATTGTGAATCGATATCCAGTGAGTCTCTCCGAGTTCACGGGCACCATATACGATCAGACCCATCAGAAGAGCGGAACTCCACTGTCGAGCAATCTCTCCAGAAGGGATTGTAAACTGTACGATTTGACGAAGCAACCGAAACGCGAGAATGAGACCAACAGTAGCGGCGGTTGCGGTCGCAATCGCTGCGCCAAGCCATCCGATGGTGAGGATTAGCAAGACATTTAGAGAGACGTTTAGCAAAATAAAGACTAAATTGATTCGAAATGCGAGATCGGGACGATCCAATGCTTTGAGGGCATTCATCAACTGTTTCCAGTATCCGTAGATGAGGTATGCGACAACAAGAACAACAAAAACGACTACACCCTCTGTAAACTCAGACCCATAAATCAATAGGAGCCGGTCTGCAAGCACTGCTCCACCAACCAGACCGGGGATCAAAATGAGTCCGCCATAGGTGAGAGAGTCATTAATCAGTGTCTGGACGAGTGCAGTGTTTTCTTTCGCGTCAGCGCGACTCAACTCCGGAAAGAGTGTTTTAGTCAACGCAGTCCCAAAGACATTGAGAAACTTTGCGATACCCCAGGCGACCGAGTAGATCCCAACCAGTGATGCCGGGACCATAGCTCCGAGTATGAGAATATCAATTTCATTCCATGTGCGTGATTTCAGACCGCCTAGCCAGGCGTACTTTGCGTACTCGTACAAACTCACGAAGTGTTCTTTTCCCGGTACCGATAGACGCACCGAGAGAAATACCAGACCAAGTACTCCGACAAGTAGTGTCCCGGCCACGTATCCAAACACCATCCCAGACAATCCCCAGCCAGTGGCTACCAGTCCGATCTGAATGGCACTTCGTCCACCAATGCCGATTGGTGAAAGAAGTCCAGAGATATGGACCAGCCGTTTCCCGCTCAGAGTTGCAAGGACAAGTTGGTGGAATAATCCCGTTACAACCAACAGGACGAGAAACAGGGCCGCGTTGACGCCAACATAGGAATCAAGATGGTCCTGCAGCAGAACGACAAAACCGGAGACAACAGCCCCAAGAGTGACAATTACGATCGTGGCAGCTGTGATGTATTCGGCCTGTTCGTCGCCTTCACTGAGCCGCTTCGTTAATGCCGATGAAACGCCTATTTTTCCGCCGATTTTGAGCCACGCTGCAACTGCGAGAATAATTGCATAATAACCGAGGACTTCAGCTCCGAGTATCCTCGCAAAGTAAACGGTCGCCAGAAACCCGAGTAGTGACGCAACAAGTTCCGAAGCGAAAACGATTGCCGATGTTTGGCCGATACGCATAATAGATTTTGATTGTGTTCAAGCAGGATATAGACAAATATGTTGATTAAGAAAATAAACGCATTGATGCGCTGACCAACACTCCGCGACACACTTATCACATATAGTGAACTGTTCTTTAAATTTTAATAAGTAGATTAGAACAGACTTACATACTGCTTTCTCTATTAAATGGGTGATGGGAAGGTAAGTTCCAATCTGAATTGATTTTATCATCATTAATTATGTCATGTTAATATTATATTAATTTAAATAATGAATTCAAAATTAACCGAAGCAATTACTGATCTAAAGCAATTTGATAAGTATATTGAAAAAGGACTTGGTGGTTCAGCGGTATACTTCAGTATACATACCGGGACACACAGTTATCTGTGTCGAATTAACCGGCGATCGGAGTTATTCCCGTATCTAACACTCACTCGGACACAGGAATTTGCGCTTCGTTCAGTCGTCGAAACGTCGGCCAGATTTCCACCGCTATTCGATCTAATACCCCGAATGCACCGAATGAAACTCGAGTGGTCCGCGATTTCCCCTCCGGATCTTGTAGTACGGAAAGGACGGACCAAACTGTTCTCCTTCGACGACGAGATAGTCTATACAATAAGCGACCGCCGTATCCGAGAGGAAGTCCGGAACCGACGACTGGTTCCGAAGGAAGTTCATGTTCCATCGATCCTCGAGTTCGACGAGGAGTATCCCTACATGGCAGAGGAGCTTGTTCGAGGGAGACATCCAAAACGGAGTCTCGAGGACTGGGACCTTTTTGAACGTGTATTCAAGGAGCTGTACCCTCTGTATGATAATTTCAGTGGAGAACAATTAGACGTAGATGAATTCCTCACTCAGTGTGAAGATCACCATTTGATGAATCGAACACTCGAGGCAATAGAAGATTATGGCGTTCCGGAATATCTCCCGGTGACCCGCGTTCACGGTGATTTGGCGCACAAGAACATTATCATTTCTGATGGTGCTCCATACATTCTCGATTGGGAACGGTCCCGAAAAGAGATATTGGTTAGTGACTTCTTCCATCTCCTCGTCGATATTTGTCGTGGACACGATAGTACAAAGATCATAGCGGATATGATCATGCAACGGGGGGAAGCATGTGAGATCCTCCAATACTATATTGAAATCACTAGTCCATTACTCAAAAGTTATGAACCCGGTGTTCCATTTCTATACCTCCTATATCAAATATCCCTGGTAGAGCAAAAACAGGAGGCTAAGGAATATATTTTCCTTGAGAAACTTCTTAATCAACTCGGTTATTAAATATGAAATAATAGATGTGTTGAATTATAGATATACCTTGTTGTTGCAATTGTCCCTATTTCATCCTTCAACATTCTCATATACTTGGAATAGGACCTGATAAATCTTCTACACATCAACTTTATTTGTTTGTAATATAAAAATATACTATGAGTCTGTGGTCACAAGCTGTTAATAAATACCGGAAAGAAGGTTTATTTCCTTTGTTTAAGTCAACAACTGATCTCGCGACAGATTCACAAATTGGCATTCAACAAACTATTACGAACCCAGCAGTTCTTCGAGGTCATATAAGAGAAAATATATTGAAACAAGCTAATAATAAAATTTCTTATCAGAACCCGTTGGAAGATGGTGTTAGAATAATGGAAAAAGATTGGGACAATCTATTGATATTAGACGCATGTCGGTATGACATGTTTTCAGAGCAGATAGATCTTAAAGGGAAACTTACATTAGAAACATCTGTCGCTCCAGAAACCTCTCGGTTCGTAAGGCGTAACTTCGGTGATGATGAATATCATGACACAGTATATGTGTCTGCAAATCCAAAGATCCCCAAGCTCGTTCCTGATAAAACATTCCACAATGTAATTCCTGTGTGGGAATCACATTGGAATGAAGAAATGGGTTCTGTAATGCCACAGGTGCTCACAGAACAGGCTATAAAAGCCTCAAAACAATATCCACATAAGCGGCTGATTGTACATTACGTTCAACCACATGCGCCACTTATTGGTCCCAAAGGCCGAAAGTTTATGAGAGACGCCGGACTTAGTGGAATGAATCCAAGGTCTGGGAGTGAAAGATTGAGAAAATTATATCCAGCGATGCGCTATGGACTTCTTGATTTGAGCGATAAGCAACTAAAAGAGCTATATGCAGAGAATCTACAAGTGGCACTTGAAGCTATCACAGACCACATTAAGGAATTCCAAGGTAAGACAGTAATCACCTCAGATTATGGTGAACTTCTGGGTGATACAGTTGGAAAATTACCAATGAAAGGGTATGGACACCCTTCTCCACTCCATGTTAAAGAATTACTACACGTTCCTTGGTTTGAAGTAGAGCATGGATGGAGGAAAGAGATTCGTGAGTCACCACCACAAAAAAATTCAAAAGCGGATGAAACTGTTGCAGTTGAACGGTTAAAAGATTTGGGGTATCTTTGATTGAGGTATACAGTCGGTTGGCGATTAACACGTACACGTAGATAAGCGAGATATACATTACAGTTGTTTGGAAGAACCAAGGTATTCATTGATTAAATATGGACATGGAACATTATGTTGAACGTGCAAAACTCAGATACCGAAGGGATGGGTTATTAAGTGTACCTACATCATTTCTCCGACTATGTTGTCGTCGGATTGGCCTGTTCCCATCATTAGTGAAATGCAGACGTCTTATTGACAAATTAAAATACGGGTGTAGAGCAACTGCAGTTCCCGTCAAAACGATATCAATAGATCCAAAAGATATTGAATACTATCTTTTAGAACCACCTCAATATAGAGACGTATACCGCTGGTTTGGACGTATCCATCCTGGGGACTGGGACCAGAACTCAGATCCAATTAAGCGATCAAAAAAATTCCAAGGGGTAATACAACGATACAAAAATGGTTACGAATGGCATGAGACCGTTGTTTTTGATCATATGCTTGAACTGATTGAGGATGGGAAGTACCCCGACGGATGTAAATCAATTCAGAATGTGAGACAACGCTATGATAAAATCGACAAATTATACCATGATATCAAATTTAACGGATACAAATCGGGAGAAAAACTCCCATCTGACCGAGGAGATATTGCTGATGTTTGCGTCGCGATCGGTCGTAATGGGGAATTCCACCTCCAAGGAGACGGCGTTCATCGGGTAACCATCGCCAGAGTATTAAATATCCCCGAAATTCCGGCAAAAGTATCGATGCGACACCTGCAGTGGCAGCGAACTCGAGACGCGATAGCGAGGGGAGAACGCGAGTCAGGCAACCTATCTGAGCATCCTGACCTGCAAAATCTAACTCGGAATGGTAGTTCGTGATATTTGTCACTCAGTTTGTTGTGCCTTAACTATTGTATGAAAATTTGATATATGAGTTATCTCTGTAAGTCCTCTTCTAATTAATATCTGTTCGACATCTTCTATTTCAGACTCATCATGAACCTCAACGTAGCAAAGTCGACATTGATCAAGAATATCTGCTAAACCGTCCAATACACGCAATTCTAATCCCTCGACATCTATTTTTATGACATCTGGGGATGCGGCAGATACTTCATCGCCTCGTTTGGTCTTGACCAAATCGCCCTCCCCCCCGCTCACAATGGTACGGTTGCCAGTTCGTCCAGTTACTGAGAGTGTTTTCTCATCACTTTCATTGTCAAGTGCAAACGGATGAACAACAACATTGAAGTCGTTCAGCTTGGCGTTCTCTTGCAAGATCGATCGTGCTTCCTTCCCGGGCTCGAACGCATGTACAGTCAAACCACACTCAGCGGCAAGCATGGCATACGCGCCTTGGTTAGCACCTATGTCCCAGAAAACCTCTCCTTCCTACACACCCGCCACGATGTCTTCCATGACCTCCATTTCGCTGAGCCCAGCTGTTCGAGATACTGATTCCTGATTTTCTATAATAAAACTCACAGAAGTGCCCGACACATCGAGTGTACCTGTGCTGTACAAGCGTGCCGCTATCGGGCGGTAGATGTGATATCTGTACCAATCGCGAACACCACGATATATCTCCGCCACACCACCATTTTTATACAGTTCTACGGGGGATTGAGTCATCAGTGTAGTCTATTTTGGGGGCTGGGTGATGATTCCTTTGGACTGCAAATCGGTCGACCGGCATTGCCTATTTGAGCCCCTCCTCGATTTGTGTTCGGCCATTGAGTGCTTGATTCGGTCATCCGTGTTGTGGTGATGGACTAAAATGCCTGAGCCGGCGGCGTGCGCTGGCTGGGTTGTCCAGCCAGAACAAGTGAAAGGGTCAGTTTTGTTAGAAGAGCAGGTTGAACGCTTTCTCGAGGAGCAAACACTGGACCGGATGATCCGTTATCGAACTACCCGCTCGTATACCGTCTCGACTCGATCAAGCCAGGTTCGAATCGTGCCACGGTCGTCGCGCCCGTCGATAACGGCAAACAAATCGTCTAAATCGTCTTCGATGGAATCGTCTTCGACGGGATCGTCTTCTTGTAGGTTGGCCCGACCGATCTCGAGATCCAGCGCAGTTTGAATCACATCTCTGTGTGACTGATTTGCAATGTGATCGACAATACCCAGTTGGGATTCAATCTGGACATCCGCGCCACCCACCCGCCTAGTTACTCGATCAAGGGTGTACATTGGATGACGAACTAACATACCAAGCATGCCCTGTCCATAGTCTGCAAATCGTGCTTGATACCGTTCATCGTACAGTCGTTGGGCGATCTGTTGCCAGTGAGATTCGTATATCTGGTCGTCGTTAACCATTCGTGAACTTTGGTGTAAGTACTTGCGGTACGGTTCCGTACCACTCGCCATTAAATCGACCTGACCGTCCTGGGCTTCGGTGAGCTGAAGGGAGATCCGTGAGATTTCTCCATTTGTGACCTCGGCATCAACGAGATACCCCCAGCGTGCTCCCTTGAAGTACTCGTTGTACATCAGGAAATTACCGAGACTATAACATATTGGTGTTCCGTCGTAGACTTCCCATCCCTGTGCGTTGTGAGGATGGTGTCCAACGATGAGGTCGATGTCCATCTCGGCAATCGTTCGCAAGAGATGTCGCCACGATGGCGGGGGGAGCGGAACATATTCGATTCCACCGTGGGCAACGACGATCGAGACATCGTATTTAGTGGTCATTGCCTCGAGGTTGGACAGCGTCTCGGGTGATCGAATCCAGCAGACGCCCGCAGTGTCTGAATCTGCCACCCCGATCTCGTGCTCGCTCAAGCCGAAAATGCCAACCGTCGTTCCGTCAATTTGACACTCATAGGGAGAGATAGCATTATCAAAATACCTTCCTGCACCGAAGGTCTCGATATCACGATCCTCACAGGCCTCTATCGTCGAGAGAAGCCCGCTCGGTCCGTAATCCATCGCGTGATTATTTGCAAGAGAAACGGCGTCAACGCTCATCGAATTGAGTGCATCGAAAAGGTCCGAATCAGCGCCAATGTTTGGTCCAGTTTTTCGAACGGGCGTTTCGTTAGGGACAGCCGCTTCGAAATTCGCAATGGAAACACTCGCCTCTCGAATCTTCTTTTGAACGGAATCCGCCACCGGTCGTGAATCCCAAAAGGAACTATTCAGGCTGCAGTCCCCAATGAGCATTAAATTTGAGTTATTCTCCGACATGAGCGTCCTTCTTAGCGTTTAGTGGGACTGACGTCTGAAGTAGCGTTACTATTGCATAAAGCATATTCGTATGATCTTCACCATTGAGATGTGCGTGATACAATTCCGTAACATCGCTCAAATCAAGAAAGTCAGCTTCTTCTATTTCTTCCTCGGCATCTGTGATAATATCCTCTATAAATGAGTGTGAACGAATAAGCTCCCCGTGATCTGGAATCGAATCCGTTTCGAGGTTTATACGCCACGAATTCAAATCAGAACTCCGACTAATATGCCGTATACGCCTGGTTACTGTTGTAATATTTTCTAGATAATAGTTTACAATAGTAGAATTAGTTGGACGCGTACCGTTTGGATGTTTGATTGAGGCAAGATCACTATCTAACTGTTCCAGAGAACTTGAAACAATGTCATGTCGATTCCGGTATGACTCGGGAAGAGTAAGTGCTAATTCTACGATTCGATTATCCAAGAACGGGTAACGAGTTGGCGTCATCTGGAGCATCGTCTCGTATGAAATGAACGTCCGAACATTTGTAATAGGGTATATCATTCCAAACTCAGTTAATGACTTCAGGGATGGGTACGTCACACCGTGGTTCGTGACAACTCCGTCGGAGACTTCGAGATATGATTCAAGCACGGTAGTGGGGTTGGGGAGACTTCTGGTATAGGAAAGATCACCGTTGACATCCCCCATTGAACCGTTAATATAAGAAGACACGTATTCTGATGGCGTAGATATTGTTTTTGTTTTATTCGATGGATACAAATACGAGAACGCCTCAACCGGCGGATCTTGCTTTGGGATGTATTCAGCACTAAGTATCGTGTCGCTGTACTGACCGCAGAAGAGGAAATCGACCTCGTTCGTGATTTCTGTCTCAAAGCCGAACGGATGGGCATGTCTGAAAAGTCCATTTAGGTTTGTAAGATTACCTGAGAGTTTGAGCACGCCCGGATAATAACTGATCTCTCGATCCAAATATCTAAACTTGGCACCGGCAGTGGTAGCAACACGCCGTGCCACTTTGGTCTCGGGGCTCGCTTCGCGTTCATTCATATGAAACGCGATCGTCTCCTCTCCGAGTAGACTGAGTACAGCCCGTGAGTCTGTTCCACCACTCAACAGCAATCCCTGTTCTGCTCCTTTAACAGCACGTTCTTCAACTGCTCGTTTGAACGTTGTGACGAACTCATCTACGAATTCGCTGAACGACTTCTGTTCAGGTTGTAACTCCGGTTGCCAGTATCGCCGTTCCGCGATTTTCTCACCGTCGAGGTCAAACGTTACGACGGAAGCAGGGGGGAGGTTTTGAACTCCAGCCACGGGTGTATAGATCCCGAGAACACGGCTGTATGCAAGAAACTCGGAAACGAATTCTCGGTCGAACTGTAGGTCAACGTGCGGATGAGAGCCGAGAGATTGAAGCAAGGAGGAAAAAACGAGGGAACCATCCTCTGCTCGCGTCCAGTATACCGGACGGCTTCCAAGCCGATCGGTAAACAGCGAAACCGTCCCTTCCCGTCGGTTGTATATTACACCAGAGAACTCACTGTTGAGACTATCAACAAAGGATAGCCCATATCGATCATAGAGAGAAGCACAATATTTGGCGTCGGGTTCCGATCCACGACGGGAAACGTACTCTCCATTGTGTTCGTGACCGAGAAGGTTACCCCATACCCAAATGAGTACATCCCCGTTCTCGACCATCGCGGGTTGTTCAGAGAATTCAATCGGGTGGTCAGTGTATCCTACACTAACACCACTACCATTGAACGTTGTGCGCTCTTCTTTTTCAGACCATCGTAAAGAATCAACGAAAGTAGTTATATTATGATTCTGTTTCCCAATTGTTCCACAGAGGCCGACCATTTGGTGGTAATCAGTCCTTTCACCATTTAATTAGTCCGGTCGAACTGATCTGATTCAATCGATTAAGTAGCAAACCGCTACTGATATGTCTGTCACCCCCCAATTACCGGTTAACCGAATTGACGATGGATGTACTACAGGTTGCACCGAGATATCCCCCTTCAGTGGGTGGGATTCAGCGACACGTACGAGAATTAAGCGAACATCTCAGCGCCGAAGGCCACAACGTAACGGTGCTTACCTCGGACAGACCAGGAAATAAACCAAAAACAGAGAAGCGAAACGGTGTCACAGTTGAACGAGTACCAGCGTATTCATCATATCTCGTGGCTCCTCGAGTCACATCGATCTTACGAGACCGTGATCCTGACGTCGTCCACGCCCACGGTTATCATTCGCTAACGGCGCTATTTGCACGTCTTGGTATCGGTTCGACACCGTTCGTGTTCACCCCCCACTATCTCGGTCGACGAGGGAGATACACGAGAAAAGCATTGCTGACCCTGTACGGTTTGGTTGGCCGGTCAATCTTGCAAAAAGCAGACCAAGTCATCGCAGTTAGTGAATGGGAGCGCGAGCGACTCCAGTCTCGTTTTGGTGCCGCACCGACCGTCATTCCGAACGGTACTGACGTTGAACGATTCGCAAACGCAGACTCGTGGGACCACGACGAACCCTACATATTCTGTCTTGGGCGGTTAGAGGAATATAAAGGCGTTCAGCACGTGATTCGGGCGTTACCGAATCTGGAGTATGATCTGCTCGTAGCTGGTGTCGGTCCGTACACTGACGAACTCATAGCTATCGCTGCCGACGAGGGCGTTGCTGATCGCGTTGAGTTACTTGGGTATGTTAACGACGATTTAATTCCCCGACTCTACGCAGGCGCTGCTGTTCATATAACCCTCTCAGAATTCGAGTGCTTTGGCTTGACAGTTGCCGAGTCACTTGCTGCCGGGACACCCTGTGTGGTTCGTGATACGACAGCTTTGAGCGAATGGATAGGCGTTGAAGGGTGTGTCGGAATTTCAACGCCTCGGCCAAAAAGCGTGGTCTCCGCTACCGAACGGGCAGCATCACTAACACCGGATCGGGACCAATTGATGACTTGGAAAGAGATGGCAAAGACGATAGAGAAAGAATATATCGAACTTTTTCACAGAGCAACATAAAGACATTTAATTCATGTCCATAGAGCATTTATTAAACCGAGCAAAATTGCGTTTCCGGCAGCAGGGAATCTTGGGTGTTACCGGCGCAGCAATTCGGCTCACGGCTAGACGAACCGGCTTTTTCCCACACCTAGTAAGATGTAGACAGATCTTTGACGCCAGACGATATAATTATATTACAAAACCCAGCCCTTTTAATACGTTTTTTGTCGATCCAACGGATATCTCGCATTATCTGTTTCCTGAATATAAAGACAAGTATCGTTGGTTTGGTCGGGTACAGCCCGGGAAGTGGGATATCGAGGCACAGAAACTAGAAGAGACTAAAAAGTTTCAGGGTGTAGTACAACGATATGAAAAGGAATGCGACTGGAAGGAGACCGTTGTTTTTGATCATATGCTTGAATTGATTGCGGAGGGAAAGTACCCCGACAGCTGTAGATCTTTAGAAGATATAAAGAAACGATATGCTAAAATTGATGAGTTATACCACAACATTAAAAATAATGGTTATAAACAGGGTGAAGACATTACATCACCTCAAGGAGATATTGTAGATATTTGTATTGCTATTGGTCGGAACGGAGAGATACTTCTTCAAGGCGATGGCATTCACCGAGTGGCTATTGCTAGAGTATTAGACGTGTCAAAGATACCGACGAAAGTGTCGATGCGACACTTACAGTGGCAACGAACTCGAGATGCAATAGCGAGTGGAGAACGCGAGCCAGATGATTTAGTTGATCATCCTGACTTGCAGGATCTCGTTCATTCTACTAACTCTCGGTAGAGACCAAGATATTCGCTAGCGACTTGCTCTTTCGTAAACTGTTGGGAAAACTTTTGTCCCGTGTGACTGATCGACGCTCGGAGCTCGTTATCATCCAACAACCGACAAATCTGCTCGGCGAGCATCTCGTCATCAGCTGGCGGGTACAACAATCCTGTTTCCGCAGGTGTAATCAACTCACTGATACCACCGACATCGCTTCCGATGACAGGCGTCCCAAGTCGTAACGATTCGACCGTTACACGGCCGAACGGTTCCTGCCAGAGCGATGGAAAGACAGTTGCGGTAGCTGTTGCCATTGATTTGTACACTTCGGACGCTGGCCGTTTGCCGTGAAACACGACATTATCTTCAACACCATTGTGAGCCGCTAACTCCTCAAGATCGGTGCGTTGCGGACCATCACCATAGATCTCGAGTGTTGTGTTCGGATATACTTCAAGAACCGATCCAAATGCCTGGATAACAGTATCGATACCTTTGACTTTCGAAAGTCGGCTTGCAGTAATTATTTTTTCTTCGCGTGTTTCCGACATTATACCAAAATCAGGAATATCAACAGGATTATATATCACTTTCGACCGTCCTGTAACCAGTTCATTCGACTCAATTATTTTTTGTAGATAATTTGATATGAAAACTGTACAATCTGCACCAAAGTAATTTCTATTTGTTTGTCTTTTTGAGCGTAGATACTGCCTACGAAGTGGTTCGTCAATTCCGTCCCACCCTTGATACGATAGACACTGTTCTAAGGAGTGCTCACAGCCATTACACTTCTCCGCACCAATTGAATACACACTAATCGGACAAGTAGGCCAATAATCTCTGATAGTTGTGACAGAAGGACACGAGAGACTAGTTTTTGCAACGGCATGTATTGCTCGCCGATGGTGAGCATGCACAATATCGACCCTTGAATCAAGTTGCGAGATTCTTCTACTGAGTAGTGAAGACACAATTCGGTCGCTAGCTAAGTCTGGAATCCGATCGATCCATGCCGGAAGTGATACAGAAATCACCTCTGAGGACGAAAAATCAAGCTGAGGTTCACCTGATAAATCGACACCAAGGACAGAAATTCTAGAAACACTTGGCTCAGCACTAAGTCCTTCTACAATTGTACGTGTACTAATTTCAGCACCACCGACATTATTTAAATAATCCGTAACGATAAGAACATGCATTTAGATTAGCAAACACCTGGTTGGGTTTATATTTCACTGAACTCCAATCTTTTTACCGATCATGCGGCGTCGTCGAACTCGATTTTGACTGGATCAAGCGGAATCCGAGCTTATGCTTTGACGAGCCAACAAGCGCAGTCATAACACGATCCCAAGTGTACAATTCGCCACCAACCAGAGGACTGGCCCGGGCTTGAGCCCGAGATAAAGACGATGGAGCGACTCTTTCTCGTCGTGTTGTATCTCTCGATAATGCTGTATATCACGCCGTTGATGACCGCGGTCGCCATCGGTCTGCTGGGGACGATCACGGTCGTACTCCGGGTCGGGATCGAACCGGCAGTCACCGTCGGCACGCGAGTTGCCGAGGCAAACGGGCGCGTCCAGACTGCGGTCCAGGCGGACACACAGGGGGTGCGGGATGTGAAGTTGTTCCGGATGTCCGAGGAGCTGTTCGGAAACTTCCGGTCTGCCATCGAGCAGTACCGCAGTTCACAGGTTGCTATATCTCGAAACGAGGCCGCGATCACGAACTTCTACCAGTTGGCGGCCGCGGTCACGATCTTCGTGCTGATCTACGTCGGCTTCGTCTTCACCGGGCTCGATCTCGGCGAACTCGGCATCTTCCTCATCGCGATGTTCCAGCTTGCCCCGCGGATCAGCTCGCTCAACAGCCAACTGTACAGTCTCGAAGGCGCGTTGTCACACCTCGTTCGTACCCACGAGTTCCTCGATACGCTCGATGACAGACAGGAGTCCGATGGCGACCGGGACGTGTCGTCGGTCCACGAAATCAGCTTCGAAGATGTCAGCTTTAGTTACACCGACGACGAGCAGGTTCTAGATGGTATCTCCTTTGCGGTCGACCGCGGTGAGTTCATCGCCTTTGTCGGCCAGTCAGGGGCAGGCAAGTCGACCATCGTCTCGCTGCTCGCCCGGATGTACGATCCAGACCGCGGCGAGATTCGAGCCGACGGTGCCCCTATCGACGAGTTTGATCTCACCCAGTGGCGTGGACGGATCGCCGTCGTCCGCCAACAACCGTTCATCTTCAACGACACCCTCGAACGAAATATCACGGTCGGAAAACGTGAGGCCACCCGTAGCGAGGTCGAACAAGTTTGTGAAATCGCCATGATCGACGAATATCTCGACGAGTTACCCAATGGGTATGACTCCCTACTCGGCGACGACGGCGTGCGGCTCTCCGGCGGCCAGTGCCGGCGGATCGGCGTCGCCCGCGCGCTGCTGACCGACGCTGACTTCCTCGTGCTCGATGAGGCCACAAGCGATCTCGATTCCGGACTGGAGCGTGATCTCCAAGCCTCGATTGAATCGATGGATCGGGAGGTCGGTATTATTGCAATCGCCCACCGGCTGTCGACTGTCAGAAACGCCAACCGAATCTACACGCTCGAGGACGGTCGGATTGTCGAATTGGGCACTCACGATGAGCTTCTGGAGCAAACCGGGTCGTATGCTGAGCTGTACGAGATGCAATAAGCGTGGCAACAACGCAACAGGAACGAATTCCCACGACTCGACAAGTCGATGTGAGTTAGACTATCGGGATACTTGCCGACATTAG
>LFCJ01001547.1_pt1 | contig 16205 bp, 30 predicted proteins | sample 643141 | NCBI WGS metagenome assembly LFCJ01 (sample SAMN03766243, study PRJNA286221) | soda lake metagenome | biome: soda lake; feature: Kulunda steppe; material: water; isolation source: sample B1-Br-g2 brine of Lake Bitter-1 | place: Russia: Kulunda steppe | collected 2010-07 | reverse complement strand
TACATGAACAGGTTGCATTCACCCACATACACGTGACCATGGATGCCGTTTCAGGGCAGCATGTGCATGAACAGGTTGCATTCACCCACATACACGTGACCATGGATGCCGTTTCAGGGCAGCATGTGCATGAACAGGTTGCATTCACCCACATACACCTGACCATGGATGCCGTTTCAGGGCAGCATGTGCATGAACAGGTTGCATTCACCCACATACACGTGACCAGGAGTGGCAGAGTCGCAGGGGCAAGCAGCAGCGCCTATCTTTTGGGTGCAAGAAACTGGCACCTCAGCCTGCGCTTGCATCAGGAGTTGCCTGCAGACATATTTTCATTCCTATCTGCCGTTCATTCTTTCCCCTCTCCACAGCCTGCTCCACCCCCTTCAAGCCAACTTCATGTGCGCTGCTGTAGAACTATATTCTTCCCATCACAAGGACTCCATGCCAGCCACGCCACCCTTTCTTTCCATCTCCTTCCTTCCCGTCCCTGGACCCTATCTGTTAGAGCTCATGCGCGGCTCAGATTAATGCGGCCCCTGACAGAACGATGGTGAGGTTCTGCCATTTGGAAACGAAGGTGGTATAGGCAACAAACGCCGTTGTGCAAAGAAGTTGAGCACGGCCCGCTTTTCCAAGTAATGGCGGCGAGGTTCTGCCATATGCAAACCAGGGTGCTTGAAGCAATTGACACCCTTGTGCACACACCTCTAGGAGGGCACGCTTGTCGACCAGCTGCTTGCTGCGTCGCTGCAGTTCCTGCCTCAGTTTGCGCAGCTCCCGTTCGTACCTGCAACACACAGGGGGGGGGAGCGAAGACGTGCTTAGCATTTATGTGCGCGTGTGCGTGCACGCAGACTGCCTGCACAAAATGATGCACATGGTGTTGACCACATGCGATTACTTTGAGAGAGCAGCCGTCATGAGGCATCCTGACATGCACTCGGCACGAATGCTTGTGGCAGTTGCAGAAATGCAAGAGAATGAGAGCCACAAATTTCCATCATTAAAGTGTGCATTTGTTGCACATTGGAGGCAGGCATCAGTACTCCATTGGTCATGCAATGGGAGCCCAGCCTTCAAAATGCAGAGGTGCTTCTGTATGAGCTTGATGCCGCACATAACTGACCCTCCGGAAAGGTGCATGGCATATACATCATGCGGTTGAAGACATGCACACACAGCAACATGTGCAGCGAAAGTGCCTAATGTTGCACTGCACCGCGGCTGCTGCTGTAGCAGCTGGCATTGGCACCCATGTACTAATTGCACTGTGTTTGGGGGTGCTGCTTTCATGAGCGACAAGGCCCACAGGACTCAGCTCACTTCCGCAGCAAGGTCTTCTGGTCCAGGTCCTCATTCACGTGCGCCTCATTCTTGATGTTCTTGGCACGGTTGGCAAACTTGAGCGTGGACAGGGACTCCTGTGTGGCAGCCGCGGGAGCCATGGGGGTGGCTGCTTCATGCCTGAGCCACTCATCCTGCTGCTGCCCTTGATCCTCAGTCACGAGCAGCTATTCTACACGACATGTGACCCTTAGATATCGCATGTGACCCTCAGGTATCGCATGTGACCCTTAGGTATCGCGTGGCCTGCGCTTGTCTCAGGCATCAGCGCCTTCTGCTCTGTCTACCCGACAAGCATCCAAACCACCAGCCTCTGTTCTGCCTGTGGGCCATGGTGGCCTCAGACAAACCTTAGACGGACTTGAACCAATTCAGGCCAACACATGGGGTAGAGCGACATGACATGGCAGTCAAGCGGCACGTTGGATGCATGCTGCGTTGCCATGATATAGCCACGCCTTTGTGACAGACAGCAACCAAGGTCTCACCGGATCCTCAGCCTCTGCATGACTCTAGATGAGAAGACACCCCACAGCTGTCACCCCACAGCCGTCACCCCACAGCTGTCACCCCACAGCTGTCACCCCACAGCTGTCACAAAGGCATGGCTACATCAAGCCGACGCCAGACTTTGTTCGGGAGCAATACACATGTGAGCACGCGCATGCACACAAACGCACACAGGGACATACGCTCACGTACATGCACACACATGTATGCACACACTCTGAAACTTACAACCCACTGGAAAGGCCTCCATGGAGGGTGCTACACACCAACTGACACACAACTGGGAGCGCACACCCATGCACACTCCATGAATTCACCCACAACACTCACCTGGAACACCTTCATGCAGGGCAGAGCACACACACACACACATAGTTCTCACACATGCGTGCACGCATGAGCGCGCACACTGACAAACCCGCAACACTCACCTGAAAGGCCTCCATGGAGGGCGCCACCGTGCATACCATGGTAGTCCTGCAGTTGCCCCCTAAGGAGTCCTCCAGGATGCGGGTCAGCTTCGAATCGCGGTATGGGATGTGCGTGCGCTCTCCCCGCGGGTCAGTCAGCGCAGCAATCACGTTCCCTGCATGCACGTGCGAATGCGCAGGTGCTGTGCATTCTGGCGATGCGCGCGCATTGTGCACGTGCTGTGTGCACCTTCTGTGTGGGCACATGCACAGCTAGCTGTGCATGCTTGAGCACAAGTCAATGCGCGTGCGGGCTAGTATGCGCATGCTCCTATACGCGCAAGCCGCCAGGATGTAAGAGCATGTGGCTGCAAGAACAGGTTTGTGCGCCCTTGTGCCTAAACATGCGCAAGTACTAACAGATACGCAAGTGCCCAAGGACACTGTCGTACCCCCCACATGCCAGGCAGAAAGCACTCATGTGACCTTCTGCTCACGAAGAGGCGCGCACACAGCTTTCGCAAACAGTGCATCCCACCTTCACCTCCTGCCCCACAAATGCGTGCGCACAGTACATCTCGCCCCACACGCACCTAGGGCTGAAGCACCAAGGGCAGACAGCACCTAGTGCAGACACACTTTGTGCAGGCAGCACCTAGGGCAGACAGCACCTGGTGCAGATAGCAGACAGCACCTAGGGCTGAAGTACCAAGGGCAGGCAGCACCTAGGGCTTAAGCACCAAGGGCAGACAGCACCTAGGGCAGACAGCACCTAGGGCAGACAGCAGCCGCACCTAGGGCAGACAGCGACGCGTTGATCTTCTTTGACTCCTCCAGCCGCTTGCCCACGGCGCCGGTCACATGCACGCGCTCGCTGCCAGCCAGGTCTACCAGGTTCAGCTTCCCAACCTTCACCAGCAAAGCGTGGGTGGGCATGCACACCATTAGCGCATACACGCACACACAGCCACGCACATAGGTAGGCATGCACCCCATCAGCACAAAGGCCACGCGTGCACTGCCGACCAGGTCCAGCAGGTTTGACCTGCTGACCTACACCATCAAGGCATAAGGAGGCATGTATCCTATCTGCACACAACCAAGCTGCGCGCTTACTGCTGGCCAGGTCCAGCAGGTTTAACCTGCTAGCCCCCAAAGGCATACACAGTTGTATAATGAAGCAGCATGTGCGTGTGCTCTGGTTGTGTATGTGCTCAGCACATTTCACACTGCGCGCGGCAGTGCACAGTAGCCCAACGCACAAGGAACCTGTGAAACACTGTACGTGCCTCTTGTACAGATGATTGAATGCAGGGGTGACCGTACATTTTTTCTAGCGTGACCCTTTAGGCATTGAAAGACAAATTTATTGTGGCCATTGAAGCATTGAAGGCACATCTGCTGTATCACGCGTGGAACGGCGAGCAGCTCAAGGGTTAGCCTGATGCAAGGCATGGGCAGCCAGCCAGCAAAGTGTTAGGGGTTGAAGCGGGGCGACAAGACCAGCAGCTGCCAGTGCTCCAAGCCGTTCTGCTTGTTGCATCGCGCAGTCCACTGACCTTGATGTTGTGGGGCAGCAGGCCACCTTCTCTGCTGCTCGTTGGCCGGGACATGGCGGCAGCAGCTGCATGCAGGGAGGGGCTGGCTCCTCAGTTGGGCGTGGTGAAGATATCAACATGTTTGCACAAGGCGTCGTGCTGCAGCTCGGTGCTGTACGCAGTATGCATTCTGCACGGCTTGGAGAGAAACCAGGCTTTTGGAGTGGCACATTGAGGATGTTGGATGATGGGGGGAAAGCCAAAGGCCATGCTCTGTGTGGCTGGCGTTGGACGATGGGGAGAGAAAACCAAAGGCCATGCCATGCTCTGTGTGGCTGATGGGGAGAGAAAGTCAAAGGCCATGACATGCTCTGTGTGGCTGGTAGATACTGGTGCTACGTGCGCGATTGAAGCAAGGCCCCCCCGTTAACATGCTTGTGTGAACGCGCGCGCACCTGGGATGTGTGTTTGCTTGTGCGTGCGCAGACATTTGTGTAGGGGTGTGTGTGTGTGTGTGTGTGTGTGTGTGTGAGCAGCACAAACCCGCTACCTGCATTGCGTGGTCGTGCGTTAATTGCATGCGTCCTAATAGAGCCGTACCCCTGCACCCAACGCAACGTCCTTCAATGGGCCTATGCACACCCACCTTCTTCTGACACGTTGGTCGTGCACTTTTCCACAATGATGATGTTCCCCGCGTGACTGCAGCTGCACCCATCGCAAAATCTCCAATTCCGGTGCAGGGCCCTGTGCACACCCACCTTCTTCCGACACGTTGGTCGTGCACTTTTCCACAATGATGATGCACACCGCATGACTGCGGCTCGACACCTCATTCAGCTTGGTGGCGCCAGTCGCGCGCTGCAGTCACACACACCCAGACCATGCACAAAGCACGTGTCGTATCAGTCGCGCGCTGCAGTCACACATCCAGACCATGCACAAAGCACGTGTCGTATCAGTCACGCGCTGCAGTCACACACCCTGAACATGCACAAAGCAAGTGTCGTATCAACAGGTGGGCCCCCTGTCAGGAAAGCAGTCCATCCTCGGGGCATGCACGAGCCGAAGAGTGATGCATTGCAGCATCATGGTAAGATACGTACTGCAAGTGAACAAGGCAGCCGGGCGGCGCATCATTGCTGGTCGCACATCAAGTGCATGTCAAGCAGAGTTGGACCATGTGCCAGAGGAAGGCTTGCGCACAAGGCGTAAAATCCCAGAGCCGGGGAGAAGAATTTGATTGATGGTCTGAGCCGGACATGATGGCAAACAATGATGGCTGCAAAAGAATGCTATCAAACTGGACCAGCAACAACGGTTTTGCACTCTCTTGTGACCTCGCCATCGCTGTCAGTGTTGTCAAGGCACTTGCCAAGTCGAGGCATTCGCCAAGACATTGACAGAGGCAGCCAAGGCTCACGGTAAGATACACGTAGTAAGGCACACTGACACACGACTTGCTTGTGCGCTCTCAGCTGCCTGCCTTACAAACACAAACATAAACGCTGCCTGCATACCAAAAGGAAATTGCTTCTCACACACAAATGCACTTTTCCACCAATGCACGTACAACATGGGCTGCACGCACTGCCTCACGAAGCGGCCCTTACAGATGACAAGCACTGCACTCACAGGAGACTGGCTCTTCATACCAGCAGAATGGCTAGCCCACACCTAGGACTGCACGCGCACACACAGGAGACTGGCATACAGGCTGACTGGCTTGCACTCACCAGAGACTGCCCCCGCGCCATCAGCTGGTACACCTCCCCGGGCGATCTGACCACCCACTCGGACAGCCCTTCCACAAACACACCCCTGCAGCACAGTCCAGCATTGGCAACGCCGATTTGACGAAAACACCCCGTGTGTCTCATGCAGAGCATGAAGTAATTCCAGTGCAGCTGCGGTGCAGTGGCTGGTGCGTGCTTCCTGAGAGGGGGAATCATGAGGTGGTAGTGGCATGTGGCCTCCCAAGCTAGCTTGCTGAGGAAGGCGCTTGCGGGCAGACAGACCCTGCCTGTGCCTACGTCAAGGTCATACTGTGTTTGCCCAAGACCACATCCAACACACGCAATTGCGCAGGACACGTGTGTGCCTACACAGAAGGAATAAATTGTGTATGGCTGGTCTGATCCCTCACCTTCTCTTATCTTCGCGGATGGACAAGTTGGTGCGGTCCGGCTTAAGCAAGTCACTGATGACTTCATTGTAGATTTGCAAGTAGCTCGCACGAACCAGGTATTTGCTGTGCAAAGAAAAGCACCGCACAAAACGATGCTGAGCCGTTTATGGGAAAACAAGGTGCACTGGACTTGCATCAAGCTCTGCACAAGACACAAGTGCACTGGCACAGACATGTCGCAGACAGGTGAGACGTGTCAACAGATCAACAGAGTATGGTCTTGCGCATTTGCATCATTGCTTGGGCGTACTGAGAATGCTCAGGCATGAGGATACACCTTATTTCGCGCCTGGGCAGGCTGTCCGTCAAGTGTGCACCATTTCCACAGACCCTCTGCACAAAGGGTCGCCTACCTGGTAGGTTCAGGGTCATTCACGATGTACGTGAAAATGTCTTCCACGGTACGTGGAATGATGCCCCTGTTTGGCCCCTCCAGATCACCTTCCACTGTGTAGGTCTTGCCTGTCCCTGTTTGCCCATATGCTATCATGGCCGCGTTGTAGCCCTGCAAAGCAGTCCCAAACAGGCATGTGAGGGGCACATGGCTGCTACTTCCAAGGCAAGAATTCAAGGATGCTCAGCAGATGCTGCAGCCCTGCTCCCAGCAGAGGGCACCTGCTTGGCAGGTAGCATGCCTCGCCAATCGTCTCGCATGCAAAGCCCCCCCGGGCCCATTTCAGATCCAGAGCCTAAAGCACAGCCAAACATGGGGCAGGCTGCCAGAAAGTACCCTCCTCCTGCATCGAAGTTCACACCAATTGGTAGGGTATATAAGCATAGTACCTCTTCCAATTTAATTGCAACTTGCACGACACATTCAGCTTCTGCACTCACAGCAGCATTTGGTTGGTGCAGCACCAGCTTGGAAATTGGATGGCATGTTAAGCACGCGGCACGCACGCAAGGGCCTTGAGCACAATGAATGCATGCATCCAGCCACACGCTGTTGAGGCAAAATCAACGAGTCATGTCACATGACTCGTATTGAAAGGGACGTGACACACACCCATCCCTACACATCGACAGGGACATGACTCAAACAACCCACCTGCAGAATGGAGAGCACGACAGGCTGGGCAGAACGCAGGTACAGCTCCTCCTGTGTGCTGTCCTGGTCGTACACGTGGTCAAAGGTGAACCTGCCCATGCGCGCACATGCAGGAGTGTGCAATGCGTTTGCATATGGGTCTGACAGAGGCTCGGGAGTCCTGATGGCATGAGGATGTTTGTGCTCAATGCTCGCGCGTGCACAGGCATACCCGGACAGGCGTGTGTGTAGCGTCAGCACGCCATCTCAAGGCCTCCTCTTGAACGCCTTCTTGATAATACTTCTCAAGCAGAGCCTGTTATGGTTGGCATTCCAGCAAAAACGCGGCAAAGCCTACTCTAGGGCAGGGTCTTGGCCTATGATGGCATCCTGCAGGGCCTCTCACCCTGAAGAGGCCTTTAGCAGTCATGCTGGCGGTGCCTTACAAACCCCTCAAGCGCCTGCTGCCCTGAAACGCCCCGAACACTAGCTCTCTGCCAAACAGCCGTGCCTGCTATCTGTCGCCCCAGCGTGCACATGCTGTGGTGGTTGCATGCGATTGTGCCAGAATGAGCACAGGCAGCAGGCGCGCCCAGTATCTCGATCCACCAGGCTTCATTCAAAGTTTGAGCGTGGGCTTGGTTAAGTTACCTCACCTGTAGGTCGCGTACAGCATGCTAGGGTCCATGATAGGTCCCAAACCTTGCCCCTGCTGCAAGGAGAAGCAAGGCATGAAACAGGAATGAGTGGTGTGTGTGTGCATGTGTATGGTTGTGTGTGTGTGAGCTTTTGTTTGTCTGTGTACGTGCGTGTGCGCATGTATGTGTTTGTGTATATGCGTTTGCTCATGTGTTTGTGATGTGTGATTGTCTGGTTGTGTGTGTAAATGTGATTGTTTGTTTGTTAGCACTTGTTTGCACGTGCGCAATTTGCACGTGCACAGGCGTGTAGCAAGGCACCTGCTGTTGAGGCGTGCCATGGTCTGTCAGTGCACAAAAAGCATGAAGATGCACAGCTGCCAAACTGTGTTGGGTTGAACGAGTGCCAGTGTTTAGGCAGCTCAACACACAATTTCTGGCCTCCTTAGCAAACCGCCAGGTATATGTTCCACAGGAAACCATGTTGAGGGCCCAAGCCTCAGGGATAGAGCCAGCTCGCTGCAGCAGTGCTTGGCAAGCACGGCCTGACTCCCGCAGACACATGCCTGTCACTTGAACACGTGGGTTTCCACCTTCAGTACACCACAAACACTGCTAAGGTCATGACAAGACGACAGACCTGCAGCACCGCAGGCAGGTTCTCCGAGATGGTGGCTATACGCCCAGAGGGGTCTACATGGATGGTGCATTGGTAGGGGCGCAAGAGGCCACCCCGGAGCTCCCGCGGCAAAGGTGGCCGCACTCGGATGACAACCTGTATCCACCATGCATTGTGCTGATTATTTGTGTACAAGTGCATGCACATGTTTTTAGAGTGATCGAGTACGTGCACAAGTGCACCGCGCATAAAAAAGTGCAGGTGCACCATGAACGGACAACAACCATCACATTCTGGCTAAACACTGATGTTGCTGGGCATGAGTATCCACATGGTCGTGGAATTGCAAAGTCCGTGGAATGAGGCCAGGCGATGGTCAAAAGTGGTGTGGACCAATGACTATCCTTTCTGCATGCACAGCACAACCAATTTCTATCTCCAAACACATTGAGCAATAAAATTCAGCCCCACATGCTTACAACACTGAGAATGCAAGCGTGCTTGCGCAAGCACGCTTGCATGATGCGTCAAAGCCTCAGAGAAGCTTTGCTGTCTATAATGAGCAGACATTCCCGACCAGTTTGCACTTCCTCCACGTCTTCCAGCTCTTTCCTCCCAGCAAACACACCTTGAAATTGTCCACGCCTCCAAATCCGCCTGGGTTATCGACTGAGCCCTCGTTAAAATCATCGTAATCTTCTCCTACACCTTCACCGCCATCTTCTGCACCATAATGCGAGTCTAGGAGGTAGTCCTGCATCGCACACTGCCACACAAGATGGGCTACTCTCGCCTAGATATGAAGAGTTGATTATGACATTAAATTCTTTAGATGTGTATTAAAATTACGAAGCCAGTCAATGGACTGCTCTTCTCCGCTGATCATAAGGATAGGTGTTTTGAGAGGACTCTTCTTTAACAAATACCAATTTTCTCAGTATGGGCCTTCTTCTGGCAAACATCAGACATATGATGCTGGCAAACATATTGAGTTAAATAGGGGTACTATGCCATTACCCTTGAGTTGTGGCACTGCCAAGCCCTGTCTGTGGGGAAAGGGTTTCCGCCAAGCACATGTGAGCAAACCCAGCCACAGACCATTTCTAGCCAATTTTCCTGTGAACTTTGCAGCCTCAGCTTCAAAGGGTAACCACCAGGCACAGGTGCCAGAATGGCCGTCTGCCTTCCCTGTGCCTGGTGGGGAGAACCTGGAAGAGCAGCTCCGGCTTGCTGTGCAGCAGGCTACGGCGGAGGAAGCTGCTTACGGCTTTGACTTTATTGGATCTGCAGAAGAAGGTGCTTTCTCCCTTCCAGCAGAGACACAGGGAGGGGCCGAGAACCAGGTCATCCACCAGAGGGTTCCAGGAACTGAAGCCTCTGGATCAGGGCAGGATGCCGCACGTCATGTCTTGTACCCACCTGCACACAGCCATACAGAAGCCTCTACAACGGCACCTCCACTTGCTCAACCTGAGTCTCGCCAGCAGCAGCAGCAGCAGCAGCAGCAGCAGCAGCAGCAGCGGAGGCGACAACACAGACGGAAGCATGAGCTTGCCCAAGAGCCGGCATACACACATGAGCTGCAGGACCAAAATGTTAACACACTGCCGCAGCTGGTGCAGCAGCAGCAGCAGGTGCAGCAGCAGCTGCGGCCTTGGTGGTCATTGCCTGTGCCCCAAGCGCAAGCTGCATGCCCTCCTGCAGTTGCTTTGTCTCTAAAACAAGTCCCTCCAGATCAACAAAACGACTCCCTCAGCCCCCTCTCTGGTAAGTGCTGAGGGGCACTTACAAGGTCCGCCAGTACATCCTGCCAGCACATCTCACTAGCACATCTCAGCATGTTTAGGGACATGATCACCTGCATTGGCCTCATTTGAAAGCCTCGTTTGAAAGCAAGCTTCCGAAACTGTTTGTAACGCATATCATGTGGATCTCTGGTTGCTACTTACTTTCTTTGCACCAGCAGGAGGCAAATCAAGCTTCAATCTGGCAGGCGGCAAAGATACAACCATTTTTGTCAAGGGCCTGCCCTCGCATGCACCAGAAAAGCTCCTACGTGCGGCACTTGTTGAGGCTTTCTCGCAGGCAGGACCTTTGGCACAGGTGGGCGGGCGGGTGGGATGGCACATCAGTCTATGAAAAGTTGAGTCAGTGCACGAGCACGTGTGCGCTCAAGTCAGATGGTTGTGAGCTTGTGATCTCCTGCAGGAGAGCTGGGTGTAGACGCATGCTGAAACAGAGCCCCTTCCTGCTCTGGGGAACTGCTTGCTTGACACCAAACCCCTCATGCTTGCTGCAGGTCCGCTTACCCAGCACTCCTACACCAGATGGCAAAAGAGGCAATGCCCGGGAGTTGAAGGGCATCGCTTTCATCGTGTATCAGTCCTCAGATAGCAAAGTGAGCCTGTTGCAACCTTTAGAAAGCCCACACTTGCCAAGAACTGCCGATTGCTTGAGGACATGTGTCCTCATGCATGCAAACTAGTCTATTTGCAAGGGTGACAAACTGAGCAATGATGTTATGAAGATGATGGCAATGTACGGCTTGAGCAAGACTGGGAGCTGGGAGGCTTAGATCTCGTTATAAAAATGGTTTCTTTGTGTGTATGCCTGCTTGCCACACAGGTTCAGGCCGTACAGCTGCTGCAAGGCGCATGTGTACTGGGCAGGTTCATCTACATTGATGCAGATCCAGACAGTCGCGGAGACGAAGGCAGTGGCCAGGGCAATAGCCAGGTGCCTATTACACGCAGGCAGCGGCGTGCGCACCTACAGCTACAGCATGTTAAGGTGGTGACTGACGAGCAAGTACTTGATGAGGCAAAGGAGGCTGCCCCCGCGCCCGTAGCAGCTCCTGCTAGGCGGCCACGCGGGAGGTACCTTGGCTGATAGACCGACAGTGTTGGAGGGTCTACGATTGCTCCTATTCGAATGTGCCATTTTCTTTCCTCTTTCCTTCTTGCCTCTTTCTTTTTCTGGTTCGTGAGTAAGCAGGGTTTTTTGTGATTCAGCCTAAGTCGTTTAAGTAATTATTGTTTGGGCCAGTAGCACAACGAGTTTCTTCTCAGTTCCTTTTTCCGAGTGGCGCGCGCGCCACGGTCTTTGAGCACGAAGAGCGCGGCCACAAGCGCTGCGCACACGCACAGGCAGTAAAGGGCCGAGGACCGTGTGTCCGTGAACCAACGTGAGTGTCTGTGCTCGCCCCTCTCAGCTGTCGACGACTGGAATGGACTAGGGCTGTTATGGACTCTCGCCTCACTTGTGTCTCTGACGGCACGCCCTCGCTACAAAGCATATGATTATCTGTTGGTGCTGGCTGTTTGGTGCTGGCCTGCGGCCGCTGCGGGAGCCGTTGAGAATGCGCAAAAACCCTCTAGAGGCAAATTCAAGGGTTGTGTTCCCCCCTCTTACTGTGGCTGTGCTCAAGCGCACACACCACCTCTGTACCAGTACCCATACGCTGCTTGGCATCTGCTTGCCCGCCTCGTGAAGGAGGGAGTCTCCTTCCCTACTGACCCAGCAAACCCTTGTTGCAGCAACTCGCTGGGCACTGACTCGTGCACTTCCGCTCAATAGCCCCCTGTTTGCATGACTCGCAGCTCAAGCACCGACCCCAAGCCGCTTCCTCACCCATGGAGGACCGTCACACCAGCCGCGGCTCAACAGCATCAGCACAGGCGCCGCAGCTGGGTGCGCAGGAGGCATCCATCCAGCAGCAGCAGCAGCAGCAGCGCCCAGCTGGCAGGCGGCTGAGCAGCAACAGCAGCACTGGCAGCTTCACTGCCATTTCCATGGAGGATGAGAGCCTGCTAGGCGCCAAGCAGGAGGCCGAAGCCGCAGCAGTCTTGTCCAGGACACCCCCGCAGCATCCCCACCAGCTGCGCTTCTCAGCACTGCACGACAGCCCCCTGCAGGCCAGCGACGATGAGCAGCAGCTGAGGAGTAGGGCGCAGGAGGCCTGGGGCAAGGCCTCCTCATACAGCAACCCTGCGTACGTGGCTGACTTCACCGCCCTGCCGCCCCCCTTGCCCGCCCCCAACGACGTGGCCCTTCCCACCCCCCCTGCCCGCACGCTCACAGCCGCACCTTCAGCACCGCCTGCCACTGAGCCCGCAGTCAGCAAGTCTTTCTCCAACAGGCGCAGCCCCTCATCTGACGCGCTGGCGCCCCGGGCCCGAGAGGAGGCCGCCCCGGCTGGCTACTACCCCTTGCCCATGGCCGCGTCCGTGGGCAGCGTGCTCGCGCACGGCGAGGACCTGCCTGTGGACCGCTGCTTTGTGGTGTGTGTGCACTATGGATGGCAGGCGGCTTTGGCTGGTTGACATAGCCAGCTGTGCCCTAGCGTAACTCCATAGCAGGCAGTGCACGGCCGTTGCTGAAGGCATGGCTATCGCTGCCTTGCGTGAGATGTGCCATGGGCCTAGGGGGCAGGGGGTGCTTACTGAAGGCTTGCTTCGGGGGGGGGGGAGCGCGTGCTTTCTGAAGACTTGCTTCCTGGTCCAGATAATGGATCTGGGGGTACGTGGAAAGAAAAGTGCGCAGGCTATGAAAACACTGCCTACATCAATAAAGGAAAAGAAGTCACCTAGGGACTAGACACCACACCAGCCGTCCACCAGCAAAGTCGAAACAGATGGAGTCAGGGGGTACATGGTATGCCCCAAACAGCATGTACTTGGGGTTTTCACCTGTGCGTGTAGACGCGCGTGTACTGGTGTGGCTCATGCACCCTGGCATGCCCCCTCTCCCATCATCCTATCTGTCTTCAAATATTATTGCAACAGTAGTCGCGCATGGGCCGCAAGTCTCTATGGTATGCGACTTGTGAGAGCGCCCTTGACCGGCTGGTAAAAGCAGGTGATCTCAGCAGCTTACCCAAGGCAAGAATGGATACAAGGTCACCCCTGGGGAGAGGGTTTTGCACTCTTCTGCCGAGGACATCGCCACTTGGCCTGGCCATGATGGTGACCTTGCACTACGCTCAGCACTCCATGCCCACTTGCCTCTCCTTGTCCGCTGGCCCATTAGGGTGTTAGCAGTGTCGGCGCAGAAGCGTGTCGCGCATTTCCTTCAAGGGCTTGCGGTGCGCATCACACGCATGAAAGCGCACAAAGAGACAATCGTGCGCATGCGTGTGTGCAGAGCGGCGGCAGCTTCTTCAGCGGCGACACCGCCGCCCTTGGCAGCGCCGCCAGCAGTGGCCTTGCCAGCGGGCTGCACCAGGGCGCGCGCGTGACACAGCGCCCCTCAGATGGTGCGGTCGTGCTGGAGCTGCCAGGCGCACGCCAGCTGCTGCTGGTACATGACGAGCAGGAGGGAGGCGGGCTGGCGCCAAGGTGGGGGCACGTTCTTTGTTTGTGTAAGGGGCCCGGGAGTGGGTGGGTCTGGTCGCTGTGAGAATGCTTGAACGCTGTGGGTGGGGGTGATTTTATTTAGGCCAGACTGCGTGGGAGTGCCCCTCAGAGCAGGCGTGTGTGCTTGGGGTCATGACACAGACTTGGAGCATCATGAAAGGTGCAAGCAGGAGCAGCAAAGGAGGTCTTGTGCCCAGGTGGCAGTGCGCCGCATGTGCATTCTGCACTCTGCGCCTCTGCCTGCACTGGCAGCAGCAGCAGCAGCAGGCACATTGCAGCCCAGCACTGCTGAACGGTGCACGCCCGTACGCGCCCACCCGCAGGTCTCTTGCGCAGGAGGGTGCTGACGGAGCTGGCCGCGCGCGCGCCGGAATCGGCGCTGGCCGCGCGCATCGAGGGCTGGCGCTGGCGCGGGGGGGCAGGCCTGCAGGCTCCCCGCACCCCATTATCCATGCGCTGAGGTGTGTGCACCCTGCAGGCGTGCGTGGTGCTGCGCGCCGTATGCTGTGTAAACAGGTGGGGCAGCATAGCCTGCGCTGACCAAAGAGCTGGCAGCACTCAGGAAGGGGTTCCACTGGCAATTTCTTCAGGGTCACACTGTGTAGTTGGGGGCTGTGCATTCATGCACTGAGCTGCAAGGGCGTCCCGCACCTGATCATCCACGTGCTTTGGGGGGGGTTGAGCCTCCGCAGGCACTTCTCCCATGGTTGCTTCCCTGTGGCCTTGTATCATCTGCGTGCTCCAGGCACGGGTCTCTGCAGGCGCTTGACCGCACATGGTTGCATGCCTGTGGCTGTGCGCGCCCAAAGGGCGCTCCGGGGAAAGTGGGGAGTGTGTGCACCATGTGATCAGTTGGTTGGCCAGGGGTGCACCGTGTGATCAGTGTGATCAGTGTGCACTGTGTGATCAGATGGTTAGCCAGGGCTGCACCGTGTGATCAGCGTGATCAGTGTGATCAGTGTGCACCGTGTGATCAGTTGGTTAGCCAGGGGTGCACCATGTGATCAGCGTGATCAGTGTGATCAGTGTGCACCGTGTGATCAGTTGGTTGGCCAGGGTGTGGAAGCGCCTAGATGCTTGAGTCAGGGCAGCAAGGCAAGGTTGCGGCCGTTGTAGTGACTTGCCGCCTACCCTGTGCAGCTGCCTCCCCTGCGCAGCTGCCCACCTGGCGCGTCTGCCCACCCTTCGTCTGCCTACATCCTACAGCTGCTCAGTCTGCACAGCTGCTCATCCCATGCACCTGCCTGCACCTTGCAATCGCTCGCCTGCACACCCGGCTCCCCACCCACCCTGTGACACACACACACAGGACGGAGATGGGGAGCTTCGGCATGGGTGCGGCCAAGGCCACGCTGCTGCTGGGCGCTGGCGCCGGCTACTTCTCCACGTTTGCGCGCGTCCTCAGTGGTGAGTGCACCCTCTAGCGAGGAGCGGGGGCAGCGGATGGGTGTGGCGGCCAGCATGGATCTCCAGAGGCCCTGGGTTCGATCCGGCAGCGAGTGTGGGCGCCCACTTGGGTGGCTGGGAGGGCTGCGTGTGCACAGGCAAGCACGCGCGGGTGCCGTGGGCGTGTCGGGCTTGCGCAGCAGCGGGTGTGTGCACCCACTTGGGTGGCTGGCAGGGCTTCGTGTGCACAGGCAAGCGGGTGTGCACATGCAAGCGTGTGGGTGCTGTTAGCGTGTCCGAGCAAGACTTGCTGGGCCCTACGCGGCTGTGTGAGCAACTGCCAGCGAGGCTGCGCTGCAGGAGCCTGTGGGGTGCAACAAAGCCAGAGCAGCACATGGGGAGCGCAAGTACGCTGGACACAGATTGCCCCGCTCAGGCCACACGTGCAATGAGCGACGCTTGCCCTGGGGGGAAATAAATGTTGCACAGCTTGCCCAGCTCAAGTCACCTGTGTGTGTGTGTGTGTGTGTGTGTGTAAGGGGTGAGCGCACACCTCTCACTGGCACGGATAGCCGCGTCGCGCATTAAGTACGGGTTGCCACAGCCTCGCCAGTTTTTCCTTGGCCTGCGCATCGTGCGCGTGGTGCGTGCATGTGCTCGTGCTGGCACACGCCGGCGCCAGCGCACAGCCGTAGGCGGGAGGGCAGCACACGCCACAGTGCGGACAGGTGCTTTGCCTGTGCTTGCATGCCTGCGCGCAGCCGTTCAGAGGTGCAGCAGCTCTGACCCCCCTGCCTGCTCGCTCGCCTGCGCGCAGCCGTCGAGAAGGGCAACAGCGTCCACCCAGGAGCGCTGATGGCGCGCTGCATGATGGACTCAGGCACAGTGGTGGCCTCCATCCTGACGGGTGCGTAGGCTCTCAAACTCGCGCGCATGCATGCATGCGAGTGATGGCACACCCAGGCTCTGCCCTCGCATCCATCCTGATGGGGGCGTGGGCTCTCAAACTCGCGCATATGCATGCATGCATGCGAGTGATGGCACGCCCAGGCTCTGCCCTCGCATCCATCATGGCAGGTGCGTGGGCTCTCAAACTCGCGCATATGCATGCATGCATGCGAGTGATGGCACGCCCAGGCTCTGCCCTCGCATCCATCATGGCAGGTGCGTGGGCTCTCAAACTCGCGC
>LFCJ01001544.1_pt1 | contig 16217 bp, 16 predicted proteins | sample 643141 | NCBI WGS metagenome assembly LFCJ01 (sample SAMN03766243, study PRJNA286221) | soda lake metagenome | biome: soda lake; feature: Kulunda steppe; material: water; isolation source: sample B1-Br-g2 brine of Lake Bitter-1 | place: Russia: Kulunda steppe | collected 2010-07 | reverse complement strand
GTGGCTTCAAGCAAGTGGGCAGGCCCAAGTCACTCAAGCGGTCTGCATTCCCAAAGCTTCCCCAGCAGCTCCCAGTGCACCCTAGGGGTTCTGCATGCATGACAGGAGCCGTTGCTCTCCTGAGCAATTATTATCCTATCGCAATGAAGTGCAGCAAGCAGAGGGCTAAGCAAGTAGGCCGGCGTCTTTATCCCGAAGTACTTGCCATTGATGTTACCTCAGTGCCGCTCTTCACTCTGATGCCTATGCCATTCCCTTTGCCTATTCCCACTGCTCCGTCTGAGCCCCAAGCTAGAGCCGCTTACTTGAAGGAATGGGTGCCCCATGCCCCTACCTTCCGCCAACGCACACAGCCCTGGCATGCATTGCAAGCTGCCACATGCACGGCTTCAAGCGCTGCTTCTTTTCTAGGAGTACTTCCTGACGATAGGAGTGAGCCTTTCCGTGCTATGTTTGGTGATGGGGAGAAGCAGCCATTCAGTGATGTGTTTGCCATGCAGTGGGGTGTTCGGCACGAGATGAATGGTGTTGCATCCTTGCTTGCAAGCTTTCCAAAGGACAGCGAAAGCATTGCCACCAAGCTAAAATTCAGCATCCTAAGAGAAGTGCATGCCCTTGAGCAAGGCTTGCTATTTGTGTCCCCAAGGAGCCCATTCGTGCAAGGCACTGTTTTTGCTGCACCCACTCCTCAATATGCAATGGCAGCATCCCCAGTTGCATTGTTGGTAGGCGATGGCGGTTTCAAAGCTTTGTTGGAAGTGAAGTGCGTGTGCCCATACATCGAGAAGGATGATGGAAGAGGTTGGGTGTGGTCTCCCTTCAAGCGTGCTTTTGGCGATGTAGGCATTCCTGCAAGGCACTTTGTGCAGTGCCAAATTCAGACGGCGGCTGCCCATGTCAACCCCTGCTTACTCGTTGGTTGGTATATTGACGCCTGCAAGGTCTGTGTGCCGTTTGATCAAGAATGGTTCACGCAAATGTCTGCCATGCTGAGCCGCATCTTGCTTGCAGCAGCACCTCTGGCAGGCAAGCGGCCTGACTTCACAATTCAGGCCACAAAAACTTTGTGGATCTCACAGCGCAGCATGCTGTAGCCATGAAAGAGCTGTGCAACGTCAATAGCGTGAAAGGATGTACACAATCGCAGTGGCTGTAGCTAGGTAGCGCTGCAGCAAGACCATGGACGTGGTGCTTACCTAGTTTTGTCAGGTGCCTCGGTGTCGTTAGGTGAACCGAGAGGACTTGGATGTTAGTGAATGTATTGTCTGATGCGTTAATTGTTGATTGCTCATCTGATGATCGTCAGTCTAATTTGGAGTTCCTGAAGTATTGCAGGCATGCCTGAAGAATGTTGAATGCGCAGATGTTCTAAAAACACTATCATGACCTTGGTGCCAAAGTTTCAAGAGGACCATCAGAGGTCCTGATGGGGCCCCCCTTGGAGGCGCACGCGCGGGTGCACCTGGTGCATTCCCCCCCAGAATTTTCAGAATCTGAGTATGCAGATATATTCTTAAGACATACTCTGTACATAGCTACCAAATTTTCAGGCAAATCCAGCAACTCCCCAAGTGCAAGCCTGAGAGCCAAGCAACTGCTGAAATTGCGGAAGTCCCACAGTGGTGGCCTCCTGGGCAGCCTGGGTAGGTTCAACAGATTCACTCCATGCCATAGCCTGGAGGCATGCTTTAGGTACTTCTGTGTCCACTACGGTGGTTGGGAGGCCGTGGCCTGCTGCCCTTCCTCCTGAACACAGGAAGCCTGCTGACCTTAAAGGATAATCGCGATATTTAGAAAACACTGATCCAAGAAAAAAAATCTTATAGTGAATGGTGCAGAAACCAGAAAGGGTTTGGCTTGTATTCTTTTGGTATCGCCCTTATATAATATTATTACAATAATAAAACAACAAGACATGTACAAGACTTACAACCAATTGAACTAATGGTGCAGCTCCAAGACTACTTGCAAGAGCTGGCGTCCACACCCCAGGAGTTGCTTATCCAGCCAGAAATCAAGCACCAGAGGCTGCACTATGACAAGAAGATCAGGTCAATTGTCTGATCCCACATTTTTAGCGCTGGCTGGTCTTCTGAGATCTAGAAATCTCAGTGCACCCACTGCCTGCGCTTGTTGAGCATCCATATGCTGCAGGGAGGAACAAGATCTGGAATCTGGGGCCGTTTTGCAAGCCATGCTTGAGCCTGGGCAGGAAGGAGGGGAGAGCCCTGCACAAGGGGACCTTGTAAGTGGAGATGCGGTTCAATCCGGCTGGGCATGATCATTTTCTCAAGAAAGTTAATGAGTGACAAGCAAAGTATTGCGAGTCAGACTTTTCTGCACTGCTGCGGCAGGTATATGTCCATGTTTCAATCAGCCCGGCTGTTGCAGAGGGTGCAGAGCTAACTTTTCTCAAGGAGGAAGTGCTGTGGAGCACTCGAGCAGACGAGGGAGGCTTTGGTCAACCACTGGCTTTTGCCATCGAAAAAGGCACACGTGCACCCAGAGCATGGGAGGTGGCACTGAAGGGTGCGTGGCTTGGTGTGCGGCACTAATCCATGATAGTTGGAGCTGATGTATGAGTTCCAAGGAAAGTGGTATGATTGTCTGATTAGGGGGGCGGAGATGACCCCTTCGCATGCTCCTGCCAGATTGTGCATGCAAAAAGGGTGGAGCGCCACTTTTGCCTGATGAATTTCCCATTTGCAAGCGCTATGCTGACCTTGAGGGAGGCGTGGGACAATACTGTGGGTATTGTCTGCTGTGTAGATCAGATTGTGAGAATCTTGTTTATTTGTAAGCTGATGTGTTTGTTTGTGTGTGTGTGTATTGTCTGCTGTGTAGATCAGATGTGAGAATCTTGTTTATTTCTAAGCTGATGTGCGTGTGTATGTATCTGTGTGTGTGTGTGCATTTTTAAGTGGCACGTAGAAATAAAATAACTCCCATCTGCTGAGCCTGCCCAATCCATTTTTTAGGTACTCCGCTTTTACCATCGGTTCATGTACAAGTTTCATGCAGTATACAAGCTTTGCGTGCTATTTCCCGCGTAAATCAAAGCATCAGAAGCTCTGTGCAGAGACATGCTTGCGTTTGCACGTGCACATGCACAAGCTATCACACATCTGTAAGCCCTTTCAACAACCGTTTGATGTGCTGCTTTAAGTTTGGTGCTACAAGGCATATCTTCTCATGGCTTTTTGAAGGAGCTGGTCTTGATAGACACCTGGGAGTGATGTACGTTCACTTAAGAAGTTGACATTTGAAAGGGGCGTCAGTGAACAAGCTGAGTCCATACGGTAACTGCACCGGAATAGTAGAATAACAATAGTAGTATAACAATAGTAGTTAAACAACCATCAGTAACATGCTTGAATTGAGGGGAGGGCATCTTCTGGAGGCACAGTGGTGTATTGAGGAGGGCTTTCAGGTATATGGCTGACGTTTTACCTCACTCCCTGCGCCTCCGCTTGCTTAGAGAGGGCATTTGGTTGGCTTAATGATTTAGGGCTGACTGAATGTCATCCAGGACATTGCACTGACAGGTATGTGGCTAATCAGTGCAAGAACTGGTTGGCTTTACATGGGCATGTTAGGACTGTTGTACCCCTGTAAAGGGCTGCCTTACTGCTGTGCTATAAAGGGCTGTCACACTGTTGTGCAACCGCCATGACTTTCTCTGGGATGGTCACTGTCAGCTTGGCGCTCCTTCTTTCCACCCTTCCTAGCAGGGATGAGAATAGGGCAGCGCTCTGTGCTCAGAGTTCGCCCCTCATACGGCTATCTTCACCCTGAGTGCCAAATGGAGCCACCCCCTGGGGTTGATTCTACGCTTCCACTCATGTTTGACCTCCAACTCCTGCAATGCTTCTCTGATGCTGAGGTACGCCCTAGTGCCTGCTCTCAGGGAGCCCGTTGGCAAGCGCAATTGCGGGGTGCCTGCCAGTCGTTGGTTTGGTCCCAACTGAATTTTGTGATGCTCTGCTTATGCAGAGGAGCATTGATCACAATTGACCAGTACAAGCCACCTTGCACCAACGCAAACAACCACGCATGCGCGTCAGATACAAGCACACGCCCACACACGACACAAATGCAGAAACGCATGAGAGCCAAGTGTCAAGGCTGCATATTCAGCCCATCCCATCGCTGGCTTGCTGGATTTCAGGTCCGCCCCTGTGGCTTGCATGGACACCTGTTTAAGAAGGTGATCAAGGAGGGCAGCGGCTGGGAAAGCCTCCGCCCCCCGTGTGAGGTGAGTCCTTAAGGCAGAGGCTGCTCAAGGGCGTTGGCAGCAGGGGAGCCTGTGAGCCGCTTTGGATGCTTCAAACAATGCTGGAAATGTAACCACCTTGCACACTTAGCGAGTCTTGCCGTGGGCTTCTCTGCTGGGTGCACGTGAATACTGTTGCCTGAATGTGCATGTATTTAGATATTTTGTCAGTTCATTTTGCGGCACCTGACGTTCAGCATTGCCCTGACCACAGGTCGCTTTCCACGTGAATCTGCGTGCTCTGGCCTATGATGGCATTCGGCTCTCTGGGCACCGTCTATTCTCCACAACAGGGACGAGCAGTACTCCTTCCTCCACGTCCTTGACATCCTCTAACTTGCCTCTGTCTGCCCAGCTGGGTGCACAGCAACTCCCTTATGGTGAGCAGTGCAATTTAAGTATCCAAACAAGATGCTGTGATCACTGTAGATGATTGTCCCATCCAGTATTAAAAGCACGGCCACAGGTATTATCCCTTATGCGCTGAGCTGAGGCAGCAAATTTGCTCTGCTCCTTTGCTTGGTTGCACAGATACTGCAGGTATATACAGCAGGTGCTTTGTGGCTGTTGCACTTAAACACTCCAAAGTTAATGTGGGACACATTAGATGTGGGCCTTCTGTGCTGTATTGCGGATTGCTTTCAGGTATCGAAGAGGCATTGAGTCAGATGAGCAAGGGGGAGCACGCCATGTTCATCCTGCCTGCTTCTGCCATGCTGCTGCCGGAGAAGCATGCCTGTCCATGCACTGGTAAATTGTTGTCAATGCTTAGTGCCAAGCCTGATTTGTCTTGGAATGGATGTACGTATAGTGACATGTGTAGTGATGTAGTATTGAACTTGTGTGCGCACCCCTGCAAGATCCCTGAGGGGGGCAGCTGAGACCCCAAATGGGTATGTTCCTGCAAATGCCCTGTTTCACTAACGTCCACGATGAATGCCTTCTTTTTGGCACGTGCTTTCCTCAAGCGCCTTTTGAGTGCTCACCCTGCAAGCTTGACAATCTGGACACATCTTGCGTTTTTAATGCAAACATCACGCCCTGAGCAGCTGCAATTCCCTTGCCCGGGCTTGCTTGTGTGATGGTTAACCTGTGTGGTCTGTGCAGGTTTGGCACAGGGAGTCCCTCCACAGGCCCAGCAGGTGGAAGCCGAGTTAGAGCTTGTATCTATTGTACAGGTGCAGTGGCTGTATGATTGCATGCAGGGATGGAGCAGGAAAAGGAAGCAAAGGGCCTGAAAGAAGGGCAAAATACATATAACAGGCCACTCTGTGTATTTTTTTTGTCATTAATTTCAAGCTGCATGCGCAATTCCATGTCTTTAGCATGCCCTCACCTGCCCATGCAAGGTTAGCACAGCCTGGTATCCGGCTTCCAGAGGTTACAACAGTGGCTCTGGTGGTAACAACAACAGTGGCTCTGGTGAAAACAACGACAGTGGCTCTGGTGATAACAACAACAGTGGCTCCGGTAATAACAACAACAGTGGCTCTGGTAATAACAACAACAGCGGCATGAGCAGAGGGGCTCGATTGCCATGTCTGGATGTAATTTTATGGACATTGTATCACCCTTTTTTAAAATCGACTTATGTGAGTGGACCCAGCCTAGAACTTAACACCGACAGCACGGCCTGCTGCCCCCTAGCTGAAATCTTGGCCTGACCAGAATATGCACATGTGCTTTTCAAGAGGCACACAAAACCAAGCTTGTTGATCTCTAAAGCTTGTCCAAGTCCATCATATTGCTGGCAAACAGAGTTATGGCCTGGGGTGGAAAGAGTGAGATCTTCACTGTGTTTATTTTTAAAAATAAGGGAGTTGTCAGGTGTAGTTCCATGTTGGACTCCTTCCTCTGGGCACCATGGGCAAAGCAAGCTAGCGCTGCAAGTACACTGGCAAGCACTGAACGCTGCAAGCTTGTGAAATCTGAGAGGAAAGGTCAAATCTTGAAGGTTTGCAGGAATGTGTTCAAAGAAAAAACGCCAGCCACTGCCCATCCTCTTGCCCTCTTTATCTAGGTACCTTAGCCTATCTCAATCAAGCGATGTTCACTAGAGCGTAAGGTTGGGCCATTTGGTTATATCACGTCTGTCTGCTGGTGCCCATCACTTGTGCATCAATGTAGTGTTGCATGCATGCATTGTGCACGTTTGCATGCGTGGGACTTGGACAATACAGGGCGGTTGTAACTTGTGCCTCCATCTTCCATGTAGATGCTGAGCCTGTTTAGCCAAGCCTCAGCCACACGTGTGCACCCTCAAGCCCACTTGCTCAACCCGTCCCTGCACACGCGCTTGCACACCCACCCATTCGCACATAGGTACGAGACATCACAGGTACCGGCGAAGTCCTTAAGCGGAAGCTCCGTGAGGGTGCCGGCGAATTCCCCATTGACTGCCCCATGCACGACACTTGCGTGCGTGTCCGCTGCCGCGTGCGGCCTGTGCGAGATGGTGTGCCTGGGGCTTGGGTTCAAGAGTGCACACCAGGAGTGGCAGCAGCCTTGGACAAGGAGGGGCAGCGTGGCGCTCAACAGCAAGGGGTGGGCGGCCCACAGGTCTGCGCCGATGAGGATGGAGTTAATGCCACGCAGCAAGCAGAGTTTGACACAGGCAGGTGGACCAGGATACCATTTTGCATGCCATGTTGTGGGGATGACGGATGTTCAGGGGCCCGCCTGCTGTTTTGGATGCATCGATACATGCAGGGTGATGTGCCAATGCTTGAGACATGCAGCACAGACATTGCAGCACAGCACGTTAGCAAATTGCACGATAGACGTCCAACACTTGCTTTCCCTTCTCGTCTCAGCATATCAAACAAACATAAGCCTGGTACAATCAATGGAGCGCCAGAACACATTCAAACCCAAATGTGCCTGCCATGAATGATTCCAGCTCCCTTATGTGGCTTCCTGCTGTCATTGTGCGGTGTTGCTAATGTAGGTTGCAGGGAGGCACCGCTTGGTCTGGAGATGGCGGTGAAATTGATGGTGCCTGGAGAGTTGGCACTTATTAGCTTACGCGGTGGATCTCACAGCTTGGCTGGGTGCAAAGATACAAGCTCTTGCCACCTCAAGTATGGCTACGGCACCTGTGATCAAGATCTCCCTGCGGGCATTTCTCCGGAAGATGATCTGGACTTTGAAGTCGAGCTCTTGGACTTTGACAAGGAGGCCCACTGGCAGGTGAGCACTTGCGCCTGCCTGCCTGTAGGGACTTGTCTCAGACAAATTGTCTGCCCTTGGATGCAAGCTTAATCCGAGCTTAGAGAGGATGCCTCAGGGAACAACATCCTGGATTCATGCCTGAACTAATTCGGGACGAAATTGCAAATACCTGCTGTCTAACAAAGCAGGCAAGTGCCCTATGTCAGACCCTTTTAGCCGCAGTGCCAATTTTGTGCTGGACAACTGGTATGGCTACGGACAGGCATATGTAAACGAGAATGAGTAGAGACAACGTAGGAGAGGAGAGGGGGGGGAGAGAAAAAGAGAGAGAAGGGGAAGAGAGAGATGCATGACATATGGATAATTACCGTCCTCCTTCCTCCTTTCCATCCACCGATCAAAAGAAAATCTGCTTCTTAGAAACCAACCATGCATCAGGAGGGCTGCATTGTGTACTGTGTCTGCACTTTAAGGTAACCTACAGGCTGGAGCACAGTAGAGGCAGCAAACCAGGAAGCCAGCAAATGCACATTGAGGAAAATAGGGCCTTACAAGGAGGGTGCTATCACAAACCATGCCGAGGCTGGAGAGCCCAGATTAATGAGGGTCAAGATGGGAGTTTAAGGTGCGTGCTTGCCAGCACAGGGCCAACACTTCTCACCCCCTGCCATACCTCAAGTAGCATCCCCCCACTCCCCACCCACTCTCCCCAAAACTGGTGGACTTGTTTTGTATTCGTAATTCAACATCCCATCTGCACTGCATCAGTGCTAGCTGATGACCAGTGTTCCTGGAATAGGCATAGCTGCAAAAGCGATGCAACATAACATTTAATAGGAGCCATGTCAGTTGCCCTTAAAGGGTATGCTTTGTGAGCTTGTTGAGGGTCTTCAGAAACAGGACTCAGTGTTCATTGATCGCGCACACGAAGTATGCTGATTCTGTGCATGTGTCAGCATACACATCAGGTACCGCCAAAAGGCTTGTCACAGGCCCTTGTCTCAGCACATTCTTATTTATCCAAAGGCTTACATCCGTGTCTCTGATACAGATGAGGGCACCAAAAACTTTCTCTAACTGGTCTGTCCTTGGGATACCACAACAACCATCAAGACATCTGCTCAAGGATGCATCATCATAGCTTATGCGCTTCAAGCTCAGAGCTTCTGAACAAGCGCTTGTCTAACTTGTCTTAGGTAATGCCCATGAATGAGCGCTTGGCACTGGTGGAGCGTGTGAGGGCAAGAGCGAACGCGCAGGTAAGCACGGAGCCCGTTGTCCCGTCTTGACAAGATGAATTAGCATTGCAAGTGCATGGCACCCCTGCCACAGAAGGAGGCATGCCAGGTCAAGCTGATAGCAGAGGGTTCCTGACTGCTTGCCTGGGGTTATGGGCGCACCACTCCTTCAAAATTAATGATCTACAACCAAAGAAAGCATGTCACCTGGTGCTCACTTTGGTTCCATAAGGGATTTGTGGGCCTGCCATGTTTGGCAGGTCCGTGCTAACAAGCACAGCAGTGCCCAAGGGCGGTACGTGAGGATCTTGAAGCTCATGGACTCCACTCGCGACTTTGAAACACAGGTACAATTTATGGAGTTTGGCAGAGGAAGGGCGTGCAACCTTGTCTGGCCTTGATGTGCAGGGAGTAGGTTTGCCTCCTTTAAAACTGCAGCCCCACTTGTTGTCCCTGCAGGAGGAGATAGAGGCTATGGACAGATTGAAGGTCTTCACGCTTTCTAATTTGGCGCTGTGCTCCACTTGCTTGGGTGACTTCTCAAGCGCGGTGATGTATGCAAGCAAGGGGCTGGAGTTGGAAGGAGATAATCCGAAGTTGTTCTTCAGGTGCGCGGCAACACCCTCTGCGTTGCTCAGCAACAATTCTGCAACTCTTAGAAAGTGCAGTGCTTTGCCTCCAGCACGAGGATGGTTTTGCTGCCAGCCTTCGCAAGCAGGTGGTCAATCCAGAAGTCCTGGACCAGGAATAATTATTTGCCTCTTCATTAGAGTGCTCACTGCTTTGGCTGTGCTAGAGCCTCCAAGCTGCTCATGGCATGCTGCCCCCTCTTTGCTCCATTGGCTGTACCAGGAGGGGCCGAGCAAGGTCCCTGAAGGGTGACTTTGAGGAGGCAGAGGCAGACTTGCACATGGCAGCCACTGTGGACCCAAGCTGTGCTGCAGAAGTGGAAAAGGAAGTGTCTGCTAACCAGCAGCGCGCTAGGGCTGCTGACCGGAAGCAAAAGAGCGAGATGAGAAATTTCCTAAGTCGAACTTGAGTTCTGGTGTTTCTAGACCACTCAGGCTGGCTCATATAGAAAAGGAGGTCACCAGAGATGGTCCCGCGCAATTGTTATGATGCATAACATCCCCCCGTCACAGGAGTGGGGCAAGAAGCAAAAAAAGGGGTAGGGAAATGGAGACTGGCCTAGGCTGGCACCGTTGGGAATGTAAATTGGGTCTTCGAAAGACAGTTGTTCCAATCATCCTGGTGAAAAGAGGGCTAACATCCTAATTTGGGGTGATTCAACTGCAGTTGATTTCTTGTTGAAACCGCCATGAAGCCAATTAACTGGCACTTAACTTATTGAATTCATCTGCAATAGATTCCTTGTTGAGACAACATAGGCTGACGACCTATTTCTGCCAGTGGTTGAATTAACAGCGGCTGACAACCACTGATTCAGCACCTATATTAGTGGTGCGCAAAAGCACTGCTTGGTAAGCAGACATAACAAGTCAAAATGACTGTAATCTCCAAGAGGAGACATTCAAAACCGTTTATGCTACCCATTCTTGCTTTGGCATAACATACAAATTACAAGTTGACCGCCAGCCAGGTCGTTAGGCTGATTGGTGTCTTCGCAAGCCAGAAAATAGTCCATAATGTCCGAAATGAAATGGCAGAGTTTGTTGTGCCGTTTAGAAAGAGATTCAAAGACAGTCTGACCTAGGCAAGGCATGTAAAATATAAGGGGCCTCCATAGAAAAGGATTGGCAGAAAGGGAAGAAAAGGAACGAGTAATTTCTTCTGAGAGGACACACAAACAAGTCTTGACAGTGAAAAAGAACGTGCACCTCAGTTTGAACAGCAGCACAGGAACACTTGTCACGGTGGCCGTTTCTAACGCGCCAGACGAAGGATTCCTCCGCAAGAGTATGTGCTCACAATTCCAAGAAAATTGGCCAGATATCAATCCGCATCGATTGCTCTGTTAACGGTGACGTGTTTCTTAAAACCTGCTCACATTCCTCATGACATGCTTAGAGAGATCAAGGTGCAGATAGCGGGAAGGCATTGATGGGCACCCCCCGGGGGTGGGCCATTCCGCACCTGAGTGCATGAGTCAGCGTGAAGATCTAAGAGGGGGCAGGCAAACCAAGAATGATAAGTCGCCAGTTTGTTGTCGCTTTCCAGAGAGTTCATGCCAGCAATGCACCTCCACACTTTTCTCATCCTAAAGCTCAGGTCAGCAGTGAAATCTGAGTAACAAATAGGAAGCCCCTGCAACAAAGCCTGTGTTTAAGTGTTGCAGCCTTGCAATCCCTCTAAGGCGCGCATAATATCCAAAGTCCAAGATGTTTTAGCCCGAGGCACCAGCTTCAGGTCTGCATGAAGGGCCTGTTTAAGAGTGGCCCTGTTAGAGGACAACAACCTGTTGTAAAACCGAATGGTAGCTCTTAACCAATAGAATTGCAGAGGTTTGTGCGCACACTCACGCAGTACAGCCCTGTTAGGCGCAGACCGCTTTAAAGTGTTTTGTCTTTCCTGTGTGTGTGTGTGTGTGTGTGTGTGTGTGTGTGTGTGTGCGCGCGTGCGCATATGCATTGGCAACATGCATTGTTGACGAATGCTTGTGGTGCTTGCGTTTTTAGTTTTAGTTCTTGCTGCCTCATTTACTTCAGCACACGCATATTTTGATTTTATCATTAAGTTATGAAGCACACCTCTGATTTCGGCGCCTTCTTGTTCGAGCACAACCGGCAGGCCTTGGCTACATGGCCCGTTCCTGTGGCCCTATTCTTTGCTATCACCGGCATTCAGAGCCACTGGAAGCCGGATCAGGTCGCCCCTTGGTCATATCCTGCAGTAATCCTGGGCTGCGTTGTTTGCAGCCTAGGCATATACCAGGCTGTGCAATCCTCCCGTAGGCAGGTGAGGGCATACTGTCAGCATGGAACATTGCGCATGCAGCTTAAGAAGTGACCCTGACCAGGAAGCATGGAGTGGGACATGGGAAATTCCCTTGTGAAATTCCCTTCTGGCCCTTTTTGCAGGCCCTCCGTTCCCTTTTCCTGCTCTTTGGCATCCTCCAGATGGCCTTTTACCTGCACTGTGAGTCCGCTTCTATCTCTTCAAGTGTGGTTCACCAAGTTCAGACTGAGCAGCAGCTAGACGTTTGGTGTAGGCGTTTCAGTTCGCGGCGCTCGTCCCCACAATGTCCTGTGACACTGTGCCAGTCTGTGTCTTGCTTTTGCAGATGTCCAAGGCGTTGACACTGTGGCCAACGTCCATGTGAGTATTGCACGGCATGGCATGGTCTTTTTGCAGCAACAAGGCAACTAAGGGGAGTGCAAACCTGTAACCAGCTTGGGCTACAAACAGCAGCTGATACCTCATGCCCACCTTCGTTCTGATAATGGACTTGTGTTTCCCAGTCTGTGCACCCTGCCCTAGCTTTTGGCAAGGCGCCCCCTTCCCACCTCTGACGTCTTTTGCTTTGGGTCATGCGCTTGCAGCTCTACCTGGACGTTGGCACCAACCTCTATGCTGTGACTCCGCAGCTGTGAGTGCCAGCCCTCCCTTGTGGATGCTTCCGCACTCTAGTCAAGTAGACTTGCCAGGGTGCTGCGCGGGCGGCACACTTCCCTCCAGCTGCATCAGTTATGGGTGCTGCATCCGCTTGCCGCCTGTGCTGCTGACCAACACCTAAACCATTTCACCACCACCACTGGTGTCACGCAGGGTCATTGGCCTGGCTGGTGCGCCCACTGCAGCCTGGGTGCTGTTCATGGGCAGCCATGTCGGTACAGCAACCCTGTTCTACACCCACGTCGCCCGCATGCCATGGGCGGGGGCATTGACCCGGGTAAGCTCCCCACCAAGCACAGGTTCTGAGGCGCGTTGCTCTGTGGCATGCAAACGTCATGCATGCCGGTGCGCTTGACATGTGTCGCTCAGAGGCTCCTCCGTCCTCCTGCAGCTGCCACAGCCTGAGCAGCGTGAGCTCCGAGCTCTTAGGGTGTTGACAGGCCCGTTTAAGATTTGTGCCCCCTGACACACACGCATGAGCTGGCTTGGCAGTGGGTGCCCCCTCTGAGATCTGGGGAACCATAGGGTGTTGGCAGGCCCCTGTAGCCGTTGTGCCCTCTGACACATGCCAGGCTGGCTTGGGAGAGTGGGTGCCCCCCTGAGATCAGGGGGACCTTTGGGGTGCTGGCCTTCTGCACCTCTCACCAAGCATGAGAAGACTGCTGACGCAGGCCCGTGCTTTGCCCACAATGCACCCCATATGCCTTGCTCTGCAACACAGCCAGTGCGCTGCTCCGCAGTGCAGCGCTGCCTCCCTCCCTCGCGCAGAGGGCACACACTTTCCTTGGCCTGCATCGTGCATTCATGGTGCCAGGCGCGCTCCAACCTGCCACGTGTGTGCGTGCGTGTGCAACAACAGCGTGGAGCCTGCACGCACCCCCCCCTTTGCTGCGCAGGCCCTGTTCGTCCACGCCCTTGTCTTCTGTGCGTCTGTGGCTGTGCAAAAGAGCACGCGCGCTGCCTTCCACCGTCGCCAGCCGTGGCTGCAGCATGAGAATGGCTCGGGCTGCAGGGATACCAGCCAGCAGGACTCCGTGCCCACCAAGGGTGCAGCCTGTGGGGAGCATCCTTCGCCCAGGGTAGATGCAGCAGGCACCTTGGGCATGCAGCAGGTCGGGGGGTTGCAGCCGTCGTGCCAGGGTGGCAGGACAACACGCCAACCGCAGCCGCTGTCGCCGCCTGGCAGGGCCAACCCAGCAGCCATCCTGGCGGGAGCAGTAGCTGAAGCAGCAGCAGCAGCTACAGGCCCTGCCTGCAGAGACTCCACCAGCAGCTCGCGGCCCTCGGGGATTGTTAAGGGAGCAGATCCAGAGCAGCAGGGTGTTGCAAAGCCTCCGAGGCCTGCCGGCGGCTACAGGCCCCTGCGCGCGCCTCGCCCTACCAAGCAGGGCCCCCCCGCTTACAGCCTCGCCGACCCTACTGTGCACAAGGCCTTGCTGCTGGCTGTGCTTACGAGGCGCCGCCGTCTCAGCCCCGCGCACAGCTCCGGGCAAGCAGCAGCTGGCGCGTACTCCAAGGGTGGCGTAGGAGCACTCCAAGAGGCCTGCAGGGTGAGAGGGGGACGGGCGTGCCGGCAGCACCATGTGAATGTGTGCACCGTGTAAATGTGTGCACCATGTGAAGACAGCAGATGTTCCGGGGGCGCCATGATGCACGTGGTACAACCCCCTATGGCTACGCTGCATGTCTGCTTCAGCTTGTACTGCACATGTGCTGTGGGTGGGCGATTGATGCAGGATCTGCGCCTCCTTGGCAATTTCCTTGTGTCAAAGATGCCACCAGCGCCATGTCCATGCCCCTGCTGTACGTCCCTTCTGGCCCATTGGCGTTCGCTGTTGAGGTCAAGAGCCCCAAGCTGCCAGAGCACTTAACTGTCAGTGCCATTGCTCAACTCAAGCTCAGACTCAGCAGGTGCGAGGGCAAGCAGCTGCTTTGCCGATGTGCTGGGGGGTGGGGGTGGACACTGTCGGGTTGCGCATGGCACTGTTGGAGTGGAGTGGGTGGCATCTGGTCAAGTTTGAGCGGAGTGGAGTACACACTGTCAAGGTGCACGTGGCATCTGTTGAAGACATGCTGGTCGCCTCGTGTTTGACCGGCACTGTGCCTGCACATGTCTCCTGTCTGCAACCCTGAATCAACATGCTGTCGCACTCTGCAAGTGAATTGGCTGACACAACTCGTGCGCGCTGTCATGACCCACTTTTGCCAGGGAGTGCGCAATTTGCATGTGTGAGCTGATGCGCACGCGCATACGCACACGCAAACACACACATGCATCCTTGCGCGTGCTCAGAACGCGCACAGGCACATTTGCAAGCATACACATGTACTTGCACAACACATATTCACTCATACTCACAGTTTAAATTGTCACCATAAGTTACCAATGATAATTTTATCCAGGGTTGGGTCATGCATATTTTATCGCATTTTACCATTTTGGCATTTTACGCATTGATTAAAGGGCTAAAATTAGCAAATTGAAAAAATCCGGTTTACAGTGCGGGTTCCAATTTGACACCCCCCCCCGGCGCCCTTTCCTTCGTTCCTGCTCATTTCCTCTTTCGGCAACTTCACTAAGCGTAAGCAAATTTAGAGAAATAAGGAAGTTTTAAGCAGTCTACGTATCTACTTTTCATCGCTGCTGTGGTCCTCATTGCTGCTGCTACTGTCCTCTGCATCACTGCCCTGGCATTCCTCATTGTTCCTGAAGACTCTTGATGCTGGTGCCTGAGCAAGCCCCCAGCTCCAGGACCTGGGTGCGCTCAACTAAGTCTACTCTCCTGCACACAGCAAGCGTCCGCTGCTTCTTTGCAGGTGCCGAGGAGGTGCTCGCATATGCTGCTGTACTTCTGTCGAGCTTGCGCTGCTCTGCTGCTGCTGCTGCTGCTGCTGCTGCTGCTGCTGCTGCTACTGCCTTGTTCTGAGCATCGATGGCCCCCATCTCATCCAGGACAGGCTGCAGGACTGCCTCATCTGCTGTGCACTTTACTGCCCCACAAGTTGGATAAATGTGCAGGAAGTGCTCCCTGATGCGGGAAGTACCTGCTACAAAGACATACTTGCAGTACTAGCACCCCACCTTGTGCTGGTGCGTCCTGTCTTTCAGCTCAATGACTGTGGCATGATCCCATTCCTTCCCCTTTTTTCAAGGCATTTCGAATATATAAATAAATATATAAATATGCAATATATATGCAATATATATATGAAATATTTGTATATAACAATGTATACATATTCATGTAAGAATGATAGGGGTGGTAATAGGTAGCTGGTGGGCGGTTAGGGGCCCACAGGCCCCCCTCTGCTTCCCAAACCTCTACCTTCAAAAATGACCCCTAAATGTGGACGCATTGACGTTAAATGCGCGCATCGTTTGTACCATACGCGTGGTCTGGGTAAATGGACGCATGACCCAACCCTGATTTTTATAAATTCGTTTTTTCGTTGCAATAGTATTTTATATAAATGAACTGATGGTGAGCGTACAGTTCACATAAATGAACAGGGTGGGGTCAAGCAAATTAAATCCAGGGATGGGCGATTACGCCTAACAGTGTCAGGCGTAAATCAGGCGTAAATTATGTTACGTCACCGTAATTTACGGTTTTCACCGTATTTTAGGAATTTTAAGGCGTAAATTACGGTAATCTTCATGCTGACGTCTGACGGTTGGCATTTTTCGTTAATTACTGTGCTACACCGTCAGAAATTTTAAGATCCTGTTCAGAGTCTGTCTGTCTCCTGTTCAAACCGTGAGCTGCTCCCATCTCCCACACTCAAAAGCAACCACACTCAAACACTTCCCTCATCCTCATCAATTCCTTCTCCTCCCCCCTCCGGAGGGAGGATCCTCAATTCCCTCTCCCCCCCCCTGCCCATCCCCCTGCTGCTCAGCCTCCAGCTGATCCACATCCATCAGCTCGGCTGCTGGCTCCTCCTCATCTGCATCCTTTGCC
>LFCJ01001542.1_pt1 | contig 16222 bp, 9 predicted proteins | sample 643141 | NCBI WGS metagenome assembly LFCJ01 (sample SAMN03766243, study PRJNA286221) | soda lake metagenome | biome: soda lake; feature: Kulunda steppe; material: water; isolation source: sample B1-Br-g2 brine of Lake Bitter-1 | place: Russia: Kulunda steppe | collected 2010-07 | reverse complement strand
TGGACTGGACTGGACTGGGCGCTGCCACGCCTGTTACCCCCCAAGGGCTAGAGGGGTCTACTCCCTGGCGTACATGTTACAAGGTCGCTAGGAGCAAACAAGGTATTATTGCGAGTTCGTCTTTGACGTGCTCAAATACAGCTATAGCTGATCTGACAACAGGATCAAATACTCCACCAACTGACTCAACCAACTTCTGGGCCACAATGCAGCTGCTGCATAAATCTGGCACTGTACTAATCTGGCGTGACAAACCCCAACAACCTTCTTCCAGCCTAGACTAAGTTTGATGGTCCTTTTCCTTAATTGATGTAAGGAGTGTTACAGTGAGTGGATATTTGTCAAACTTTGATAAAACATTTTTTGTCCCAGATGCATATCTGGTCCAAAATTCATGCCAACAAGGTATCCTAGTTGATGAAATTGTCTTCTCCTTTAAAGGCGCACATGCACGTTTATGATGTTTCGACAGCAAAAAGTCTGAGGGGGTTATCTGACCAAAAGTCCGGGCATGTTCCTTTTTTGAATTGATTTGAACTTTTATCATATAACTAGGCTGCTGGCAAAATTTGGGGTGAAGAAGACGACCATGGTGGCCTGGGTGGGTGCTCAGCCTCTGTTTTTGGCCTATTTTGGCATAGATAGCGCACATGCGCCCTCACCACTGGCCCATCAGAGGTCCTTTTATCCCCAGAACCCCACTAGCATACTTCTATTATGTTGCTAATTGATAGGGGATGTTCAAACGTAGGTTTGGAGGGGGTCAGTTTTTGACCCATTTTGGCACCCATTTGCTGGATATTTTTGAGGTAATGACTCAAAAAGCACATCTCACCAACCACTGGATCTTTATACTCCAATTCTTTTGCAATGATATTTATCTATTACAATTACAAGAACACCAAACACAAACAATCATGTAATTTGGTGCTGTGGGTGATCTGGTGTGGACATTTGGCTGTGAAAAGTAGGGGTTCAAGCCACGGCCAATTGCGCATGGTCTTCGCGATGAGCACCTTTCAAACTCATGTGCTGTAGAAATCTTACAAGAAGCAGGGCTACCACATAGTGCCAAGCTTGAAAGGTACCCGTCACGGAGACCATAACCTGGATCATGCCAAAACCGTACCCGTTTTGGGCCTCAGATAACCAGAGGTAAAATCAGATAACCAGACGTAAAATGCATGACTGGAAAAAGCTCCATTTCTTGCCCGAGCACGGACTTGAACCATGGACCTACGCATTACAAGTGCGTCGCTCTGCCGCTGAGCTACACGGGCATGAACGGGCACCTCCCTGAATTAAAATAAATATATATTATAAAATATACCATTCATGCTTGTAAACGCACGCTTTTGTTAAGCAAACGCGAGCACTACGTCAAGAACACGCAAGACTCACCACTTCGTCAGAGAGAACCATTCATGCTCATTCTGTACATTATGCTCGTAAGCTTGTGCAGACCAGACGTTCTCTTGAGCGTTCTCCTCACCTTCAAACTAATCAGGAGAGGTCTGCTGGCTTGTCTGCTCGCAACCCTCCTGATCCTCACTGACCGCCCTTTTTTCTGATAAAGGGGCTTTTCTTCCCAAGTGGCCCCTTTTCCTTAATTGATGTGACGAGCTTTTTTCCTTCCTCCTGACCGCCAAATCAGTCATTGCTGAATAACCACCTCAGATACAAAAGCTTTTCGGATGGTTCAAATGGTGGACTTTTGGCATGTCCAGAGTGCAAAATCCACCAAATGCACCAAGGGACATCAAACTGTGGTACAGCCACAGCCGTTCACTTCACCAGGGCACTAGGGTACTGCATGATGCTGCTGCCACCCATCTACGCCCCTCAGTTGCCGCACGCCTTCTGCCGACTCAGACCATCACCAGATTCGTGTATCATCATGATGACGAAACAATGAGGTGCTCTCGCCCAGCCACAGGAAAGGCAAAATCCAGGGACATAAGGATCTAAATAAACACCTGCAACATAACCCCCACCAACTAACTCACTGGCACTCTGACTATGATTTGTCGCAGGCTACAGTTTGTTGTGACAGATCCTCTTCAAGGATGGTGGAGGATCATCTGGAGTGTCTTGCCAAATCACCGTCATGAACAATTCAGAATTTCACTGATTCAGCAATGACACTTATCTGGCATGACAGGTGCTTTCACCAAGTGCGTATCTTTTCATTTACAGACAAGACATAGCATAACACCTTGAGTTGTGCAAATGCAGCAAGAATGACCATGCACTTGTAATGTTGCGGCTGTACAGGCGAGCATGCACACATGCCTGCATGTGTTCACACGTGCATACATGCACAGGTGTGTGCAATCAAAAAGCTAGCGCAAACTAGATACCTGACAGCATGCGGCAGCACACTAGCAAAGCAAGGTCACGGGCGTCTGGTCCAGTAAAGCTCTTTCAATACATGCGTCAGGGTCATTTTCGATTATCGATAACGTGAAATGATAATGTTAAAAAGCTAGGTCTACATGGAGCGTTAGCCGGCAGAGTAAGGAGATATTTGTACACAGGGGAAGCAAAACAATAACTGTACATACAGGAAGCCAGGCACAACTCTTGGGTAAGGGTGGAATGCTCTGCAGCTTGATCATGGCGGCGTCTGCTTCTTGCCCCTCCCTGCAGCGCCAAGCCCTCCCTTGGCAATTGCTTTGCTTAATTGCTTTTTCAGGTATGCCTCCTTGAGGGCATTGGCCTTGTCCTGGGCTTGTTTCTCCTTCACAGCTTTGAGCTGCAAGGCACGCTGACGACTATCCTTGGTATCTTGCGCTAAACCCAAGATCACCTACAGAGCAATTATATACAGACGACAAGTAAATGATTCGTGAAGTTAAGTTTTGAAGGGAAACTTGCATACATTGAAGCACTTTTCATGACAAACCAGTGCGGTAATTTATGCCTGTCCTTGAGCATTTGATAGAACACCACCCAGACATAGACGAAAGAGGGCAACAATTACAAGAGCCCACTGACTGACCACAGGACGTACACCCTGGAAGTGTGATCAATCCTGCTTCTAAGCTTGAGCCTGGGCTTGCAGTGAATTCATGAGAGCTCGGTGCGGATATTCTACCAACCTCTCTGTGATGCCTTCGGGCCTCTTCATCTTCTTGCTGCTGTTTGGCTTCAAGATCCCAATCATGCATCTGGTAGCCCTGTTGCTGCTCTCCTCCTGCTTGAACAATTGCGCGACACACAGTGCAGTTCACCTTCTGCAGACCAAAGGGCTCAATTTATTCGAGCTGACAGGACCAGGCCCTCCTGCCCTTAAACACGCGCAACCTTGCGGCAGGCTCAATTGGGTGCAAATCTAAACATGACCTGGACTTGAAGCGATGCAGATGCGTCAGAGAAAGGGCTGACATGCACTCAAAGCAAGGGTGATCAGGTTCAACTTCAAAGTTTCATAGAGCCTTGGATCTTGAGTTGAGAAGGCAGTCAAATCACAGCAGCAGTGAGTTCATGCCTGCAGCTTCACATGTGAAGCCCATTCTCCCTAGTTAGCTTTCCTTGCAGGCAAGTGCCCTGTTCATATGCTCAGGACTGCACGAGCATTATGCTAAAGAAATTAAAACCTCTTGCAATTGGCATTCAAAATCCGGGTGCGGCAGCACAGCAACAGCACACCTAAGCCCGCTTTTTCTCTCTCTTCGGACCAATTCTTTTAAAACTGGTGCACCGTCGCGTGAAACCCTGGGATAAGGTAGCTACGGCTTTTTGCTATTGGCCTTACACTCTGGCATTACACACAGCCCAGTAAACTCGCAGTATTGTTTCTAAATATGACAGTTGTATAAATGTTAAAGAACATGGCGACGGGAAAGGTGCACCTTCTGGTCAGATGCAGGAGGGTGTTCTACCCCATTTTTCAGTAATTCAAGTTGGTGAAGCTACTTCAACTAACCTTGACAATGACACATTTGGGAGATAGGCTGGGAGAGGGCCACAGAAGAAAGCTGGCACGGCAAAAATCATAAGTATCATAACTAAGATAGATTTACAATGCAATAGACCACAAACATTTAACTGGTGCGCTGTCAGGTGGAACCCTACGCAAAGACAGCTCGGCCATTTCCCTTCCTGCTTGCAAGTGCACGCAAGCATTCTGTACGCGGAAATGCTTTCAACTCACAGTCAAACTAATTTAAGGAACAGTCATTGAGAACATGGAGGTGGAAAAGGTGCAGCTTATCTGGGGGGACGATTCCAGCCCACTAAGCAGTTCTTCAAGGCGGCAGGTCTATAACATTGCGCCTGGGAGATAGGCAGGGAGAGGCCAGGAGAGGCCAGGAGACAGCTGACTTGGCCAAAATCAAATGTGCCCACACTAGAAAAACATTACATTGCACTTTCAGATGACTTCAAGAATGCTATTTTTTCTCAATTGAATTCCTGTCGGAGGCTTGGAAGCGGCTTCGATTTCCATTAAGTTAAGATGCAAACAGGAAGGACTTCATTTATGAAACTGCCAAATTGGAAACATTGCCAAAAATTGTACTTAAGTGCGCACCTGATAAAAGCTCAGTAATAGCACCCTAGGATTCTATTACAGCAAATATCGTACAAGTAAAATTTCTGTACCAGAGGCCCGGAAAAGGCAAAACTTCTCAAAAAGATAAGCCACATAGATAGAACTTTCCAACTAAGAAACTGTCAAACAGGGATGCGCATCGCAAATCATTCGCCAATTTAAGTTGTACCGAATTATTTGCCGAACTGCAATTTATCAATTTGCGGATTTTCAAGACCCTCCCCAGAATGAGCCCTGCGATGCACCTCTTTTGCTCCACTGTGCACCTTATATTGGCCCTACGTTAAGAACACTCTTAAGCATTGTTGTTAAATCTATATATGTGGACTCATGGGTTGGGGGGAGGGGGAAGGGTCAGCTGGCGCGAGTTAATAAATGCCTCCCCTTCCTCCGCCTGCTCTTGAAGCTCACAGGCAAATGTTTGATCAAATCATTTGGCGTATTTTGAATTTTACGGAACCGTTCGCGCATTAAAAATCAAAAACAGGCAAATGCTCCATCCCTGCTGTCAAACGTGAGGTTCTGCCTGAAAGCTGCAAGTGCACGCTGAAAAAAAACATTGGTAGTAGTACCCTGGGTTTACTAGGGCTCCATTAAGGCTTTAACATGATTTCTTTTGTTCTTTGTTCCCAATTTGTGGGAACTTCTCTGAGATTTGAGAGAAGCTTCCTTTCCCATGTTTTGACATGCACTCAGTTTTGCAACAAATTCCTTTGCATGTGCTGTATTACATGTAAGAGAGGCTCAGCAAATTGGGCTCAAGTTGTAGAGATCAGCACTTCCTTGCAGGAAGGAGCCCCCAGCCCACCCAAATAAAAACAAGAAAGGGATTGAGAAGACTGCGTGTTTTGTGTTTGGTAGAATTTGACCCTCCTTAGAGAGATGCCTTTATGACAAGCCCTGGTGACAATTTTGCCTCAGAGCCATTCTCAAAAACAAATCATATGATATAAAGAAAGAAATAGATCACGTATCTTCTTGTGGATCATTCTTAGACAAATAGTTGGCATGTTATGTGCTTGAACCACTAAATGAGCAAACTTTGCAACCACGAGCAAGACACCAGGCACCCCCACTCACAAGCACAGCAAGCAGTGACAGATCCACACAGACATACATAGACAAGCACGTACTCACCTGGAGCTTCATCCCCATCATGTATACTAAGATATGGGAAATCCCCATTCCCTGGCTGCTGCTGTTGGTGGTGCTCGTAGCTCTTGCTCAGGAAGTCAACTTCAAAGGTGTCATCATCGTCACCAGCCTCTCCACGCGCTGCACCATTGAACAAGCAACATAATACACAAAAGACATTAAGCATCGTTATGGACTGGATGAAGGCTCACCCAGGCCATAAGGCCATGATCAGCATGTCAGAATAGAAGAAAATGTCATCCCAGATGAAAGACAGAGCAATGGAAGCTGGCATAGTGACATCGCGAGCACTTACATTGTATTCAAATTGACAGCAATCAGTCTTTTAGTACCAAATTTTTAGCCTCCATCACTCAATTCTTTCAACCCCAGTTATTAACTTCTGGATACCATGCCATTGGTCATCCTCACCACTGGGCCCCCCTTGCCTAGGCAATCAGGGGCACTTGGGTTTTCAGCCATCTTAGATCCCTTATTGCCTGCACAACATCTTTTAATGTCAAAACCAGCTAGCATGCCTGAAAGAACGAGAGGTTGGGGCCCTGTGGGTGCGGCGTAGACTGTTTTCGCACCATTTTGACAGGAGATTGGCACTCTCCCAAACTTGCTCCATTCCCTCCGATCCAAACTGCTATTACATGATGGATCAATGCTGCAAAGGTCAGAATTGAGGCAGGGGATCCAGGAGATGTGTTCTGTGGGTGACCCTGTTACGATGGGGTGTGGGTACCAATTCAGGAAATGCAATGTCTTCACAGCCACTGAACGGATTTGCGTTGGACCGAGACTGACGATTGCGGAGTACTTGGCACCTCATATGAATTCATACTTCGGTTACTTTTCGGCTCTTGCCGCCCACCCCCTGCGCCACTTTCTAAAATTAAGCACCATTATATGCACAAAAATTCAGCCATCCAATTGTGTGCTCAGGTTGGCAAATGGTGCAGGGGCTGCAAAGTTATGCCTAAACTCAGTGACCCTACTATGGGTCCAGTGGTGGGGACGACCCACTTTACTCCTAGCATAGAATAAAGTGGGTGAAGAATGAGCCAGGGGAGTTAAGATTCCGATGATCAAGGTACTGAACTCAGTTGCTTAAGGATAGTCCATTTACCTCATGCAGATACTGTGTGATATAATGTTAGACCAGACAGCCAGGTCATGAAGTCGGATTTTCAGGTCAAGACAAAATAGCAAAGTTCAATCAGGACTTTTTCACAGCAGGCAGGTTTGCCCCATCAGCTTACGTTGAACAGCAGCTCACCTAATTTGTCATACAGGGCTGCTTTGCGCTCCAGCGCAGCGTAGCACTCTGAAGCACGATTTGTGGAAGTGCTCTGGAAGGAAAAGGAGGCACAACCTTTTCAGCTGAGAAAGCCTTCCATGTGTTTTTCGTTATAATGCTTCCCAATCTCAGCAAAATAGTCATGTCCACAACCATACCAAAGAGGTGACATTCATTCAAGCATTTACCGGTATGCCACATGCTTGTTCTTCTAGGGCTTAGAGCACTTGCTTGCACTAACCTTCAAGTGCAATCTGTCCCTCTGATCCCTCTCCTCCACACCAACATTCTTCTTCTCAAGAGGCTTTAATCGGCCGGCATGGCCTTTTTGCCCTACACAAAATGAGCGTAAAGGGTTGCATGCAATGCAAATTCATGTCTCGCAAATGTCATTGTAGTTGATCAAGTTAATGCAGGCGCATGCATGCATCCACAACACCATATGACATACCAACGCATCAAGATTGTGGTATTTGCACACAGCAGAAGGCAGTCCCTCTTCTTGGCATTTATGATCAAAATGTTTTACTACCTGCAACTCACAACTTTGCGCACCTGTGAACCCTGTATCCTTGCTGAGGCGCGCTGCATCTTGTGTCTGGTACAGCTGGGCTTGCAAGTCCATGATGCTTGCGCCACTAACACCTGGAAATTGGTGGCGAAGATGCATTATTGGAAAAGGAGGCATGTTATGCTATCCCATCCCCCTTAAACACTTGTGCTACGCACTCAATGTAATGCCTAAAGAGGCACCTGGTAAGAGCCTCTTGATGAAGAGAAGGCTTTCGCGCTAAGAACAGGGTCAGCTTGTTGCTCCCAAGCTATGCAACTCATGAAGGTTTGAGGATCTTGGTGCTGTTAAGCCATGCAACTCAAAGGTTTGATGATATAAAGGAGTCTTAGAAGTCTGCTGTATTTCAAGGAGAGTATTTGCCTAATACCTTGCCTGCAGCTTTTGCAGGGCTTGCATACCTTTGAGCTTATGCATGTGTGTGTGCGTGTGTGTGCGTGTTTGTTTGTGTGTGTGTGTGACGATAATTTATGAGTTGTGCGCGCGTGCGTTTTTTTTGTGTTTTGTTAGTGATAACGTGCGCGAGAGCGTGTGCGTGTTTGTGCGTATGTGTTTGTACATTTGTGTGTGATGATGATGTGTGAGTTGTGGGAGCGTGCTTATGTGTTCTGTTAGTGTTTAAGTGTGTGAGAGCATGTGCGTGCGTGTGTGTGAATGTGTGTGTCTGTGTGTGTGTGTGTGCGTGCGCGTGTGTGTACGTGTGTGTTGTGAGTGTGCGCACGTGTGTTTATAAAAGAGAGAGAGAGAGAGAGAGAGAGGGGGGGGGAGGGAGGGGGCTGCATGAATTTCTGGACCCACCTTCAATTTCTCTCCGCTTGCTTGGCTGGACTGCACTTCCAGCCAGCCACCCTAGTCCCAGGTCATGCTTACGCTTTTCTCCGACGGTCCCCTCCATCGGAATAGATCAATTGATCCTCGAAACCGGAAAGCTTATAAATATTAATTAGAGGTGTATTTATTTAATATTGAGAATGCGGGTCCTGTGACAACTAGAGCAGCAGCAGCATCCATGGCCAATCCTCATCAGTTCATCCCTCCCCAGCTTCAGATTAATGTGACAACAAATGAACAACTGGAGGACTTACTGTGCAGCAAGGGACTTAAGGGTGAGCTTTTGTTCTAAGTTCAATTGCCATGTTGTGCTTTAATGCTTCTGAACATTGAAACAATGTGCATCAGTTGTTACCTATCAGTTGTCTGTTATAAACATCATGTGCATGCATAACACATACATGCATAACACATACATGCACGCGCACACGCACGCATACTCATGTATGCAACACATGTACACACAGTTAAAATCACAAGCTCATTGTGTAATATGCCACAGGAATGAAGAGATAGGCGCATCATTGCACACAAACAGAAACGCACATGCGTGCATGCATCATTCGGGTCGTACGTCACCCTCATTTTGCAGTGGTGGAGCTTTACTCTACTTGGTGCGGCACATGTAAGAGTGTGCAGCCCACTCTCAGGCGTATTCGTCTAGACAAAGAAGATGAGCAGGCCCTTGCTTTTCTAACTGTGAGTGCCAAAGCTCATGTGCTGTAGCACAGCATCCAGCAGTCCCTCTGTATATCTTGCAAGTGGCAAGCAAGAGGAGTAGCAAATGGTGAAGCGCTACATAAATTTTTTTCTCGCTAGCTCAATGTCTTTTACGAGGAACCATCTGCCAGGCTTCACTAACAAGAGTTTCTACCTAACAGGTACCCTGTGAACCCATTGACTACCTAGAGGCTGCCAAGGAGCACCGTGGGAAGTCAGAGCCTTTGTTCTTGATTTATAGAGTGAGTTGGCATGCTTCACACTCATCCTTAGGCTTCTTTTCATTGACTCAAGTCCACACCTGCCCGACTTGCTTGCTACCCACATAGCCCCACGTTTTTGGTGCAGCTAAAACATCGGCTTCCATGTGTAATATTGTGATTTTGCAGAGTAAAGGCCATGGCGCTGGCTGTGTGCTACACGAGCTGCAAACCATGCTGTGCACGCCTTAATAGCATGCTGTGCGCTAGCCACCCTCACCCCTGCCATGGCAACCCAGCACCAGCTTCTTCCCATGCAGTATCCCCAGTATCATTGGCTAGCTTACTGTGCTGGCCAGTGTCAATGCACTGTTGCACTCCTGAGATGCGTGTCCTTTCCAAAAATGCGCTGATCAGCACTCATCCAGATTACGCGCGTGCCCTGCACTGGAGTACTCAAGCTCTAAAATATTTAATCTGTAATCTTCACCAAAATTAAAACTTTACAAGTGTAGTCTCTGCTGCACTGCCCTATACCCAAAGTGCATACTGTGCTGTGCTTGCATCTGCCTAAGTTTTGCTGACCCCTGTACATTTCTAGACTTAATCTTTCCCAAATACAGAAGCAGATCATTTAGTTCCTCAATGACTGTGCATGCGCTGGCAATGGCTTGGTAGCTGGCATCAGCGCACAAAGCAAAGGACTGCTTTGCACAATATCAAAACATCATGTGCATTTTGTCTTGGGCGCAGCAAGGTGAACTACACAGCTCCTTTGTGTGTCATGATACGCCCCATCAGTGTTTGTGCTATTTGGTGCACTCACGCTGTTTGTGTGCCCCCATTATCTCCCCCAAAAGCCAAAGAAGTTTCCTACAAAACTGTCCACATCCCACAGCACGCTGAGAAGGTAAAAAGATCTTGGGGGCAGTGTGGCTGCCCTCGCTGTCACGCTTAGCTGCATTCCCACTGGACTCCATAGAGTGCAGAGTGATTATCCCATATTTGCAAGCCCAGCCAATTGTGTGCCCAAGCATGGCACAGGCACTGGCAAGTAGAGACAAGAAGCGCAAGCGCTGCCACCTTATGCAGAATGGACTTTTGAAGGCCAAGGTGGAGGGTGCCAACACTCCGGCATTGGCTCATCAAATACTCACTTACGTCCCTGCCAACGCTGATATGGATGATTTAGAGGTGCGTGGTGTGATGCTGTGCGCACTGGCGTGGGTGTTTGTGTCTCCTAGCAGTTGTGTGAGTTGCTGGGCTCGCCTTAAGGGGACAGTGCATGCCATCCTCGAAACTGCTAGGGCAGCATTGGACTAGAATAGGGTACATAGTCATAGTCATGTAACATATTAACTTGTCAGCTAGGTCTCAGCAGCACCTGATCTAAGCAGCAGCTGGTGGCCTTGAGTATCAAGCATAAAATTGAATGCAGCTATTTCAGTGTGCATGGACATTGAGTTGACCTGCTTGTTTCCCTCACTTTGCAGCACTTGATTGCCCAATGAATAACAATGCTGCAACCTGCACACCTGCAGGAGAATCCGCTGTACTTAGCACGGTTAGACAGAGAAAAGCAAGCGCGTGGAGAAGTGAGCGGCAAGGATGGAAAGGGTGCAAAAAAAGGAGCTAAGAAGTGAGGACTTGGGTGTGCATCACTGACTGTAGGCAATGGAGCAAGGTTATGGAGCTGTAGCATGCAGCAAGGTTATGGAGCTGTAGCATGCTTGTGCTTAGCAGGCTTGCCATTTCTCACTTGTTCTCTATCGTTCACAAAATGACCATGACGAGGTGTGTGCATTGGCAGTAGACAGCCTTAGTGCACAATAAGCAGACGACATATTATGTGTATCGAATTGCGGAGTCTACCATACCATAACATTTCCTTACTTCTGGTTCAGCATGCGGGTAGGCTCATCTAGAACTGCTTGTGGCTTACACGACTGTCAGGTTGGAACAGACTGGAACTAGTGCTACACACATTGCCGTCAGAAGGCGAAGTCTTCGCCACCCAGATAACGGCCAGTAGCAGCATGTATTAAGGAAGTTATTTTTGAAAGGTCCATAAGTGTAACTAGCAGGCTACCTAGAGACACACACAATCAAGAAGCCTCTCAATCAAGAAGACAGAGAGAAAAAGAAAAGAAAACTACGCAAGCAGCGAAAAGCTCCTCACAACAATTATGGAAAAGGGGCCACTTGGGAAGAAAAGCCCCTTCACTAGAAAAGAAAAGGGCGGTCAGTGAGGATCAGGAGGGTTGCGGGCAGACAAGCCAGCAGACCTCTCCTGATTGGTTCGAAGGTGAGGAGAATGCTCAAGAGAACGTTTGGTCTGAACAAGCTTATGAGCATAGTATTCAGAATGAGCATGGAGCTTGAAAGCAAGTCTCTTGACTCTTCAAGAGTCAAAGTTTGTGAGTCAAGTCCGAGACTCTTAAGAGGAACCAAAGTGTGAGGAGTGTAAATAACACCCCCTACACCTAAGAGAATAACGTGAAGAACATGGTCTCCTGCAATGGTGCGTCTAAGGTGACCATGCTGAGCATGGGCAGCTTGGAGCTGCTGCTCAGGGCGATTGTCTTCACAGCACTTGATCTCAATGCGATGGGTGGTACGCTGTCAAGAAAGGTCTCGGGGCGAGTCTGTCTAGGCCGGTAAGCAGTGGCTGGTGATGGGTGTCTGCCTCCAGCTGCGGTGGCTGATGCTAAAGAACCCTGTCCCCAACCCAAAACTACCCTCCTTCCACTCCTTAAAGTAAGGCCTTGATCATTGGGATGGTTCTGTTGATTTTGGGAATTGATATTGCATGTTTTCTTTGGAGTAACTAAAATGGCGTCAGGGCGAGAAGTGAGTCTGTCTCTTCGATCGTGGTTAATAGCAAAAATCTTAGCCAGAGGAAACGTTCCAGAGTGGCTCTGGATTCTGCTGTCACAGGTATTTGGAGACTTTGCATACGATGCTTGTCAGCACTGCCCACATCTGTGGATACAAGACAGGATCCTAGGGAACCTTTACTTATGGCTTTTGTTATAACTTATGACTTGAAGTCTGCCTGCGATATCGTGGCGTTCGGTCACTATATTTCTAATGATGGGATGCTGGCACCCTGAGAGGATGTGAATTGCACTGTCTTGGCAGGTGGTGAAGCAGATGGAGCAACTAAGGCTGTTGGGCTGCTTAAAACGGACAGCGTATTTTTGGTTACAGACCGTGCCAGACCGGTTTTTAATCACTGTCTCTTTCCTTGTGAGAGATGCCAGGTATAGACCAGAAAGCATTACTGATTTTGCTGTGGGCACTCTTATTCTTGATTAAAGTCTGGTAGTAGGCTCAGTCAACTAGTTATCAAGCAGTGGCACAATCTTGTATTGCAAATACACTAGGCCTAGGAGCCAGCTTAGAGCGGCCATTCAACAGCATAGCATGCTCTGTCAGCACCTTCAACAATCTGCAACCACCTCCACACTGCCCTTTTGGGAGATGGTGGGCAATGTTTTTGGAAAACTTATGCCACCATTCATTATGAAGGTCAGAAATTGGAAACTGCTAGTCACCTTCTTGGTTAGGTTAGATAAGGTTAGGTTACATAGTTGTACCTGCCGAACGAGGGCAGCTTAGCTGAAGCCAAACGGGCCTGCAACCGTAACCAATAAGGGCAAGCTAGGTAGTGATCCGAAATCTAGGCACAGCATTCTATGCACTCATGCACATACAAGGCTAGGCTAAAAAAGTCTCTTAGCCTGTTTGAGCTACAAGATGGGCTGCAGGAGAGATGGTGGTGCTTGACCCACGTGTTTGCCAAGTCAGCACTTGGACAATCTAAGAGGACAGGCAATATGTATTTGTGCTTCGTTTTGCACCCAACAGCATCTTTAGAAAGCAAACGTGGTCGATGTGGTCTTTGGTTGTAGCAGAAGATTTTAATGTGAGAGTGTTTGTAGCCCAAACTTGACATCCATATAGGCCTGCAGAGAGTGCAAAGAAAAATCCAGAGCATGACATGCTTCCTGTTCTTGATACCCAACTCTGAGCATATCATCCACACTCTAACTATAGCTCCAGCATAATTGTGGGCCATCTGGTTTGAAGCATTTGTCATCTTCCCACATCTTCCCAGTGTGGCCCAGTGGAGGGACGTGCCCAGGTATCTAAATCTGTGCACATCCTCAAGCGGAGTGCCACTGTAGCAGAACACCGGTGGGTTGGAGCAAAAGAAGGCCATGGTTTTGGTCTTGTGCCCATTCAGCGTCAGCCCTTTCAAAGTCGTGTAGGTATGGAATCGGTCGAGTTGGAGCTGGAGGTGGTGGGCAGTATTGGAAGCAATGTCATCTGCGTATTCACAGTGAGATACATTTGTTGTTTGCAAGGCTGTCATTGCCCCATTGTCCGACGTGTTCAAGAACTTGTCCATGTCGTTTGTGAAGAGAGAGTAGAGGGCTCATTCACCTTCTTGAACTTCCTAGATACCTTTTGCTGGATTTGAGTAGGCATGTGCTTTGTAACATTGCTCGGTTTTGCTTGCGTGCCCATACCCTGAGAGTTGAGACTGGGTATTGGCAAATCCACAGTAGACGTTGTGACAAATGTGGCTTGTATTGTGTTGAGGACAAAAGACATGTCCTCTTTTTATGCCCTTGCATTGAAATATGCTATTTGAGAAGGAAATTCAGGGAACAATTTACTGATTTTCCCGTGGCTGACAGATATTTTACGTTTTGGAGCATGTATTTGACAAAATCAGTGCTGAGGATGTGACCTTGTTTCTCTTGAAGCAGGCGTACAAATCACTTTTTTTATTTCTGAGATCGTGGATCATCCATGATATTTTTTGTCGGACTGGCAGTCAACCCATCTGGCTGAAGGTCTAAACCTATTGTAACCTTCAAGTTGTTTATGGGCTGGGCCTCAAGGGTTTATGGGAGTCCTTTAGCTGAGGTTATCATGGCATAACCCAAGTATGATATAATATCATTGATATTTGAAGCGGCATTATCTCTTATAAGAGAAGCAGTGACCAGTCATGACAGTGATCACTGGTGAGATCATCATGACCCAACCCAAATCAATGATTGAATTGGCAGCACAGCATTTATATGTAGATTAGGATTTATGCTAGGCTAGGCGATCCCTTTAAATTTGTATATGTGTGTGTATGTGTATTTGTGTGTATTTTCGAGATGTGTGTAGGGTTTGGCCAAAGCTTATCAGTATCCTACACGGGGTAGCTCAGTCAATCAGCCCTAAGCTTTTGCCAAGTATAGCAGACGTAAAAAGCAGTCAGCAAGCAAACTGCCAATTACCGTTTTGTTCATCTGCAAGGACTGCTTTTGATTGAGCAACGCGTCCACGAGGGCTCAGCTAAACGCGGCTGGATGTGACTGATTCAGCCGCTCATCAGCCGCATCAGCCACACTCAGCCGAGGCCTGGAAATGTCTCTCGAAGCCATTAACTTTAAGTCCTCTCTTTTCTATACCTCTAGGTTTACATGGTGCGTTGGCTCTGGGTGGCCCCGTTTCCTTAATCAATGTAAAAAGCAACATAACTGCCTACCTAGCTTTTCTTCGCAGGGGCTTTAACCACCTCAGGCTAATGCCAACGAATTCTGCACTGCACTGCACTGCACTGCAGAGTCTGGGAGAGTGACAGACTGGCAGTCCTCAGAGGGTGGACACTCCTTGGTGGATTGTTCAATCCTTCGGGTGCATAATAAATAGGTCAGCCTACTCAGTCACTAAGTAAACGGTATGTCACACCAGGAGGGAACTGCATTCATTTGATTCCAAGTCGCCTTAACTTAAACAGGCAAGCGAGTTAAGATTATCTCAACCCCCACCCTAACCAGTGCTTTTCCATCTATCATAGATGATGCCTCCATGATGCCTCCACTTCAATTGATTTGAGCAATTTATGTAAATACAATATTTGTGTTTTTGCGCATCACACACCACAAGGTCTAAGCGTAAAGGAGGGAAGACTTTGCACATCATGCATCACAATTGAGAAGGGAATCCAGACCAAGACAGGTCATCACTTGCTTACACCCTCTGGATGGCATCTAGATATCATGACTTAGCGAGACATTATAAAGCTCCTGCCTTCTAAGGCACACATTTGCATTGAGGAAGCCTGAAACAAAAGGTTACTGTGCTTAAGCTATTTGAGCTTGCGCCCAGTTGTACTATATTGTACCATAAATACATGCGCCTGCATGCGCACTAAGAAAGTGCCATGCTACCTGAGCATTCTAGTGCATCATAATTTACTATGTGTACAATTATACACTAATCAGCTATGAATTGAGACCTCAAGTCAAGTGAAGTGCCTAAATTGGCCATCGCCTGTGCTGTTGACAAGATACTTAGAGCAGACTGTATGCAAGACCTGTAACACCCCAATATATATTGGGGTATATATGCTTAACATATGGGAAGAATGTTGTGTTCTTATGGAAGATGGTGCCACTTAATCTTGTGTGGCTATTATACACTGCTTGAGAGCCTCACGTTGTGAGAGGTTCTGACTTGGACCACTTGTTGATTGTGTGGTTGAGACTGAAGCCACTTGTAACGCTGCCGACCACATAAACACTTGTGTGGCTATTCTTGACTATATTTGGTATATATTGTGAGTTGTGTCATTCAATGGAAGTTCCACCTTCACCTACAAGTTGGTAAGAATCTCAGTCCAGACTTTACTTTCTCTTTGTCTTGACAATCAGATCTGCTGGATCCGTGTTGGCTTTGTATCACTTGTCGACATATAACAACTATACCACGTCTATGAAGACACCTCTCCACGGTCAGGCAAGTACTCCGCTCTGCGTCAGGCCAGCCCAAAAGTCCTGTGACCGAACTGCTCTCTTTCAGAAAGGAGAATCATCGGCACACATTTGGTTTCAATA
>LFCJ01001541.1_pt1 | contig 16235 bp, 10 predicted proteins | sample 643141 | NCBI WGS metagenome assembly LFCJ01 (sample SAMN03766243, study PRJNA286221) | soda lake metagenome | biome: soda lake; feature: Kulunda steppe; material: water; isolation source: sample B1-Br-g2 brine of Lake Bitter-1 | place: Russia: Kulunda steppe | collected 2010-07 | reverse complement strand
CGCTCGAGGACGACATCCTCGGTCTGTGCATCCGAAACCGTTTCGTCAGTTCGTGTTTTAACACTCATACGCTGGTTCTCCAGCACGGTCGAAGGTGCTCCAACACCTGCGGCCATTTTCCGGATCGACTCCCGTGCTTAGTCACTACTCTATTCGCCACTCAAATAAACCTATGGGTTGTAGGTTATTGCCCATAGGTTTTAGTTACTTGGCGACAACTTATCGGGTCAAGATGAGTACAGCACAACCAATCATGGACGCTGAAGACATGCGTGACGCCGACTGGTCGATCGTAGATGTGTTACTCGGGGGTCGCGCGAATGCACCGTTCATTGCTGAGAAGACTGGCTACTCTGCACAGTACGTCCGCGAACGGCTGGGTCGGCTCAAGCAAGACGACATCGTTGAACCACTAGGCCACGGCCTATACGAACTGAACGAACGCGAGGTTCCGGAGCGTAGTTCCGGTAAGTAACAGAACCATCGACGACGGCCCCTACCTGGATTAATCTCTGTAACTCAGGCGAACCTCGAAGTTTTACATCATTTGCAGTAAGGCCATTTGCTGTATCGAGCGTGAAATGGAGTGCCTCGAGGTCGACGAGGAGAAACCCGAATCGATCGGCCCGGTCGCGTGTCCTCGGTGTACCAAGAAAACCCCGTCACGAGAGTAAGTGTCTTTGGTGTGGTAAGGTGCTTGAGTATAATGCGATTGGTTCGATCGAAGAGGCACAACGCGACGTACGGGCCGTCGCCCTCCGGCTTGCTAGTGATGACCCCGACATCCTCACTGACTCCCAACGGAACCGTGAGTTGATGGATCTTTTCGAAAGTGATCCCGATCTCTACGAAGAAGCCCAGGAGTTCGTCGAGAGTCTGCCCGACGAATAACGCCATTCGAGGTCCCGCTTTATTCGGTCTAATTTAGCTTGCACCCGATCGATGGTCTCGACGGTCCCACTGTTCGCGAGAACCGTCAGTGAATACGCGCATAACTAGAAATATCCGTACGCCAGAAGCCGGCTCAGTAGATCGGTATTCGATTCGGCATAGCGATGGATTTCGGCGTTACTCATCGGATCACCGTGGTGTTCGGCGTACGGTACTGCAGTCCCTGAATGTGAGGTGTGCTAGTTGGATTTCTGACAAACCTGATTTTCGTATGGGGTGTGGCTGATCTCGAGAGGGTAGAGATTCTTGCCAGTCGCTGACTGGTAGTGATACTCTCGGCCCGATTGAGTGGTCGTAGATGTTAGAGCCATTCCGGCTCCGATCAACCGTCTTGGTGCTGTCCTGCTGCAACCCAGTGTTGCAGTCTTGAACAGGTAGATTGACTCAGACAGACGTATCAAAGTCTCACTTCTTTTCGAGAGTGTATTTGACTCCCGGAAAGTGATAGACTGCGTCGCCTAGTTGGTCAATTCACATAAAACATTTTCTATATATAAGGGGGCGGATTGGAAGCTATTCAGATTGAATCTTCCCGATCAAAATCGGTGCGCACGTGGGATCAATTTTGGTGATTGCAATACAGTACGTCCAGGTAGGAGTTATCTAACAATGTGTCTGCTTTTGAATATGATTGTATGAGCGAGAGTCGCCAACTCTTTTGGAAAGAACTTAATGAATCGATTAGGCGAAGACCAAACACCCCACTTCGTGAAACGGCTCGAGCTGATTCTCAGAACGACAACTGGAGACCACAACGCCATTTAACGGATTCGGTTAGCTACAGTTTCAACCTCCATTTACGGAAGAATCAGATCATGGTGTACCTTGTGGCCAGAAGAACACGGGATAGAGAAGCTATCTTTGAGTATCTCGGTGAATTCCGGGAGGAAATTCAGGGAGAGTTCGAGGAGCCGGTAGAGTGGAGACCGTCTGATGGTACGTACAAGCTCGTTCTTAGGCGGGAAGCCGATCTTGAAAATAGAAGAGATGAATGGGAGAACTACTGTGAGTGGTTGATCGATCGAGCCGAAAGACTCTATTTTACTACTGGCACTTACCTCGCCGACTTCGACGCGAAATAGTAACTATCGATATAATCACCAACTTACCAACTTCTCTTTCGGGCCAGTGGAGGATTTGCAAGCGGGCAGCACCGAACTCTATACCAGCTTGGAATATCTCCCCTGGACCTCAGGGCTATTTACCCTCGCATTCAGATCCGCTCAATCGCGAAAACGCGCATCTGAATCGGCCAGTGTATGAAATTGCGGTTTGAAGGGGGTCAAGTGATAATAGCCGACTAGCGGTAGTCGGGTTTCTTCGATCTCATTACCGTTCTCCCGGCTCGGAGGTTGAACGGCCGTTGAGAAGGGGTATATTGACTCCCCGACGCGACTAACTGGAGTCGGGTCCCGAAGAAGCGTTTTGTCGCTAAAACGAATATCTCAGTCGGTTGAAGTAGCCGTATTCGAACTTATGTTGGTGCCAATAAACAGCTCCCTGACCGACCCGAGTCAAAGTATTGGTCTTGTCGGCTTTATCGACACGGGTAACAAGAGCTACTCCCTCGGAGGTGGTATGCTGGGATCTGATGGGAGTAATACCGACTACATTGAATCGGGTTCCGAATTCCCCGCTCTATCGTAAAATTCAGTATTTTGGTCCGTTGAAATAGCCGAATTCGGATATACGGGAACCCCAAGAAATTGCCACTCTGTGCCCCTGGTACGTTCCCGAGTCTAACGACCGGTTCGTCTATTGTCACCACCCCGATGGATAATATTTTCACTCGTGTACGTGACGAGGAGTTCAAAACTCCCAACCCGAGGAAACGGTGTATGTCCTCTAGACAAACTCCGAGATGAGGGGGCAATCGACGACACCACCGAGAATTTGGATGGATACTGGTCGAGATAAATGGTCAGACCGGCCTCTGCTTCAAAACAAGAGGCAAGAAGTAGACTCGCTAAGATCATCGATTTAACAATTGAAAAACAGACCAACTACCAACTCAACATGCTGGAACGTTAGAATCAATTTGTTAGAGCGACCGAAGCGAGAGCCGTTTCTCGAACTCTCGGTTAGTTTGCGTCCGGATCTGTTCCCGGACACCGTGGGGGTCGGTGGTAAGGCCGAACTCGTCGTCAAGCTGCTCAAACTCTACGATCTCGAGCATATCTTCAACAAGGCCTATACGCCGATCCTGTAACGCATCGTACGTCCAAAGGGAATTGAAATAATCGGCCAACATCTGATCAATCTCGTCGCGATTTCCTTGTTGGACAGCTCGAGACTGATCGAGTAAGTCATTCAGTTTTTTGCGGTCGATAACACCTTCAGTTTCGGTGAAATATCGGTTCGGATGAATACTCCGGAAGTCCTTACCAGTGTCAAAGTACTGTGGCATTTTCTCGGCGAGGGGGAGATTACTCGCTCTGATGTTGTCGCTGTCACGGAGCAAGAGGAAGTTTCCGAGGTCGTTGACGAATCGTTGGGTAATGAACTCCTCAATGCTGTCGCGGCGTTGACGCTCGTCTTCGCTGAGGTCGTTGTCGTCCCGCCGGCACAATTCGATATAGGTTCGAATCGCCTCAGTGATTTCGCCTTCGTCTTCTTCGAGTTGGAAGAATTCGGTCAGCCATATCGGGTTGTCGGCATTGTGTATCAGACTCTGTGGGAGAACGTGTTCGAGGTGAATACTGTTCATATTAAGCCGACGGTCGACGTACATGCCGTCCTTACGGAAGTGGAAGTTCGCGATTTTGTCAAATAATAGCTTTACGTTCTGTGGGTTCCATGCCTGCGCCTGAGTGACGATATCCACGAACCTATCGGAGAACATCGATGGGTTCGACGATCGCATCTCGTCGATCAGGTATCGGCACGAGTTATCGTATACGTTCTCGCTGCTCTCCATTTCGGGCGAAAGTGAGAATCGGTGGATCGTCTCGATGAAGATTTCCTGAAAGATATTGGGGTCTTCCCCTACGAGAAGCCGTCTGAAGTTGAGTTTCTCGACTGTGTCGAGCACTTCGTAGAGCTGTTCGCCGCTCGCCTTCGACTCCGTTGCTGTGTGATAGTAGAGTGCCAAAATGAATGGACGCCATTGATTCATCTGTTGGCGGTTGAGTCGAATCAGCACCTCATGGCACTTCTCGTGTGCCTCCGTGAGTGCAAGGTCGGTGGGTTTCAATGCTGAATTTGTGATGTCTTTATAATACTGAATGAAGTCGTGGGCGTGGTCGAGAAAGTCTCGGGCGTCGTCGAGATGTCGCAATCGTGGGCGGACGTCGGATTCGAGATTACGGGTCGCGAACGCGTTGGTGAGGTCTGCACTGGCTTCCCCAACGGTCTCGATCTCGGGATCAACGATGCTGAGGTAGACAGAGAGATAGTCGTCGATCTGGTCGTCGTCCGTAGCGAACGCGACCACGATATCCTCCCACTTTTCGACGTACTCTTCTCGATCCTCGGCATCAAAAAATGCGTTCACAACCGCCGCTCGAATGCGGTCGATCTTAGTGAGCTCAATCCCACGATCGTTGAGAATTTCGAAGATCTGCATCCGGAAGTCCGGTGCTGCGTTCCGGATGATGAACTCGCCAACGTGGTACGAGTTCTGGATGTAGTGGCTGAGGTTAATTAGCGCTAGCGCCTCGCTGTCGCTATCATCTGCCGCGTCAACGGCCTCCCCAACACGGTCTTTGTAGAAGTTATAGGCGTCGAGCAACCGCCAGTTCGAGTCGTAGACCGGCGTGAAGTTTGAGAACGACGACGTATCAGGATTCTTCTCCTCTATCACTTGATCGCTAATCCGGAACTCCTGGACGAGTTTCGAGATTCGCGTTGCATCGCCACGTCGACCGTCGACGTATTCACGTTCGTCCGAGCAGAGATACTCCAATCGGGTTTCGGGGCCCAGCATTAGGGCTTCGAAGAACCCCAAGTCTGCATCGTCGTCATCGTCGTGTTTGTTGAGCGATAGACGTGGGACGTCTCCCTTGAGAGGGTTCTCGAAGCGGTAAAGGAGGGACTCGATCTGCTTGATGCTCCCTTTCCGTAGTTGATTGACCGTCTCCTGCTCGATCGCCTCAGTATCAAGAGCACGCAGTTCCTCGAGAATAGAGAGCAAAAGGATATTGATCGACGTGAGCCGCTGTTGGCCGTCGATGATCTCGTGTGTGTTACTGTCTTTGTCGACAGCGAAATACATCGAACTGAAGAACACGTCGGAGACGTCTGAGTCCTTGACGAGATCCGCCTCCGCAAACTTTTGGAGGTCAGACCACAGTTGTCGATGATGTTTTTCTTTCCACGAAAATAGACGCTGGTATTCCGGAACGTTAAACCTCCGGTCTGAAAGCACGTCTTCCAGTGTTCTCTTTTCCATCTCGAAATTTTCACCCGCGATTTGTTGCATCGCGACATGGTCTGCGACTGCATTGATGTCAAGATCAACATGGTCGTAGTCAATGTAGGTGTTGTAGAGCGTTCGGGCGTTTTTATCCATACTTGTTTGTCAAAGAGAACCCATATAGTAGTGTCGCGAATTAGTATCTTAGTCAAACTCTGCTTCATCACCGTTTATTGTTTGAGATCGATCGTTTATTTGGATAGTCCCATCGTAAGGCGATAGTCACAGTCTAGTTCGGCACCTTCTCAGTAGAAGTTCGACCATCTAAGAAACAATATCGCTATTTCAACGATTACGCTGTAAGAACTGTCCTGCACCAACGTCTTTATTATAATTAATTCTTGCCGAACTCGTTGAATACAGCGTGACAAAACCGATCAGGTGCTGGCTATGTGGGAAGAAGCGAATAATCATGTGTGTCAGCCTATTAGTTCTGCCTACCTCCGGAATTTGTCGACTATTGCAGGCCAACAGAAACTGATTTGCGCAAATGGCGTGTGCAGAGGTTGATCGAGTTTAATAGTATAGTTGCTGCGTTTGAATATTCAGAAGTTTTATGATTAAAACCGCTAGTTTCTCATGAGACGAAAGAAAGCATGACAGAGAAGCAGCGATTGAGGTCACAGGGAACACTGCTTGGTTTGGCTTGTGGCGATGCACTTGGACGACCAGTTGAATTCCGCTCCCCTGATCGGATCGTACAAGATCACGGCCGAGTGATCGAGATGCTCGCCAATGGAACACACGGACAGCCATCAGGTACGATCACCGGTGATACGGAGATGGCACTCCGTATCGCTCGCAGTTTAGCCGAACACGGGACTTTTGTGCCAGCAGACCTCATCGACCGGTTCGTCGCTTGGAAAGCGTCGGGGCCATTCGATATCGGGATTATGACGGCTGATTCCCTCCGATTACTTGATCAGGGAGACTCCTGGGATGAAGCAGGTCGTCAAATTTGGGAAGCGAGTCCCGAAGGGAGTAACGCTAGAAATGGGAGTCTGATGCGCTGTGCACCATACGCAATCGCCTATCGCGATCGACAAGACAAACTGGTCGAGGCAAGTAAACAATCCTCTGCAATCACTCACGCCGACCCGCGCTGCCAATGGAGTTTTTCGCTATTCAACCGGACCCTTGCGAATCTGCTGAACGATGTCGATCGGCCGCTCAAAACGACGATGGACGCACTTGAGTCAAGAGTACCAGACGAGCTGCGTGAAGCGGTCCATCCGGTCCTCGAGTGCATCCATGGGGAACAGCCGATTATCGAACTGGCAAATTCGGGCTACGTCGTCACGACGCTCCAGGCGGGGCTCTATTATGGGTTGACCGGCAAAAGCACTAACAAAGCAATCATTGATGCAGTCATGATGGGTGGCGATACGGACACAATCGGTGCAGTGACCGGTGCCATCGCTGGCGCCCGGTTTGGTTCGAGCGACTTGCCGGATCGATGGGTAGCTGAAATAAATGAAGCAGACGAGCTTCGAGAACTTGCAACTGATTTGCACGGAATTGGTGGAAACTGATGTTCGTCCTTGCATTCGGCCGTGATCAAACCCTCGACGTAAATCCACCACCGGATGGTCCTGGCGTCCCTCTCGAGTGGATTATTTACTGGGCACACGAGGCTGATTATGAGGTATGGTCTATCGGGAACCAGGACCTCGTTTATGAGGCCGGTATTCCAGGTATGGTTGAAGCCGTCCGGCAATATGACGGTAATTTAGACAAATTTAGCGAGAAAGACGGCGGTCGGTATGACTGGTGGTCCTCACGTGAACGACGACTCGAATTGCTAGCTGACCTCTTCTCCCATGCCTCTAAGCGTATTGTCGTTGATCATCACGATCTAAGCCACGTTGAGGGGTGGGAGCACTACACGGCAGCGGAGTTCAACAAAACAGTCAAATCAGGGAGGCTGAGCAGATATCTTCATTCTCCGCCCGCCGCCTCTGACTCTGAACACAACTCTTCTGAGGACTATACTGACCTTAACCACGTGGAAACGATTCGTCAGCAACTCCGTACTGCCGTCGAAGTTGAGATCAGCATCGGTGAGAACGAACAGGAAAAATTTCGAGCCACATCGTGGACGAAGCCACGGCCATCAGCACTGCCGATTGATTCGCCTCCGACGCTCGATTTCACAACGGTCACCGGTGAAACACGTCGCATCCAACTTCCGGATATCACTGATGTCTCGGTGATTGAACGAAATCCCTCACTCAACTGTGATCAGAACGCTGAACAAGCCTCCGTCATCAAAATAAAGTATCCAGAGCTCAGCGTTTTGCGAGGACGTGTTTTGCTTGCTGAATCCCTCCCGACCGTGCAACGGGTCGCTTTCACTATCGATGTTCTCAAGACTGCTACGCAGCTATCTGCCTACCCAAAATTATTGATGGACGCTTTCGTTCGTGCAGTGGAAAACGTACCTGCTAATATCGAATCTCCTGTCGTTCAGGCCTCAGCATATGCAGTACAGCATCCAGCGCACCTTCGAAACCATGTTGATGAGCTATCGCAGCTGATAGGTGTGTCTGATACAGAAGTCAGCAGGTGCGCAGTCTGGTGCCTGATGCACCTTGCTGAAGAGTACCCAGTATCCGTGGTTGGTACTGTCCCGTCACTTAGTGCAGTCCTCAGCACCGAAGATGAGAAAACACGAAAGTATGCAACGTACACACTCTCCTTAATCGCGGAATTATATCCGGAGGAACTCCTACCGGCCATCGATACGCTATTCGACCAGCTCGATACAAGAGACGGATCTATCCAGACAAATACACTCTCCGCTGTCGGTCATGTCGCTACCAGCTATCCGGGCGCAGCCGCCGAACATGTTGAGTCAATCGCTGCCGTCCTCGACAGCGACAAGAAACGTGTTCGAAATAATGCTGCAGGGATACTCGCAGACCTCGCACAAGAACATCCATCCGACGTGATCGAGTATGCTGACATACTTACAGCACGACTCGCCGATCCGAATATCCAGGCCCGAATCAACGCCTCAATCGCACTCATTCAAGCTGGTGAAGCTGATCCGGAAGCTGTTCGGGACCAATACCAGCAGCTCGAAGATACACTTACCGATCCCAGTCCCGATGTGAGGGCGAACGTCTGTACACTCATCGGGAATGCTGAGGCCCCTGTTTCCATGATTGCGCTCCGCGACCTACTGGTAAACGATCCAAACGAAACCGTCAGAGACCACGCGGCGAGGGCTATCCGCCGACTATCGACATAATAGGTAGTCACCAAATTTGTCCAGGAAGCTACTATTCCTGAAAAACTCGCTACGCGATAGAACTGACTATTAAGGCCTGACTAATAATCAATGCTGATGTGGACATGTGGAATAGGGCACTAATTCAGCTATCATCTTGGATCAATTGCTGGTTCTCACTGTGGCACTTACCTACTGATCGAAGGCGCTGTCTCTGCCTCTACGTGTAGTCTTGAGTCAATCCCCGAGGCAGTTGCTCGTACGCCTCGTCCACCCGCTCGGCAATAGTCTGTATGGTGGTCTCGAGTTCGTCCTTTTTGTCATTTGGTGCATCGCTCCTAAGCTCCTGACGATGCCGATACGTCGAGAGAATTTCGGAAAGTGTTAGTTCCCTTCGTCGGTCAGATGGCCGTTATCCTCGAGGATACGCGTGTTCTCTTTGTTAGTTCGCTGGCAATTGGCTTTTTTAACTTCGACCAAATCCCCGACGATGAGGCAGACATCCCTTTCGCTTCACAAAACGAGAGGCCGACATTTACCACGATATGTGTCCCGTAATAAGCCGCAGAGAGATTAGAATCGTAGCTGGGGATCAGGCAATTGATCGTGGCGCCCTCGTGACCAAGGTCGAATAGTACATCCCCAACCCACAGATGAATATGGTTTTCGACTATCTTGTTACGACGAAACTTCTCTGGCATTAGCGTAGTACAAGGAAAATTGAGCGAGCTAGCCCAGGTCTGAGACTACTCCAGTGGTAATGTAAGGCAATGGGCCTCAATTTCTGGAGCGATCGAGATTATTTGGGCGCGTCGATCCAGGTCTTCCTTTCGTCGCTCAACGCGTTCCTCGAGTTTCTCGAGGCGTTGGCGTTGCCGACGAATCGAGATATCCATGTCTTCCCCAGTAGTAGCCTGCTGTTGGTACCGCTCGATGAACGACTCAATCCGTTCACACTCTGCAGCGGCATAGCGCTCGAGGTTTGCCCGTTCTCGCTCGACATCGTCATGCCGCACGGATTCAATCTCTGCCTGTCTGGAGTTGATGACGTTCGAGATGTAGCGCTCTGCCTCGAGTTCGAGATCATTGCGGGCTGCATGGATCCTTCGAATAGTGGATCCGTCGGGTTTCCCTTTGATTGAGTCGCTTTCAAGAATCCGCTCGCCTAACGGCTGTCGCGGATTCTTATTCGGAAGATCGACGAAAACAGGAACGAGTTCCTCTCGAACAGTCTCACCCGTGCCGTCTTCAAACGCAATCCGAAACACAAACGCGATTCCCGGCTCGTCGAGGAACGAGAGTAGTTTCAGTCCAACCTGGCCCTGCTCCGCCATAAGGATCGTTTCTTGGAGACGCTGGACGAGCTCGTCATCCGGCGATAGATACTCTATCCCCTCGTGATTCATCGCTAAATCTCGAGAGAAGGTAACCGGGCCCCGCTCAACCTGTGTACCAACTTCCGATAGTGAAGCTGGGATGTGGATGGTATACAACTGCGTTCCAGTCTTCTCGACACGGCCACCATACGCCTCGATCCCCTGAGTAACGAAATCGCGGATGTCAGCCTCAGTACCGAAGACGTCTTTCGACTCATCGATCACACCCTGAATTCGCTCACGACTCTCAGCATCGAACGTGCTCGGATCAATGAGGCTGCGTTCATACCACTCCAGGAGCGTTTGCTCGCGTTCCTCTAACAGTTCCTCGAGCTCCGCTGCAGTCGCACTCGCAGGCTCGTTGTTCTGGACGGATCGCATAATGAGCCCGTCAATATCGACTTCGTCCAGCATTCCGAGCACGTCCGCCGTCGAGCCAACCTTCGACCGGATATTCTCCACCTTCTCCTGGAGGAGTTCGAAGATCTCGCTTTCCCGAGTGCCGTCGAACTGGAAGTTCCACACTTTGACCTCTTTGTCCTGGCCGTAGCGGTGAATCCGACCGATCCGCTGCTCGAGCCGGTTAGGGTTCCAGGGGAGCTCGTAATTCACCATGATATGGCAGCTATGCTGGAGGTCAATGCCCTCGCTGGCTGCATCGGTCGCAAACAGAAGTCGTGGCTCGCCGTGGTTGAACTGGTCCTCGATCTGTTGCCGGTCATCCTTATCGACGTCGCCGTGTATCACGAGAATTTCGTCGGCCCAAGGCTGGTCCGATACTTCTTCCAATAGGTAGTCGAGCGTATCCCGGTACTCTGTGAACAATAACAGCTTCTCGTGAGGGTTGTCTTCCAACAACTGTTGGATGTAACGCTTGACCTGCTGAGCTTTCGTGTCGACCGGAATCGATTCGGCCTGATTCACCAGGTCCTGGAGCATCTGGATTTCTGTTTGCAGGGCGTCATCGGCGTTAAACACCGTCATGGTCTCCAACTCCTGCTCGGCAGCCTCGCGGTCGTTCTCCTCTAAATCCTCGCCCTCGAGATACGCTTCTGCATCCGCAGACAGCACGCGATTGGCTCCACCCTCCTCCAATAGCCCCTGAAGGCGTCGACGCAGTGTCTCCCGAATCGCACCGACACTGGAGACCAGCCGCTTTTGCATCAGCGCCATCGCAAAGCCAACTGCGGGTTCGTTGAGCTGCTCCGAACGGTTGTAAACCTCCTGAACATACGTCGTCACGGCTTCGTACAGCTTCTCCTCAGCGGGCGTCATCGACACCGTCATCGTCCGGACGTCTCGGTTGGGAAATATGCGCTCGCCGTTGTCGTCGTAAATAGTCTGCTTACCCCGCCGAATCATCATCTGCTCGACGGTCTCCCGGCTCAACTCCTGGTCCTCGGCGACGAGTAGTGGGTCGAGATAGCTGATCAGCGACCGGAACCCCTTCCCCTTGCCGTCATGGGGCGTCGCACTCAGCAACAGCAGCGATTCGGAATTATGTGCTACCCGCTCGGCCATCTGTGAGGTAACGGAGGGACTGTCCCTGCGCTGTGCGGCCTTGTGGGCTTCATCAATGACGACGACGTCCCAAAACGACTCCTCCAGGGCAGGCTGGAACTCTTCCTGCCGAAGGAAGGCCATGCTCGTGATGAGCTGAACGTCGTCTTGATCCCAGATGTTAGCTGCGTCGCCCAGCCTTCGGCGCTCACCCTCAACCCACGCTCGATCGGCAACCGTCAGGTCGATGTCGAAAAAGCGGTCCATATCCCGGACCCATTTCTTTTGGAGATGCGCTGGCACCACAAACAACACGCTGTCGGCACGATTTCGCGCTTTTAGCTCCTTCAGGATCAGCCCCGCCTCGATGGTCTTACCCAGCCCAACGTCGTCGGCGATGAGCGCCCGTTGTCGGAGTGACTCCATGACCTCGTTCACACACGCCAGTTGGTAAGGTTCCAGTCGGACCAACGAGTTCGAGATCGAGAGCAGTTGGCCCTGTTCATGGGCGATGGTCAGGTTGAGTGCCTTCATGCGGAGGTCAAACCGTTCGGCATCGACGACCTCATGCGCCGGGTGGAACTGTTCAAAGTTCTCTGGGAGACTGTCCAGTTGGCTCCCGATCGGCGTGATCTCGACGTCGGCGACGGAGACAGTCTTCGGACCGACACCTTCGATGTAGGCTCGGAGATATTCGATATCACCGACGCTGTCGGTGCGGATTACTTCGGCCGGTTGGTCGTTGATCTGAACGCGGTCTCCTGGTTCGTACATTTGTTAGAGGACTTTGTCGTCGACGATCTCCGGAACGATATTTTGTTCCGCGAGGGGAGTGATGTTGATGGCGACGCCGTGTTTGTGGTTCGGTCGGTAGCCAGCGGTCGTGATCTCCGAGAGCGCCCGATCGCTCCAATCACTGGGAATCTCACGATGCACCGTTTGACAGCGGTTGTCAATCTCCTCAGCGAGCGCCTTATACTCCACTAATGCAGGTGGCTCCCCATCGTCGTCCCAGACCTCGTCGATATAGGACTCATCCAGCACCGATAGATCATCTAACCCAGTCGCAAGCGAAGCGAGCAGCTGCTCCTCCTCGGTTAGGTGATCGTGGGGCTCGCCATCATCATCCAGCAAGTCAGCCCCTTCCCGCTCGAAGTAGTAGGTCATAAAGAGAATTCCCGAACTAGAGTAGTGATCTGAGCCCTTCAGCCGCCAATTGAAGTAATCAAAGAGATCGGCGAGATGGGCCTCGACTGGCTCCTCTGCCGGCTTGGCGTAGGCTGCACACGCCCGTTCAAGTTCCTCGAGGGCGTCCAGCCACTCATTGTCCCACTCAGTCACTTTGTCCCAGAAACCGGGAGAGAAGGTATCTTGGAACCAGCCTGTACCTTTCTCCTCTCGGAGTGTGGCAAGCGCCGTAAGGCGCTTCTCGGTCTCTTCGCGGAACGCAGCCACCTTGGGGGCAAGCTCACGCAGGTCTTCGCGGTGCACGTCGTTCATCTCACGTCCGCTCGGGCTTCCTAAGGCCTGCATCGCGCTTTCGAGTTCGGCGATTTGGTCGAGCATGTTCGTCGTCCGCTCGAAAGTCGTCGCCGCCTCAGAACGTTCCGTGGAGGGGAGCGTGTCGTTGTTCCGACGCTGGTTGGCTGTCGACTGTCGAGCTCGAAGATCATCTTTCCGTGGGTCAAGATACTGCGTTGTGAGGCGGTCGAGTAGTCCTGCGTCGAGCTGGTGATAGTCGATGTAGCATGCAAAGCCCGGCTCAGCGACATCGGCGACGAGGCGTTCTGTGGTGAGCTCCCAGAGGATCGGCGTGTTCTTCATCCGCTGGACGTGATACTCGAACAGATCGTCCTCGATGAACGACCGGAGGTTGGGGTACGCCTCGTCGGCAGCGGACTCGGCCCCAAGGATGTCGTCGACCTCCACGAGGCGGTCTTCGGCGTGCTCGCCGTACGCATCTTCAAATCGCTCGACGATGCGGTCGAGCATATCGGGCTGCTCGCCCGTACCTTCGAGCGGAATGATGCCGTCCGGTTCCTCGCGGACGGCTTCCATCGCGAAGTGGTGGACGAGGTCTTTGACCTGTTCGTCGAGGTTGTCCGGCACTTCGGGGACAGATTCGGGATCAGGGACTTCGCGGTCTTCTGGGTCTTCCGCGGTTCGAAGGAAGATTTCTTCTTGGATTTGGTTTCTCGTCGATTGTGAGACACCGACAACGTCGTAGACTGTTGTATTTATTTTTTCAGAGATCGATTCAATTTGCACATCATATCTCAACTCACGCTTTTTAGCCTCGCGGACAGCAGATGTAATCGACAAATCAACTGAGATCTCTTCGTGATTTGGTGAATACTCACCTCTTGCGCCTACATGTGGATGGTCATAGAAGGCTTTCTCTTCTTGTAGATTTGGCAGAATCGCAGGTGCTCTATAATGTGGGCTCGTTGGTTCTGTGTACTTTTTCATCCGCCTCAGTTCATACTGCCTTTTCGACAGGTTCTCAAGTCCCTCTAGATTTGCCAGTTCTTCAATCCAAGGTGCTTTTCCAACAACTCCCCCAACCCAATCACGTTCTATCGTGATTGATAAGAAAAGAGAATGGTATAGATCTCCATTGAGACCGCCCAAGATATTCCACATGAGATTACTATTTTTAGGCACAAATAGATATCCAGTATGACTAAACATACTTTTAGAGGGGTAATATCCAAATCTGCGCCCCGTCCGCTTTGATCGAGTCCACGCAAGTCCACTCTGGCCATAGAGGAACTCATTAGGAGTCCGGATTGTCGGACTTGATCTTTTGATCTGAGCTCCGTTCTTGCCCCAATTTACGCTTTCCGTTACATGTGGGAGAATCCAAGCATCACTCCCCCCTGTAGCGATTGGCTTGAAAATCTCAGAATCATTCACTTCCCAATAATTTCGTAGAAATCTGGAATCATTAGCTGTTGCTACTCCTTGGCGTGCAAATCCGATTGACTCAGCGTCTATATCGGCAACCTCGGCATCTAGTTTCTTGGAAATACTATGTAACTCTCGAACGTCGCTGGGAATCGAATAACATATAGTGTTTCCGGGAACCTGAGAGAATTCATCTAAATCTATTGTAAAGAGTCGCTTGACCCTATTTTCACCACTCGATAGTGCATTTGTGAACACTGACTCCTTTTGTGCTGCACCAATATCATAAAGTCTGATAAAGTCTCCTGTTGGATTCGGATCTGCCCCTGAGCGGATAACAGTGCCAGCGGTTCCTACCATTGCATTATCTAGAACACCATATCCAAATTCGGTAAGAAAGTCGAAACTTCCGAGTCCTCCGAGGAAATCTGTTCTGAATTTTTCAGCACGGTCTTTGAATATGAATGACCTCGGAACCAACATTCCGATACGTCCGTTCTCTTTTGAAAACTTATCACAAACTTCTACAAAGTTTATATAATACTCTGCGGGATATTTATAATTTGAATCAATGTATTTTTTGACTGAATCGGGCATCCGATTTCGTGACCCGTAAGGCGGGTTCATCAACGCCACGTCGTAGTCCTGCGCCAGCACGTCCAGCAGCCGGACGAAACTCCGCAAGTCCTGTGCCAAGAACGAGTCCTCCTCCCGGTGCTGGTCGATTGCATCACGCAGACTGTGGAGAATCTGCCCCAGTGTGTAATCCTCGCGCGGGTCATCGTCAAGCGTAATCTGAACACTCTCTTTGTCGACTTCGTCCTCGAACAGATCACCGAGCGTCCCACGCACGTCGAGCAGACTCCCGAGTCCATGGACCTCCTCGAACGCGTCGAGGATGCGCCGGAGGGCATCCTCCACGTCGGACTTCTCGTCTGCCACCTCGTCGAACACCTCCTCGACGCCCTCGATGTCAGCCACCTTCGCGTCGGCGCAGACGATACCGACCTCGGGCATGTCGAAGCCGTTAGCGCCCTCGGCCTCGGCACGCGTTCGGCCCTTCAGGTACAGGTTGAATGCGGCGAGCTGACAGGCCCGCATGTCGAGGTCGACGCCGTAGAGGTTGTTTCGCAGGATTTCTCGGGGGATCTCGGCGTGGTCGAGGTCGGTCTCGGCCCGGTAGATACGCTCCAGAAGATCGAACGCATATAGCAGGAAGTGACCGCTTCCACAGGCCGGGTCGATGACGCGGATGTCACGGGGGCCGTCGAACGCCGGCGGCTCGCCCTCCTCCTTGGAGGGAACAAGATAGGTACAGAAGTCCGCAATATCCGGAGATTCGTCGGGAGAGAGTGGCCGGTTCTTGCGTTCGTCGGGCGTCATCGAGTTTTGTCTCTCGACAGTTTCCTGCAGGTCGCCTCGATCCTCGAGATAGAGTTTCCCCAGCGAATTGTCGGTCAGCATCCGAACAACCCAATGTGGAGTATAGAACTGGTTCGCTGCCGGAACGTCCTCAGGTTCTAACCCTTCTCGATCACCCTTTCGCCGCAGATCATCTAGCAACCCGACGTTATAATACTCATACACCCATCCCAGGACGTCATCAGCACGCCAAACCTCTTTGGACACTTTGTCCAGTTCCTGAGCGGCTTCCTCAAACGTCCCTGAATTGACGTCCAGCACCGTATACGGCGAGTTCGTGTCGAACAACAGTTCGACCTCGTCATCAAAGCGTTCACATTCCTGTTCAAAAGCAACGATGAGCGCCTCGTTCCGCCCAACGTCAAACCGCTTGGCAAGCACCTGCTCGGCGGCCGGCGTCAACCCGGAGTCGCCGATTTGTGTCACTGGCTGG
>LFCJ01001540.1_pt1 | contig 16236 bp, 15 predicted proteins | sample 643141 | NCBI WGS metagenome assembly LFCJ01 (sample SAMN03766243, study PRJNA286221) | soda lake metagenome | biome: soda lake; feature: Kulunda steppe; material: water; isolation source: sample B1-Br-g2 brine of Lake Bitter-1 | place: Russia: Kulunda steppe | collected 2010-07 | reverse complement strand
TCCCACCCTCAACACCTCCTCCTTCATCCCCCCAGTCTCCATCAACTCAGTCCCCACCTCCTTACCCTCAGCCTCCTCTGCCACCTCCTTCGCCTTACCCGCAGCCATCCCCTCCCCCTCAAACCCCCTCAAAATTCCCATAAATCCTTCTGGACACCATATGCCATCGTATGTACCCAGTATATCTTGTTTATACCCAGGTGCACAGTACAATGTATATACTTCTTGCACTTACTTGCTTGCAGACACTCAGAAGAGCAGGCATGGACGTGCTGCACGGCACATGCTTTGCGCCTTCAAATGCAGCAATTTCAAGGTGCGCTGTCATCAAGCTGCTCCTCAGGGGGGGGGAGGGAGCTGCCCAGGAACCCTGTCATGAGCATACAAGAGTTTTGCCATTCCAACTTGGCTATTCAGAGGCTTGCCAGAGCCTGCCAGGCCGGGAGAGCTGCAGAGGAATGCACAATGCACCTTCATGTTATGCTTGCATTTTTGTTGCTTGTGCTGGTTTGGATGACTTGAAGGTCAGGATGGCTCACTTGCAGGTCTAGATTCAATGCGAATTTATGATGCCAAAGCCGCATGGGCCACACAGATGAGCAAAAGACTTTCACTGGTGCAATCCCTGTATTATGGAGGAAGCCATGGCAAGGTCGTCCTTTGTTGCACACGAGCTCATTGTGTCCTTCTTGGAATGATCTGACTTAAAACACCTGCCCATTTGTCATTACCAGGTATGCAGCTACTGAGCCCATGGCAGCCTCCATGGTCTCAACCGACGCTGGTGAAAGGGCCATCAAGGCGCATGTGATTCCAGGTGCATCACGAGCAGCTGTTTTTAGACACAATCAAACTTGGCATGATACAGGCAGCCTTCGTTGAATTTCCAGCTGCTGAGCTCCTGCATTGCTGCGTTGACGGAAAAGCAGCCTTGCAAAAGCTCTGCTGCTATGGTTGGGTGCACTTGCCAAAGGCTCCTGCAACTAGAATTGCTTGTTTAAGGTGCGCACTGGGTGGGCTGTTTAAGGTGCGCACTGGGTGGGCTGTTTAAGGTGCGCACTGGGTGGGCTTAAATTGCTTGTTTAAGGTGCGCACTGGGTGGGCTGCAGGGCATCACTGCAAAGCGCGTGTAAGCCAGCACCGGACCTGTCTGCCTGCAATGTGAGCAGAGCAGGGTACAGGCTTCTGGCTGTACCACTTACCTCTTCATGCTTCTTACCACCAACAAGGTTTTATCAACTGGCACATTGTGTGCACCTTTCTTCTTCATAGATGTCGTGCTGACACTTGAGAGCTTTCCAGAGGGAGCTTCGATGTACAACACCATTTCTGGAGAAAGGATCACAGTTACTAAAAAGTTAGTTGCTGGAAACATAGGAGGCAAGAAAATGATGCTCAACCAAGTGCTGCTTGGACGGTCACAGTCCCATCACTGCCAGAAGATCATATGTTGAGCACTGTGCCTGCCTGCACTTTCAACTGTCTTTTCCAGCAGAGATGTTGGAGCAGCCTAGATGCAAATGCAAAATTCATATCAAATGCACATGCTCCCCTTGTGCACCTTGCTGCTGCAGCGGCCCACTCATCTCCGTGTCAACAGGTTCTCTGCCTGGGGAAGTCATCGGAGGCAAGTTTGCTGATTAGCAGTCTGAGGTTGCAGGGTGCCATTTAAGACTCGTAGCACTTGCTCATCACGGTTTTTGCTCATTAGGAATTCAAATGCCTCGCAAACCCCTGTTTCAGATTTTGCCATGAGATTTTGCATGCTGCAGCTGCATACACAGCGAATATTGGTTCCGTGCTCCACGCATGCGCATGTTCAGAGGGTGCAGGCAGCATAGCCAGCTGATCTTTTCCTTGAGCAAGAGCGCAGCACAGGGTATCTCACTGTTTCCGCTGCAGGCAACATCCTGCATGGCCTCAACGCAATTATCCATATCGTTGATCTTTGCCTGAGCCCCATTCAGCCCCTACCCTCCCCGCATGCCCTCCCCTTGCCCCCCAGCACTGCAGCCGCAGAGGCTAGACATGGTTCCTCTATAGCCATCAAGGTGTGTTGTTGCAGCAGGCAGGGTGCTGGTGCATAGAACATGCAAGTTTTGCAGCATAATTGTGCATAGGAATACTCGCAGCACAAGGCCAATTTTGTGAGTGAGATCCAGGGATGAATTGTGACTTTTTGCACTGAAGATGAGTGCATGACAAAGCAAAGACAAGGAAGACTGAGGAGGAGAAGGGCAGACAAGGTCAGACTGGGCAATATCTTCCACAGACAAAAAGACATTGTCAAGTCTTATTGTCCAGTCTTTAATTCTGAAAAATGCAAACAACATAAGACTGGATTCTACAAACTGTTGTCTAGATGGGAGAAGCCAACTTGCACTCGTTGCGTGACCTCTTACGCAAACTAATGCGGGTTGGTGTGTGGCCTGAAGAGATAGGGAAGAGGCTTCAGTATGCTGAAGCTCATGTTATCTACTGTGCTTTTTTGTTGTACGCAGGCAGCCCAGCTTGCAGGCCTCAACCTATCACTTCAACAGGGGACATATTTCTTGCCTGAAGACAGGTGGGATCGTGATGCCGTTTGCAGCATGGGAAACTTAACAAGCTTGCCTTTCTTGAAAGTTCCCCTATCTCACGCTTCTTTGTTGTGAGACCAAGCATGCTCTGACACATGATTTTAGACTACGGCAAGCTGCGACGGCTCCTTCAATATTTCTCACAAATCACTCTTTTCCACCATCCTAGAAAGTGATGAGCTATAGATGTAACAGCTCATACCCTGGCTCATAGACATTCCTCATAAGCTTGTCTTTTGCGTCCTCACACCAGCATGAATGCAAGACAACAAAAGGCCACACCAAGACCATTTAAATGCCACATGAGGACCAATCAAACATCAATGCTAAACTAATAACATGTAATTGTAACATGTCACACCAAGACCCAATCAAAGCCTGACTTGATAAGCACACGCCTTTGGAGCAATGCTTATGGAAAACTCTGTCTAACTTTCAAATGGCCAATGCTGCAGTGCTTTGGCTGCGCACGCTGAGCTCACTGGTGGTGTTAAAGCAGCTTTCCAAAATCTCGCTACCTCTGCGGGGCAAGCTGCTGTCAATGCGCATTGTATAGTAGGTGCGGCATGAACTTTAGAGTCTCTGTGTGCAACAAACTTGGTGGTATCCTTTTTGGAAGAAGTGTTGGAAAGCAGCTAATAAGGTTTCTCCAGAAATAGTCAAGTTGCTTAAGTCATCAACTCGTAAAGGCGTGTCAAAACACATGTTTTTTCTATTTTCATGCATTTTAGGGATGCAGCTTGTAGCCAGCAACTTCCCAGAGGGCACAACTTCCTACACATCTGCTGCTAAGACACCCATCATTGTGACAAAGTTGTGAGTGACTAGCATTCATCTATATCCTGCCATTTTGAATCAGCCTGTTGCTGTCCTTTGTGATAATTTGTGTGTGCTTGTAAATGATGACAAACCAATCATTCAATTGCTGTCCATCAGGGTCACACCATGATGTACAATAATGGATCATGCTGTAAAGTTTGCACCATGTTGAACATTATGTCATCATAAATGAAAGTGGCATTTCCACGACTGTGACTAACTGTGTCGATAAGCTCCGCACGCACACATGTACGCAGAGCTGGAACAATAGCGGTTGCGGCAACAGTTGCCAACATAACGCGTACTGCCAGAGTTGTAGAAAGTAAATTTTCTGGGCAGACTGTGCTACACATTGTGGATGCGGTGAGTCAGGCACCTTCCTAGTGCACACATCAATCGTAGTTTTCACAATTTGGGTCAGCCCAAGCAATTCCAGGATACCATGAGTTGTTGAGATAGCTGCTACAATGAATAAACAAAGATTGTTGATCAAACTCAACAATCTAACGCAGAAATAGTCTTGTCTAGTGCTTTTGACGCTCGGGTTAAATCTAACTAAGTTTGCATGATCATGCGCGTGCAGGTGCTTGCCACCCTGTAGATGGGTGCAAGTGTTCTTTGTCAAATTTGGGCAGCCCGTTCATGATGATGTCATTTATACAACCAGGCTGACGCAGCCCATCACAGACATAGTGTGATAATGTGATCTAAGCACTGCTGTAAAATTTTTAATCCTCTGAGTTGAGCAAGTCATTGCTTGTCACTCACCATAATTATGCTCTTTTTGCTTCAGAGGCCAGCATGCGCCATCGTTTCATGCGTGTAATACAAGCAGTGCACAGCACAAATAAAATCCAATTGTGCCCTGAAGGTGGTACCTAGTAGATGTTAATAATTCAAACGGGAAATCAGCCTGAGGACGTACAGTGTCTTTTCAGGGCTGAGACTCGTTCATAGTCTATGGATGTTACGCAGGGGAAGAGGAGGGGAAAGGAAAAGAAAAAGAGGAAAGAAGGATGGAGGAAATGAAAGGCCTTTTTGACTGAAGTTGAGGAAGGGGGTGGGGAGTTAGGGGGGTGCACCGATGGAACTTTGAATGCACTTTTGGGCAGCATTCTCAGTGAGACCCAGGATGCTGGACATGCTGTTGGAAATCATAAATCCCAATACCTCGCATCCTGGGTCTCAATGGGGAAAGCCGCCTTACATGGGACTGAAGCTTAGCGGTGAATCTAAGGAATATTTACACAGCGCACCAGACTACGTGATTGTTTTTTTGGAGGTTTGTTTCTCAACGCACTAAAAAAAATGGGACAATAAAGCTGGGGGGCTGTGCTTTTTGGTCATTTACCTAGAGCAAAACCAGAAGTATAAATCAGGGGGCACATTTTTTTGGTGCAAATGACCGCGCTTTTTGGCTCCTTCAAGTTGGGCTATAGCTGCATGTAAGAAATACAGCTATTGTTAGCTTTCAGGCCTCCTGCCTCCAACCTAGGGCACTCACGGCCTTGAAGAAATACAGTTTTTTGTTAGCTTTCAACCGTCCTGCCTCCGACCTAGGGCATTCACGGCCTTGAAGAGATACAGATAATGTTAGCTTTCAGCTCTCCTGCCTTCAACCTAGGGCACTCACGGCCTTGAATTTGTGTTTAAGTAAGCAAATAATGAGTATGCTTTGAAACAACTTCAAGGTGAAGCCGTAGGGCCCCAGAGAATTTGGGAAAAGGATCCCCCCAATGTCAGCCTAGCGACACCCCACTGGTGGGAAGTAAGTAGAGTCCCTAATAAAAGGGGGAGATTTTGTCATGGTAGCCTTTGTTATGCCTTTAACTTAGCTGACCATCAGCTTACCTATAAGAGTTACAGACTAAAATTTCCCCCCAGACACGTCAGATTCTGGCAGCCTCAAACATGACAAGGCTTGGCAGACTCCAACATGACAAGAATTGCTTTGATTGCTTTTTAAAAAAATTGATTCAAGTTGATGTAGCCTCTACTTACTCCTGTTAGATCATTTAGTCGATGCTTCTATCTGAGCTCCGAATTGGAAATCTGAGCATCATTCTCTGTTTTGCAGAGGAATAAATTGAAAGCCTTTATCACGTTGCATTTACTTATTGCCAAATTGATCTTTCAAGCTTTGCACTAGAGATCTGACAATTGATGGTAGGGGAATTTATTGAGAATGAGTGCAGAGGCGTGCAACTAATTAAAAGCTTCAAAATGTTCATTGATGCAGAGCCTGTATGCAAAACCTGAATATGATTAAAAGCACATCATAGCAGGGCACGTGGTGGAGCTTGGGCTGAAACAGATGCCCCTGGCGGCTGGGCGCATTGCCTGTGTCTTTTTACATAAACGATTTAAATTATGTCAGTTTGACACTTGATTCTAATTGCAGGTGCCACACAGACTCTCTGTCTCTTGGAGGGAGGGATGCCTGCTTGGAATCCCCCTTGTCCTCTTCTTTTCTTGTCTGGTGCAAGCGCCAGGGCCCCCCCCCCCCCTTAACGCTTGCCACCAGGCTCACCTTTTTGCTGGCGCAAGTTTCTTTCCTGTTCTTTTAGCTCATGATGCAGCTTGTGGTCTATGCAGTCCTGTGCCCGCTGTTGCATGGGGCTTGTGGGATTCAAAGGCAGGGCGGGTACAAGCAAGGCTCCATACTCCTCTCTTTTCAACAACTTCTAAAGCCAAACAAAATTGTGTCCTGTCCGCCATACAATTTAGCATTACACCTTTGCCTTGAGGATTGGATTTCCCATGCGGGATGTGTTGAGGGAGAGGCATGCACCTAGCACAAGCACTCAACAGACCTCCACCACCTTTGTATTAGTGCTAATTCTTAAGGTAGCAGGCCTGACAGGCTTCGGCTTAGCTGCCCTTGTTCGGTGCAGCTATGAAACTTTTACCTCCTTTAACCATCTTAGCATGGCCTGTGGCCTAAAGTGCATGCTCCTGGTTGTCTGGCCGACCAAAAATGTGAGTTTTTTGGAGGGTAGGCAGGGCATGCAGCATACCAATAGGTATGTGAGCTGCGTGAAAGCAGGCACAGTGCCAAGCGCTTCCCATAAGCATACTTGTTGCTGAAGTGCAAGAATGACAATGTAGTGTTTGGAGAGACGACAAGGAGTCTGAGGCAAGGCCATACCTGAGCACCCCAGAGGCCACATAAAAATCTTGAAAGGCATTATCTTGCAAGCCTGGCACTGTGAAGGACCTCAAAATCATGTACCCAGGTACCTCTGTTTGGCCTTCAGGAAGCATTTGATGCATAATGTTACATGATTTCATTTGCGTGCCTACTGAACGTGTCGAGGCTGGCACCTGGCAGGAGCATAATGGACTCCATAAAGTTTATGACAATTGTACTGCAAAATGTATACATTGAAAACACATATTATTTTCACATGCCAGCGCCTAGCAAAACATCACTTACAATGCAAATATGATGATCAGTTCGCTAACTTGCAGCAACACAGTATTCAGCCAGGGTGATTTTTTATTTGGTGATATCATAAGTGCTTTTTTTTGGGAGAACACACACCTCTTTCTCTTACTTTGTATAGCATTGATTCATTTTAGGTTGGCAATGCCCCAAGCCCAGCAGTCATCATAAAAAGTAAGAACTCTCAGCGTTGAAAGGTGTTTCACCAATAGCTCCAGTGCAATTGCACGGCCTGTAGCCTTGATTCAGTGCATCATTATTGTTTCTAAGATGCTACCTTTCCTCATAAGGATTGTTACGCTGAGAGACTGCTGCATCCAAACCAGACTCTCGGCATGGCCACTGGCAGAACATGGAGTCAAAACTAACAAAACTATAGCTGAAATGACAACAGGATCAAATACTCCACCAAGGGACTCAACCGACCTCTGGTCACAATGCAGCACAAATCTGGCACTGCATTAATCTGGTGAGACATGGGGCCTTCCTAGATTAAGGTTCAGATTGCAGGTCTGACAATCTTATGCCTAGCTGCCCTCATTGGGCAGGTACAGCTATGTAACCCTTACCTACAAGCTGGCAACGCGCAGCAAGCCCAGCAGTCAAACCATCTGGCTGAAGGACGTACCCCATTGTAAACTTAATTATCATCTGCTTGATGCAGATTCTACACATGACTCTAGATAAAGCACACAAGGGCCTCTTTAGTTCTTTTAAGGAGCCACCAGTGTTCCTTCCAGGTAATGAAGAAATTGAGTATACACTGCATGCCTGGCAAATTTGCCTTCGGGCTTGAGCAACTCCAAGGTGCTCCAAGGCGGGGCTCGATAGTGAGCTTTGAGGCAGGTGGGTATGGAGGTGTTCAATCATGGAACCTTAGAAGGGGCCAGAGGGGTTGAAGTCAGAATGACTGGAAGGGGTTTGGTTTTGATCTTGCTTTGTTGATTTCATCTCCCAAGCTCGGAGAAACTTGAAAGCTAGACTTTATGGCACCACAAGGTTGGCTCAGCCAGACTTCTCAAGTGCTACAAAGGGGGCTTTCAATCCTCCAGAATATATGTGTGCATCATGAATCAAGCTTGAGAATTGCAAAATTTGTCATCAGCTGTTGGAACCGTGTGCCTTCCACCAAAACCTCTTGCTTTTAACGCCTTTGTGGCGCACCATTCTTGCTCTTCAGATACTGCTTTCTCATGTCTTTTGGTGCCTCTGAGAAAGTCCCCACACGCAGGTGCAGCGTGCCCTTAGACTTGCCTTACTTAAGGAGCCTGTTACTCTTGAACTTCCCTTCAAGCGCCTTCTAGTTCGGCTCTTTTGCGTTTTGCTTTTCACCAAAACCTCTGCTTTTAGACACTTCCTTCCTTCTCACGTTCGTCTTTTAGAAAATTTACAAACCGTGAGGCCTGAAGGAGCTTGTTCCTCTTGAAGCAGACGTACAAATTGCTTATTTTTATTTATAGTGGATTTTGTCGGGTTATCAGTCAAACCATTTAGCTGAAGGTACAATAATACATTGTAAACTTGAAAACTTTTCATCTTTGCGCCTCTTTAGATCAGGTCCAGGTTGCAGGCCTTCTGTGATTTAGCTCAGCTGCCCTCATTCAGCAAATACTGCTATGTAACCTAACCTAACCTATATGCAGGTCCAAGTTGCAGGCCTGATAGGCTTCAGCTACAAGCTGCTTAATAAGCTGCCCTCGTTTGGCAGCTACAGCCACGTTACCTTGGTGAATCTGTATGCACCCTACCATAGGGTTCTATAGAACTTCTAAGTATGGGAACGACACGTGAAAAACATCAGTTTTAACAATTATTGCCTAAGGAAATAAAAGAAAAGACACGCTAACAGGGGAAATCTTGTTTGCATGAAGGAAGAGGTTTACATCTGGTGCAAGCACCAGGCAAACCCCCATGGGTCAGAAAAGAAAAAAACAATTTAGGCAGTGAAACTACTCCCTACATCAATAAAGGTAAAGGAGACATATTGGCCCGAAGAGCCGTGAGCTCCTCCACCAGGAAAAAAGAAGAATCAGTGAGGATCTGCAGGGTGGCAAGCCGCCCCCTGCTGCAGACCGGAGAGCTGCTGGTTTTTTAAACAGCGCAAAATATTCTGGTTGTAGTCAGTTTGTGTGCAGTAAGCAAAGAGTGAACATGCAATTTAAGATCAGTCTTATGGGCTTTTTGTGTATCAAGGCTGAGCTCCTCATGGTGATTTTAAGTATGAGAGGCATAGATAAAGCCTGCCACACCAGGAAGGATGGTGTGAATTCAACATCCTTGAAGGATGACTTTTCTAGCCTTGAAGCGCTTGCAAAGAATCTCATGTTGGTTTCTTGAGGCCTCCGATTGGTGCCCAGGCTGTGTATCTTCACTGTGCTTTTCAAGGTGTAATTTCCCTCTTACTGACATTGAGATCATGAGCTCTGCATACATCTCCACTGGGTTGTCTCGGGCAAGACACCTTGCGCACATGAGGAATGGTTGTCGATTTGAATTTGTAGTAGGTAAGGGAGTGACCAAAATGACATCAGGGCAACTAGAGGTGAGTCTATCTCTGGCAGATCAATGAGCATAAAAGACCCAGCTCTGTAGTGTCTCATCATTAGTATGCTTTGGAATTTGAAGGTTTTGTTGGGCAAAATGATTTGTTTTACCGGCTTCAGAGAGCCTTTGCTGATGGCTTTCATGATGAGCCTGCAGGCAACATTATGGCGTACAGTAATCATACCTAAGATGGTTGTATGTTGACACCCTGAGAGAATATGGAGAACACTATCTGCTTGCAGACATAGTGGGCACTGAAGGCTGGTGGACTTTTTAAAACGGACAGCGTGTTTCTGATTAAGAAGGGTGCCCATGCGGTATTGGAAGATATTGCGTTTCATTTGAAGAGAGAGTTTGGACATGCTCCAATAAGTGTTGCTAATGCCTTTGTGGACGTGTGGAAGCTGATTCTGGTGATAAGAGTAGTACCCTGTTTTTAAGTTGGCAAGACCCAATGGTTCGAGTGCATGTGGGATTTTACTGTGGCTTGGAGATTTGGAAGGTAAGTCTATTTGGTGCTGTGTTGCGGAGCTTCAGTGCCAGATCGTTGCTGATTAACTTCTTCAACAGCTAGCCAGCTAATATCAAAGAAGGGATTGCCACTAGGACCTGCGGTGCGGATGGCTATTTTGCACCCTTATTGTGCACACCCTTCACTTGAGGTTGAGGAGCAGTATGAAGAGTTAGGTTGTCATCTTTTTTCAGCCATGGCGGTGCAGCTGAGTGTACACGTAGCAAGCAAGCACAAATCATAAGCTTCAACAAGCAAATGTGTGCGTAAATGTTTGCATGTGAGTGCGCGCGAATGCGTGCGTGTGTGCGAGGGCTTGCGCGCGTGCGTTTGTACGTGTATGTGCATGTGCGTGTACACGCGCGTGTTATTGTCTGTGTATGCGTGTGTGTGTATGTGCGCGTGTAGGAGTGTGTGCGCGCGTATGTGTTTTGTGTGGGTGAGTGTGTGTGTGCGTGTGCGTGTGTGCGCGCGCTTTAGTGTTACTATGTGTGCGTATGTGTGTGCATATGTTTGCGTGTGTGCGCGCGCTTTAGTGTTACTATGTGTGCGTATGTGTGTGCATATGTTTGCGTGTGAGTGCGTGAGTGTGTGCAATGTCTGTGAAAACGATGTCTCTTCCTAATACACCTTTGCTCAAGGTTTTTGATGATAGGCCTGGAAGCAATGTTATGTCTATCAGTCACCATGTTTTGATTTGAAGCATAAGAGCCAGAAAGCATTTGGAGTTGGCTATCTGGCTGATGACTCAACAGGCAAGATGAACTAGTGGCTCTGCCATAGAGGCGGGCTAGTTTATGAGTGTTAAGAGTGCCTGTTCTGAATTCAATGACATTCCTTTTCTGTGATACATTTGTTATTGTATTGTACCAAATCGAGTTTCTAATTGTAAGTTTCATTGATGTAAGCTGTCTCATCCAATAATTGTAGAAACCTGAGTCTGTATTAGCATCTCCAAGTCTGTGATGCTTGCTCATGTGAGCTTCGGTTTGTCTTCCATGTTTTGTAGCAGAGCAAGGCTGGTTTTAGTGGTAAGGTGGTTGGTCTCATTTTCTCTGCTGTAAGCCATACTATGGCTAGAGTATATGGGTGTAAAGATTGCAGTCAGGTGAGAATTGGAGGAATGCAACGTCATGCCATTAGTTATGGAGAGCAGCAAGTCTTGCTATGGCATGGGCAAACTCATTCCCCACCACGTTAGTTTGGGCTTTAACTTTGTACAAATGTATAGGAGACTGATTTGCTGATCATGGAGACAATTTGTTCTAAGAGTTTGACATGTGTGTCCTTCTTATGTAGTTTCGGATATATGAGCTGTTACCATATTTGAGAAAGAGAAAAGACGCTGTCTGTGGCTATGTGAGTGTACTTTGCCCTTAGTGCAGAAGCTATGCCTGTCAGTTCTGCTCTGTTTATGGTATTGCTCATCCCAACTCCGCCAGAGTCAACATAGGCGACTCTTTTTGTCGAAGGTATAAAGACACCTGCTCCAACACGCTGTTGCCTTTTATATGTCAGGCAACTACCATCAGTGTAGGCCCACAGACGCCAGTCTGGAACCTTCGGTCTAAGATTATTATTTGCGAGCACTGTGATGTTAGGTGCTGAAGTGGTAGATCTAGGATACTTTGTTAAAGCTGAGGTTGTCTTGGTATTCTATAAGTTTGGCCGTGCTCTGAACGTGTGGATGTGGCAGGGCTTATAATAAGGTACTACTCGTCAAGGCTGCATACCACCTTGGGTTCCTATCAAACAGCTTGTGTTGTGCTTCTTTCTTTTCAAGGTCCCATTGAGTGGCTTCAGTGTTGGCATTGTTGTTGGCGGTAGGTCACTGATGCCTGGGGAAAAGTGCCTAAGATAGTACAGTGCGCAGGATGTTCTCTTAGAATTTGCATGTAAGCATTCCCCACTAAGGCCCTTTCAATTTGGATGGAGCACAAAGGTAGCAGTGGCACTTTCAGTGGAAAGGAATTACAGGATTGCATGACGCACCATGCTAAGCATGACACTACTAGTAGATAGTATCGTTGTAATGAGGGTGACATACCAAGAAGCCTGTGAACTGTCTAGCTGAAGGATTGAAATAGGATCCAAAAACCATATCCGTTTTCCTTTTGCCCATACCCTTGATTAGCATACCTCCATCTTCTTTTGCCCCATACCTCCATTTTCTTTGCCCCGTACCATTTGAATGAATTGTAACGACAAATTGTAGCCAGCGATGAATCGTCAGAGGTCAGAGTGCCTGAGTTAGTTGAAGGGGGTTGTGTTTGAGGTGTTTTCCTGAAGGAAGAAAGAAAGAAAAGAAAGAAAAACTACGCAAGCAGCAAAAAGCTCCTCACATCAATTAAGGAATAGGGGCCACTTGGGAAGAAGAGCCCCTTCACCAGAAAAGAAGAAAGCAGTCAGTGAGGATCAGGAGGGTTGCGGGCAGACACTTTCTTTTCAGTCTTTTCAGTCTTTTCAGTCTTTTCAGTCTTTTCTTTTTCTTTTTCTTTTTCTGTCAGAAGGTCTTTTCTTTTCAGTCAGTCAGTCTTTTCTTTTCAGTCAGTCAGTCAGTCAGAAGGTGGGCCTGAAAAGAAAAAGAAAAAGAAAAGACTACGCTAACAAGGTAACCCCTGTTTGCGTGAATTAAGGAAGGAGTTTACATCTGGTGCAAGCACCAAGCAAACCTCCACCATCAAACGAGGAAAAAGGTCATTAGTGGGGGTCGGGAGGGTTCTGAGAAGAGCCATATGTTCTTTCCTTGGTGTTTTTCAACCTCCTACTTGTATTTATAATCATAATTATGATCTTTGTTGCGTATTGAATAGAATGAGTGTTTAGATCGAGAGAAAGTTTTCTTACTCTACACCGTTCTAGGCCAAGCTTACTGAAGGATAGTTCAGTATGACATTTTTAGATGGTTCCCATCACTCCAATCAGGATGGTATGTAGGCTTACTTTGTGGCATTGCTGTGCAAGGGCGCGTTTCATTCCATTATGCTGTTCAGTTGCTCTTGCTAGTTGTTGCTCTGGTCGTGTATCATCACAGTAGTTTACTTCAATGAGGTGTACATCCCAGCGCGAAGGGTGTACATCCTGTATGTCTCTCGTCTGGTCTGAACAAGCTTATGTTCATAGTGCACAGATGGGCATGGAGCTTGAGAGCAAGTTCAACAAAGAAAGTTTCTTGACTCTTTGTGAATCAAGGCCGAGACTCTTCAGAGGAACCAAAGTGTGAGAAATGTAAATAAAACCCCCTACACCGTGTGGTGACCTAAGAGAATGACATGAAGAACATTGTCTCCTGCAATGCTACGTCTAAGGTGATCATGCTGAGCATGGGCAGCTTGAAACTTTTTTCCTAGTTTAGCTCTTTTTTAAATCCCTCTTACGTCCCTGGATTAAGCCTTTCCTGTGGCTAGGCGAGAGCACCTATTCGTTTTTCCATGTAACACGAACCTGGTGATGGTCTGAGTCGGCAGAACTTCTTGAAGGCGTGCAGCGACTTCGGGGCATGGATGCCAGTGGGCAGCAGCAGCAGCATGCAGTACCCTAGCGCCCTGGCAAAGTGGACAGCTGTGGCCATGCCACAGTTTAATGTCCCTTGATGCATGCATAGATTTTGCACTCTGGACATTACAAAAGCCTACACTTGGTGATTTGTGGCTTGTGTCTCTGAGATGGTAATTCACCAATGACGGTGGTTTGGCGTGACAGAAGGGCCATAGCTTGCATTGGACGCTGATCTGCCATTAGTCACCCGGTGCCATAGCCCATGCTTGTAGTGCTTTGATTATGTGGTTTAGTAAGCTTACCTAAAGGCTCGCATGTGGAGCCTTTGAGTTTTTGACTTGATAGTTTCAAACAATGTTTTAAAATTCAAAACCTTCGAGGTGCATTATTTATAAGAAAGGAACAACTAACTCAGAATTCAGGTCTTTGGTTGGTGGCATGACCTGGTTGTGATATCCTGAATACTGTGCATGGTGGAAGGCATTTGGCTGGATCTATGCATAGCTTAGTTCTCAGCATACTTACACGTTTTTCTTCAGGGGTGTATATACAAAGCCCTTCAAGGGCTACAAGTTGTAGCATATGAGACTTGTGGGACAATGGCATAGTTTGCCAAGTGCAGGGCTCACCAGACTTTCTGGATCAATGCGGTGGGCTTCTGTCTTTGCCAGCTTGACTTGAGCAATAAGGTTGACCTTTCTAATCCAGACTTCGCATTCCCATTGCCTTTCCATAACGAGCAGCCACGAAGGCCACTCGCCAGGTTACATCTAATGTAGGGGTTACAGAGCTCCACATTCCAAACAAGGGCACTTGAGCAGGCTACAAACCATCAGGCCTACAACCTGTACCTAATTAACCTAAAAAGGAACCATACAGAGGCAAAATAATGCCTGAGAGACAAGAATGATACACCAAGATAGAAGCTCCAAAGCTAAGGTTTTTGAATTGTCTAAGAATGAAGTGTCAAGTGTTCCTTATACTTCTTTAGTTATAGCTCATGCTCTAGAATCACCATACTGAGATGAGCTCAAGATGCGGCAGGAGGCGCGTCTCCTGTATGCTGCGGAGCAGCAGGAGGCTTAGGCTGGCCCTTAACTTGTGGCTGGGGAGATGGGTTGGGATTGTGCGTTAGCAGGTAGTAGGCCAGGTACTCCACAGGATTATCTGGTCGCTCTTTTGACACAGCTTGCATTCCTTGCATCACTAATGGCACCACAGTGGCTTCCTACATGCGGCAACATTGCGGGTGCATTGGGTCACAGCATCTGCAACAGAGGGTCAGGCAGTCCTTGCACATCCTTTCTCTTACCCACAAATAAGCAGGTGAAGGCAAGTCTTTTGAGTCGTCAAGCTTCGTATGCTTTTGTTGAGTGAGGAGTGCAGGTTAGGTGTCAATTCAGCTGACAAAAAGCGGATGCTCACAGGCGTCAAGCAGCTCAAGACTGTCTTTCAGACAGCTTGAATCGCACCTAAATGGCTTAAAACATTTCCAAGCAAGGACACCATGCAGCACGTCTGGCTACTTGTGTACTTTGACATTACATCGTTCTTTTCATGCTTGAGCAAAGTAATGTAAGAGCAAGGCAAGCAAGGTCCATTAAAAAAACTTTCATTCCAATTATGGCTTATACACATTAGTAGAGGAACTTGTGTGCATTCTATTGCTTACTGCTCACGAAGAAACAAACCTTACCAAGTATTGCCTGACAGGGGCAGCCTGCACGCTAAGCTTCTTGTGCACATTTAAGGCTGCCTTTTCAGAGGCCTTGACCTGCACAAGCATTGTTGTTACACTGTTATGGGCTAGCGTTACAGTGTCAGATTAATGCATTGAGGCAGTCAATTCCTAAATGGGAATCATGCTCTGGGGCATGGATCCTTTCAACGGCAAAGGCACTTGTCATTCATTCATGCAAAATGCACCCTGATTTTGTGCTCGCAAGCGCACACATACGTAAACACATCACATGTACATGCAATCACATGTATGTATGCACATGTACACACACAAACATACACAAACACGCACACACACATGCATGCGCACACACACACACACACACACACACACGCACACACACGCACGCATGCTCGCGCGCGCGCAGATGCGCACCCATGGCCCCCCCTTCCCCCCGCGTGCACACACATGCACGTGCACATGTTCATACACGCATACACACACGTACATGCACATGAAAGCGCATGGGTACAAACAGTACTCACACGCTAAGCGCCCATGAACATTCACGCACTCATGGGCACGCACACATGAGTTCAGATAGATTAGTGTAGAGATGTACCAACACCTCAATCCTTCTGATGTGATAGACTGCGCAGCATGGATTCAACCCTTAATGCCACTCCATTCTTCCCTATGCATGCCAACGCACCGCTTCAGGGGTGGTCAGGGAGGGCTTTTCTGGTTCAGCATATAATGTATGTTCCAGCTGCTCCTGCTGATCTTGCTGCTGTGTTGGTGGCTCAGCTGCGTCCATTGAGAATATAAGACAACGGATTGGAAAATGAAACAGCAGACGCTCCAATAATTATGAATAAATGATTCTTACATTTGCTCCACGCCGATATGATTCATGCGTGCCTGTCAAAGTGATGTATCATATCAACGTGATGGAGAGAGTGTTAGAGGCTAGAGCTGACCTTTCCTAACCTAGGTTCATCACCTCGTCACGGAATATCGATAGTTTGTACAATGGGTGGATTCCCATTGGCGCTATTCTTATATTAATATACGGTTGCCTAACGGAGAATATATCCGTATTTGAGAATACGTCCTATGGCCCGTTCCCATTGGGCAAATAGCCAGAGAATCGCAAATA
>LFCJ01001539.1_pt1 | contig 16237 bp, 16 predicted proteins | sample 643141 | NCBI WGS metagenome assembly LFCJ01 (sample SAMN03766243, study PRJNA286221) | soda lake metagenome | biome: soda lake; feature: Kulunda steppe; material: water; isolation source: sample B1-Br-g2 brine of Lake Bitter-1 | place: Russia: Kulunda steppe | collected 2010-07 | reverse complement strand
GGGGGCCGAGCCTGGGGCGGGGGCCGAGGTCTTCGCCGCCGGGGTCCCCTTGGCGGCGGCCCTCTGCACATCCTCCTTCATCACGCGCCCGTCGCGCCCGGTGCCCGCGACATCGTCGCGCGACAGCCCCTTCTCGGCCATCATCTTGCGCGCCGAGGGGGCGTCCGCGACATCGCCTGCCGGGGCCGCGGCGGGGGCCTTCGCGGCGTCGGCGGTCGTCGCCGCCTTGCCCGCTTGCGCCGGCGCGCCGGCGCCCTGCATCATCGTGGCCAGCTTGCCGCCGGCCGCGACGGTCGTGCCCTCCTCGGCGACGATCTCGCCGAGCGTGCCGGCGGCCGGCGCCGGAACCTCGACCGAGACCTTGTCGGTCTCGAGCTCGCACAGCATCTCGTCGGCCGCGACGGTGTCGCCGGTCTTCTTGAACCAGGTCGAGACGGTGGCCTCGCTCACGCTCTCGCCGAGCGCGGGCACCATCACGTCGATCGTTTCACCCGAGCCTGCGGCCGCGTCGTCCGGCGCCGCAGGCTTCGAGGCGGGCACCTTCTCGTGGCGCGGCGTCGGCTCTTCGGAGCCGGCATAGCCCGCCTCGGCGATCACCGCGAGCAGCGCATCGACCCCCACGGTCGCGCCTTCCCCGGCGACGACCTCGCTGAGCACGCCCTCGGCGGGGGAGGGCACCTCGACGGTGACCTTATCGGTCTCGAGCTCGCACAGCATCTCGTCGACGGCGATGCTGTCGCCGGGCTGCTTGAACCAGGTCGCGACGGTCGCTTCGGTGACGCTTTCGCCCAGGGTGGGCACGCGGACTTCCTTGGTCATGAATTATCCCTCGATGGTGAGCGCCTCGTTGACGAGCGCCTCCTGCTGTCGCTTGTGTTCGCGCGCGAGGCCCGTGGCGGGCGACGCCGAGGCGTTGCGTCCGACGAAGCGCGGGCGGCTGTGCTTTGCCTCGATGCGGGTGAGCACCCATTCGAGATTCGGCTCGATATAGGTCCAGGCGCCCTGGTTCTTGGGCTCCTCCTGGCACCAGACGATCTCTGCGCCCTTGAAACGCTCGAGCTCCTTGACCAGCGACATCGCCGGGAAGGGGTAATACTGCTCGATGCGCAGCAGATAGATATCGTCGATTCCGCGTCGATCCCGTTCCTCCAGAAGATCGAAATAGACCTTGCCCGAGCACATCACCACGCGGCGGATCTTGCCGTCGGGCTTGAGCTCGGTGTCGCTGTGCCCCTTCTCGGCATCGTCCCACAGCACGCGGTGAAAGGACGAGCCTTCGAGGAAATCCGCCGTGCCGGAGACGCACAGCTTGTGGCGCAGAAGCGATTTCGGCGTCATCAGCACGAGCGGCTTGCGGAAGGTGCGGTGAATCTGGCGGCGCAGGATGTGGAAATAGTTCGCCGGGGTCGAGCAGTTGGCGACGATCCAGTTGTCCTCCGCCGAGTTCTGCAGGAACCGCTCCAGCCGTGCGGAGGAGTGCTCCGGCCCCTGGCCCTCGAAGCCGTGCGGCAAGAGCATCACCAGCCCCGACATGCGCAGCCATTTGCGCTCACCCGAGCAGATGAACTGGTCGAACATGATCTGTGCGCCATTGGCGAAGTCGCCGAACTGCGCCTCCCACAGGGTCAGCGCGTTGGGCTCGGCCAGCGAATAGCCATACTCGAAGCCGAGCACCGCGTATTCCGAGAGCATCGAGTCGATGACCTCGAAGGGGGCCTGGCGCTCGGACACGTGGTTGAGCGGGTAATACCGCTTCTCGGTATTCTGATCGACGAAGGCCGAATGGCGCTGCGAGAAGGTGCCGCGGGTCGAGTCCTGGCCCGACAGCCGCACCGGGTAGCGCTCCATCAGCAGGCTGCCGAAGGCGAGCGCCTCGGCGGTGGCCCAGTCGAAGCCCTCGCCGGTCTGGAACATCTTGCGCTTGGCCTCGAGCTGGCGGCCCACCGTGCGGTGCAGGTTGAAGCCCTCGGGCGCCTGCGTGAGCACGCGGCCCAGCGTGTCCATGGCATCCTGCGATATCCATGTCTGGCCGCGCTGGTATTCCTCGCCCTTGCGATCGAGATGCGACCAGCGCCCGTCGAGCCAGTCCGCCTTGTTGGGGCGGTAGTCCTTGCCGGCCTCGAACTCGTCGTTGAGGAAGGCCTGAAACTGCGCCTTCTTGTCCTCGACCTCGCCTTCTGGGATCAGCCCGTCGCGCACCAGCCGCTCGTTGTAGATCTGCAGCGTGGTCTTGTGCTTCTTGATGCGCTCATACATCTGCGGCTGGGTGAACATGGGCTCGTCACCCTCGTTGTGCCCGAACCGGCGATAGCAGAAAACGTCGATGACGACGTCCTTGCGGAATTTCTGCCGGAACTCCGTGGCGACCTTGGCGGCATGGGTGACGGCCTCGGGATCGTCGCCATTGACGTGAAAGATCGGCGCCTCGACCATCAGCGCGATATCGGTCGGGTAGGGCGAGGAGCGCGAATAGCGCGGACTCGTGGTAAAACCGATCTGGTTGTTGACGACGATATGGATCGTGCCGCCGGTGCGGTGCCCCTTCAGCCCTGAAAGCCCGAAGCATTCGGCCACCACGCCCTGCCCGGCGAAGGCCGCATCACCGTGCAGCAGCACCGGCAGCACCGAGCGGCGCGTCGTGTCGCCGCGCTGGTCCTGCTTGGCGCGCGCCTTGCCGACCACGACGGGATTGACCGCCTCGAGATGCGAGGGGTTCGCGGTCAGCGACAGATGCACCTCGTTGCCGTCGAATTCGCGGTCCGACGACGCGCCGAGATGGTATTTCACGTCGCCGGAACCGTCGACCTCCTCGGGCTTGAAGCTACCGCCCTGGAATTCGTTGAAGATCGCGCGGAAGGGCTTGCCCATCACGTTGGCGAGCACCGAGAGCCGGCCGCGATGCGGCATGCCGATCGCGACCTCCTTGACCCCGAGCGCCCCGCCACGCTTGATGATCTGCTCCATCGCGGGCACCACCGCCTCGCCGCCGTCGAGCCCGAAACGCTTGGTGCCCATGTATTTGACATGCAGAAACTTCTCGAAGCCCTCCGCCTCGACCAGCTTGTCGAGGATGGCGCGGCGGCCGCGCGCGGTGAACTTCACCTCCTTGCCGTACCCCTCGATCCGCTCCTTGAGCCAGGCGGACTGCTCCGGGTCGGAGATGTGCATGAACTGCAACGCGAAGGTGCCGCAATAGGTGCGATGGACGATGTCGAGGATCTCGCGCATCGTCGCGAATTCCAGCCCGAGGACATGGTCGATGAAGATCGGCCGGTCCATATCGGCCTCGGTGAAGCCGTAGGTCTTCGGGTCGAGCTCGGGATGCGGGGTCTGGTCCCGCATGCCGAGCGGATCGAGATCGGCGACGAGATGGCCGCGGATACGAAAGGCGCGGATCAGCATGATCGCGCGGATCGAATCGAGCACGGCGCGGCGCAGCTGATCGTCGGTGACCTCGGCGCCGTGTTCGGTGGCGCGCTTGCGGATCTTCTCGCCCGTCTCCTTGGCCTGCTTGCCGATCTCGGGCCACTGCCCGTCGAGCGCGGCGGTGAGCTCGTCGCTCGGGTGCAGCGGCCAGTCCGCGCGCGCCCAGGAGGGGCCGCTGGCCTGCTCGATCGGGTCGCCATCCTCGTCGAAGCTGGCGAAATAGCGCGCCCAGGCGGCGTCAACCGCGTCCGGGTCGCGCACATACTCGGCATAGAGCCGGTCGATATAGGCGGCGTTATGCCCTTGCAGGAAGCTGGAGGCGTGGAAGGCGTCGTTCGAGCTTTGATCCGTCATCGCATGCACCCGTCAAAAAAAGCCCGCGCCGGGATGGCGCGGGCGAGGAGCGTCACTTGCCGGTGGCCTTGAGCACCGCCTCGCCGAGCCCGGCGGGGCTGTCGGCGACGGTGATGCCGGCGGATTTCATCGCCTCGATCTTGTCCTCGGCACCGCCCTTGCCGCCGGCGACGATCGCGCCCGCATGGCCCATGCGCCGCCCCGGCGGGGCCGTGCGCCCGGCGATGAAGCCCGCGCAGGGCTTGGACCGGCCCTTCTTCGCGGCCTCCTTGAGCAGGGCGGCGCCCTCTTCCTCGGCCGAGCCGCCGATCTCGCCGATCATGATGATGCTCTCGGTCTCGTCATCGGCGAGGAACCATTCGAGCACCTCGACGAACTCGGTGCCCTTGATCGGGTCGCCGCCGATGCCCACGCAGCTCGACTGCCCGAGCCCGACATCGGTGGTCTGCTTGACGGCCTCGTAGGTCAGCGTGCCCGAGCGCGACACGACACCCACCGAGCCGCGCTTGTGGATATGGCCGGGCATGATGCCGATCTTGCAGGCGTCCGGCGTGATCACGCCGGGGCAGTTCGGCCCGATCAGCACCGAGCCCGAGCCCTCGAGCGCGCGCTTGACCTTCATCATGTCCAGCACCGGGATACCCTCGGTGATGCACACGATGAGTTCCATCTTCGCGTCGATCGCCTCGAGGATCGAGTCGGCGGCGAAGGGCGGGGGCACGTAGATCACGCTGGCATTGGCGTCGGTCCTCGCCTTGGCCTCGTGCACCGAGTTGAACACCGGCAGCTCGAGATGCACGGACCCGCCCTTGCCCGGCGTGACGCCGCCGACCATCTGCGTGCCGTAGGCGATGGCCTGTTCGGAGTGGAATGTCCCCTGCGAGCCGGTGAAGCCCTGGCAGATGACGCGCGTGTTCTTGTCGACGAGTACGGACATCCGCGTTATCCCTTCACCGCTTTGACAATCTTCGCGGCCGCGTCGGAAAGGTCATCCGCCGCGATCACGTTGAGCCCGGAGGTCTTGATGATCTCCTTGCCCTTCTCGACATTCGTCCCCTCGAGCCGCACCACCAGCGGCACCTCGAGCCCGACATCCTTGACCGCCGCGATCACGCCCTCGGCGATGATGTCGCAGCGCATGATGCCGCCGAAGATGTTGACGAGAATGCCTTTGACGTTCTTGTCGGAGGTGATGATCTTGAACGCCTCGGTGACCTTCTCCTTGGTCGCGCCGCCGCCGACATCGAGAAAGTTCGCCGGCTCCGCGCCCTTGAGCTTGATGATGTCCATCGTCGCCATGGCGAGCCCGGCGCCATTGACCATGCAGCCGATCTCGCCGTCGAGCGCGATGTAGTTGAGATCGAATTTCGAGGCTGCGAGTTCCTTGGAATCCTCCTCGGACTCGTCGCGCAGGCTCGCGATGTCGGGCTGGCGGTAGAGCGCGTTCGAGTCGAAGCCCATCTTGGCGTCGAGGCATTTCAGATCGCCCTCGTCGCTGACGATGAGCGGGTTGATCTCGACCATCTCGGCGTCACGCTCGATGAACAGCTTGTAGAGCTTGTTCACAAGATCGACGCACTGCTTGATCTGCTTGCCCTCGAGCCCGAGAGAAAACGCCACGCGGCGGCCGTGGAAGGGCTGCACGCCGGTGACGGGATCGACGCTGAAGGAGAGGATCTTCTCGGGCGTGGAGGCCGCGACCTCCTCGATATCGACGCCGCCCTCGGTGGAGCACACGAAGGAGACGCGGCTCGTCACCCGGTCCACCAGCAGCGCGAGATAAAGCTCGCGCGAGATGCCGGAGCCGTCCTCGATATAGATGCGGCCGACCTGCTTGCCGTCAGGGCCGGTCTGATGCGTCACCAGCGTGCGCCCGAGCATCGCGCCGGCGTGATCGGCGGCCTCCTCGACCGATTTCGCGAGCCGCACGCCACCCTTGTCGCCGGCGCTGGCCTCCCTGAAGGAGCCCTTGCCGCGTCCCCCGGCATGGATCTGGGCCTTCACCACCCAGAGCGGCCCGTCGAGCTCTCCGGCGGCGGTCTTGGCTTCGTCGGCCTTGAAAACGACCCTGCCCTGCGAGACCGGGGCACCGTAGCTGCGAAGGAGCGCCTTCGCCTGATATTCATGAATGTTCACGAAACTGTCCCTAACTGCTGCGGTCCGCGACTTCTTGGCACATCGCACAGTCTGGGAAAAACGATTTCGGAAGACAAGCGTTGTCGGCCGGCGTTTTTCGGCAACTTGTGATCACACCCTCGCGGGGTGTGATCACAAGACCGGGTCACTTCAGCGCCGGGTCGATTCCCTTGCACGCCGCGAGCAGCCCTTCGACCGCCTCGACGGAATGCTTGAGCATCGCCTTCTCCTCCTTGTCGAGACTGATCTCGATGACCTTCTCGATGCCGCCTGCGCCGATCACCGTCGGCATGCCGACATACATGCCCTTGAGCCCGTATTTGCCCTCGACATACGCGGCGGCGGGCAGCACGCGCTTCTGGTCCCTGAGATAGGCTTCGGCCATCTCGATCGCAGATGTCGCCGGGGCGTAGAAGGCCGAGCCGCTGCCCAGCAGCCCCACGATCTCGGCGCCGCCGTCGCGCGTGCGCTGCACGATCGCGTCGAGCCGCTCCTGCGTCGTCCAGCCCATCTTCACCAGATCGGGCAGCGGAATCCCCGCCACCGTCGAGTAGCGCACCAGCGGCACCATGGTGTCGCCATGCCCGCCGAGCACGAAGGCCGACACGTCACGCATCGACACGTTGAACTCGAGGCTCAGGAAATGCCGGAACCGTGCCGAGTCGAGCACCCCGGCCATGCCGCAGACCTTCTCGCGCGGCAGCCCCGAATACTGCTGCAGCGCTGACACCATCGCGTCGAGCGGGTTGGTGATGCAGATCACGAAGGCGTCCGGGGCATTCGCCTTGATCCCTTCGCCGACGGCCTTCATCACCTTCAGGTTGATGCCCAAGAGATCGTCGCGGCTCATGCCGGGCTTGCGCGGCACGCCCGCGGTGACGATGCACACATCGGCCCCGGCGATGTCGGCGTAATCCGTGGTGCCCTTGAGCGCGGCGTCGAAGCCCTCCACCGGGCCGCTCTCGGCGATGTCGAGCGCCTTTCCCTGCGGCGTGCCCTCGGCGATATCGAACAGCACGACGTCGCCCATTTCCTTGATCGCGGCGAGATGGGCGAGCGTGCCGCCGATCTGCCCCGCGCCGATCAGCGCGATCTTGGGTCTGGCCATGATTCCGGTCTCCGCTGCGATTGAATGACGCGGCGATGCGTAGTGGCTGATGCCGCCGCGCGCAAGATGCGCCGGCGTGCCCGCGGGCTGTCACTCCGCGCGCGGCTGGGTTAAGGCGGGGCCAAGGCGTGGGAAATCCGGCGGGAGGCCGGGAAATGTTCGATCCGGTCTTCTATGCGCTGGCGGTGCCGGCGGTGGTCTTCGCGGGGGTCTCCAAGGGCGGCTTCGGCTCCGGCGCGGCTTTCGCGGCGACGCCGATTCTCGCCCTCGTGGTGGAGCCGGCGATGGCGCTCGCGCTGATGCTGCCGCTGTTGATGCTGATGGATGTGGCGGCGCTGAGGGCGTATTGGCGCGGCTGGCACGGGCCGTCGGCACGGGTCCTGATCCTGGGGTCGGTGCCCGGCATCGTGCTGGCGGGGTTGCTCTATGATCATGCGCCGCCGGATCTCTTCCGCTTCATGATCGGCGCGCTCGCCGTCGGGTTTGTCGCGTTTCAACTGGCGCAAAAGGCCGGCTGGCTGCGCTTCGCCGCGGGCGATTTCTCGGCGCGGAAGGGCTATCTGGCGGGCGTCGCGGCCGGCTTCACGAGCTTCATCAGCCATGCCGGCGGCCCGCCCGTGGCGGTGTTCCTTCTGTCGCAGCCCATTCGCAAGACCGTCTATCAGGCTACAACGGTGATCGTGTTCTGGGCGATCAACCTGCTCAAGCTGCTGCCCTTTCTCTGGCTGGGCTTCTTCACCGCGGAGACCGCGACGGCGAGCCTGATGCTCGCGCCGCTCGCCTTTCTCGGGGTCTGGATCGGGGTGCGGCTGCACCACATGATCCCCGAGACCTATTTCTTCGCGCTGACCTATGTGCTGCTGACGGTGACGGGGACGCGGCTGATCTGGGTGTCGCTGGCCGGGTGAGGGCGCTGCGGCGCGGCAAATCGGGGCTTGTCGGGGCGGTGGCGAATGTGAAGGCTGTGCGCGACGTGACTGCGAGGGGGAATCATGGATCAGCGCGACCGACCGTTCCGCTCGATGCTCTACATTCCGGGCGCGAAACAGCGTGCGCTCGAAAAGGCCGCCGGGCTCGCGGCGGATGCGATCATCTTCGATCTTGAGGACGCCGTGGCGCCCGAGACGAAGACCGAGGCGCGCAACACCCTCGCCGCCGCGCTGCGCGACATCGATTACGGCCCGCGCGCGCGGATCGTGCGCATCAACGCGCTCGATACCGATTGGGGCGCCGATGACATCGCCGCGCTGGCGGGGCTCGGGCTCGACGGGGTGCTGCTGCCCAAAGTCAACGCGGCGGCCGATATCGAGGTGCTCGCCGCCGCGATGCCCGACGCGCCGCTCTGGGCGATGATGGAGACGCCGCTCGGCGTGCTCAACGCCGGCGAGGTGGCGGCGCATCCGCGCATGGCCGGCTTCGTAATGGGCACCAACGATCTCGCCAAGGAGCTCGGCAGTAGCGGGCGCGGGGCGATGGCGACGGCGCTGCAGACCTGTCTGCTGGCGGCGCGCGCGCATGGGCGCATCGCGGTGGACGGGGTCTACAACGCGTTTCGCGACGCCGAGGGGCTGCGCGCGGAGTGCGCCGAGGGGCGCGATCTGGGCTTCGACGGGAAGACGCTGATCCATCCCGATCAGCTCGCCGTGGCCAACGAGGTGTTCGCCCCCGATGATGCCGCCGTAGCGCTGGCCCGCCGGCAGATCGAGGCTTTCGAGGCGGCGCAGGCCGCGGGCGAGGGCGTGGCCGTGGTCGATGGCGCGATTGTCGAGAATCTGCATGTCGAGACGGCAATACGCACCCTGAGGCGTGCAGAATTGATCGAAAAACTGAAAGGGGACGCATGAGCTGGTTCATCCTCGTCGCCGGGATCGCGCTGTGGTGGGGCGGGCATCTGTTCAAGCGCCTCGCCCCGGACCTGCGCGCCGGGCTCGGTACCGCGGGCAAGGGTATCGCCGCCGCGGTGATCGTCGCGGGGCTCGTGCTCATGGTCATCGGCTACCGCGGCGCGCCGCATGTTAATGTGTGGTTTCCGCCGCTCTGGACGGTGCATCTGACCAATCTGCTGATGCTGATCGCGGTCGGCTTCTTCGCGATCAGCCACTCGAAAGGGTCGATGCGCGGCCGCTTTCGGCATCCGCAGCTCATCGCGGTCAAGACCTGGGCGGTGGCGCATCTGATCGTGAATGGCGATCTCGCGGCGATCATCCTGTTCGGCGGGTTGCTCGCCTGGGCGGTGGTCGAGGTGATCACCATCAACCGCGCCGAGCCCGACTGGACCGCGCCCGCGCCCGGCCCGGCGAGCCGCGACGCGATCACCGTCGCGGTGACGGCGGTCGGCTTCGCCGGCATCGCCGCGATTCACGCCTGGCTCGGGGTGTGGCCGTTCCCGGGAGGCATGTGATGCTGGCGTATCGTTTGCTGACGGGGGGCGACGATCCGGCGTTCTGCCACAAGGTCACCGAGGCGCTCGCCAAAGGCTGGCAACTGCACGGCGCCCCGGCCTATGCGCATGACCCGCAGACGGGCGCGATGCGATGCGCGCAGGCGGTGGTCAAGGATGTGCCCGGCCTCGACTACGACCCTGACCAAAAGCTGGGAGTCCTGTGATGGCACGCGCGCAGACGGGACGCTTCTTCGAGGATTACGCACCGGGGCAGGTGATCCGCCACGCCGTGCCGCGCACGGTCGGCGCGGGCGAGCGCGCGCTCTATCACGCGCTCTACCCGGCGCGCGGCGCACTGCACTCGGCCGACAGCTTCGCGCAGAGCTGTGGCCTCGCGGCAAGCCCGCTCGACGATCTGCTGGTATTTCACACCGTCTTCGGCAAGACCGTGCCGGATGTCTCGCTCAACGCGGTGGCCAATCTGGGTTATGCCGAGGGGCGCTGGCGGCGCCCGGTCTGGCCGGGGGACACGCTGCGCGCGGAATCCGAGGTGATGGGGGTCAAGGAGAACTCGAACGGCACGACCGGCGTCGTCTGGGTGCGCACGCGCGGGCTGAACCAGCACGACGCCGTGGTGCTCGAATATGTGCGCTGGGTGATGGTGCGAAAGCGCGACCCCGACAGCCCCGCGCCCGACCCCGTCATGCCCGAACTCGCCGCAGCGGTGGCGCCGGAGGCGCTCGAGGTGCCCGAGGGGCTCGATCTTACCGGTTATGACTTCGACCTTGCCGGCGAGCCGCATCGCTGGGGTGATTACGAGGTCGGCGCGGTGATCGACCATGTCGATGGTGTCACCGTCGAGGAGGCCGAGCACATGATGGCCACCCGGCTGTGGCAGAACACCGCGCGGGTGCATTTCGACACCACCCATCGCGAGGACGGCAAGCGGCTGATCTATGGCGGCCACGTCATCAGCATGGCGCGCGCGCTGTCCTTCAACGGCCTCGCGAATGCCCAGATGATCGTCGCCCTCAATGGTGGTGCGCACGCCAATCCGTGCTTCGCTGGCGACACGATCAAGGCCTGGTCAGAGGTGCTCGACCGGGCCGACACCCCGGCGCCGGGGGTCGGCGCGCTGCGGCTGCGGCTCGTGGCGGAGACGGGCGAGCACATGACCCCGGGCGAGCTCAGGGACGAGGAGGGGCGCTACCTGCCGCATGTGCTGCTCGATCTCGATATCTGGGTGCTGATGCCGCAATGACCCGCTGCGTGATCACCCTGCGCGCCGCTGTGATCACATGGCCCGGAATCGCCGCCGCTGCGACACCACCCCTCGTGACAGCGCCGCGAAATACGCTATGACTCACCGAAATCCGTCCGCCCGCCCGACGGGCGCGCCAAGAGAAGGGAGCCGCCAATGGCCGATGTGAACCGGGGGAAACGACCACTATCGCCGCATCTGCAGGTCTACCGCCCGCAGATCACCTCCGTGATGTCGATCCTGCACAGGTTGACGGGGATCGGGCTGACGCTCGGCGCGGTGCTCGTGATCTGGTGGCTGATCGCCGCGGCGATCTCGCCAGAGGCCTTTGCCACCGCCGATGGCTTCCTGACCTCCTGGTTCGGGCTGCTGATCCTGGTCGGCTCGCTCTGGGCGCTGTGGTACCACGCGCTCAACGGCATCCGCCATCTCGTCTGGGATGCGGGCTACGGCTACGAGCTCGACGTGATGGAAAAGAGCGGCTGGGCCGTGGCGGGGGGCTCCGTCGTGCTGACCGTGCTCACCCTGATCGTCGTGTGAGGGAGAGGGACATGGGCTACAAGACCGATTACGCACGCGTGCACGGCCTCGGCGCCGCCGGCGAGGGGGTGACCCATTGGTGGCGCCAGCGGCTCAGCTCGATCGCGCTCATCCCGCTGACGCTGCTGTTCCTGTTCCCGTTCGCCTCCGCGCTCGGCGAAGGGCACGAGGCGGTGCTGGCGCTTTACGGGGATATGCGCCACGCGCTCGTCGCGGTGCTGATGATCGTGGTGACGTTCTGGCACCTTGCGCAGGGGCTGCAGGTCGTCATCGAGGATTACGTGCACAGCAAGGTGGCGCGCACCGCGCTCCTGCTCGTCAATACATTCGCCAACTTCGCGCTGGGGGCCGCCGGGGTGCTGGCCGTCGCGACGATCCTGTTCGGCGCCTGAGGGGAACGACATGGCAGCTTACGAATACGAGACGCACAGCCACGACGTCGTGGTGGTGGGCGCGGGCGGGTCCGGCCTGCGCGCCACGCTCGGCATGGCCGAGCAAGGGCTCAAGACCGCCTGCATCACCAAGGTCTTCCCGACCCGATCGCACACCGTCGCCGCGCAGGGCGGCATCGCGGCCTCGCTGTCGAACATGGGCCCCGATCACTGGCAGTGGCACATGTACGACACCGTGAAGGGTTCAGACTGGCTCGGCGACACCGACGCGATGGAGTATCTTGCCCGCGAGGCGCCCAAGGCCGTCTACGAGCTCGAGCATTACGGCGTGCCCTTCTCGCGCACAGAGGACGGCAAGATCTACCAGCGCCCCTTCGGCGGCCACACCACCGAGTTCGGCGAGGGCCCGCCCGTGCAGCGCACCTGTGCCGCCGCCGACCGCACCGGCCATGCGATGCTGCACACCCTCTACGGCCAGTCGCTCAAGCAGAAGGCCGAGTTCTACATCGAGTATTTCGCGCTCGATCTGTTGATGTCCGATGACGGGCAGTGCCAGGGCGTGATCGCCTGGAACCTCGATGACGGCACGATGCATGTGTTTCGCGCCAAGATGGTTGTGCTGGCCACCGGCGGCTACGGGCGCGCCTATTTCTCGGCCACCTCGGCGCATACCTGCACGGGTGACGGCAACGGGATGGCCGCGCGCGCCGGGCTGCCGCTGCAGGACATGGAGTTCGTGCAGTTTCATCCGACCGGCATCTACGGCGCGGGCTGCCTGATCACCGAGGGCGCGCGCGGCGAGGGCGGGTATCTCACGAACTCCGAGGGCGAGCGGTTCATGGAACGCTACGCGCCCACCTACAAGGACCTCGCCTCGCGCGATGTCGTCTCGCGCTGCATGACGATGGAGATCCGCGAGGGGCGCGGTGTGGGTCCCAACAAGGACCACATCCATCTGCATCTAAACCACCTGCCCAAGGAGACGCTCGATCTGCGCCTGCCCGGCATCTCGGAGAGCGCGCAGATCTTCGCCGGGGTCGACCTGACCAAGGAGCCGATCCCGGTGCTGCCCACCGTCCATTACAACATGGGCGGCATCCCGACGAATTACTGGGGCGAGGTGCTCAACCCGACGACGGACGATCCCGACGCCATCGCGCCGGGGCTGATGGCGGTGGGCGAGGCGGCCTGCGCCTCGGTGCACGGGGCAAACCGGCTCGGCTCCAACTCGCTGATCGACCTCGTGGTATTCGGCCGCGCCGCCGGGATCCGTGCCGCCAAGATCGTCGATCCCGAGGCGCCGGTGCCCGAGCCCTCGGCGGCGTCGATCGACAATGCGCTGGAGCGTTTCGACGGGCTTCGCCACGCCGATGGCGGCACGCCGACCGCCGCGCTGCGCGACGAGATGCAGGACGTGATGCAGAAGAACGCCGCGGTGTTCCGCACCGAGGAGGTGCTCAAGGAGGGTGTCGACAAGATGACCGGCGTGGCGAAGAAGGTGGATGATCTCAAGGTCACCGACCGCTCGCTGATCTGGAACTCCGATCTGATGGAGACGCTGGAGCTGACCAACCTGATGCCCAACGCGCTTACCACCATCGTCGGCGCCGAGGCGCGCCACGAATCGCGCGGCGCCCATGCCCGCGAGGACTATACCGAGCGCGACGACAAGAACTGGCGCGTGCATACCCTCGCGACGACCAAGGGCGCCGAGGTGACGCTGAGCTACCGACCGGTGCATACCGAGCCGCTGACGAAACCCGAGGCGGGCGGCATCGACACCGCGAGAATCGCGCCCAAGGCGCGCGTGTATTGAGGAGGCGACCATGGTCCAGCTGACCCTGCCCAAGAACAGCCAGATCCGCACCGGCAAGACCTGGCCCAAGCCCGAGGGCGCCAGCAATCTGCGCACCTTCCGGATCTACCGCTGGAACCCTGATGACGGCGAGAACCCGCGCGTGGACACCTACCATGTGGACATGGATAGCTGCGGGCCGATGGTTCTCGACGCGATCATCAAGATCAAGAACGAGATCGACCCGACGCTGACCTTCCGGCGCTCCTGCCGCGAGGGGATCTGTGGCTCCTGCGCGATGAATATCGACGGGATCAACACGCTCGCCTGCACCTACGGCATGGACGAGATCAAGGGCGACGTGAAGATCTACCCGCTGCCGCACATGCCGGTGGTCAAGGATCTGATCCCGGATCTCACGCATTTCTACGCCCAGCACGCCTCGATCATGCCCTGGCTCGAGACGAAGTCGAACACCCCCGAGAAGGAGTGGCGCCAGTCGATCGAGGACCGCGAGAAGCTCGACGGGCTCTATGAGTGCGTGATGTGTGCCTGCTGCTCGACCTCCTGCCCGTCCTACTGGTGGAACGGCGACCAGTATCTGGGGCCGGCGGCACTCCTGCACGCCTATCGCTGGGTGATCGACAGCCGCGACGAGGCCACGGGCGAGCGGCTCGACGATCTGCACGACCCGTTCAAGCTCTATCGCTGCCACACCATCATGAACTGCGCAAAGAGCTGCCCCAAGGGGCTCAACCCGGCCAAGGCGATCGGCGAGCTCAAGAAGCTGATGGTCGAGCGCACGATGTAAACCGCGAACAGGGAGCACCATGCTGGTCGTCATCGGTCTGATCGTCGCCTTCGTGGTGCTCCTCTGGCTGCAGCCCTGGAAGAGCCGCGCCTGTCGCTGGCGCGAGGACCGCACACATGACGGCGCACAGACGCGGTTTGTCTGCGTGGCGTGTGGGGTGGTCGTGCTGTCGGACGGGGGGGCGCCGACGCGCTGTCTCGCGGGGGAGCAGTAGGGGTGGCCCGGGGGCCGCCCCGCAGGATCAGTTAACGATCTTCGCCTCGGTCTTGTCGCGGATTTCCTGCTCGCTGACCTCGGGCGCGGTTTCCACGATCTTGAGCCCGCCATCGACGACGTCGAGCACCCCGAGATCGGTGATGATGCGGTTGACCACGCCGGTGCCGGTGAGCGGCAGGGTGCACGCCTTGAGCAGCTTGGCCTCGCCCGCCTTGTTGGTGTGATCCATCACCACCACGACGCGCTTGACGCCGGCGACGAGGTCCATCGCGCCCCCCATGCCCTTGATGAGCTTGCCGGGGATCATCCAGTTCGCCAGATCGCCGTTCTCGGCCACCTCCATGGCCCCGAGAATGGCCATGTTGATCTTGCCGCCGCGGATCATCGCGAAGCTTTCCGCGCTGTCGAAGAAGCTTGTGCGCTCCAGCGCGGTGACGGTCTGCTTGCCGGCATTGATGAGATCGGGGTCGACCTCGTTTTCCGTCGGGAACGGGCCGATGCCCAGCATCCCGTTCTCCGATTGCAGCGTCACATCGACGCCGTCGGGGATATAGTTGGCCACGAGGGTCGGGATGCCGATGCCGAGATTGACATACATCCCGTCCTCGAGCTCCTGCGCCGCGCGGGCGGCCATCTGATTGCGGTCCCAGGGCATTGTCTCGCCTCCGTATCGGTGTCGTCTCGACCCGGCCGCGGCCGGGAAGCGGGTTACGCCTCGCGCAGGGTGCGCTTCTCGATGCGCTTCTCGTGCTCGCCCTGGATCAGGCGGTTCACATAGATGCCGGGCAGGTGGATGCAGTCGGGATCGAGCGAGCCGCGCGGGACGATCTCCTCGACCTCGGCGACGCAGACCTTGCCGCACATCGCCGCGGGCGGGTTGAAGTTGCGCGCGGTCTTGCGAAAGACAAGGTTGCCGGTGTCGTCGGCCTTCCAGGCCTTCACGATCGACAGATCCGCCACGATCCCGCGCTCGAGGATGTAGGTCTCGCCGTCGAACTCCTTGTGTTCCTTGCCGTCGGCGATGCGCGTGCCCACGCCCGTCTTGGTGTAGAAGCCCGCGATGCCGGCGCCGCCTGCGCGCATCCGCTCGGCGAGGGTGCCCTGCGGGTTGAATTCGAGTTCGAGATCGCCGGAGAGATACTGCTGCATGAAGGTGTCGTTCTCGCCGACATAGGACGACATCATCTTGGTGATCTGGCGCGTCTGCAGCATCAGCCCGAGGCCGAAATCATCGACGCCGCAATTGTTCGACGCCACGGTGAGACCCTTCACGCCGGAGTCGCGGATCGCGGCGATCAGCAGCTCGGGAATGCCGCACAGGCCGAAACCGCCCGCGGCGATGGTCATGTTGTCGTGCAGCAGCCCGTCGAGCGCCTCCGCCGCCGAGCCGTGAATCTTCTTCATGGGTAAACCCCCCGCTTTGACAGTCTTGCCGCGTTGTGGCGCGCCACCCGCGTGAAGTCAATGCGGCCCCGGTCAGCCCTGCGGGTCGGCCTTGGCGGTCTTCGCGCTCTTCTTCGCGGTGCCGCTGGTCTTGCCCGCGCCCTTGGCGGCAGTCTTCGATTTCGCGGCGCCCGCCTTGCTGCTGCCCTTCGCAGCGGTCTTCGATGCCGCCTTCTTCGCGGGCGCCTTCTTGCCCGACTTGGCGGCCTTCTCGGCCAGCAGCGCGACGGCCTCGTCCATCTCGACGGCCTGCGGATCGGTTTCCTTGGGCAGGGTCGCGTTGATCTTGCCCCATTTGACATAGGGGCCGTAGCGGCCATCCATGACCGCGACATCGCCGCCCTCGGGATGCTCGCCGAGCGCCTTGAGCGG
>LFCJ01001538.1_pt1 | contig 16238 bp, 19 predicted proteins | sample 643141 | NCBI WGS metagenome assembly LFCJ01 (sample SAMN03766243, study PRJNA286221) | soda lake metagenome | biome: soda lake; feature: Kulunda steppe; material: water; isolation source: sample B1-Br-g2 brine of Lake Bitter-1 | place: Russia: Kulunda steppe | collected 2010-07 | reverse complement strand
TGTCATCTGTTCGACAACGGTGTCACCTCCTCGACGGGCGCCGATCGCACGAGCCGCGGTGACACCACCGCGGACGACTGAGTACCGGTCGGCCGTCTGCCGCCGCGTTCTCCTACGGCCCCGGAACGAATCCGACGGACCGGTCGTACGGTCGGACGATCGACGACCATACAGTCCATCCGCCCACCACTCCCGAACGCTACGCTTTAGTCCGCTCGAGCCCACGTTCCGGCGATGCGTCGGATCTACGAGTCGGACGCCCTCAAACGGGACGACGAGCCGTTCACGCCGAGCGAGCGACGCCGGCGAACGGTTCCCCTCCAGGCGTTTCGGTCCATCGACTCGACGGGGTGGAGCAAGGCCATCTTGCCGGAGCGACTGACTCGTCGCGCCATCGAGGTCGAGGTGTCCACGCTCGAGGAGCGCTATCGCGCGGGCGAGCCGATCCCGTTCAAGATCACCATGCGAAACCCGTGGCCGATCCCGGTCGTGCTCCGGACCGAGTCCCCGCTCAGGTGGTACTGGACCGTAGACGGCCACCTCGAGGCCTCGCACGTGAGGACGCACCGACCCCCGGACGAAGGAGCCGAGTTCCGGTTCGCCCGCGGCGAGCGCAAGGAGTTCTACAAACACTGGTCCCAACTGTTCCGGGTCAGCGACGACGAGTGGGAGCCCGCCGAGCCGGGAACCTACGTGATCGGTGCCGAGATCAACGTCGCCGGGGACGCCGAGCTTACCGGGGAGACGACGGTCGAGATTCGACCGGACTGACGTCTCACAGGTCCGGCGTAGGCGCTCCCGTTGTCAGCCCGACGCCAACGACACTCCTCGATTCGATCGGAGTTGTCGTTCGTGTCGAAAATAGGGGGAGGTAGATTTGAACCCCGGTCACAGCAGAGCTGCTCCCTGGTTCAAACTACCTCTAAACTACTTTTGACGCTCACGGCACTCGTCACTCCGTTCCTCGTTGTTGTTCGCGTCGAAAAGTAGCGGGAGGTAGATTTGAACTACCGATCTGCGGGTTATGAGCCCGCCGGAATCTCCTGGCTATCCCATCCCGCTACCTCCTTCTAACCGAGTACACTAATTAAGGGTTGTGATTCGCATGCCGTATGCGGGTTTCTCCCGTCACTCCCGGTGGACCTTCCACGTATAGAGGCTCTCACAGGTGTAGTTGACGACGAACCCGACGCCGATCCCGATCACGTTCGCGGCCATATACCAGACGCCGAAGCCGTAGACGAGGATCGCGAGCACCGTCAGCGTCACCAGAAAGCCGCCGACCCTGACCGCGTTCGAGCGCAGAAACCGCCGACCGAGCGCCCGTGGTCCGATCTGCCCGAAGGTCGCGAACGTCCACCGTTCGTTGATCGCGAAGATGACCACGATCGCCAGCTCCCAGGCGATGACCTTCGCGACGACCGGCCCCAGGACCGTCAGCTCGACCAGCAGGAACAGTACGACGTTGTCCACGGTGGCCCCGGCCAGGCCGACACCCGCGAACTGGCCGAACCGGGTGGGGTCGGCAAGCGCGCGCAGGCGCATCCGGACGGCCTCGAGGGGCGAGTCACTCATCGCCCGGGACGAATCGACGGCCCGGCTCGCGCTCGAGGGTCTCGAGGACGGTCGTCGCTTGCGGGATACGGGTGGCGATCGATTCGTGGAGTCGATCACCGCGCAGGCGGCCCGCGCGGTGGTGGGCCTCGAGCAGCCCGCCAGCGAGCTCGAGGGTGGTGCCGACCGAGGAGACGGTCGAGTCGGGTGCGTCGGCCCAGGTGACCGGCACCTCTTCGATCCGGTAGCCGAGCGCGTCGGCGAGTGCGATGAGCTCGACGTCCCAGGCGAAGCCCGACTCACAGAGAGACGGGGCGAGTTCCGTCCAGGCGGTGCGGTCGATGGCTTTCACGCCACACTGGTAATCCCACACTGAGACGGCGAGCAGTCGGCGTGCGATCCAGGCGAACGCGTCGCCGAGTCGCTCCCGACGCGCCGACTGGCTGTGGTGGACGTCGGCATCGGGATGCCGTCGGGAGCCGACCGCGAGATCGGCCCGTCCGTCGCGGACGCGGTCGACGACGTCGCCGACCGATTCCACGGCGGTCGCCCCGTCGGCGTCGACGAACGCGAGCACGTCGGTCTCGAGCGCACAGAAGCCGGCGGTGATCGCCGCGCCCTTTCCACGACGGTGTGGGGCGACGTTGACCGTCGCCGGAAGGGCTGTGAGCGCCTCGAGCGTCTCCGGCCTGGGATCGTCGAGCTCGATCAGGATCGTCTCCGGTGCCACCCGATCTTCGAGGTCGAGGACGTACGAGCGGAGTACGTCGAGGCTGGGGCGAAACGCCGGGATGACGAGACCGACCGTCCGACTCATTCGTCTCCAGCGTGGGCCCGCCGTACAAAAAACGTGCTGAAAGCGCCGGCGGACCGCCCCCACAGTGTCCTCCCTTCAGATCCGTTCGTCGAGGACGGCCCGAGACTGCAGGCGGTCGTGCCTCCCGGCAGGATCGACGCCGCGTTCGGGTCAGTTAGACCAGGTGCTCGTCTCGAGAGTGCCCGAAAACCGGCGTGTGGTCGACGTTCGTATGACGGACTCCAGTACGACACCGCTGTGAGTGCTCCCTCGAGCCATCGACGGCGAGACAGCGGTCGACACCCGATCGCGACCGCGGTGTTAGACCGTCAGTTCGCCTTTCGGTCGGACGACGTCGACCGCGTCGGCGTCGACGCGGTCGACGTCGAGGAAGTGCGGGATGAAGTTCCGGCGTTCGAAGTCCTCGAACTCCGACTCGGCGCCGACGGTACACCAGAGCTGGACCTCCTCGGGACCGTGCCACTCGCCGTTGCGGCTGATCCCGAAACAGACCAGCTCCTCCCCCGCGTGCTCGATGATGGCTCCTTTCCGGATTCCCGGGTCGCCGTGGATGATGAGCCGCTTCATAGCCTCGATTTCTCGCGTTGAGGGATTAAACGCTTCGAAGGCCACCCGGGACGATCGGTTCCTTCCGGGGAGCGTGTCCGGACGAGCGCCTTGAGGTACGTCGACTGGCCGGCGAGGGCCGCGAATACTGGAACCGTTCGCCCGCGGTGGATCGGGGTCGACCGCGAACCAAACGGGTTTTAAACGGGGCTACCTTAGCCCTCGGCAAGTGAGATAACCATGCAGATGCCACGCCGATTCAATACGTACTGCCCGCACTGCCACGCCCACCACGAACACGAAGTCGAGAAGACCCGAACCGGCGCCTCGACCGGCATGAAGAAGGTCGCCGACCGCCAGCGCAAACGCCAGACCTCGAGCATCGGTAACTCCGGGAAGTTCTCGAAGGTCCCGAGTGGCGAGAAGCCGACCAAGAAGACCGACCTCAAGTACCGCTGCAGCGAGTGTGGCAAAGCCCACCTCCGCAAGGGATGGCGCGCCGGCCGACTCGAGTTCCAGGAGTGATTACGATGGCAGGAAATTTCTACAGCGTCCGCTGCGGTGACTGCGAGAACGAACAGATCGTCTTCGGCAAAGCCTCCACGGAGGTCGCCTGTGCCGTCTGCGGGACGACGCTCGCCCGCCCGACGGGAGGCAAAGCCGAGATCGAACACGAGATCGTCGAAACCGTCGAGTCACGATGAAGTACAGCGGCTGGCCCGACCCCGGCGAACTCGTCGTCGGCAAGATCGACGAGATCGAAGACTTCGGCGTCTTCGTCGATCTCGAGGAGTACGAGGACAAGCGCGGCCTGATCCACATCTCCGAAGTCGCCAGCGGCTGGATCAAGAACGTCCGCGATCACGTCCGTGAGGGCCAGATCGTCGTCTGCAAGGTCTTAGACGTCGACGAGGGACACGAGCAGATCGACCTCTCGCTCAAAGACGTCAACGACCACCAGCGCTCGGAGAAGATCCAGCAGTGGAAAAACGAGCAGAAGGCCGACAACTGGATGGATCTGGCGTTCGAGGGCCTGGACGACGAATCCTACACCGCTGTCGCGAACGAGTTGATCGGCGCCCACGGAAGCCTCTACGAGGGCTTCAAGCAGGCCGCGATCCACGGCGAGGAGGCCCTCGAGGGCTCCGACATCTCGACCGAGGAACTCGAGGCGATCGTCGAAACCGCTCGCGAGAACGTCTCGGTGCCGTACGTCAACGTCACCGGCTACGTCGACCTCGAGAATCCGTCGCCGACCGGCGTCGACGGCATCCGCGAGGCGCTCGAAGCGGCCGAGGGTAACGGCGACGTGCCCGACGAAGTCGACCTCGAGGTCAGCTACGTCGGCGCGCCCGAGTACCGCATCGAAGTCAAGGCCCCCAACTACAAGACCGCCGAGGCCCAGCTCGAAGAAAGCGCCGAGCGAGCGGTCGCGGCGATCGGAGACCACGGCGGCGACGGCGAGTACCACCGTGAACGCCGGACCGACGACGAGTAACGTGACCGGCTCGAGTACATCGACACCGTTTCGCGTATGAAATCTGATATTCGGGTGTGTTCGGCGTGGCGCGAGCGACACGACCGCCCGGTCTACTCACTCGGCGACCGCTGTCCCGATTGTGACGCCCCGACCGATAACACCGCGCCGGCGCCGTTCAACCCGGGCGATCCGTACGGCGAGTACCGACGCGCTCTTAACCGTCCCGGTCGCTGATACGGTATGGACGAACTCGACATCGAGACGGTCGCCGAGGTCGACCTCGACGACCCCGTACTCGTCGAGGGCCTGCCCGGCGTTGGACACGTTGGAAAGCTCGCCGTCGACCACTTGCTCGAGGAGTGTGCGGGCGACTGTACGCTCGTCCGGCGCATCTACTCTCAGGAGTTTCCGCCGCAGGTGAGCGTCGAAGACGGCGTCGCCGACCTGACCTGTACGGAGATTCACGCCGTCTCGTTCCCGGAGGGACGAGACCTGCTTCTGTTGACCGGCGATCACCAGGCCCAGACGAACGCGGGTCACTACGTGCTGACGAGCGCGTTTCTCGACGTCGCCGAGGAGTTCGGTGCGACCGAGGTCTACGCCTTAGGCGGCGTCCCGACCGGCGAACTCATCGACGAGTACGCCGTCGTCGGCGCCGTCAGCGACGAATCGATGCTCGAGGGCCTCGAGGAGGCTGGCGTCGAGTTCCGCGAGAACGAACCCGCCGGCGGCATCGTCGGCGTCTCCGGGCTCCTCCTGGGACTGGGCGAGCGCCGCGGCCTCGAGGCGGCCTGTCTGATGGGCGAGACCAGCGGCTACCTCGTCGACCCGAAGAGCGCCCGCGCGGTACTCGAGGTGCTCGAGGAGCTGCTCGGCTTCGACGTCGACTACGAGACGCTCGACGAGCGCGCCGACGAGATGGAAGACGTCATCGGCAAGATTCAGGAGATGGAACAGCAACAGGGGATGGACGTGCCGACGGACGACGACCTGCGGTACATCGGTTGAGACGAACTGCTATCCGCTGTTCCGGGGCAACCGCGACCGCCCGTCGAGCCACGGGACATCGGTCCACCAGCGCGTACGAGCAGCCGTTCGAACCGGTTATCGATCGACTTCTTCGTGGACCGACGACCCGGCGCCGGGTTTCGATTCCCACTCCCAGTCGTCTTCGACGCGGATGCGACCATCCTCGAGTCGTTCGACGGTGCCGACCGAATGGCCGGTCGCTGTCTCACCGTCGGCGGTAAGCTGGACGTATCGGACGTCCCATCGGTTGCCGTCGAGCGTACCAACGAGGTGACCGTCGACGATCTCGCCGCCGGCGTAATGGGCGTACAGCCGATTTTCCTCCTGTTCGAAGTGAAACTCGGTTTCCGAGCTGACAGTTCCACCCTCGCTGTTCTCGACGCCGATCAGGGTCCGACCGTCGAGTGAAACGTTCGCGACCATACGCGGACAGGCCCCGACTGGAGAATAACGGTTTCGGTCGGTCTGGCCGTCGATCCGTCACTCCTCGAGCACTTCGTAGGAGACGTCAGCGTCGCGAAGGACGTCGGTGACGCGGCCGACGGCGTCGGTGGTCGCGACGACGGTCACCTCGAGGCCGTGATTGGCGGCGTCGGCGGCGACGTCGCCCACGGCGAACGTCGTCGCGGGCTCGACGTCGGCCTGTCGACAGGCGACGACGGCCTCGACGCCAGTCGCGAGGACGCGATCGGCGTCGGCACAGTGCTCGACGACCGTCCCGTCGTCGATCACCCGGCTCCCGCCGGCGCGGACGCTCGGGACCTGCAAGACGGTGACCGACCCGGGCTCGAGTTCCATGATCCCTTCGAAGCTGGTGACTCCGACGTCCGTGCCGGCGTCGGCGTCGGTGGTCGCGATGCCGGTCGCAGGCCCCTCGCCACCGGGCTCGGCGTAGAGCAGGCCGTCCTCGAGCGACAGCGAGACGGTATCTCCTTCGGCGATGTCGTCGGTGGCCACGTAGGCGTCCTCGCTCATCGCGCCCAGGACGTCGTTCGTGACGTGGTCTGCGAACCGACGGACGTCGTCGGCGACCCCGAAGAGCCAGTCGACGCCCTCTCGAGTAACTCGGTAGCGCGAGCGGGCTTCCTTCTCGACGAGGCCCTCGTCGACGAGTTCGCGGATGTACTCGCTGACGGCCTGGCTCGTGACGCCGACTTCCTCGGCGATCTCCCCCTGGCTGACGGCTGGCTGGCGCTCGGCGATCTGGACGAGGATCCGAAACCGCGTCGCAGCCCGCTTGTTGTCGAGGACGTCGACCATACGCGTACGGTTATTTCGAGGGCGATAAAAAGGTACGCGGTCGACGTACGCGATCCCGATGACGGGCCAACATCGAAGTCGGTAGAGCCCATTGTCGAACGTGTGATCGCCGCCAGATCGGTACGCACGCTGACCGAGGGTCTTCGTCGAAACCTCCCCGATATCTGATATTGAACGACGACTAAACAAACTCATTAGGATAGAAGAGAGTCCACAGTGTATGAACGACCGCTACGACGTAGTGATCGCCGGTGCCGGACCCGCAGGCGCACAGTGTGCCCGCGACCTGGCTGCCAGGGGCTACGACGTCGTCGTCTTAGAGACCGAACCCGAAGACGAGTTCCCGCGTGCGAGCAACAAGTCCACCGCCGGGACGTTCCCCTCCATGATGGCGTCGTTCGGCATCCCCGACGACGTGGTAATGCAGTACACCGACAGCGTCGTCCTCGAGTCGCCGACCGACTACTACGTGAAAGAACAGCCCGGTGCCGTCCTCGAGTTCGCGGATTTCAAACGGTTTCTCGTCGAGGACGGTCGCAACGACGGCGCGGAGTACCGCTTCAGCGCCCGCGCGACCGAGCCGATCACGGAGAACGGCGAACCCGTCGGCGTCAGGTACAACGGCGACGAGGAGGTCTACGCCGAGGTCACGATCGACGCGACCGGGCCGTCCGCGCCGCTGGCGAAGCAACTCGGCGTCAGCGACCTCGAGCGAGAGAATCACGCCGTGGGCATCGAGTACGAGTTCGAGGGGATCGACATCGATCGCCCCGGCTTCGCCGACCTCAACGACGCGATGATGCTCCGACTCGACCACGAGATCGCCCCCGGGGGCTACTCGTGGATCTTCCACACGGGTGGTGACACGGCGAAAGTCGGCCTCTGTTACATCCAGAACGACTACCACACCCGGTACTCGAAAGACGGCTACACCATCGACGACTACCTCGAGCACTGGCTCGAGACCGACCCGCGGCTCGCGGACGCCGAACGCCTCGAGGGCAAACAACACCGCGGCTCGGCACACATCCAGATGCCCGGTACGCTCCACACCGACCGCTTCATGGCGATCGGTGACACCGTCCCGACGATCGATCCGCTCTGGGGCGAGGGGATCCACCAGTGTATGAAATCCGGACGAGCGGCCGCCGCGACCGTCGACAGCTGTCTCAAACACGGCGAGCTCGAGCCCACCGCCGAGAACCTCGAGGACTACGAGACGCTCTGGCACCGCGACGTCGCGCCGAACATGCGAAAGCGGCTGCTGATGACGAAGATGTTGTATCTCGCGGAGAACGAACGCTACGACCGGCTGATGTCGGACCTCAACGGTCTCGATCACGACACGCTGGCGAAGGCAAACAACGGCGACCCTTTCGCCGTCGCACGCCTGTTGAACGTGGGCGATCTGTCGATGCTCGCGGAGTTCGCCAGGCGGGAGTTCGTCCCGGACATCCTCCCGTAACGCCGACCGAACCATCCTGCTCGAGCGTCGGTCCCGGCCTCGAGAGGCGTTCAGTGGGAGGCTCACGACAGCTATCGCGGCTCAGGTCGGCGCTCGCCGCGTCTGAGATGGGTCCCGAGACGTCCACTGCCGACACCGATTGCCGACACAGCCCGGTCTCGGACTCCCACAGATCCCCCTCATGAACGACATCGTACTCGTCTTCGCCGTCGGCCTCGTCACCGGACTCGCCACGGGACTCGGCGTCGCGCCGTTTTTCGTCGTCCGCGAACTCAGCGCTCGGTGGCTGGCACTGCTCTGGGGACTCGCCGTCGGCATCCTGCTCACGGCGTCGCTGTTCGGTCTGGTCGGGGAGGGGATCGCCGCCGGCGCCGCGAGTCACGTCCTGGTCGGCGTCCTCGCCGGCGTCGCGTTCGTGTTTCTCGCCGACCGGCTCGTCGCCGGCTACGAGTTCTCGCCGCGACAGCTCGCACCAGGCGAGCGGCCGGCGGCCTCGACGCTCGAGGTTCGGACCCTCGTGTTGACCGTCGGAGTATTGACCATCCACAGCATTCCGGAGGGGATCGCCGTCGGCGTCGCCTTCGCCGATCCCGGGCCGGCCTCGTCGGTCGAACTTGCCGGCGTCACGCTGCCGGCGCTGGCCGTCTTCATGGGTGTCGCGATCTCGATCCTGAACGTCCCCGAAGGGCTCGCGATCGCGATCCCGTTGATCGCCTACGGCATTCGCCCCTGGAAGGTCGTCGGCTGGGCCGTCTTCTCGGGCCTGCCACAGCCGATCGGCGCCGTCGCCGCCTACCTCTTCGTCAGTACGTTCGAGGGCTGGCTCGCGGTGAGTTTCGGCTTCGCCGCCGGCGCGCTCTTCTATCTCGTCTTCGTGGAGTTCCTCCCGGCCGGCCTCGAGGCGGGGCGCTCGTTGCCGGGCCGTGGACGCCTCGAGCTCGCCGCGGGCTCGCTAGTCGGCTGCCTCGCGACCCTCGCGATCATCCTCGTAATAGAGGGCGTCGGCGTCGCCTGAACCCGCGGGCGGACACGCCGGTGGCGGCTCCGTCCGCCACCCACCTGTTCCGTCGTCGGGTCGCCCACACGGTTCGCGACTGCTCACGCAAAAATCCGGATCGAAAACGAGCGGAAGCGCAACGCGCCGCGGTACAATCGCTTGCCGTTCAGACCGTCTCGGGCAGCCAGCCGCCGTCGACCTCGACGTTCTCGCCGCTGACGTAGTCGGTGTCCGGATCCAGAAAAAAATACAGCGGGCCGATCAGATCCTCGAAGCTCGCGGGCCGGTCGCGCGGGAGCTCCTCGGGGAACTCGTCGGAGTTCTCCACGACGTACGGGGAGATGGCGTTCACCGTGATCCCGTCGTCTTGGGTGTCGGCCGCGAGCATCCGCGTGAACATCAGGACGCCCGTCTTCGCGACGAAGTACGGGAAGTTCTTCGGGCTCACGAGTCCCTTCTCCGAGGAGGCGTAGCCGACGTTGACGATGCGGCCATAACCCAATTCGCGCATTCCCGGCAGTGCCCGCCTCGAGCAGAGGTAGGTCCCGTTGAGGTTCGTTTCGAGGACCCGGGTCCAGGTCTCGAACTCGAGGTCGGCCCAGTGGGCGGGGGCGAAGTCGCCGACGTTGTTGACCAGCAGGTCGACCGAGCCGAGCTCCGACTCGATCGCGGCGAAGAGGTCGTCGACGCTGTCGGGATCGGTCACGTCACCCTGGACGGTCGTCGCGTCGCTCGCGCCGCGTTCGCGGGCGGTCTCGGCGACGTCGCGGGCGGCGTCGTCGCTCGTGTGGTAGTGGACCGCCGTCTCGGCACCGCAGTCGGCGATCGCCAACAGGAGTTCGCGACCGACGCCGCGGGCACTCCCCGTCACGAGGGCGGTCTGGCCGGTGAGGTCGGGGTCGTCCATACCAGTTTCTGGGTCGGAAGAGTCCTAAAAGGGCGGGTGGTGGCACGAACGGCCGCGTCGTGCAGTCGACTGCCGCTCGGCGACGTCGGGCCGACCTGCGTGGCGTGGATTTACGGTGTCCGGGCCCCGTAGTCGTCCCCATGACGCTCGAAACCGTGTTGCTCGCCGTCGGTCCCGGTGACGCCGAACGCAGCGACGATCTGGCGGACGCCGTCATCGAGGTCGCCAGGCCGGCCGCGGCGACCGTCGTCCTCGCACACGTCTTCACCCAGTCCGAGTACGACGAGGTCGTCACCAGACTCGAGTTCGACGACGACGTGGACGTCGGTCCCGACGCCGTGGCTGCCCGCCACTCGACGATCCGTGACCTGCAGGCGGCTCTGGAGGAGGCCGACGTTACCTACGAGATCCGTGGTGCCGTCGGCGAGCACGGACCGGCGATCGTCGACCTCGCGACCGACGTCGATGCTGACCGCGTCGTCGTCGGCGGCCGCCGCCGCTCGCCGACCGGCAAGGCCGTCTTCGGCTCGACGGCCCAGGAAGTCCTGCTCTCGGCGCCGTCTCCCGTAACGTTCGTTCGCAGCGATGAGGAGCACAGTTAGCCGTCGATTCCAGCAATACTGCACCGACGGGAATACTTAAGCGGGTCGCACTGTCACTGTCAAGGTATGGCCATCGATACGGTTTTGCTCGCAGTGGGTCCAATGGACACGGTACGCGCCGAAGAACTGGCCGATACCGTCCTCGAGATCGCGGAACCGCTCGAGGCGTCGGTCGTGATCGGCCACGCGTTCACGGAAGACGAGTACGAGGAGTTCCGCGAGGACCTGGGCTTCGAAGAGCGGGTCGAGAACGTCGACCCCGACGACGTCGCCGCGCGACGCCCGCCAGTCGGCGACCTGGAGGAGATCTTCGCCGACGCCGGCGTCGAGTACGAGGTCCGTGGCGCACTCGGTGAGGTCTCCTCGAAAGTCGTCGACATGGCGATCGACGTCGACGCCGATCGGCTGGTTCTCGGCGGCCGCCGCCGCTCGCCGGCCGAGAAGGCCGTCCTCGGCTCGGTCTCACAGGACATCATCCTCCAGGCACCCTGCCCGGTCACGTACTTCCGGGACCTGGACGTCATGGAGTAACGAGCGGGACCACTCGGGTCTCGGCCCGACCGTTTTCGCGGGCGATTGCACTCGAGCAGCGGCTCTCTCCCTCGGTGGCGTCGCTCGTCGTCGTTCGCTCGTCGTCACGGATACCGTTCGCCGTCGTCGTTCGATGGCACCTGCCACAGTCACTCGACATCGCCGTTCGATGGCACCTGTCGCCACCACCCGGCGTCGCGATCAGTCGTCTACCTGGAGTCGTTTGGTCGTCTGGACCAGCGGGTGGCGTGCGTAGTCGACGACCTCGATGTCGTCGATCTTCTCGAGGCCCTCTTTGGCGGCCGTCCGGGCCATCCCGAGGTCGATCTCGTGGTCGACGACGATCACGTACGCGTCCATCTCGTCGATCCCCAGCCGGTCGGCCGCGAGCACCCGGTGGTGACCGTCGGCGAGCAACAGCGTCCCGTCGTTGTCGATGACCACGAGCGGTTCGGCGAGCCCACGCTCGAGTTCGTAGCGCCGTCCCTCGAGTTCGTCCGCGTAGACCCGTCCCTGCGTCGGGGTCAACTCGGAGAGGGTCACCGTGTGTCGCGTCTCGCTGAGTTCGATCTCGTGGATCTGCTCTAAGGTCCGCATCAGTTTGCCGACCTTCTCGGGCGTCGCGCGCTCGATCTGACTCCGGATGACGTCGGAGTTCGAGATGATCCCCACGAGGTTGCCGGCGTCGTCCACCACGGGGAGTTTCTTGATGCCCGACCGGAGGATGACGCGAGCGGCGTCGGTCACCTTCATCTCCGGGTGGGCGACCAGCAGGTCCGTCGTCATCACCTTGAAAATCGGTTCGTCCTCGTCGGCGAGCAACATGTCCCGGGCGCTGACGAACCCCTCGACGCGACGGCGTTCACAGACCGGATAGCCGCTGTGGTCGTCACTCTCGGCGATCCGCTTGGCGACGGCGCCGACGGTGGCGTCGGGCGAGACCGTGGCCACGTCACGGGTCATATAGTCTTTGACCTGGGGCTTTCGTCTATCCGACGTGACCTCCATACCCGTTTGTACGGGGCGAGCGCGCAAAAGTACTGTTACTGGCGGAACTGTCTCCATCCTGTCGAGTTCCGCGCTCAGGCCGATTCGCCGTCTTCGCCTTCGACGGGCTCGGTGAACAGCCACTCGCTGGTTCGCGTGTAGGCGCCGACGGGGGTGCCGGGGCGGCTCTGGATCGCCTCGAGGAACCGGTTCGTGATCACCTCCTCGACGACGCTGACGATCGAGTCGACCTCCTCCTCGTCGTCGACGTCGCCGAGGATCCCCACCTCGAGCTGTGCGCCGGCCATGTCGGCGTGGCCCCCGGCGCTCCCGATCCGGTCGAAGGCATCACGCAGGGTCTCGCCGAGGTCGACGTCGTTCGCCCGCGAGCGTGCGGAGAGATACGCCATCTCGCCGGTGAAGCCGAAGACGAGCGTCGTCTGGATCCCTTCCATCGCCAGCAGCTGATCGGCGGCCTGTGGCAAGGCGTCGCGGTTCGAGAGCCGTCCGACGCTCGCGACGGCGACCGACCCGTTCTGGATGCGGTTTTTGATCGCACGGGCGATCGTCTCGAGCGTCTCGCCGTCGATCGTCGGCTGTTCGATCTGTGCCAGGACGCCGGTGTCGGCGTGCTCGCTGAGGATCGAGGCCGCCCGGAAGTCCGCGGGTGAGACCTCGCGGGTAAAGTCGCCCGTATCGATCCGGATACCGTACAGCAGCGCGGTCGCCGTCGCCGGATCGAACTCGAGGCCGAGCCGATCGAGGTACTCCGTCATGATCGTACTGGTCGCCCCGACCTGGTCCCGCAGTTCGACGAACGCCCCGGGGACCGGCCCCCGCGGCGGGTGGTGGTCGATGACCACGTCGACGTGGAGCGTCTCGGGGAGCCCGTCATTGACGCCCGGGCGGGAGTGATCGACCAGCGCGAACGCCGAGAACTCCTCGAGCGACTCGTCGTCGTCGAACTGTCGGAGCTCGAGATCGAGCAGGTTGACCATCGCCCGGTTCTCCTGGTGGGAGATCTCGCCGAAGTAACAGGCCTCGGCCTCGACGCCGAACGCCTCGGCGATGTCGACGAGCGCGACCGCGCTGGCGATCGCGTCGGGGTCGGGGTTGTCGTGCATGACGACCGCCAGCCGGCCGTCGATCGACGACAGCTGCTTGCGGAGGCCGAACAGCGACTCGACGGACGGCCCGACGGTCTCCTCGAGGACGCGCTCGACGATCGCGCTCGTCGCGTCGACCACGGAGTCGGCGAGCTCCTCGAAGCGCGTGCGATCGGTCGCCGTCGGATTGCCGCCCAGCGAGGCGACGATCGATGCGTCGGGAAACCGTTCGCGGACGTTTGCCAGGGCGGTCAGGTTCTCGTCCGTCCGATCGCCCCCGACGAAGACGGTCCCAGGGTGGTCGACCGCGGCGAGTACGTCGGGGTCGGTCGGGTCGGCCGCTCGAGCCGGAACGCTCTCGTCTCGAAGCGTTTCGACGACGTTCTGGTCGTCGGTGATGACGAGCAGTCGGTCGGTTCCGGCTCGCTCGACGAGTCCGTCGACTACCTGGCGGCCGACGGTCCCACAGCCGAGTACGAGCCGGAACCCCATTTGTCGCGGCTTGCAACCGGGAGGGGTAAAAACTACCGGGTCTCCGTCGATCCGTGACACTCGGAGAGTTCGCTCTCCGGGCTCGAGTGTCGGAGCCGGGAGCCGACGCTCTCACCCGAACGGAAAACTCGAAAAACGGGCCAGTCGACTACGAAGCCAGCACGACCGACGCGGCCTCGAGCGCCGTGTCGACGACCGGGCCGAAGCCGGGCAGGAGGACGACCGTCATCACGGCCGCGAAGACGATCGCCGCGTAGAGGCCGGTCGGCTGGGAGAGCGCGTCACGCTCGACGAGCGGCTCTTCGATCCAGACGGCCTTGACCAGCCGCGAGTAGTAGTACAGCGACAGCGCGCTGTTGACTACGAGCGCGGCAGCGACCAGGAGCATCGCCGTGGTGCCGACGCTGATCGCGCCGACGAACAGGAAGTACTTGCTCCAGAAGCCACCGAGCGGTGGGATCCCCGCGAGGCTGAACATGAAGATGGCCAGCGCGAAACAGGCGACCGGCGCCCGTCGTGCGAGGCCGTTGTAGTCCTCGAAGGTGCGGCCGACGCCCCAGTGTTCGGCCAGGGCGACGAACAGGAACGCACCCGTGTTCATGAAGCCGTAGACGAGCAAGTGCATCATCGCGGCACCCATGACGAGTTCGCCGCCGCCGACGGTGAGGCCCGCGAGGCCGATCAGCGCGTAGCCGGCGTGGCCGATCGAGGAGTACGCGAGCATCCGCTTGACGTTGTTCTGGGTCGCCGCGGCGAAGTTCCCGACCGTCATCGTGACGATCGCCAGGATGACGAACGCGAGCGTCCAGTCGATACCGATCAGCTCGCCCGTGACGTCGATCGGGAACGCCGTCGAGAAGACGCGGAACGCGATCACGAAGCCGGCGGCCTTCGAGGCCGACGAGAGGAACGCGCTGATCGGCGCGGGACCACCCTCGTAGGCCTCGGGCGCCCAGAAGTGAAACGGCACGCTCGCGGTCTTGAACGCGAACCCGCCGATCAACATCAGGATGCCGAGCCCGAGCAGGCCACCGTAGCCTGCATCGCCGTCGGCCGCCAGCGCCTCGAGTTCGCCCGCGACGGCGTCGAGTTGCAGGTGGCCGGTCGCGCCGTAGATCAGCGAGATGCCGTAGAGCATGATCGCCGAGGAGAGCGCGCCGATCAGGAAGTACTTTAGACCGCCCTCGATGCTCCCGCGGTTGTCCTTGAGGATCGAGACGAGCGCGTAGGAGGGGAGACTCGCCAGCTCCATGGCGATGAAGATGGTGACGAGGCTGTTGGCGGCGGCCATCGTCGCCATCCCGGTTGCCGCGAGCAGGACGAGCGAGTAGTACTCGGCCTGGTAGGCGTGGCCGTCCATGTAGTCGTAGCTCGCGACGGCCACCAGGGCGGTGACGATCGCGACGACGATCATGAAGAACAGCGCCATCTGGTCGACGACGAGCTGGCCATCGAACAGTTCGATGACGCCGAAGCCGTCGACGCCGGGCTGGCCGACGCCGGCGAAGACGTACCAGACGGCGACGCCGAGCGACGCTAGCGAGCCGACGACAGCGGTGCCGGCGAGTAGCTCTCGGTTCGTCGACCGCGGGCTCACGCTGTCGATGAGGAACAGGGCCATGGCGGTCGCCGCAAGCAGCAGTGCCGGCGCGAGCGCGGCCCACTCGGGAAGTTCGATCAGTGCCATCACAGGTCACCTCCGTTCGCCAGGATCGGATCGACTGCGTCGGTTATCATCTCGAAGATCAGCTCCGGAGCCACGCCCAGGGCGATGATGAGCCCGAGCAACACGAACATCGGGGCGACGTCGTGGAGCGGGGCGGGACTCACCTCGTAGTCGGTTTCCAGACTGTACGGCCCGAAGACGGCCCGCTGCATCGCAAACAGCAGGTAGCCCGCGACGATGACGATACCGAACATCGCCAGCGCCGTGAAGACGGGTGCGTACGCGAGCAGTTCGGAGCCGAACGCCCCGAAGAAGATGAAGTACTCGGCGGCGAACCCGGACATGAGCGGCAGGCCCATGTAGCCGAACGCGCCGGCGATCAGGATGCCGACGGCGACCGGCATCCGGTCGGCCATCCCGGACATGTCGGTGACCATCCGGGTGTGGGTGGCGTTGTAGATGACGCCGACAGCCATGAACATCAGCCCCGAGATGAGGCCGTGAGAGACCATCTGGAACGTCGCGCCGCCGACCCCGAACTGGGTGTACGCGATCAGTCCGAGGATGACATACCCCATCGACGAGACCGAGGAGTAGGCGACGATCCGTTTCAGGTCGGTCTGTGCGAGCGCGAGCATCGCACCGTAGATGACGCTGATCACCGCGATTGCGGCGATCGGGACGGCGTAGGCGGCGACCTGGTCCGGGAACATCGTGAAGTTGAACCGGAGCAGGGCGTAGGTCCCCATCTTCAGCAGAACGCCGGCCAGCAACACCGAGGCGGGCGTCGGCGCTTCGA
>LFCJ01001536.1_pt1 | contig 16239 bp, 18 predicted proteins | sample 643141 | NCBI WGS metagenome assembly LFCJ01 (sample SAMN03766243, study PRJNA286221) | soda lake metagenome | biome: soda lake; feature: Kulunda steppe; material: water; isolation source: sample B1-Br-g2 brine of Lake Bitter-1 | place: Russia: Kulunda steppe | collected 2010-07 | reverse complement strand
GGGGGGGGGGCTGCGTGGTGTTGGCCTGAACCTGTGCTGTACCGTGGATGCCAGGAGGCCTATGACCTCTATGTAGGAGATTCTGGGTGAAGGGTTGTCCCGCGGCCAAGACGCACATGCTGTGCACCCATGCACAGGGGGCGATGGTAAGAGCCCTTGCATGGGGCGAGTGCAGGCCCTCGTGCAGCTGGCTACATGTGCGCCCATGCACCTTCTGATGATTTCTGCCTGTGGCCCACAGCAGGAAGGCGTGCGCTGCACATATGTGCCGAGAGGGTGCACTGGCGTGCAGCCATCAGGGGCCGCAGCCCTCATTCAGTCCTTACAGAGCTCACAGGCAGGGCACAGCCCCCTGCCTTAGGTGGCACTTCACTGATGAGATGGGGAAGGCATCCCATGGCAGGCAGGCAGCCCTGGTGACAGGGCAGGCAACCTTGTTGCCAGTATAGGCCTGCCGCCCCTGGAACCCTGCACCCTGGAACGCTGCAGGGGCATGCTTGCAGGGTTTGAAATAGGTGCGCGCCCACGTAAGGGCTGTGCTGGGGCAAGCTACCCACGTTGGACCGCCCGCACGAGAGGCCCTGGTGTCCTGATTTGCTTGTGGTACCTGCGCAGAACCTCATCCTTGAAGGCTCGACCAAGGGCGGCACAGATGCCAGCGGCAACCCCATCCTGGCTGACATAGGGACGTTCTTGAAAGATAGGCTGAAAGAGTATCTGAAGGTGCGGGCTGTTGATGCTGACGCTGATGCTGGTGCTGATGCTGATGCTGCTGCTGATGATGATGGCCCTGCTGGTGGCCTTCCTGCTTCTGCTGCTGCTGCTGCTGATGATGATGATGATGATGATGATGACGATGATGATGATGATGATGATGACGATGATGATGATGATGATGATGGTGGCCTTGCTGCTGCTGCTGCTGCTGCTGCTGATGATGATGATGGCTGTTCTGCTTCATGCAGTGACCCTGTCGCAAATGCAAACACTGCTTTGTACCACGACAATGCCTTACTTCTAATGTGGCGGGCATTGCGGCTTGCAGTGCACACAAGTTGTGTTTATGGTGGTTCTTGCTTTCTTGATGAAGTTGTCAATAGCTGCTGTTAATCGTGGTTTGCGTTAGAGTTGGCGCATGCATTTGCACTCTCTGGCTGAGGGGCTGGGCCATACGCACAGCACAGACTGTGCGTTGCTGTGTGCAGACTCTGTGATGTGGTGTGCAGACTGTGTGATGCAGCATGTATGCAGACTGTGTGATGCGGTATGCAGATTGTGTGATGCAGTATGCAGACTGTGCGATGCAGTATGCCGACTGTGTGATGCGGTATGCCGACTGTGTGATGCGATATGCAGACTATGCAATGCAGTATGCAGCACACAACTCGGTGGCTTATGCGGTATCGCCTCGATGATAGGCTGGTGAGGTGTACAGTCATACACATGCACAATGCCGCACCCTCTGGTGCGTTAGGTCAAGCTGTCTCGGAAATGGTCCGCCAGCACTGGGAGGAGGCTGGAAGTCTTGCGCATGTGGTGGGCCATGCAGTCTGGTCTACACAACAGTGCAGTCTGATTAACACAACAGTCGGGCTGGTGCGTGGAATAGTCAAGTCAGACTGGTGCGTTATTATGTGCTGCATTACCCATGCAGTACACAGCGTGTCTCGCGTCAGGGCAGTGGGTCATCCACCGTCAGCCTCCCTCCAGGTCGCTGTGTTGCTGCAGCGGAGCAGTGCAGGAGGCGAGGGGGCCGAGCTTGCGGCGTGCAGCATTGTCATGCTGCAGAGAGATGGCACACATGGTGCAGGCATTGGAGAGACATAGAGGGTGCTGCAATGTGTGCTTGCCATCTGCACCTGCACAGGGAGACTGCGACATCAAGTACATCGACCCCACCTACATGATTCGGGCCATCCCTACCACCACCAACGACCGCGTGTATTGCAAGGTCTTGGGCCAAGGCGCTGTGCATGGTGCATTTGCAGGTGAGCTCTGTGCTTTGCACCATCCAACGGGGTGAGTCAGCCACAGCCCCGTTGAACTGAACATGCGGACGCAGCTCTGTCCTGGGCGGGCATCGGCTGCATAACTGCCAGCTACAGGGAAACCTGCAGGCTTTAGTTTTGTGCGTGGGCTTTGTAGCTTATTGTAAAGCTTGTTTTGGGCGTCCATGACGTCAGCTTCCTACCAGCAAGTGCAACGAGCGCCTCGACAAGAAGGTGTCACAAATGCCAGGGCCCTCTGCCTCTTGCTGCTGTCTCTAAGAAGATTGTTCCTCAATCCAATAGGCCTTCGACACCCAAAACCCTCGCTGAGTTTAAGGGACAACCTGCTGAATGCACTGCTCCCAGGTTACACTGACACCACGGTGGGGTTGGTCAATACGCACTACGTGTATATGCCCATCTCAACCATCATCCAAGCGCCCAGGAGGGTCAACCCAACGGGCAGGCGCTGGAACCGACTTGTGACCGCCATTAACCAGCCCGATTTTGCTTAGAAGCCCTTGACCTTTTCTGAGCTCGGTAGCGATTGACCTGTGTTCGTACTTGGTGCGCAGCTTGATAGCTGCGCACTGTGCCCTGGCAATTGCGTGCCCTGCTTTCCAGTGTGCTTGTGCCCTGCGTGGTGTGAGGGAATGAAGGGAAGAGCAGTCACGCTCAACATAAAGCCCGTCACAACGGGAACTGCTCCCAACAGGACCTTGGGTAGTTTGTGATCCTCACACTTGATGGACATGCCTGACAGTACTTGGTACATATCTGATTAATGGCTTATTTTCAAATTGACCACCCTTGTATTTATGCACCTTGTACAGTATAAGCACAGAATGAGCAGCTGATTTTAGCAGCTGACTGTATCAGGTGAACTTGGAAACAGTGCAGATCTCATGTAAACACTTAAAAGGTTAAGGTTTCAAGGCTGCATCCGCCAAACAATGGCAGCTTAGCCGGTTGTGAGCCTCCAGTGAGGTCTGAACCCTGAACCCACAGGTTGCGAGGGTGGACAGCTGACTTCCCATCGCAGGTGCCCCGACGCCTGCAGTGCTCGATTGTCCGGAGCAAACACTTATAGGGCTTTTGCACAGGACCTGCTCGGAAAAATTCCATACAGGTTCCCTTCAAAAAATTTATTTAGCATGCTGCCCGCTTCAAGACCTCAGTTGAAGGCCTCAATTGGTTGCAACCGATCTTCAATGCCCCGTCTGTCATCATTCAGACTGTGCCTTGCACATTCTACCAGATTGTCAGCACCAGATCATCTCGCGGTGTGATTCTGGGCGCCGAAACATCTCTTGTAGACTATCGTGGAAGCTATTGCAGGCTCCCTACACACTTTCTCCCAATATCACCATGACTGAATGGCCTCTCCCTCGCTGCTTCCGAGGAGTCCCTACTGAACAGACACTTTCCCTTCTTCCTACTAACCGGCCAGACGCTATACTAGTGACTGAAATAAAAAGAAAACGTATCAAATGCCAATCCTAGCCTATGTACTACCTACCATAGTACGTATAAAGATGTAGGGCATGCGTAGAATGCAGAGGGGCTCTCAGCACCAGCACCAGCCTGGCTGAGCCTGCCTTAGTCCAGGGTCCGGAACCCTAATCAGCTCCTAGGTATGAGTCATACCCAATCAACGGCACATCCATCTCGTGGAAATCAAGTACTGTGAAGATACCCAGCTGGTGATCTGCCACCCTGAGGCAGGAGTTCCAGGGTTTTGTAAGGATGACTCCGGATCCGTCATCCTTACAAACCCCTGGAACTCCTGCCACAGGGTGGCAGACAAGCAGCAGCGCATCCGGAGCTCCATTTGAGGGTGTGCTGATGAGGACGCTGCCGCAAGAAATGAGCGCAAAAATAACCTCATTGGACAGGTTAGTGCTACAACAATCTTAACTTCTGAATAGTAGGCGTGCTTACGTTGAAGTACCTAGTTGTGCAAAGCATGTCTAGTTTCAATATTTCTTGCCAACAGTGTTGTACTCTAAGTTGCCAGCCTGCAAAGTGACAAAAATGCATGCCAAAATAGCAAATGTGACGCTCTCTGTAAGCCACCCCTGCCTTTGCTATGCGCCATGCCACAAGTCATATTACGCGCACACACACTTCAGGCCTGCCGGCGCGAGCAAAGCACGCCTAAAGATGGATGATGCAGTGATAGAATCGCACAAGGCTGCCGCTCGGACGCTGACCCTGCGTGATGTCAAGAGCAACTTGCTCTGGCAGACAAAGAGCAAGGAGAACCAGGGCTTCAGCACCAACGCTCAGAGTCTCTTATACGGTATGGCTCACATTAATTTACAGCCCGCAATTACCTAAGTCACCGCTCTTTCAAACTTGTCCTATTATGAGCAGATGGACAAAGCACCCACCAATGGCAAATGCAATAGCGCATGCATTTATGAATCTAATGTTGACCCACTCATGATCACTTGATAATGTTACACGGTTGTGCAATCCCATGAAAACACTTATACACAGGTCCTGCCCTACACGTTTAGAGAATACCCCATCTGCTTTTGGCCATATGCCGCTGTCTGTTAGTAATATGCCTCTACTGCATGTTGCAATTCACCAACACATTCAACATCCACATAAATTTGTTCCAGGTGGACATCACTGTGAGGTGTGCAGCCGCCGCCTCGCTTGTGCACCTAGCTCTACACAAGAAGATGAGCGGGATTGACATCAAGGAGGCCAAGGACTTCATCAACAAGTACGTCATGCACCCCCCTGTGGTTCTATTTGTTGACTCACTTGCTTGCATTGTGCGCGTCATGCATTTGTGAGGGTCAAGCATAATGGGCTGTTGCATGTGCATTAACTGAAGTGCATACCAAAAGGTTTCATGTAGTGATAATGGGATTTTGTGTGCAGGCACCGCTCTGGGCGCAACGACAAAATCGATTTTGTTGCCTTTCAGTTCATCTTTGCTGATATCAGCAAAGATGAACTGAAGGGCAACGACAGACAAGCCTACGCTCGAGAAGGAAAGTACCAAAATGATTGTTTGGAGAAGGTTGGTACTCAGGCCAATGTGTCGCTACCACCAAGCCTTCTTGTTGCAGTCTTCCCTCAAATAGTCTCTGTACCATGTAAGCTAACAAGGCACCGCGGCACACTTGTTTATGTGTGTGTCGTGCAAGATTTTACAAGTGATGGCGGGTGATGTGCATTGATGCAGGCACAGTAGTGCATGCTGCTCAGATACAAGCATGAGTTGATCACACTGACACAAGCACGACATAACATGGTGCTCATGTCTTGTGCATGAGTGGACACAATGCACATTCAAACACAGGTTCTCCCAACAGTCTACCTTTTCATGGTGGACCCTGAGGACGCCACGCCCAAGGAGAAATCCAAGAGGGAGAAGGAGAAGAATCCGCCCAAGTGGCATTCAGATCTTGAAAGCTTCGAGGGCGAAATCAACGCGCGCTTGGACAAGGAAAAGCTGCCTTCCATGGCTGTGCTATTCCCATTGCGATGGAGACAGTTCCACGCAGTAGCAATGGAGCAACTTGGAGGCCTCCGCAAGAAAGCTGGCTTTACCCCCCCTGCACTCAATTCAGCCAGCTGCATGGGCCGTGTGGCAGGCCCAACCAAAGAAAAGTCCCTCAAAGAATTTGGTAGGCCTCTCCTTTGATATTTTCAGATCTTGGCCAGAACTCTACCAGACCATGCATCAATCATTAATTGCATTGCTCACTCATTCTTGCTTTTCATGACACTAAGTATTGCTAGGTTGACCTCATGCTTTTGCACCAATAGCCTTGCATAGCCAACACGACTTAAAAAAAAAACTTACCTTACCAACACGACTTGCATTTGGTTACCTTGCAAAATGTGTGGAAAGGTGCATCAGTGGCTCACTTGCACATGAAGCATGCACGCACTTATGGGTATGAGCACTTCAAGGGATTTCATGAGGACATTTCCCCTCTCCGGAGAGGGGATCCCACCGTCAATGGCAAGTTTACTTTCATGCCTGCATTTTGCTTTGCAGAGGTAATGAGTGAGATTGTCACTCTGGCCAACCCAACGACAGCACCCGACAGGTCAACAGCTGAAAAGATGAAAGACGAGAACGACAAGATCAGAGATAGGAAGCTCATTTTTTGGCCCACAGCTGCTAGGGCAGTGACCAAGCGCACTGAAGCCAGGAGGAAGCGGAAGAGGTAAGCTACATGCTTGTCTAGGTTCACAAATGGACTTAATGAAACTGTGCCCTGGCAGTAAAACCCCAGACCCAGTTTGGCACGGGTTGCTTGAAAGAAACCGAAGTTGGTCAAATGAACGTTCTTCTGGAAATTTGAACGTTTGTCGCTTGACTTGAACGTTCAGTTGACGTCGACAGGCTTGTGCCTGCACATTTTGATCGTTCATTACGTGCATGAATGTTCGTCATTTCAACACACACACACACACACATCTTGTACATGCAGGCAAGACAAGGGGATGGCAGGTTTCAAGACTGAGGAAAAGGATGATGATGAGCTCGAGAGTGAGGAGTCCTCTGATTAGCCATGGAGTTGTGCTAGGATAAGTGCCTTTGGCATGCATGTATTCGCATTTCAGAAACATTAATTTGATCGAACATCAGCCTGCATCGCCTTGAAACATACATTGAAGATCTTGTTAGCGCACATGTCACAACTCACCTACAGATTAATCTTCATTAACTGAAAAATCAGCTCACATTCTTGTCATGCCCGCTGATGCAACCAAATAACTTTTACATGTTCTCCTACGTGCATTAAGAATACGCACCCCACCTGACACCCTAAGGAACACTCTCTAGAATGAATATCAATATTACAGCCAATGAACGGTCTTGAACAAGTCTGTCAAGGCAAGTCATGAACGCTCTGCAGAACGAAATATAGGTGCATAAGAGCCCTCTTTGGCATGAAAAGAACGCTCACAACAAACGTTCATTGCAGATCTTGAACGTTCATGACAACATGGTAGGTGATGCATTCAGCTGAAAGAAGCCAGTTCATGAACGCTCACAAGGAACGTTCTTCAATTGCAGACACACAATGAACGTTCTTTGATGACAACAAACCATCCCAAGAGCGTTCATCTTGTGTGTCAATGCAAGTCATGAACGCTCTGCAAAACGAAAGATAGGTGACAAAGAGCGCTCTTTGGCATGAAAAGAACGCTCAAGACGAATGTTCATTGCACGTGACGAATGTTCATTACAAATCTTGAACGTTCATGACAGCGTGACAGGTGATGCATTCAGCTGAACGAAGCCAGTTCATGAACGCTCACAAAGAACGTTCTACATTTGCAGACACTTAACATTCAAAGTCAATTGTTTTGGAATAAGGCTGTGTTCACGCCTGCAAGCCATGCTTGCATGTTCAAGGATGTGACATTGTTGTGAAGCACAGGCACGCAACTCAGCTCGCCACCCGCTCCCTGGCTATTGTACCCTATCCTTGTTTGCATGTGTGTCTATGTGTATGAACGTGTATATGTAACACAACTTGTCGAGCGTGCCATGCAAGCCCCAAGCAGCAGTCAGTTCATGTGCACAGGCCGCTGATATCTGCACTTTGTTCTTTCTCACATGCTTGCGTGCAACTCTACAGGTTGTGCGTGTGCCACGCAAGCCCCAGGCAGCTGATCTTGCACTTGTAAAGGCTCTGACATCATCCAAGTGGTGGAAACGCGCCGAAAGAAGGCATGATGGCAGTCCTGGTGCGCCTTGGCGCTCTCTAGCTGCATGCTGTGTCTGGCGATTGTACAAATTATGTGCAAAGTGAGCAGAAATTGCCATTGAGAAATTGAGAAATTGCGCCGGACTCTGGAAGCTTTGTTAAAACATGGTTCCACTGCATCAGCCCCAGGCAAGCAGAGGAAAAAAACACTCGGTGTCTAGTAACTGAGAAGCACAGTCAAAAGCAGATTGCATGAAAGCTATCACGGCCAAAAAGTAAATTGCAGGAGATGTACATGTACGTCCTAGGGCTGATGGTAACTCGGGTCAGGCCAGAATGGGATGCTTGTGCCCATGATTTCTTTTCTTGATTCTCATCATTGATTGCTTGCAGTCCACCCACTGCAGGCAAACAAGAAGGAGGCCTGATTGGAAGCAGCAAAGATGGTGGCTCCAATAATGAAGATGGGAACAAACAGGGCAACATCCAGCAGGCCAGCCACGGAACCCTCAGTAGCACTGTGTGTCATCTCAAATGATTCTGGATATGGACGTCTGCTGGCGAGCACCTCTGCGTATTTGCAACTTTGTGTATTTGCAACTTTTGTGAGCACTTTTGCATATTTGCACCTTTGGTGGAGCATCTTTGTGACCTCTGCTGGTTAGCACCTTTTGCTCGCACCCAGACCGTGCTTCCTTTTCCTGCCAGGCATATGCCAGTCACGCAATGTGAAGTTAGGTGTTAGTACCAGTACCTTTTGCAACTGTGAGGTGAGGCATGCCTTTCAGTTGCACCAAATTAAAGAGGTACCACCAATGAAAATCGTTATGGCTATCCTTAGTGCATGTCATTTGACCAACAGGCAGACGGGCAGACAATATTACAGCCCGAACACCCCCTCCATTAATCTCGCTGCGAGAGTCTCGCATACGCACACACACACACATGCACGCGTGCATGAGAACACATACATGCTACTATCCTTCACCTTCCTCCATGCACATATACCTGCATAAACGCGCAGGAGCGAGCAAATGGCATGCGAAGCAGGACGATATCTGTTAACAGCTCAAGCTCTACTGCTCGTAGTAGAATAGGTAGGTACATTACTTGTGGACATTGTGTTCACTTTACCGGTTACGCTGAGCATAACGTAATCTTAAGGGTGAAGCATGTGCATAACTCTGAAACCTCTTTTTACATGTTTGAATTTCAGTGAATGTGTGGTTGAAAAACAGCAGGAAATAGTAAGCTGTTTGAGCAGTTATATCCTTAGCTAAGTCGTAGTGAAGCGCTACAAAAGGTCAGTGACAGTTTCTCAGTGTTGTTTATCTGGAAAGCACATAAGTTTTCCATTGATCAATCATTGAATTAGCCAGCGGCGGAGTGTTGTTGCAGGATATATAAGCTGGAATAGGCCACAGCTGTTGTTTGTAGTACACATAATTTCCCTTGCAACTTATATGCTGCTGAGCCCTGCCTAGCCTGCTTCACCCGCTTTTGTAGAAGACTTCATGTTCACAGCGTAAACTGCTAACTTTGCTTGTCTCTTCATGACTCAGATCTGACTCATACAATGTCCTCTCTCAATTCACGACAGCAATATAATCTCACTATGATGGCTTGTTCTGCTGCATGCTCGTATCAAAGGTGCTCAAGTGTTTGTGGCTTGGGAGGCCATAACTGGTGACTTCATGGAGGAGGGTGTCATATTTCAAGATGCCTTACATGGGTTTTAACTGCCATCACAAGATGACTTCCAGGAGTTTGAAGGGTCATTCTTCCCAAGCATGGACGACAAAGATGAGCCTCAGTTAGATGAACAAAATAACATTGGATAAGGTCCCTGAAAAGTGGGTGTTGACAGAGATCTAAAGAGCTTAACAACCACTCAACTTGCTGGATAACACATCACAGCATGCAGTGACCGCAGGCACATGGAACACATGTATATTCACCAGGACCATGGCGGAGCTGTTCTTTTTTTGGATAGCATTCTCACAGGTGATCCTGAAGCTCTCATGAGGCCCTGCCTCTCAGTGTCACAACAGTGTTCCTTCATGCATGTTACCGGGGGATCCCTGTGGGTGCAATGTCCCTTTCTTTCCTCTCAGTGTTCCGATTAAATTATAATGTCCTGGTTCAAAAAGAAATTCTTGAAGGCTTGTTGTCTGCAGCAGGCTCTCAAGCTGAAATGCCTCCTGAGACACTGTGGCCTAGTTATGATTTCAGTAGTGCTATGCCATGCCGTGCTGCCATTGTTTGGTTGCCTGGGGTGCAGGCAGGGTGAAATAAAGATTGCATTCTGCCAATGGCATTGCACTTGCTGAACCAGCGTCATGAGAATTAGAGTAACTAACCATCATGACGATTGATGCTTGGTGGACCTCTGAGGACCGCTGCGGCAGAGCCTTCTTCAGAAGTTCCGGCCTTCTAAGCCACAGGGCAGGTGTCACAAATTCTGAGACAATTCTGTGGGACAAACACTGGTGTTGTGTCTAAGTATCCTCCTGAGCAACTAAGAGCAACAATGCTTCAAGCCTTTGGAAAGTTTGAAAATACAAACTTGACCCTGAACTGAGAGATGGGGTGAACTTCGACATCAGTCACGCAAGCCCTCAAGCATTCCTCTCCCTCCATTTACAGTCCTCCATGGCATGGAGCCTCTCAAGAATGTGTCTTCATCCTCAGAGACCTACCAAGCTTGCTGTGAAGTTGCATGCTCATTCGCTTCAGTAAGCTTATAAATTTTTAGTACCAGACGCACTCTCGAGAACTCCGAGGTCTGAGGTCCGAGTGGAGTTCATGTGACATGCCAACTTATATCGTCGAGGCCATGAATGGTGTCATGCTGGTTAGCCTCCTTGATTCCAGTAGAAATACCTTATTTCTGTCTTTAGGAAGTGGCTCTTTTTCCTAATTGATGTAGGAAATGTCAATTACTGCCTGCGTCTTTCTTTTCTTTTCTTACGTCATGCAGCGGCTGTGAGATTTTATAATGCTCTGCTATGCAGTAATAGTAGCACTCTTGCCAAAGTCCTCAAGCTGATATTGCGATGAGCACTGTTAAAAAGAAGTGCTGGAGTGCTGAGTTCTTGGATGCTTTTCATGGTTTGGAAAGGAGCGGTGATTTCCAGCATCGCGTGAGAACATTCCAAACGATTCCACAGTCACAATTTGTTGTCGATCTGAGAAAGAGGTTGAGGAGTATCTGGTACCAGGCAAACCAGCTAGGCAATGAAGATCAGATGGACAAGGCTGCAAACTCGAGTTAACTACCGACGTATGCCTGGGGCCGCCACGGTGCTTTGCCCGTGGCTTGGAAATATCATAATTGGGTTGCATTGCCTTGTAGGTCGGTGACTGTTGATGGACCGCCTTTTCCTGTACCCAGGCATCTGCATCTGGATTTAGGCAAGCAAACACAGCGCAAAGTGGCACGTTTCAGGTTACATTCCCATGCGCTGCGAGTCGAGACAAGAAGCTGGGAACATCATGATGGTACCTGTGATAAGTGTGGCTTGCAGGCAATTCAAGATGAAAAGCACGCTCTTTTTCTGCCAGGGCACAGTGTGCCCTTGCATGCAAATGTGTTCGTCAAGGCTTCAATTTGCAGACTTGTTTCATGATTTTCCACTGGCACACAAAATTACTGTCAATCAGACTGGAGCTTTTTATTTCTCCCAAGCTTGTTCTGAAGATGTCTTCAATTTATTCCAAAAACAAACTGATTCCTATCGTTTTGTTTCAGAGCTCATGGATGTTTTTTTGATGGCTGGTGTTCACCAGCAACCTGAACAGTCAAACTACCTGGCTGAAGGTCAAACTTAAACTTGTAAACTTACGTCATGACCACCCCTCCTCATGCAATGGGGAATCTAAGATTACAGTTCTCCTATCATAGGAATGGAATGATCATCTGGAAAGAAGGGATAGGATGACTCCCCCCATTGCAACGTAGCGGCCAGTCTTCAAGCCTCCAAGGTGTGGGCACAAAGTACGGCTTTGTTTCCACAAAACAATAAAACTACACAATTGCATGTCAACACCCTCAGAGTCCTCCATTTGACATGTTACAATTACAACATGTTAATATCACAAACATTGCCGTTCCATTTCCGGCATCATGGATTACATTTTAGCTGGGGATGACCAGCCACGACCCAATCAGCCTAGCAGCTAGGCTGTCGGTAAAGCCTAACTTTAACGCGGACCACATGCGCCTGTGTCAATCAATGAATTGCTTGAATTTCAGTTTGGAAGAGCATTTACATGTCTGACATGGCCAAAAGCATATAAAAAACACTTGTCAGTCAAAGTAGCATAATAAACTTCAGCATTCACACTGCTCTCACAGCCTCCATCTCCATGCACAAACAAGCAGGGCATGAATATTGTAACTTACGAAAGAGCAAAAGCTGACCTGCCTAATAATTCTTCTGTCCCCTAGATCTACGAATAAGGTACAGGCTCCTGCTGCTGCATTGCTACCCCACATGCAATACGCTGTGGTGCCCCAATCACAAGTTCTCCTGCACGAGCAGCTCAGTAAACCGATAACACCCCTCGCCCGTCAATATCTGATGTACAAACACTGCCATGTGCAAAAGACACGCGTATATACGCCAGTCCTTGTGACACAGAGCATACAAGCAAACAGGTTCATGACACACGCATGTATTGAGATCAAACATTTACACGCAAGTGTTAAGCCAGATACTTGAACATCTGGGGGTTCTCACTATCACGCTCTAAGTACTCTCTCTGGATCAAGTCCTCAATGCGTTTCTTGATGAGCTTGAAATCTGGCCTGAATGAGCGAGACAGCTGCTGGACCACCTCCATGACCAGCTGCTGGTGCTGCAGGATCTGCGCAAGGAAACAGCGGGCGGCACAGCAGCATGCAAGGAGACGTAAGAGCAAGTAAGACACAGCAATGATGACGCAGACACGCCCGGCCTTATTAGCGATGCACACAGAGGGCTTTCATTCGTGTTCTGTGGTGTCCAAGCCATCACCAGTGCTGCACAAGCCACCACATGCCATCACCAGTGCTGCACAAGCCAACACAATCCAACACCAGTGCTGCACAAGCCATCATCAGCGATACATACGGGGGGCAGTGGACGTGTGCCAGACTGCATACCGAGGACTCTCATATCAGGTTGATCGACTGATAAAACAAGCTGAGGCCCTCCCAAAAGCCGACTGATTCCCTGGGCAGCCTGACATGCATCATGGCTGGACATGCATCATTATCGTCATCATGGCAGGACATGCATCGTTATCATCATCATGGCGGGACATGCATCATCATCATCATCATCATAACCATGGCGGGACATGCATCATCATCATCATCATCATCATCATCACGCACTGCCTGACAAGCAATTTGGCTGTAGCCTTGCTAACCAGCTCAGGATGGAGATCCCCTGTGGTCAGACTTGAACCAAACTCGAATAAAATGAAAGCAGGCATGCATGCCCCACAGCCTTTTCGCAGTGCCACAAGGGGCGCTGCTGCTGTGGCCACAGACCGAGCGCCTCTCGCGTTGCGTGGCGGTATATGGCACATACGTAGTGAGGCACGCCATATAAGAGAGCAGACACAGCCAGCTTAGCACAAACACACGGATGTATGTTATCCAGTGCCCTGACAGACTATGCAGCTCTTCATGATGCGCACGATGGTGGTGCGGACAGCCCCAGGTGCTGTATTTTACCAGGCATGGCAGATGACTTGACAGCCCCATGTGTTGTACTTGACCAGGCATGGCTGTTGACTTGACAGCCCCAGGTGTTGTATTTGACCACAGGCATGGCTGTTGACTTGACAGACCTTTCGGCTCTTCATGACGCGAACAATGGCGGCGTCGATGGCGTGCTTCCGGTCCTTGTCCACATCCTCGATCACCTTCTTCTTCTCATCCACAGGCGGCAGCGGGATCTTGATGCGCACTTGTCGGCTGGTGAAGCCGTTGTTGAAGCTGCAGGCACACACGCGCAGGCAGGCGTGCAGCGTGAGCGGTGTGCAGCCATGCGCGTTGCGAATGGCATAGCGAGGACAGCGCACACGGACTGGACAGAGATGTAAGGAAGGCACAGGCATGTGTCCCAAAGTACCGTCCCAGACATTCATCACTGTTGAGGACCTGTGAAGAAGCCACTGCCCGGCCAGTTTCTGCACAACCTGTTTTCCTGCGGGCCTGATGCACGGGATGCATGCACACTTCAAAGTGTGCTCCTACTCAACAGCGCCTCATGCCAAGCAATCTGGAGAGCGAGACGCAGTGCCTGCAGGCAAATGCTTGAGAGCCCCGAGACGCGCGCAGTACGCGCGTGGTGGGCAGGCAGTTGCACAGGCACACCTGAACTTATCGTTTTTGTTGATGACCTTGTTGTCGGGGTCCTTGTTGAGCAGCTTAAACTTTTGGAGGCACAGCGAGTGCAGCAGCCGCACCAGGTCCTCCTCCTGCATGTTTGTGCGTTCCTGCACGCCCAAGAGCAGAGGGGCATGCCATGCACGTTAGTGCGCCTTGCATGTCCGTGCGCTTTGCGTGTCTGTGCGCCAGCCTTGCATGTCTGTGTGACAGGGTGATGCAGGGGCATGCCCGCCCGCCTTTTCTGCTGCCCATGCACCTATGTGGTCCTCCATTTTGTTCAAGCCACATCATGGAGTGCAGCACCCCCCCCCCGAAGCAGCCAGCCAGTAGGTGTGCGTGGAATACCCTTTTACCCCTTTTCCGGTGTTCAAGTTACGTCAGGGAGTGCAGCACACCTCCTGAAACAGCCAACCAGTGGGTGTGCGTGGAACTAACTTGCCTCCCTCACCACACCACACCCCTCAAGGCATGGACAGGGGCACAAGAGCAGTTTACCCACGCACCACACAAGTCTCTGGACAGGGCACCCAAGCTGTTTTTTCCAGCCAGCATAGATCAATTTCTACGTGCACAGGACCTGCGCACTTGAAACCAGCCTTAGTCTGCAGCTGTCAAAAGAGGGGAAGGGGACCTGAACACTCGGGCTGTGCCCTCACCTGCACTTCTCTGTACGTCAGCTCAGTTGCGTCGTTGAACAGCAGGCACACCGCGGCCTGCATCGTGCTCATGGTCATGTCGATGGGCCGCTGGTCAAAGTTGCCCTTCAGGATTGCTGTGCCCAGGGAGTAGATCCACGCCAGCCGCCTGCACAAAAGGTGCATGCGCACACCCGCTTGCCGGCCAGCACAGGGCGCGCAAGCACATGTGCAGGCACGCCACGGCACAAACCAGCATTTGCAGCAAGGACCAGCGTGTGCTGCACAGGGGCCCGTGACCTGTGTGGCCCTTGCACATGCCCAAGGCCAGCACAGACGCGTCTGCGCATGACCTTGGCGCGTGTCTGCATGTGCACCTGGTCCCACACTGCAAAGGGCATCCGGGAGTGAGCGCCTCAGCTGTCATATGTCTAAGTCTGTCTGTCACTCGGCAGCGCGCTGCAGGGCGTGCCTGCACAGGGCGAGGCCTGTCTCATGCAGCGCGCTCACTTCTTTCGGAACCATCATCCTCTCTATCTATCGATCTAGAAACAGCGCGACTTTTCCTTTTGGGCATTATCACCTAGTCTATCCGTTGATCCAGGGTCATATTTACTCTCGTGAAAAAGAGACGCAGGTCATTTTACAACGCCAAACAAATAAGTTTACGAAAAATGCGCTGCAATCTCATATGTGCAGTGCATTTACGCAAACTTATCTGTCCACTGCAGCGCGTGCCTGCGCAGGGCAAAGCCTTTGTCGAGTGGCGTGCTGCAGCGCGTGTCTGCGCAGGGCAAAGGGGCTCCGTGCAGGCGACAGCCATTTCAGGCCTGTCACTACCACTAAGGATGAAGTTGCGCGCACCACTGGCCCTTCAGGAGCCTTCAGCCCCACCTCTCCACCCCACAACCCTCTGCCCTACAGGGGGACTCTCAAAGTTGGACTCTCTCAAAGTCGGACGCTCAAAATCGCCCTCTAGGGCGCTCTGTCAGGAGCACACCTTCTCAGGCACATGCTCTGCGCGGGGCACTCTCTGGCGCGCACACCTGTGCTTGTTCTCCACTTCGTAGAACTCCTTGAACAGCTCCACTCCGGCGACCATCTCCTGAGGCAGCGCCAGCTCGATGCTCTTGTAGGTCGGCCAGAAGCCGGTGGTCAGCACCTGCAGGAGTGAGGTGCAGCATGCGTGCGTGTGTGTTGACACCTGAGCTGCTGCGGTGTTCCGGGGGGTGGACCACAAGCCGGTGGCCAGCACGCAGCCTATTTGGACCCGCACAGCCGTGACTTGCGGAGCCGTGGTCTACGCAGCCTATTTGGACCCGCGCAGCCGTGAGCTGTGTAGCCATGGCCTGCGCAGCCGTGGTCTACGCAGCTCTGCGGCTTCCTTTGCTGCACGCGGCCCTTGCCGACTGCTTGACTGGCGCACGCGCCAGGTGGCGTGGAGTGCTGGATGGCAGCACCGTGGGAGGCTGGGACATGGGAGACTGTTTGGGGAAGAGTGTGGGGTGGGTTGGGGAAGAGTGTGGGGGAAGGGTGTG